>Ga0172382_10001334_pt1 | contig 44504 bp, 34 predicted proteins | sample Leawel138RmetaG_FD_122245 | JGI IMG/M metagenome (GOLD analysis project Ga0172382, IMG submission 122245) | Leachate microbial communities from a municipal landfill in Southern Ontario, Canada - Leachate well 138R metaG | ecosystem: Engineered > Solid waste > Landfill > Unclassified | place...
GAGGCACAGGCTCCAGCATTCGCCGATAAGTCGGTCTGCGGCACTATGCCCCGTCCTGCTCCCGCCAAACCCTCGCTTCATCCGTCAACCAGTCCCGAAACGCCACCAAACTCGCCGACTCCACCTTGCGCTCCGGAACCATCAGGTAATAGGCCCGCGTCTCGCTGCGGTAGGCGTGCGGGTGCGCCAGTACCAGCCGCCCCTCGGCCAGCTCGCGCTGGATCAGGAACGGCGGAATCAGCGCCACGCCCATGCCATGCTCCGCCGCCTGCGCCAGCATGGAGAACAGCTCCAGCCGCGGGCCGGTCATGTCGCGGGCAACCTTGAGCCCCAGCGAATCGAACCACTGCCGCCACGCATAGGGTCGCGTGGTCTGCTGCAGCAGCGGCATTGCCGCCAGGCGTTCGGCATCCAGCGGCTTGCCGTCTCGCAACAGCGCCGGACTGCACACCGGCTGCAGGTCCTCGGGCATCAGGTAGTGCGCCTCGGTACCGGACCAGTCGCCGTCGCCAAAATAGATTGCGGCGTCGAAATCGGTATCGGCGAACAGGAACGGGCGGGTGCGATTGGTCAGGTTGACGGTGATCTGCGGGTGCAGCGCCTGGAAACGCGGCAAGCGCGGCAGCAGCCACTGGGTGCCGAAGGTCGGCACCAGCGCCAGTTCCAGGCTCTGCGTACCCTGCTGGCCCATCACCGAGAGGGTGTCGCGCTCCACCGCATCCAGCTGCGCGGCGATGCGCCGGGCGTAGGACAGCCCCGCCTCGGTCAGCTTCACGCCGCGTCGCGAGCGGCGAAACAGTGCTAGGCCGAGGAATTCCTCCAGCCCGCCGATCTGCCGGCAGACGGCGCCCTGGGTCAGCGCCAGTTCCTCGGCGGCGCGGGTAAAGCTCTCGTGCCGCGCGGCCGCTTCGAAGGCGATCAGGGCAGCGGTGCTGGGGATCTTTCGGCGCATCGTGCAGACGGCTCACTCAAGTCGATCAGAAAAGTCGGTCTACCTTATCCAGTTGTGAGCAAATCGCACAGATGGGTGCGAATTTCTCGTTTGCAGCGGCGCGGGATGCTTCCTAGCATCGACTCATCCGAATCCGCACGACCGCACAAGAGGAAGAACGATGGCCGGCTCCGCACGCTTCAACTGGATCGACCCGCTGCTGCTCGACCAGCAGCTCACCGAAGAAGAGCGCATGGTGCGTGACAGCGCCGCGCAGTTCGCCGCCGACAAGCTGGCGCCGCGGGTGCTGGAAGCCTTCCGCCATGAGCGCACCGACCCGGCGATCTTCCGCGAGATGGGCGAAACCGGCCTGCTCGGCGCGACCATTCCCGAAGCCTACGGCGGCAGTGGCCTGAACTACGTGTGCTACGGGCTGATTGCCCGCGAGGTCGAGCGCATCGATTCGGGCTACCGCTCGATGATGAGCGTGCAGTCCTCGCTGGTGATGGTGCCAATCTTCGAGTTCGGCAACGAGGCGACCAAACAGAAATACCTGCCCAAGCTGGCCAGCGGCGAATACATCGGCTGCTTCGGCCTGACCGAGCCGAACCACGGCTCCGACCCGGGCTCCATGGTCACCCGGGCGAAGAAGGTCGACGGCGGCTATCGCCTGACCGGCAGCAAGATGTGGATCACCAACAGCCCGATCGCCGATGTGTTCGTGGTCTGGGCCAAGGATGACGCCGGCGAGATCCGCGGCTTCGTGCTGGAGAAGGGCTGGGAAGGGCTGTCCGCCCCGGCGATCCACGGCAAGGTCGGCCTGCGCGCCTCGATCACCGGCGAGATCGTCATGGACAACGTGTTCTGCCCGGAAGAGAACGCCTTTCCCGAGGTGCGCGGGCTGAAAGGGCCGTTCACCTGCCTGAACAGTGCGCGCTACGGCATCAGCTGGGGCGCACTGGGCGCCGCCGAGTTCTGCTGGCACACCGCGCGCCAGTACACCCTGGACCGCCAGCAGTTCGGCCGCCCGCTGGCCGCCAACCAGCTGATCCAGAAGAAGCTCGCCGACATGCAGACCGAGATTACCCTGGCACTGCAGGGCTGCCTGCGCCTCGGCCGGATGAAGGACGAAGGCACCGCGGCGGTGGAAATCACCTCGATCATGAAGCGCAACAGCTGCGGCAAGGCGCTGGACGTGGCGCGCCTGGCCCGCGACATGCTCGGCGGCAACGGCATCAGCGACGAGTTCGGCGTGGCCCGGCACCTGGTCAATCTCGAGGTGGTGAACACCTATGAGGGCACCCATGACGTGCACGCGCTGATCCTCGGCCGCGCGCAGACCGGTATCCAGGCGTTTTTCTAAGGCGCCGTAGGGTGGAAAACCGCGCCAGCGTTTTCCACCTCTGCCCCCCGGTCCGTATCCATCGGTGGAAAAGGCCTGCGGCCGTTTTCCACCCTACGCATGAAGGAAATCGCAATGTCCGGCGCTCTGTCCCATCTGCGCGTGCTCGACCTGTCCCGCGTGCTCGCCGGCCCCTGGTGCGGACAGATCCTCGGTGATCTCGGCGCCGAGGTGATCAAGGTCGAGCGCCCTGGCACCGGCGACGATACCCGCCACTGGGGCCCGCCCTATCTCCAGGACCAGCACGGCGAGAACACTTCGGAGGCCGCCTATTACCTGACCGCCAACCGCAACAAGCAATCGCTGACCGTCGACTTCACCCGGCCCGAGGGCCAACGCATCATCCGCGAGCTGGTGGCGCAGTGCGATGTACTGCTGGAGAACTTCAAGGTCGGCGGGCTGGCCGCCTACGGGCTGGATTACGAAAGCCTGAAGGCGATCAATCCGCGGCTGATCTATTGCTCGATCACCGGTTTCGGCCAGGACGGCCCCTACGCCACACGTGCCGGCTACGACTTCATGATCCAGGGGCTCGGCGGGCTGATGAGCCTGACCGGCCGCAGCGATGCGGAGGAGGGCGCCGGGCCGGTGAAGGTCGGCGTGGCGCTGACCGATATCCTCACCGGTCTGTACGCCACCGTTGGCGTGCTCGCTGCGCTGGCACATCGCGAACGCAGCGGCGAGGGCCAGCATATCGACACGGCGCTGCTCGACGTGCAGGTCGCCTGCCTCGGCAACCAGGCGCTCAACTACCTCACCACCGGCGTGGCGCCCAGGCGCATGGGCAATGCCCATCCGAACATCGTGCCCTATCAGGATTTCCCCACTGCGGACGGCGACATCATCCTCACCGTCGGTAACGACGGTCAGTTTCGCAAGTTCTGCGAGGTGGCCGGGCGTCCCGAGTGGGCGGCCGATGCCCGCTTCGCCACCAATCGCGCGCGCGTTGCCCATCGCGCCGAACTGATTCCACTGATCCGCCAGGTCACGGTGTTCCACACCACGGCCGAATGGGTCAGCAGGCTGGAACAGGCCGGCGTGCCCTGCGGGCCGATCAACGATCTGGCGCAGGTGTTCGCCGACCCGCAGGTGCAGCATCGCGGCCTTCGGGTCGAGATGCCGCATCCTCTGGCCAGCCGCGTGCCGCAGGTGGCCAGCCCGCTGCGCCTGTCGGCCTCGCCGGTCAGCTATCGCCGGCCGCCGCCTTTGCTTGGCGAGCACAGCGCGGCGCTGCTCGAACGTCTGCTACAGCTGCAGCCCGCGCAGATCGGCGCTCTGCGCGATGCCGGTGTGATCTAGCGTCGCATACGCGGGCGGCACGGCTGAACTCTGCCGTCGCTTGGCTATTCTTAATCAGTACCTCGAATCGAATGGATGAGCGAATCATGCGGACGCAGCGCTTTGGCTTTCCCTGGCAACTGCTGGTGGTGTTTCTTTTCTCCGGGCTGCTCAGCGGCTGCGGCATCAACAACATTCCGCAGTACGACGAGCAGGTGAAATCCGCCTGGGCGCAGGTGGAGAACCAGTACCAGCGCCGTGCCGACCTGATCCCCAACCTGGTGGAGACGGTCAAGGGCTTCGCCCGCCAGGAGCAGGAAACCCTGACGGCGGTGATCGAGGCGCGAGCGAAGGCGACCTCGATTCAGGTAGACGCCAGCACCCTGGACAACCCCGAGCAGCTGCAACAGTTCCAGCAGGCGCAGAACCAGCTGACCGGCGCGCTGAGCCGCCTGATGGTGGTGTCCGAGCGCTATCCGGAGCTGAAATCCAACCAGAACTTCCTCGCCCTGCAGTCGCAGCTCGAAGGCACCGAGAACCGCATCGCCGTGGCACGGCGTGACTTCATCGCCGCGGTGGAGCGCTACAACACCGAGATTCGCACCTTCCCGGGGCGCATCTGGCACACGCTGATGTACAGCGACATGCCGATCCGCGAGACCTTTGAGGCCACCGCCCAGAACGCCGAGCAGGCGCCGCAAGTGAAATTCCAGTGAGATTCGCGCCGGCTCTGCTGCTCGGCCTGCTGTTCTGGGCGGCGGGCGTCGCTGCCCAGCAGCTGGCGTTGCCGGCGCTGAACGGTCGGGTGGTGGATGGCGCCGAGCTGCTCGACGCCGCGACCGAGGCGCGCCTGACGCGCATGCTCGCCGCGCACGAGCAGGCCACCACCGAGCAGGTGGTGGTCGTGACCGTGCCGGACCTGCAGGGCCGCAGCATCGAGGAGTTCGGCGTGGCGCTGGGCCGCGCGTGGGGCATCGGTCAGCGCGGCGAGGACAACGGCGCGCTGCTGATCGTGGCGCGCGACGAGCGACGTGTGCGCATCGAGGTCGGCTACGGCCTGGAAGGGCGGCTGACCGATGCGCAGTCTTCGCTGATCATCAACGGCATCATCGTGCCGGCCTTTCGCGAGGGCGATTTTGCCCGAGGCATCAGCGCGGGCGCCGAGGCGATGATCCAGGTGCTCGGCGGCGATCCGCTGCAAAGTGCGGCGCTGCGCCCGGCGCTGCCGATGGGCTCGCAGGAGCCGGGCGGCCTGGGCATCCTCAGTTTCTTCCTGATGCTGGTGGCGATCTTCCTTATCGGCGGCGGTCGTGGCGGGCGCGGTGGCCGTCGCGCGCTGCTGCTCGGCGCGTTGCTGGGCGGTATGGGCCGCGGCGGCGGGGGCGGCTTCGGTGGCGGTGGAGGCTTTGGCGGAGGAGGCGGCGGCTTCGGCGGCGGCGGTGCCTCCGGTGGCTGGTAATCGAATGATGGACGCGCAATGACCTTACTGAGCGAGAGCGAGCTGCAACAGGTGGCCGCGGCAATCGAGCGCATCGAGCGCGACACCGATGCCGAGGTGGTGACCGTGCTGGCCGCGCAGGCCGACGACTACCGCTACATTCCGCTGCTCTGGGCCAGCGTGATTGCGTTGCTGCTGCCCGGCGCGCTGCTGTTCTTCGGCGGCTGGCTGAGTGCCTGGCAGCAGCTGCTGGCGCAATGGGCGACGTTCCTGGTGCTGGCCGTGGCGTTCCGCGCGCCGGCGCTGACCAGCCGGCTGATTCCGCGCGCGGTACGCAACTGGCGGGCCTGCAACCTGGCGCGGCGGCAGTTCATCGAGCTGAACCTGCATCACACCGAGGCCGATACCGGCGTGCTGATCTTCGTCAGCGAGGCGGAGCGCTATGTGGAGATCCTCGTCGACCGCGGCATCGCCAGCCGTATCGACAATGCCGCCTGGGAGACGATCGTCGCCGCCTTCACCGAACGGGTGAAGCAGGGCCGGGTGCTCGAGGGTTTCCTCGGCTGCATCGAGTCGGCCGGCGCGCTGCTGGCGCAGCATGTGCCGGCCACCCATGCGCGCAACGAGCTGCCCAATCGGCTGGTGGTGCTGGACTAGCGGCGTTCGAGGGGGCCACCGCAGCCTTTGTCGCGATGGGCAAGGCTGCGCCGTTGCCCCCCTGCGACCCGGCACAGGTTGCGTAGGGTGGAAAACGCGCGCAGCGCTTCCCGTTCCCCAGGTGCGCCTCGCGCCGGCCTCAGGCCATCCCCGGTCCGTCGTCGCACGGCTGGTCCTGCGGCGCAGACGACAGCTCGAAATGCTCGGCATGTTCCAGCGTGCTGGCGGCGACGCGATCGAGGGTGCCGATCTGGGCGCCGATGCTGCTGATGCTGGCGTCGCGGTGATGGGCGGGCAGTCGCTCGATGGCCGCCAGCACCTCTTCGCCGGGCACGGTTTCGCTGGCCAGCAGCCGCGCGGACACCTCGTCCAGCGCCGGCCGCAGCCGCTGCAGCAGCGCCTGGCAGTCACGTTCGAGCTGACGGAGCAGGTCGTCGGCGGCGCGAATGGCGTCGCCGGAGTCGAACTCGATGTGCGCATCACGCACTGCCTGCAGGCTGAGCAGCGAGCCTTTCGGTCCCATGCCCAACGCGCCGACCATCGACAGGGCGATCTTCGACGCCTCCTGCAGGTCCTGCCCGGCACCGGACGAGACCTCATGGAAGTACAGCTGCTCGGCACAGCGCCCGGCCAGCAGCATCTGGATACGCGCGCGCAGCTCGGACTCCATGTGCAGGCGCTTGTCCTCCACCGGCGTCACCAGGGTCACGCCCAGCGCCTGGCCGCGCGGCAGGATGGTGACCTTCTCCACCCGGCCGACCTTGAGCTCGGCTGCCACCAGCGCGTGGCCGGCCTCGTGTACGGCGATGCGCTTGCGGTCGGTCGACGACATCGGCGTCACGCCCGACGGCTGCTCGCCGATGCGGCAGGTTTCGACGGCATCGACGAAGTGGCTCATGTCGACCTGCGTGGCGCCCGTGCGGGCCGCCAGCAGGGCGGCATGGTTGACGATGTAGGCGATGGCCGCTGGCGTCAGCCCGACGCTGTTGCGTGCCAGCTGCGGGAAGTCCAGGTCGTCCGCGGCGCTGATCCGCCCGGCGTACAGGCGGAACAGCGCTTCGCGGTCGTCCAGCCCCGGCAGACCGACGGCGATGGAGCGGTCGAAACGGCCCTCGCGCACCAGCGCCGGGTCGAGCGAGTTGGGGAAATTGGTCGCGCCCAGCACCAGCACGCCGCTGGCGCCGTCGAAGCCGTCCAGCTCGGCGAGGAACTGGTTGATGATGCGGTTGCTCTCGGCATCGCTGGAGCGCTGCTGCTCGGCGCGCTTGCCGATGCCGTCGATCTCGTCGATGAAGATGATGCACGGTGCCTGCTTGCGCGCGGTGCGAAACAGCGCCTTGACCTTCTGGATGCCGACGCCGAAGTACATCGAGGAAAAGTCGCTGCCGGTCACCTGGATGAAGCTGGCGTTCGATTCGCTGGCCAGCGCCTTGGCCAGCTGGGTCTTGCCGGTGCCTGGCTCGCCGGTCAGCAGCACGCCCTTGGGCGGACGTGCACCGAGGCGTGCGTAGGCGGCCGGGTCGCGCAGGTAGGCGGTGACATCGGCGAGCGCCTGCTTGGCCTCCGCGGCGCCGATGACATCGGCGAAGGTGACGCCGCTGCCCTTGCGCTGCACCTCGAAGCCGCGAGTTTTGAGGATGAAGAACAGCGCGCCGCCGAGCAGCAGCAGGACCATGGGCGAGTAGGGCAGCAGCGACAGGTAGAACGGCTTGTCCGCCGCGGTCTCGAACAGCGTCAACGGAAACAGCTCGCCGCTGCTGGCGTAGTGGTCGAGCAGCAGCGCGGCGACCTGTCCGGACTGCTCCGGCACCCAGTAGCGTTGGCCGTCGCGAGCGCTGATGTAAACCGCGTCGGCGCTCAGTGCGGCACTGGCGATGGCGCCGCCGCGCAGGTCGGCGAGCAGACGGGAGAGGTCGCCGCGATGGGAGTCCCAGCTGTCGCGCGAGGTCTGCAGCTCGGCCAGCATGGCGGCGGCGGAGCCGGCGGCCGGCGGTTGCGCGGGCGTGCTGGGGCGAGTCGCCCAGAAGGCCAGCACAGCGAGCAGCAGGGCGAGCATGGACAGCGCAAGACCCGGACGGCCCTGGAGCAAACGTGGTTTCTTCATTTCACATCCAATCGGGGCAGGCCCGACGCGTCGATAAAAACACTGCCCGACAGGGCAGACCACAGTTTTCTGATGCGGGCGAAACCCGCCGGCGCACAGCACGCTGTGCGTGCGGTCGCTAGCTTATGGATGCTGTTCTGTGCCAGACCGCTGGTCGGTTTTTAATCAACCGCCAGCGGCGAGGATACGGCAAGCGAGGTCGCCCGGACCGTCACGCGACGAACGGACGGCAGGTTTGCGACGAATGACAGGTCGTCGACGGAACCCTTTCGTGCTCTTGGGAGCAAGAGCGTATGCGGACCCGACACCGCTCGCGCCGGTGCGATTGCATGCGGCGCTGCGGAATCTTTTGCCGATTTCGACTGCCTTAGTGGTTCGACTTAATCATTGCCGTTCCGCTAGCTGTCGATTCGAGAGACCGATGAACGATCCGCACCTGAAGCTGTTGCGCTGCGTGGCCGGTTTGCCGGCGTTGTGGCTGGCTACGGCCGCTGCAACCGACCTGCCCGAGCCCAGCGGGCATGTGGCTCGCGTCGAGGGCGCGGCCTATGTCAGTAGCCGTGGTTATACCAATGCCGCCCGGGTCGGCCAGGCGATCATCCCCGGGGTGACGCTGAGCACCGGCGAAGGCGGCGCGCTGGGCGTGATCCTCAGCGACGGCAGTGTGCTTTCGTTCGGTCCGCACAGCGAGCTGGTGCTGGACGACTACCGCTTCGCCCCGGCCGAGGATCAGTTGCGGTTCGATGCGCGCCTGCAGCGTGGCACGTTGAATCTGCTCGGCGGCGATATAGCCCGTCTGGCACCGGGCGCCATTGCCGTGGACACCCCAGACGGCCGTGTGCGGCTGCACGGCGGCCAGATGCTGCTGAAGGTGGTCGAATGAGGGCCGGCTGGCGTGGCTGGGCCGTGGTGCTGCTGGCGGCGGCGCTCGCCGGTTGCAGCGGACGCTCCTACGTGATGCTGCCTGGCGCCGGCAGCGTGGCGCTCGACGATCAGGAGCCACCGCAGCTGAAGCACGTCGGGCAGGGCATCACGCTGGGCGATGCGCGCCCGTTCAGTGTGAGCGCGTTGCGCCGCGAGCGGGATTTCGAGCGGACGCTGGCGGCGCAACCGGCACTGCCGGAACGCCACATGCTCCAACTACGCGCCGACGGCCAACCCGACGCCGCCGCCGAGGCGGTCGTGCAGCAGGTACTGGAAGCCGTGCGCCGTCGCGATTACCCGGTGGTTACGGTGATCGGCCACACCGATACGCTCGGCGCCGAGGCGGCCAATGTGCGCGTCGGCCTGCGTCGCGCGCAGGCGGTTGCCGAGCTTTTGAAGGCCCGAGGGCTGGAGACGATGGAGTTGCGGGTGACCAGTCACGGCGAGCGCAATCTGCTGGTGGCGACGCCGGATGCGACCGCCGAACCGCGCAACCGCCGGGTCGAGGTGCTGATTCGCTGAGCGCGGTCCGCGCTGAGGGAAGGAGGCGCACCGGCTGGCGGTGCGCCAGGCTGGTCAGTCGATGACCAGGATCGCGTCCATTTCCACTTGCGACCCTTTCGGCAGCGCAGCAATGCCGATGGCGGCGCGCGCCGGATAAGGCTGCTGGAAGTAACGGCCCATTACCTCGTTGACGGTCGCGAAGTTACCCAGATCGGTGAGGAAGATGTTGAGCTTGACGACATCCTTCAGCGAACCGCCAGCGGCTTCGGCCACGGCCTTGAGGTTCTCGAAGACCTGCACCGCCTGGGCCTCGAAGCCCTCGACCAGCTCCATCGTCTTGGGGTCCAGCGGAATCTGGCCGGACAGGTAAACGGTATTGCCGGCCTTGATCGCCTGGGAGTAGGTGCCGATGGCAGCGGGGGCCTTGTCGGTGTTGATGACGGTCTTGCTCATGGAAACTCCTCTGCGGAATAGGCAATTGGCCGGTCAGCATAATGGCTTGTGACAACCGCAGCCACCGTCGGCGATGACGTGCGAGTTGGCGGCTCCGGTGCCTTGCGGGACGAAACTCAGGCCCTGAGTCGCGTGATCCGGGTGACGCCCTTGATTGCGCGCAGTTTCTTGATCACCCGCGCGAGGTGCACGCGATCGTGCACGCTGACCACCAGCTGGACCACGCTGACACGCCCGTCGCGCTCGTCCATGCCGATCTTCTCAATGTTGCCGTCGGCGGCGTTGACGCTGCCGGCGAGCAGGGCGATCAGGCCACGCTGGTGCTCCAGCTCGATGCGCAGCTCGACGTTGAATTCGCCGGTGACGTCCTTGGCCCAGGACAGCTGGATGCATTTGTCCGGGTTGTGGCGGAATTCGGCGATGTTCCGGCAAGTGTCCAGGTGCACCACCATGCCTTTGCCGGCTGACAGGTGGCCGACGATCGGGTCGCCCGGGATCGGCGTGCAGCACTTGGCGTAGCTGAGTACCAGACCCTCGGTGCCGCGAATCGCCAGCGGGCCTTCGGCGCTGGGGGCCTGCTCGCCGTCGCTGGCCAGCAGGCGCCGGGCGATCACGTAGGCCATGCGATTGCCCAGGCCGATGTCCTCGAGCAGATCCTCGATGAATTCGACGTGGTACTCGGCGAGAACCTGGCGGATGCGTTCGGCGCTGATCTTGTCCAGGCTGGTCTCGAAGCCGGTGAGTGCCTTGTTCAGCAGGCGTTCACCGAGGCTGATGGATTCCGAGCGACGCTGGAGTTTGAGCGCATGGCGGATATGGGTGCGCGCCTTGCCGGTGACCACGAAGTTCAGCCAGGCCGGATTCGGCCGTGCGCCCGGCGCGGTGACAATTTCCACCGTCGAGCCGCTTTCCAGCGCCTGCGACAGCGGCGCCAGGCGCCGGTTGACGCGGCAGGCGATGCAAGTGTTGCCGACGTCGGTGTGCACCGCGTAGGCGAAGTCCACCGCGGTGGAGCCCTTGGGCAGCTCCATGATGCGACCCTTGGGCGTGAAGACGTAGACCTCGTCCGGGAACAGGTCGATCTTCACGCTCTCGATGAATTCCAGCGAGTTGCCGGCGCGCTGCTGCAGTTCCAGCACGCCCTTGACCCACTGCCGGGCGCGGGCATGGGTACCCTTGGGCACGTCGTTCTCGTCGGATTTGTACAGCCAGTGCGCGGCGATGCCGTTGTTGGCCATCTCTTCCATCTCGCGGGTGCGGATCTGGATTTCGATGGGCACGCCGTGCATGCCGAACAGCGTGGTGTGCAGCGACTGGTAGCCGTTGGCCTTGGGAATCGCGATGTAATCCTTGAAGCGGCCGGGTAGCGGCTTGTACAGGCTGTGCACGGCGCCGAGCACGCGGTAGCAGGTATCGACCTTGTCGACCACGATGCGGAAGGCGTAGACGTCCATGATCTCGTTGAATGCCTTGCGCTTGCCGCGCATCTTCTTGTAGATGCTGAACAGGTGCTTCTCGCGGCCCATCACCTCGCCTTCCAGGCCATCGCGCGCGAGGCAGTGAATCAACGACTGCTCGATCTTCTCGACGATCTCGTTGCGGTTGCCGCGGGCGCGCCGCACCGCGGCGCGAATGCGCTCGGAGCGCATCGGATGCATGGCCTTGAAGCCGAGGTCCTCGAACTCCACGCGCATCGAGTGCATGCCCAGGCGGTTGGCGATGGGCGCGTAGATTTCCAGGGTTTCCTTGGCGATGCGCCGGCGTTTCTCGCCGGCCAGCACTTCGAGGGTGCGCATGTTGTGCAGGCGATCGGCGAGCTTGACCAGGATGACGCGGATGTCGCGCGCCATGGCCATGGCCATCTTCTGGAAGTTTTCGGCCTGCGCCTCGGCCTTGGTTTCGAAGTTCATCTGGGTCAGCTTGCTGACCCCGTCGACCAGTTCGGCAACGGTTTCGCCGAATTGCGCAACCAGCGCTTCCTTGGGAATGCCGGTGTCCTCGATGACGTCGTGCAGCATTGCGGCCATCAGGCTCTGATGGTCCATGTGCATGTCGGCGAGGATGTTGGCTACCGCGAGGGGATGGGTGACGTACGCTTCACCGCTGCGCCGGCGCTGCCCGTCGTGGGCCTGCTCGGCGTAGAAGTAGGCCCGGCGGACCAAGTTGACCTGGTCCGGGCCGAGGTAGGTCGACAGGCGATCGGCAAGCGCATCTATGGCTGGCAAGGCTTTGCTCCTTGCCAGCGCGATGTAGGCTCGGCGGTTCGACTTCGACCTGGCATTTAATCAGATGGCCTCGTTGGGCTCTTCCTCATACTGGATGAAGAGCGGCTCGTCGTCGACGATTTCATCCTGTGCAATGACATCGTAGTCGACCAGGCCGGAAGCGATCTCGCGCAGGGCGACGACGGTCGGCTTGTCGTTTTCCCAGGCCACCTTCGGCTCCTTGCCGCCGGTCGCCAGCTGGCGTGCACGCTTGGTGGCCAGCATGACCAACTCGAAGCGGTTATCGACGTTGTCCAGGCAATCTTCAACGGTAACGCGGGCCATGGTGTTCCTCGTGAGCAATAGCGGTATAGCGGGCCCGGATGGGCGAGCGGACGGAATAGTCTAAAAAATCACCAGTGCGAATGGAAGCGCTGTTTGGAGGGGGGGACCTTTACTGAGGTGTCAATGCGGAGATGCGGAGATGCGGAGATGCGCTGGGGGTCGGCTACATGTTCGCAGTGACCTACGAGGCGCCTCGCATCTATCTAGTGACCTATCCGACTCTGTAACAAGTCCCGATAAACTTGCACGGTCTGCTCACACATTCGTTGCGCCGTAAACTGTTCTTCAAAGCGTCGAGCGGCACCAGCGCCCAATTCGGCCGACAAAGCGGTATCAATCCATAATCGCGCCATCGCTTGGCGCAGGGCTACGGAATCGGCGGGGCGGACCGTCAGTCCGGTTGCGCCGTCGACATTGACGAAGGTGGTGCCGGTGCCGATCTCACAGGAAATCATAGGCTTGCCGTGAAGCGCTGCCTCCAGCAGCGAAATACCGAATGCCTCTGAGCGTAGATGAGACGGAAATACGAATGCATGGCAGAGTCGCAACAGGCATGTTTTATCTGTGTCGTCGATCCGGCCGGTCCAGATGATATTTTCCAGCCCGAGGCGACGAGCCTGCTCCTTCAGATTTGATTCTTCCGGTCCAGCGCCAGCGATGACCAGCGGCCAGTCACTGCCTGCGATAGCCTCTAACAGGTACCGCAGCCCCTTGTAGTAGCGCAGTACACCGACGAACAGAAAGAAGCGCGGGGGTAGTCGTTGCTGCCAGTAGCTTAGACGCTCGATCGGTGGTGGCGGGTAGGCTTGGCGGTCCAGGCCAAAGGGTATGGCACAAGTCCGGTCGCGGTAGCATGGCAGCACATCGCTGCTCGCCAAATAATTTGGTGAGGAGACAATGATGCGATCCATGCTTTTAAGAAAACGGTGCATCAGTGGTTTGTACAGCGCTAGCAGGGTGCGCTGGCGGATGATGTCTGAGTGGTAGCTCAACACGCAGGGGCGGCGATGCTGCGTCATGAAATGCACCACGTCCATCGTGGGCCAGGGGAAATGGAAGTGAACCAGATCCGCTTCTCGCGCCGCCTCAGCGAATAGGGCAAAAACTTCTCGTGAAAAGCCGGTGGACGCAATGAACAAGTCTTGACGGGCACGAACGACCTCATGATTACCGACTTGCAGACGCTGTGGCTCGGGGTTCGGGCTCAGTGATAAAACCTGGCTTTCGACGCCTAGTGCGAAGTTGCCCTGACATAGCTGATAGATGACTTGCTCTATCCCGCCGGTGGTGTCTGGTAGGTACGTCTTGAAGAAATGCAGTACGCGCATAGAAGCTCGAGGCAGGGCGGTCGCGCATGGCGACGGAACGTCAAGCCGGCTCGCAGTAGAGCCGGTTCGTTGGGGGTGTCAGAAAATTACCGGCCGGCTAAGCCGGCACGAAATACATGTTATCGCGACTTGATGCCGCCCATGCACCCTGTGAGCATCGGTGATAGACTTCGTCCCCTTTTTGAACGTCCAGGCAGTACCGAACCCATGCGCAACACTCGTGAAAACAGCCTGATAGTCGCGCTCAAGGCGTGCAAGGGCAGTTTCATATCGGTCGGCTTCTTCAGTTTCTTCGTTAACGCTTTGATGCTGGTGCCGTCGTTCTACATGCTCCAGGTCTACGGTCGAGTGGTCACCAGCGGCAGTATTCCAACACTCGTCATGCTCACGCTGATCATGATATTGCTGCTGGGCACCATGGGGTCTCTGGAGTTAGTGCGCTCGCGCATCATGGTGCGTTTGAGTACAAAGCTTGATGTTCTACTGAGTCGCGACTTGTACCGAGCCAGCTTCAAAAAGGCACTGAATAGCGGGGGGATGGATGCTTCAGCTCAGCCACTTAATGACCTTACTGGGCTGCGCCAGTTCCTAACGGGCAACGGGCTTTTTGCTTTTTTTGATATCCCTTGGTTGCCGATCTACATCGGAGTGATGTTCTTGTTTCACCCGTGGTATGGCTGGTTTGCTATCGGCTGTGCCATTGTTCTGTTGGTGCTTGCGGCGGTAAACGAAAGGCTCACAGGCAAGGCTATTGCTGAGGCGAATAAGCAAAATATTGCGGCTAACCTGCATACCAATAAAACCTTGCGCAATGCTGAAGTCATCGAGTCCATGGGTATGCTCGAGACGATCATGGGGCGTTGGGGAGAGCGTCAGCGTCAAGTGTTATTGTTGCAGTCTCAGGCCAGCGACAAGGGTGGCATGATTACATCCTTTTCGAAGACGTTCCGTATGCTTTCGCAGTCGGTCATTCTTGGCGTCGGTGCTTATTTGGCGGTCAAGCAGGAGATTACGCCCGGGCTGATGATTGCAGGTTCGATTCTTCTTGGGCGTGCGCTAGCGCCAATCGATCTGATGATCGGTAGTTGGAAAGGTTTTATCGCTGCGCGCTCGCAGTATGCTCGGCTGAACGAGATCCTCGACGAGCAGCAGGCAGAGTCGCAGCGCATGTCGCTTCCTGCGCCGGAAGGGCATGTGCTGGTCGAGAACTTGATCGTTAGCGCCCCAGGTTCCAAGGTGCCGATTCTGCGAAACGTCAGCTTTGCGGTGACGGCTGGTTCGGTGGTCGGTGTTATTGGTCCCAGTGCATCAGGCAAATCAACTCTGGCTCGCGCGTTGCTCGGAGTTTGGTCGCCGCAGCACGGTGTCGTGCGGCTCGACGGAGCTGATATTAATAACTGGGACAAGCGTGAGCTTGGCCCTCACGTCGGCTATCTGCCTCAGGATATTGAGCTGTTCGAGGGTAGCATTAGTGAGAACATTGCTCGCTTCCGTGATGTAGAGGCGGAGAAGGTCATCCGGGCAGCGAAGACTGCTGGCGTGCATGACATGATTCTGCAGCTGCCGGATGGCTATGACACAGTGATAGGTACTGCGGGAATTAATTTGTCTGGAGGTCAGCGTCAGCGTATCGGATTGGCGCGCGCGATTTATGGCAATCCGCGGCTTATCATTCTGGATGAGCCTAACTCAAACCTCGATGAGGTCGGCGAGCGTGCGCTGGCGCTAGCTATCCAACAGCTCAAGGCTAGCGGTGCCACAGTGTTTATCATCACTCATCGCACGAGTATTTTGGCGCAGCTTGATCGCCTGTTAGTCATGAGCAATGGCACCGTTGCTCTTTATGGGCCGCGTGAAAACGTCATGGCAGAGCTCAACAAGCAGCAAGCCAGTGCCCAGAAGATTGCCCAGGTAGTTCCTGGTGCATCCTCGGCTCGTTCGTAACCGAGGACTGTAACTATCATGAATAGTGCTATTAACGATAATCTCGCAAGCCTTCCGGTATCAGACCGTAATTCCCGAATAGTCGGCTTGGCTATTGTTTTTGTGACTTTCGGTTTGTTCGGCGCTTGGGCCACCTTCGCTCCCTTAGATAGCGCAGCGCTCGCACCGGGCGTGGTTACCGTGAAGTCCTATCGTAAGACTGTCCAGCATCTAGAGGGTGGGATCGTCAAGGAGTTGCACGCCCGCGACGGAGATGTTGTTGCTGCAGGTGATCCGCTGATCATTCTCGATGATACCCAGGTTCGCGCTGAATATGGCATGACCCTCAGCCAGTTGGTCGCAGCCCAGGCGATGGAGTCGCGCCTTCAGGCCGAACGCGATAGCTTGGAGCAAATCGACTTCACGGACATGATCGAGGTCGCTAGTCAGCGAGCGCTTGAGGCGCAGGAAGGCGAGAAACAAGTATTCAATGCTCGTCGCGGCTCAAGGCTTGGCGAGGAGGCCGTTTTGCGAAAGCGAGTTGGTCAACTGCATGAACAGATCTTTGGGCTTGAATCGATGATATCTGTTAAGCGTAGTCTCGAGAAATCCTATCGGGATGAGATCAGCGAGCTAAAAGAGTTGCTGTCCGAGGGGTATGTAGACAAGCAACGCCTGCTCGAGCAGCAGCGCCGTCTCGATATGCTTAAGGCAGAGATCGCCGATCACCAATCTGAAGTCACCAAGACCGGGTTGCAGATCAGTGAAACTGAGTTGCAGATCGTCCAGCTAAACAAGGATTTCAATGCCGAAGTCGTGGCGCAGCTCTCAGAGGTGCAGACGAAGGTCTTTGATCTGCAAGAGCGCAAGGCTGCCTTGGAAGACCGCTTGAGCCGTATCGTTATCCGTGCACCCGAGGATGGAATGATCATTGGGATGAAGGTCCACACGATTGGCGGTGTCGTCAGCCCCGCCACGGCGTTGCTCGATATCGTTCCGTCGGTTTCTGACTTGGTTGTCGAGGCACAAGTATCGCCAATTGACATAGACCGGGTCAGCGTAGGCAAGTCCGCGGACATACGCTTCAGTGCGTTCAATAATTCGACGACCCCGGTGATTTCGGGTGTCGTCCGGCAGATATCGGCGGATCGACTGATCAATGAAGAAACCGGCATGCCTTACTATCTCGCGCGTGTCGTGCTCACTGAAGAAGGCGCTCAGGCGCTAGGCTCGCTAACGCTGCAGCCGGGAATGCCCGCTGAGGTGCTGATCAACACCGGAAACCGAACCATGCTGCAATACTTACTACAGCCGGCCACGGATGCCTTTGCCAGATCGTTGATCGAGGACTGACGGTGCGCCGCCTTGCTTTTTTATGTCTCGCGGTAGCCATTAGCCCCGTCTATGCACGCTCCGTCGAGATGCCGCCCCCCTCTGTGGCCAGTGTGACCGCTTCAGAATATGTGGTTGACCTCATGCAGCTGTATCGCGAGTCGCGTTTAGAGGATCCGCGAGTACTCGCTGCTTACGCGCGTGCCCAGGCTGGCAAGGATCGCGAGCGGGAGGCGCTAGGTGGGTTGTTGCCACAGATCAGTGCTAGCAGCTCATTCAACCGCACCAATCGCGATGTGCAGGCCTACACGGAGAGCTTTAATAACGAACGCTACGCCCTGACGCTTAGTCAGCATCTTTACAATAAACAGGCCTGGGAGAATTACCAAGAGTTTCGCGCACGAGCCCGTCAAGGTGAATTTGAAGCGAAGGACGCCCAGGCTGAGGCTACGATAGACTTGGCACAGCGTTATTTCATGGCGCTCGCCGCCGATGACGAGCTGGAACTGGTTCTGGCCGAGCGGCGTGCTACCCAAAAGAACCTTGATCGGGTCGAGGCGTTATACGAGAAGAAGCTCGCGATGATCACTGACGTGCTGGATTTGCGAGCCCGAGTTGACGCTCTGGCGGCACAGGAGGTTGAGGCCCGCAATCAGGTACGTGTCAGTCGCGAGGAGCTGTCGGAGATTATCGGGCGCCCGGTAACCGAGCGGCTTAGTCGGGTGCGCGAGGATGTCGAAGTGCAAGTGCCGGGTGAAAGCGTTGAGGTTTGGGTTCATCGCGCCGTGGGTGCCAATCCTGGACTCAAGGCGCAGGAACAGGCATTGGCTGCCGCTGAAGCGGCTCTGCGCGAAGGGAAGGGTGGACACTATCCGTCTCTGAGTCTAAATCTCAGTGCCCAGCGTAGCGACGTAGGCTATGACAATACGCTGGCGCCTCGCTCGGACAGTTATGTCGCTAGCCTCGGCGTGCAAATACCTATCTATAGCGGTGGCTCTACATCTGCACGCAGTCGCGCGTTGTACAACGATAAGCTCAGCACCGAGCAGCAGATGGAGGCGGTCCGACGCGAGGTAGTCAAAGAGACTACTAGCGCCTACCTCACCGCCCAATCCAGCGTGGAAAAGATACGTGCCTCACGCAACGCCCTGGAGTCTGCTGAGAAGTCAAGCTCTGCGGCCGAGCGTGGTTTTGAGTTCGGGGTGGTCAACGCGGTTGATGTGCTGACAGCCGTTCAGAACGAGTACAAGGCGCGCCGTGATCTGCTCAAGGCCCAGTACGATTTCATCACCAACCTTCTGGTGTTGAATCGTTGGGCTGGCGGTTTGTCCGAGCAGAGCGTAGGGGCGGTGAATTTATGGCTTGCGGCGCATGAGGCACCCAGGGCGCTCGAGCATCAAGAGGGGCAGTGATCAAGGCTGAGCGCAATGTCGCGTCGATTGCAAGGCGCCAGCATGACCCTCTGCCCGTTCGACACACCGCCCCGTGCATCCGTAATAAAAAGGATAGAACTTGAACAAAAAGCTGCTTGAGTTGTGGCAGTCGCGCTATTTCATCCGTAACTCCATCCGTAACGAGTTCGTTAGCCGAGTGGTCCGTAGCCGCTTAGGTTTGGTATGGATTGTGTTGTATCCCTTGGCGCAGGTCGCAATCTACGCATTCGTTTTATCTGTCGTGATGTCTGCAAAGTTGCCTGGTCTAGATGGTGCCTATGCATATCCGCTGTTTCTCACCGCCGGCATTCTAGCCTGGTCGATATTTGTCGAGGTTGTGAGCCGTTGCCTTAACCTCTTCATCGAAAACGGTAATCTCCTGAAGAAAATGGTATTCCCACGTCTGGCCCTGCCAGCGGTGGTCGTTGGCTCTGCTCTGCTGAACAATTTTGTGCTTTTTCTCTCTGTGGTGGGGATCTTCGCATTGTTAGATCAGATGCCAGGTTGGCCGCTTGTCTGGCTGCCCCTGCTCACATTCCTGATGCTCGGTTTAGCGTTAGGGCTGGGATTGGCGTTGGGGGTGCTCAACGTATTCATAAGGGACATCGGCCAGCTTGTGACGATCACGCTACAATTCGGTTTCTGGCTGACGCCGATCGTCTACAGCATCGATCTGCTGCCTGCGCGTGCTCAGCAATTACTGTACTTCAATCCATTAACTGCTGTCGTGCAAGGCTACCAGTCGGTTCTTGTTTATGGTCGTAATCCCGACTTTCATGCGCTGATGTATCCTGGCATCTTCGCGGTTGTGGTGTTGACGCTAGCTGCCTACCTCTATCGGCGCGGTATCGATGAAGTAGTGGATGTTTTATGAGCTACGCCTTGCGCGTCGAGGGTATCTCGAAAGCCTTCAACACTTATCGTCATGAGCGGCACCGCATCCTCTCATGGTTTGGTTACAAGGCAGGCGGGGTTCAGCGTACATCGGTGCTAGACAACATCACCTTCGCTCTCGAGCCAGGAGAGGCAGTCGGGCTTATTGGTCTGAACGGGGCAGGTAAGAGCACGCTGCTCAAGATCATAACCGGTACGCTTAGACCATCCGCTGGGCATGTATCTATTCAGGGGCGTGTCGCCGCGATTCTCGAGTTGGGAATGGGATTCAACCCGGAGTTGACAGGTCGTCAGAATGTCTATCATGTCGCCGGGTTGACGGGCTATTCGCGCGCGCAAATAGATGGCTTCATCGAGGAGGTTCAAGCATTCTCCGAGATTGGCGAGTACTTCGAGCAGCCGGTACGTGTCTATTCCAGCGGCATGCAGATGCGACTGGCGTTCAGTATTGCTACAGCAAGGCGACCGGAGATTCTGATCGTCGACGAAGCGCTGTCGGTGGGGGATGCCTATTTTCAGCACAAAAGCTTCGATCGTATCCGTCAGTTCACCCGGCAAGGCACCACGCTTCTATTGGTCAGTCATGATAAGCAGGCCATTCAGAGCATCTGCACGCGCGCCATCCTGTTGGATGCTGGTCGCGTCGCCATGCAGGGCGAGCCAGACCAGGTCATGGATTTCTATAATGCGATGCTCGCTGCCCACCAAGACCAGCAAATCGTCCAGACCGCTGGCGGTGGTGCCTTGCTTTCTGGAACCGGCGAGCTCGCATTCAGAAAAGTCGAGTTGCAGGATGCTGCCGGTCAACCGGTGGAGGTCATCGACGTGGGGCAGCCGGTGCGGCTGCTCATCCGGGCGCGCAGCTTCGCGGCAGTGCCGGATCTGGTCCTCGGGTTTCTGATCAAAGACCGCTATGGGCAGGACGTCTTTGGCACCAATACGCGTCAGCTCGACAGCGTGCTACACGACGTGCCAGACGCACGGGAGCTGCAATGGTGCTTCGATTTTGCCGCCGATATCGGGCCAGGTACTTACTCGGTGACAGTCGCCCTGCACAGTGTGGAGGGGCATGTCGAGCGCAACTACGCGTGGCAAGAGCGTGCCTTGATGTTCGAGGTCGTCAACCGCAGCCGCCGCGAGTTCTCCGGAGTCGCTTGGCTGGATACCCGAGTGGAGTGTGGGCAGCGCAATGAGTAGCGATTTCTATCGTGCTCTCGAGGAACGCTTTCGCGCACCTCGAGAAGAGGTCAGGCGTCGGCTGGAGGGGTACCTGCCTTACCTGCGAATTCTTCGTGAGCAGGCCGTACAGCCTCGTGCGTTTGACATCGGCTGTGGTCGCGGTGAGTGGCTACAGCTGCTCACCAAAGAAGGTTTCCAGGCACAGGGTGTCGACCTCGACGATTCCATGCTTGCCGCCTGTCACGAGCGTGGTTTGAATGCCAGGAATCAGGATGCACTCCAGGCACTTTCCGGCATGGCCGCCGCCAGTCTCGATCTGGTCAGCGCTTTTCACGTCGTCGAGCATCTGGATTCCGATTATTTGCATCGGCTGTTGCCAGAATGCCGCCGAGTTCTGCGTCGCGGTGGTCTGCTAATTTTTGAAACTCCTAACAGCGAAAATTTGATTGTCGGCACCAGTAACTTCTACCTGGACCCGACCCACCAGCGGCCGGTGCCGGCATTGTTTCTGCAGTTTCTCTGCGAATACCACCGGTTTGACCGTTGTCAGGTTTTGCGGCTTCAAGAAGACCCTGTCCTTCATCAGACAGATGCCCGTATCGGATTGTGGCAGGTGCTCTATGGTGTCAGTCCGGACTATGCAGTGGTGGCCCAGAAAGGTCCCGTTGAGGTGGATGACGCGATGGGGCGCCTGCTTGAGGGCAAGCGAGGTCTCACACTCGAAGAACTGGCGTACCGTCACGACCGGGATGTGCAGCGTCGCTCTAATCAACTCGATGAGCTCGAGCAGGTTATTCGGCTACAGGGCGAGCGCTTGGTGGGGCTCAATGAGCAAGCTGCCAGAGATAAGGTGCTGATCGACAGACTGGTCGCTCGCGTCGAAGGCTCCTTAACGGCTAGGCTAGCCCGATTTTTCGGTCGCCTAGGGCGTCCCCAGGCAAGCCGGCGCTGGATCAAGCATGCTGTCGCCACGCTAGCCAGTCGCCCGGTGTTGCGGCTGGCTGCACAGTTCGAGCGGCAGCCTGCATTGGCGAGGCTGTCCCAGCGATTGCGCTACGCCTGGCCTGGTCCGGGTCGCCGTCTCGAGCATTACTTGACGGTACTTCGGCGAGCAGCTGGTAGCCCTGAGCCGGTTGCGAGTTCGCCCCGCACCGCATTGCTTGCCGCGCGATTGAAGCGTCTGGTGACTTCGGACGAGCATCGCGTGCCGGCTTCTTCGCAGCGGCGCCTGGCTTATGTTTCGCCGCTGCCTCCGGAGCGGACGGGTATCGCCGATTACAGCGCCGAGTTGCTTCCGGCGCTCGCCGAGCACTACCAGATCGATGTTGTGGTGCAGCAGCCTGAGCTGGCAGATGAGTGGATCAAGGCGCACTGCACAATGCGCGATGGTGAGTGGCTTCGGCACCATGCCGACCACTACCATGCGGTGGTCTACCACATTGGCAACTCGCACTATCATGCATGGATGTACGAGCTCATCCGTCATGTGCCCGGCGTGGTGGTGCTGCACGACTTTTATCTTAGCGGACTGATCTGGGCGCTCGACGGGATGCCAGCGCACGCTGGGATCAAGTGGCGGGAACTGCACTATGGCAGTGGCCACGCAGCCGTCGTTGACGTGGCGCGAGGCCAAGACGAGGGGCGGGCGGCCCTGGCTTACCCCTTCAATCGGTCGCTGTTGGAGGCTGCCTGGGGCGTTATCGTGCATTCTGATGTGTCGCTCCGCCTGGCTAGGCAGTGGTATGGGCTCGATACCGGGAAGGACTGGGCACTCATCCCACACCTGCGACAAGCGGTTGATCCTGAGCCCCGGCAGGTCGCACGCGCGCGTCTGGGCATTGCCCAGAACGACTTTGTCGTATGCAGCTTCGGCCTGCTTGGACTGACAAAGCTCAATGATCGCCTGCTCTCAGCCTGGCTCGCGTCCGGCCTCGCCGCGGAACCAGGCGGGTTGCTGGTCTTTGTCGGTGAGCTTGGCGATGACGCCTATGCTGTGCAGCTGCGTCAGGCCATCGAGCAGAGCGGATGTTCCGAGCGGATCCGGATCACTGGCTGGGCTGATGGTGAAACCTTCCGCGGCTACCTCGCCGCCGCTGACTTGGCTGTGCAACTGCGCACGATGTCGCGCGGCGAAACCTCGGGCACCGTGCTCGACTGCATGAATTATGCGTTACCGACGATTATTAATGCCAACGGCAGCATGGCCGACCTGCCAGTCGAAGGCATCTGGCGACTGCCAGACGAGTTCACTGACGCGCAATTGATTGATGCGCTGCAAGCCCTGCACGCGGACGCTTCCGCTCGAGCGGCACTTGGCACCAGTGCGCGCCGAATAATCGAGACCCGGCACGCACCGGCCCATTGCGCTGCGCTCTATGTCGAGGCTATCGAGGCGTTCGCCATGCGCGCCCATGGTGAGCGGCGGCGCATGCAGGCCGCACTCGCGCCTCTCGGTTCTTCCCCCGCCCCCGCGGCACTGCGTCAACTGGCTGCGCAACTTGAACCGAGCCTGCCGTCGGTGCGCCAACCACAGTTGCTTGTGGATATCACCGCCACCTGTCGGCAGGATCGGCAGACCGGTATCGAACGCGTGGCCAGAGCACTAACCGTTGCACTGCTCAGCAACCCGCCGTTGGGTATTCGTGTCGAGCCTGTCTATCTTTGTAATTCAGAGGAAGGCTGGCATTACCGCTACGCATGTCAGTACACGGCGCGCCTGCTTGGCCTGGATGTCGGTTCCGCGGACTACCCAATCGACGTACGTGCCGATGATCGACTAATCGCGCTGGATATCTCTGGAGGCGCGTTCGTTGCTGCGACCCGGGGCGGCCTATACGAACGGTTGCATGGGGCCGGCGTAGTTACCCGCATGTTGGTACATGATCTGCTCCCTGTGACACGTCCGGAGCTTTTTCCGGCGCGCGCGCAGGGTCATTTCCGCGCTTGGCTACAGGCGGTTGTATGCCTGCAGGGCGCGGTATGCGTAACGCAAACGGTCGCCAATGAGCTGCGCTACTGGTTGGCCATCGAGGCCCGCTGGCGGCGCGATCAGTTTCAGATTGCCTACTCCCACCACGGGGCAGACCTTGCCAGTTCGGCGCCGAGCTGCGGCCTGCCATCAGAGGCCGAGGCCGTCTTCGGGCGCTTGGCTGCAGCGCCCAGCATCCTGATGGTCGGTACGCTGGAGCCGCGCAAAGGTTACCCACAGGCGCTGGCTGCATTCGATCAGTTGTGGGCCAGCGGTGTCGAGGTCAGCCTGGTCATCGTGGGGCGAGAGGGCTGGCAGGAGTTGCCCGACGCCGAGCGCCGCGATATCCCCGCGCTGGTGCGGACACTGCGCGAGCATGGACAGTCGGGTCGCCGGTTGTTCTGGCTTGACGGCATTAGCGACGAATATCTCGAGCGCGTCTACGCCAGCTGCAACGGCTTGCTTGCTGCTTCGGAAGATGAAGGCTTCGGGCTGCCGCTGATCGAAGCAGCGCAACATGGTTTGCCCATCCTGGCGCGTGATATCCCGGTGTTTCGCGAGGTGGCTGGTGAGCATGCGCGCTTCTTCCGCGCTGGCGAACCGACGGCGCTTGCCCAGGCGCTGCGCGAATGGATTAACGACGACTTTACGCCGACATCGCGGCAGCTGCCGTGGCTGACTTGGAAGCAGAGTGCCGGTAACCTCGCGCGTATCCTGGCCGAGTCGGATCGCTGACCGCCGCGGCCTGCAGAGGCGTCTGTGGGTTGCGGTTTTCCACCCGCACGGCATGTGCTTGAATGCGCGCCGAGCGCATCTGCTCATAAATACCGCAACACCGAACAATCAGAGCCCAGCATGATCCCCACTCCCGCCGCCTCGCCTGCGCGAGGCCAGTACTTCCCCTATATTGATGGCCTGCGCGCGTTCGCCGTGCTCTCGGTACTTATCTACCACCTGCATGCGGCCTGGCTGCCAGGGGGCTTCGTCGGCGTCGATGTGTTTTTTGTCATTTCCGGCTTCGTCGTCAGCGCGTCGATAGCCAGCTTCAGGGGGCAGGGGCTTGGTGCGTTTCTCGCCTATTTCTACGCCCGGCGGATCAAGCGCATCTTTCCGGCACTTATCGTCTGCCTGCTGCTCACGGCTTACGTGTCGGCACTATTCATACCTTCGTCCTGGCTGAGTGCGGTAAACCAGCAGACCGGCCTGTATGCGTTTTTCGGTCTGAGCAACTTCATCCTGGCGCGCACGGGGCGCGATTATTTCGCCCCTACGACCGAGTTCAATCCCTATACCCATACCTGGTCGCTGGCGGTCGAAGAACAGTTCTACCTGGTCTTTCCGTTCATGTTCCTGGCCTGGTTGGCTTCGCGCCGCGGCCGCTGGTGGTCGGTCGGTCTGTTCGGGCTTGGCCTGCTTGCATCAGTGGGTTTTGCTGCATGGCAGAGCGTGGCAAGCCCGACCGCGGCCTACTTTCTTAGCCCTAGTCGCTTCTGGGAGCTGGCCGCCGGCGTATTGCTATATCAGTTGATTACCCTGTTGCCGGTGCTGACCGAAAAGCCTGCGGCAAAACCGCGCGGCCTGCTCGGCCTGCTCTCGCTCATGATGCTGATTGCCGCCTTCTTCGTTTCCACACCGGAGCGCTTTCCCATGCCGGGCGCGCTGCTGGCCGTGCTGGGGACACTCGGCGTGGTCTTCAGCTTGCATCGGCGTGAGGACCTGCGCCGGCTGCACTGGCTGCTTGGCAGTCGGCCACTGGTCGCCGTAGGCAAGATTTCTTATTCGCTATACCTCTGGCACTGGCCGGTGTTTGTTCTGTTTCGCTGGACCACCGGCCTGGATAGCGCCCCGTTGCGCCTGTTGGCCGTGGCCCTGGCTTTCGGGCTGGCCATGCTTTCCTATCGTTTTGTCGAGAATCCATTCCGGCATGCCGCGGCCGTACGTCGCGCGCCGCAGGCGGCTGTCATTGTCTGCGGCTTGCTGGTAATCGTCGGTGGCTGGTGGCTCGCAGCGCGAATGGCCGACAACCTCCATCGGCTTTCGCTCAGCACGCTCAGTGCGCATCAGGACGTCTGGTATCCGCATGGCCCGGCCACGCGTGACGGCTACCCCGGATGCACCGCCGAGCCGCAATACCACGATGTGGAGGGCGGTCTGCTGCTGATATACGAGCCGCGTGGCTGCGCTGAGCCGCGCCCGCTGTCGCCAAAGAGTCTCTACGTCATTGGCGACTCCCACGCATTGGCCTACGAAGGTCTGTTCAAGCAATACGCCATTGCCCGCTCGGTGCGGATCAATGCCTATAACAATGGCGGCTGTCCGTTCATCAGCCTGCAACCCTGGCGCGACCTGGACAATGCCGACTGTCGCCGCTATGCCGATGCCGCGCTGCGACATATACGCGCGCGCATCCAGCCGGGCGACGTGCTCTTTCTGCCGTCGCTGCGCATCCCGCGCTTCTCCGACCAGTGGGCCTATTTCGGTGAGGCTTCCGCCCGCGCGCAGATGTTCGGTGACGAGGCCGATGCCGGCCGCGCGCGTGCCATTGCCGGCGCCATCGAGGTGCTGCGGCCGTTCGTCGAGCAGGGCGTCAGGGTCGTATTCGAGGCGCCCAAACCTTTGTTTAAGGCGCCACCGTTTCGCTGTGCCGACTGGTTCAACGAGGCCAACCCGATCTGTGCGCCGGGCTTCGGAATGCGTCGCGAGCAGATTGAGTCCTTCCGTGCGCCGGTGCTCGCCAGCTACGACCAGATCACCGATACGCTGCCGTCGCTCGAAGTATGGGACCCGCTGCCGGTACTCTGTCCCAATGATGAGTGCAGCGCTTGGCATGCTCAATTACCGCTCTATCTGGATGGCGACCACCTGAGCGGTTACGGCAATCTCCAGCTCTTCCAAAGTTTTGACGACTTCTTCGGCCTGCGCCTGGGAATTGATCCCTCTCTTTCAGACAACCGGTAGTTGGCAAGGGGAACCTTTGGCGTACCGTCGCAATGCTCCCAATTTAATGGCCCTATGCCCTTGTTTATGCCGCGAAAAAATGTGTAGCATGGCCCCCGCTTAATGCCGACAAGCGTTGGTTTACGCCGAGGAATAGGGCGAAATCGATCTGAAGCGGCGTTAGACGTTACCCATCAAGGGGGGCCATGCCCCGATGGGGCATGGCAGCAGGCCGGGCCGACGGGTCCGACATACCAAGCCTGTCTGTCGATTCGACTAAATATTGGAGAAAGTAGGAAATGGCGAACGCTATTGCATCGCAAGTACAAGCACTGTACGTAGGCTACCTGGGCCGCGCCGCGGATCAGGCCGGTCTGGACTTCTGGACCAACGCTATCACCGCCGGCACCTCGACCATCGAGTCCGTTGCCCTGGGTTTCACCCTGAGCCAGGAATACACCAGCAAGTATGAAGGCCTGAGCAACGAAGAGCTGGCCGCCGCCATTTACCAAAATGTTCTCGGTCGTGCGGCCGATGCCGACGGCCTGGCCTTCTGGGTTGGCGAGCTGGAGAAGGGCGTTCAGACTCCCGAGACCCTGCTAGCTGCCATGATCAACAGCCTCGGTGCAGTTGACCAGAAGGTGATCGATAACAAAGTGTACGTGGCTAATGCCTACACCGCCGCAGCCGGCGCTGACTACAAGGCCGAAGCGGGCGCTAAGATTCTGGAAGGCGTAGACGGCACTGCCGCTTCCGTTGCCAAGGCCATCGGCACTCTGCCGACCAGCACCGAGACCATCACCGAAAGCCTCGCCGCTGTAGTTGATGCGCAGGCTGCTGTCACGGCGGACGTTGATGCTTGGGGGGCTGCGCAGACCCCAGCTAAAGCTGCTGGTGTAGCAACTGTTGCTGATGTTCACTCGGCCGTAGACGTTGCTGAAGACGCAGTAGATGACTTTTTGGTTGCAAATGGGGTTGTGTTGACCGGCGCTGGTGTCGCTGCCACCTCTTATGACAGTGTTGCTTCCTCTGATCTTTACACCGCAGGCGATGCAGCTACCGCATACGGCCAGCAAAACGCGTTGGAAGACGCTAACTTGGCTGTTATTAAGGCCAAGATTGCTGCTCAGAAAACTGCGCTGGATACCTCGGTAAGCACTGCTACCACTACTCTGCAGAACCTGACAAATGGTGCTCAGCTGAAGGCTGCCGTCGACGCTGTTCTGGTCGCTCAGGCTGGGGTTACTGCTGCGCAAAAAGCTGAGGCTAATGCTGTAGCGGCGACTGCTTCTTCTGCTAGTGCCCTTGTTGCCGCAAGTGATGCCGTAACTGCTGCCAGCTTTGCCGGTACCGCTATCTCGGTAACTGTCGATGGCAATACTTATACCTCTACCTACAACGCTACTACCAAGACTTGGACCAATAACGACGTAGCACTCAACAGCGTCAATTTGGCAGATGTCCAGGCCAAGGCCGTTGCTCAGTTGGCTGCAGGCGCTGCGGTTGACAATGCCGAAGCCCTGGTTTCTGTCCGTATGCTGGCTGTTGAGAAGCTGGATGCGACTCAGACTAATGGTGTAGCGATTACCGATCCTGCAACCCAAACAGACGCCGCTCCTAAGGATGGCTGGGTTGATGGCAGTGTCTCCACTGCGCTGACAGCCGAAGCCAAAGCATACGCTGATGCCAAGCAAGCAGTTACCGACTACGCCAGCAAGGTCGACGGCTTGAACAAGCTGGTTGCCGCTGTAGATGCCGCTCGTTCTGAGTCTGCTGAGCTTGCTAGTCTTGAGGCAAAAGTAGCGGCAGCCAATAAGGTGCTTACTGATGCAGGCTTGAATGTTGTCTCGGTAGCTAGCGGTGATGTCGAGTTTGCTACTGCCAAGTCTGATGTCTTCCAGTTGGAAGCAACTCTGTCCGGTGCGTCTGTCAAGAATGGTGCTGCTAGCATTTACAGCTTTGCAGACGGTGATGTCTTGGCTGTCGGAGACAAGTATGTTCTCGGCACTGCGACTGACATTCAGAAAGGCAACGACGCTGTTCTGGAAGTATTCTTCACCCAGAACGGCGCCAACACTGACGTAACTATCGAAACCCAGGCGTTTGGTGATACTGCCGACGCTAACGCGGTCTCTGTTATTACTCTGGTTGGTGTAGATGCCTCTGCACTTACCTTGGAGAACGGTCTGATTCAGTTCGCCTAAGGTATACCGAGATCCCCATAGGGCAGGTGAAACCGCGCGGTTGCACCTTGCCTGCTGGGCCATGCAAAACCCTGCCTATTGGCAGGGTTTTGTTTTTCACGTATGTAAAAAGGGTGTAAAAGAGTTTAGGCCTCTTTCTTGGTTCTCCTTCCGTTACTTTTTCTTTTCGTTTTCTTGTTCCCTGCTCTTTAAGCATTTCTTCGGCCGCTCTCGTGAGCCGGAACGCGAATTCCTACGGAGCATCCGCTTGATTTGCGTAGCGCAGCGCTCCGAACCAAAGGCGGCGTTTAGCTGGGACGCTTGGCGCAAAAAGCCTGTCCGCCGCACCATGCTCCTCTGCCAATACCCATGATCGGTATCGCTCGTGCCGCTCGGTCGTCTCGCCCAGTCTGGCGTATTCGTTCCGTGGTATCGCTATGCGCGGCTGATGGTTGCCGATATTTCGCATGCCAGGCGCCCCATGGATGATGGCTGGGGCATGCTGAGCGTGCCGGCTCGTACCGGCTTCAGCTCGAGCATGGCTGAGCGGGCCTGCCATGAAGTAGCTTGCCAAAAGACGGCACGCCGGGCATCGATGGCTGGCCCATAGGTGTGGTTGAGCTTCTGGGCCAGCCTGCTCAGTGCCGCCCTGCTTGAGGCGTGATCAGGAGGCGGTGGATGCGTTGGCCAGAAGGCGAGAGGCATGGATGCCGACACCCTGGTGAACGCTGTATCGCTCGGGTTCGGTCAGGTAGGCAAGTGGCAGGCCCGGTCAAGGCGCACGGCCAGCCGGTCGGCCCGGCCCCGGGCAACATGGTACGGCATGTCCGACACTTAAAGTGCGCCTGCCTTGTACGCACTGCCTGGTTGGCGCTATGGCGCTAGGGTCTCGCAATGAGCCCCGGCCGGCGCTGGCTATACGAGCCAGATACCCGCTTCGATATCGGGGCTGACGCGAGCCATGTTTTCGGGGCTTTCGGCGAACCAGACCAGCACTTCGCTCGCCGAAAGGCCGTTTGCCATCTGCGCGCTCCAGTAGGCGAAGCCTTCCGCGTCGGCCGGGCGGTCGAGCACGTTCAGGTAGTAGTTGTGCAATACGGTGTCGCTCGAGAGATCCGGATAGAGCGTGCCAAACTCGGGGCTGCTTACGAAGCCGTCGGCTACCTGGAACAGGTTGCTGCCACTGTCTAGCTGTGCCACCCAGAAGGCCAGTCCTTCGCGGTCCGGTGTGCGGTCGAAGGCGGCCTGGTACAGCCGGTAGGCTGCGCCGGCGTGCTCGGCGAAGCCGATGTCGAGCGCCAGTACGCGTCCGTCGCCAAAGGCGACCCGCTCCACGTGGTGGAGGGTGTCGAACGTTCCCGTATTGTCGCTGACCTTGAAATCGCCACTGGCGGCAAAAACGCTGTAGGCGTTCGCCGAGCCGGCGTAGCGCACCACGTCAAGCCCCGCTCCGCCGTCGATCCAGTCGTTGCCGGCGTCGGCGACGAACCGGTCGTTGCCGTCGTAGCCGTACAGGCGATCATCGCCGGCGTAGCCCAGTAATACATCTGGCCCGGCAGAGCCATAGAGGCTATCGTCGTCAGCCAGAATGTAGCCCATCGCGGCTTGGGCATCGTAACTCACGTAGCTTTCCAGGCTTACGGCGTTGGCGTTGAAGCCGCCGACCTCGAACAGCCGCGCGCCGCCGGCGTAGCCCACGGTGCTCTGCACGTAGCCGCCGCTCAGGCCATAGGCGTCGTACTGGAATGAACCGAAGTAATCCTGTACCCGGTAGCCATCGGTTACGCGGATGTGGGTGGCGTTGGCGACGGGTGTGTTGCCGTACCAGACGGTGAGGCTGGTCATGTCGAGCGGTTGATAGAGGGTGACGGTGGCCATGACAGCTCCCTGGAAATTGTTGTACAAGCGAGACGATAGACCAACCGCGGGGCACTGACAAAACAGCGGGGCGGTTCGCACGCTGCGGCAGTCACGATGCTGGTTGGCCAGTGCCAATGTGATATAATTCGCGGCCACGCGGTTAGCAACCACCTTCCCCTGAGGTGAGCCGTGTTTCCCGGCCCGCAGTTCTGCTGCGGGTTTTTTTCGCGCAGGCGCCGCTCGCTCCGTTCCATTGTCCTGGCGATGTGGGGGAGCGCGGTCGTGTAATGCGCTGCTCTGAACGTGCTGCTAGCTATCGACCCGGTCACGGTGCCCAGGGAACGGCCCATGACCCACCGCCATGCACGCTACGCCCACATCGATGCCCTGCGCGCCGTTGCCGTGCTGCTGGTAATCTGGATGCACACCTCGGAGGTCTTCGTCCCCGTTGCCTTGCCGTCGCTGCAGGGTCGCCTGCATGACGTGGCGTATTCCTTCGACTTCGGCCGAATTGGCGTGGTGGTGTTCTTCATCATCAGCGGTTTCGTAATTCCGGCGAGCCTGCGCGGCCCCCGCGGCGAGGACTGCCGGCAGTTCCTGATCCGGCGACTGTTTCGGCTATACCCGCTGTGCTGGCTGTCGTGACCCTTTGGTTTGGTCATCACATGGTGGATGTGGGATAAGGCGATTTCAGCGCAAGCGATTCCTTGGAATCTGAGCATGGTGCAGGAGGCGGCGCAGCCGTCGATACAGGGGCTGTCTGGACGCTGCAACCGAACTGGTGTTCTACGGCATGTGCATGGCGCTGTTCGCGCTTGGCTGGTTGCATTCGACCGTGGCATTGAGCCTGCCATCATCCTGCTTGGCGGCATGGCTGCGCTGCTGTGGGGGCTGGCCGCCTTTGGTGTCATGTCTCTAACCAGCTTTTCACCGGCAACAACATTGCTGCTAGTACACCTGAGCCTGATGTTCTGGGGCGCGCTGGTGCGGCATGTGATCGAGCAGGTCAAGCTACCTAAACCCGTCTGGCTGGTGCTGGTGGGCTATTGCCTCGCCTGGCTTGTGCTCGGCCTGGGGCCATCGGCTCGCCACGTCATGCTGGCCGACGGTACCGCGCTGTTTCGCACGTTCGTGTCCTGCGTGCTTGGCGTGGCCTTTTTTGTGCTCGGGGGAACGTGCCTGAAATTGCGTGCCGCGTGGCTAGTCTGGTTGGGAGGTATCAGCTACTCGCTGTATCTGTTTCATCCCGTGGCCAGTACAGCCTGTTCTGGCTGGTTCAGGCAACCAACCTCGAATGGCTCAAAGGCTGGACAACCGGCAGTTACATGCTAGTCGCTACGCTGTTGGCCATCAGCCTGTCGGCCACCACCTATCGCTATGTCGAATTGCCGTTTCAAGTGCTCGGCACGCCTGGCCAGAGGCGGGCTGCCGTCAGGCGCCCAACGAGTAAATGAATGATGTCAGCTGCGCAGGTCGTCCTCGTGTTCCCAGTGACGCAGAGTGGTTTCGGCCTGTTCGAGCGCTTGTGTCAGGTGGTGCAGGCACGTTTCAAGGAACAGGTTTCGTTGCTGTTCGCACGGCCACTCGGTGTTCACAAGCATTTCTATGAGATCATGCTTTGCATGCTCGGTAACAAGCATGCCGTGCTTGAGCACGAGCGTTTCTCCGTTAAAAGACAAGCGGACCGGGTCGCGGCCTGCGAGTGAGGCACCCTGTTCCATAAGGGAATTTATGTGTGCCCGCAGCTCGCAGAGCTGGCGACGGTCGTTGGATGGGACAGTCATGTCCGTTTCCTCTCCATGGAATCGTGAAGGTTGAGTTACATCACATCGTAGTAGGTGGCTCAATGATGGCATGGCTCGTCCGTATTGCGGAGATTCGCGAAAGGTATTTCGCGGCGGAAGGAACTTTAGTCTTTACAGACGCACAAAGGGGCTCCTGCGCTCGGAAGCGCAGCACGGGTTGGTCGACGGGCCTGTCCGTGAATGGTCGAGTCGTTTGATGCGTGTAAACAGGCTGGCCAAGGAAGCCAGCCTGCTTTAATGGGTTTGGGAAAAACATTTCAGATCGGCAGGTCCGCGGTATGCGGCATACCTGCGCTCAGCGATATAGCGAAACCAGCTCCGGTCGCGATGATCAGGTCGTAGTAATTTTGTTTTTATTAATTCTCGCAGGATCGGCGTACCTGCTCTGAGGTTCAAAGTTTTCTTAAACTTATTTTTAAATATTTGGCAACCCTTCAATTTGGGGCGGCCGGTTTCGTATGCGCTGTATTTAGGTTGGAAATACTTCAGATTTTGGATGAATCACCCCGGGTTTCGTGGAGGCCGTTTCGTTTAAGTCAGGCCGCCATGGCCTGACCTGCTTGTTGCTGGTGGAAGTTTGCCTCAGCCTCCGCAGGCGGGATATAGCCGATTGAACTCAGCAACCGCTGGTGGTTGTACCAGTGCACCCATTTCAAGGTCGCCATCTCAACAGCTTCACGGCTCTTCCACGACTGGCGGTAAATCAGCTCGGCTTTGTATAGCCCGTTGATGGTCTCAGCCAACGCGTTGTCGTAGCTGTCGCCCTTACTGCCAACCGACGGCTCGATACCGGCCTCTGCCAGCCGCTCGGTATAGCGAATAGAGACGTACTGGCTGCCACGGTCGCTGTGATGAATCAGGCCACCCGTGCGATGCGGCTGACGGGCATACAGGGCTTGTTCCAGAGCATCCAGCACGAAGTCGGTCTTCATGCTGGTACTGACTCGCCAGCCAACGATCCGCCGCGCAAACACGTCGATCACGAAGGCCACATACAGCCAGCCCTGCCAGGTCGACACGTACGTGAAGTCCGACACCCACAACTGGTTCGGGCGATCGGCATGGAACTGGCGCTGTACGCGATCCAGTGGACACAGCGACTTGTCCCCGGCCACCGTTGTCCTCACGACCTGGCCGCGCCTAATGCCCTGCAATCCAGCCCGACGCATCAACCGCTCCACCGTGCATCTGGCAGCCTCGATGCCTTCTCGCCGCAGCTGCTTCCAGACCTTCACCGCGCCATAGCACTGCATGTTGGTGTGGTTGGAAGAGGTTCAGAATTCTGCTCGGTTAGCACCCGGCTTTAGTTAAAAAATTGCTCTAAGCAGGGCTAATGAGTGGTGGCCTATAAACATCTAATGGATATTATACTGATGGCACTTCTCCTTCGCTCCGACGAATGGTTGCCAAATGAACTGTGAAAATCGGAACCTGGAGTTTTATTCGCGGTAAAAAGTCATGCTCGTGTGAAACGCTCGTTGACGGGCACGTAACCGGGGGCAGGACCATCGGCTCTGCGCAAGAGATCTTCGCTGTTACTAACTTATCGCTGGAGATAACAAGACATGGCAACCGTCAATCCTTCGCAGGTTCAGGCGTTATATGTTGGCTATCTTGGCCGGGCGGCCGATCAGGAGGGCCTGAATTTTTGGGTCAATGCTGTCCGTAACGACGTTTCAACGCTTGAGTCTGTCGCGCTGGGCTTTACATTAAGCCAAGAATACCAAACTCTCTATGATGGACTGACAACTGAAGAGTTGGTCTCCGCGGTCTATCGGAATGTGTTGGGGCGTGAACCCGACGAAGAAGGTCGTGCTTTTTGGGTAAGCGAGATTGAAAGTGGAGCAACGACAGAAGATACGCTCCTCTCATCAATGATTAATAGCTTGGGTGACGTGGATCAGCACACTATTGATAACAAGGTTTTCGTTGCAAACACCTATACCGCGGCTGCTGGAAACAACTACAACGCTGACGCTGGAGCGCAAATCATTGCTGGTGTGACGTCCGAGCCTGCATCTGTGACCCAGGCACTTGAACTTCTGGAAAACGGCTCGCTACCCGGTGCTGTACCTGGATTGGCCTTATATAATGCGATTACAGCGGCAGAGACTGAGTTCGCCGCGTACGGTAAGCAATTAGCGGCCGATACGCCTGAGTGGGATGCTGATGACAGTGGCGATGTTAGCTTCGCCGAGACACAGACAATATTGAGCGACGCCGTTGCGGCCCGTAGCGCGATTGGCGGGGGGGAAACTACCAATGTGCTGGCGGCTCGCTTGGAAAATGCAGAAGCTGAGTATTCGAGCGCACGCGAGGCCGCTGTAGCACAGCCGGGCGGCAATCAGGCAGTTACCGAGCACGAGGCGGCGGTCAATGCGGTTATGTCGCTTGAGGATAATGATCCTGCGCAAGAGGCCGCTGCTCAGGCAGGTTTCAGCACCGCAATCGGCGCGAGTACAACGGTTTCGTATGTTTCACTTGATGCGCTTACCGTTGCCACAGTTACTGACTATTCCTCGCTTTATGCCGCGCTATCATCTCCCGCTACCGCCGCCTCCGAACGTACTGCGTTGGCGGATGCGATCAGTGGACTAAATTATGGCGTGCAGGTTTCCGAGCTGGCTGCGAATGATTTGGCGATTACCCAAGCGACCAATGCGGTGATCGAAACCGAAGCCGCGGTAACTGCTTTGGGTAGTGCCGGTACCGATTATTTGGCCGCTAGCCAAGCTCGTGTATTGGCTACCGAAACGCTTGAAGACGCTCAGGAGGCCGACGCACAAATTGCGGAGATTCAGTCGGTCGTCGATCAGTACACCTCGCTTGATCGCGCCATCGATACTGCGCAAACATCCTTTACTGGCTATCTGGCCGCCAATCCAGGGGTCAACTATGACCCGCTGGATGATGGTGCTGCGAGCGGTACCATCGGCAACGATGTTTTCGTGTTTGCTGACGAGCTAACCTCTGCCGACTTTGCGGTCGCAAACTTCGGCGCTCAAGGGAACGATAGCTTGGTGATCGGAAGTGATTATGCATACAGTCAAGGAGCTGTCGCAGCGGGTGACAACAACGTGCTTGAGTTCTTCGTGGTTCAAGGTCAGGCGGGCGCTCAGGTGATCATCGAGACGACGCCATTTGGCAGCAGTTCGATTGCGGTGGGTACGAATGGAACTGTTACGGCATCGCCTGACGCAGCGGTAATCACGCTGACTGGCGTCAGTGCCGATGATCTGCAGATCAGCAATGGTGTGATAAGCCACACTGCCTAGAAGGAGTCGGCCAAGCACGCCAAGCATGAGAAGGGGCCGCTGTCGAGGCGGCTTTTTCTTGTCAACAAGTGGCAGCGATGCGATACGCTTCATATGTGCGGGCTGCAAAACGTGCCCAAGTGAACTCGCTTGCTACCCGCAGGCCTGTACTAGCGAAACGCTGTCGCAAATCTTCGCTGTCTAGTAGGCGATGCAGGCAGTCACGCAGCTCTTCGGTGCGCCCTTGCTCGAATAGTACGGGCGCATCGCCGGCGAACTCGGACATGGATGTGCCGGCCGTGCAGACTACCGGCACGCCGCTTGCCATGGCTTCCAATACGGGTAGACCGAAGCCTTCATAGAGCGATGGGTAAGCAAACACAGCAGCGCCAGCGTAGATTTGCGGTAGATCGGTTGCAGGCACGTATTTCAGCCAACGTAAGCCCTCGCGGCTTTGCAGTTCGCGTACTCGATCGAGGATTGGCTGATTGCGCCAGCCAGACGATCCTACGAGAACTAGAGGGAAATCGCGGCGCATGCCCTCCGGTAGCTGTATCCATGCATCCATAAGCAGATCGACGCCCTTGCGAGGCTCGAGGGTGCCGACAAATAGTAGGTAATTTCCGTGGCGAAGCCCATGGCGGTTAAGGGTGGTTTGCGTCTGTGTGGCGGTCCTCGCCTGATAGCAGGCGTCCACTCCCAAATGAATAGCTCTTACACGTTCAGGCGCCACGTTCAGCCGATCGATCAGTTCGGTTCGCACAAGTTCGGAAACTGTCAACAGAATATCCGCCCGGCTAATGGTGTCATTCAGCCCTCCCATCATCCACTCCACGCGTTCGATGGGATGGAACTGTGGGTAATGCATGAACGATAAGTCGTGAATGGTTGCGACCTTCGGGCCGGGGTGCTTTTTCAGGATGAAGTTGGGTTCGTGGTACACGTAGCCGCGGTGGCGATGCGTCTGCCGTAACAGGCGAAGGTCGCGGATCGATTGCCGCACTCTATAGGCGCCGGGAATTCTGCGGAACTTCGAGATCAAATCACTGGATGCGGCGTTGCGAATCGGACCAGCCTGATGGTAGGCGGCAGAGGCCTCTTCGCATTGTTGCAGCATCTGCTGTGGATCGAGGAAACGCTGACCATCAAAGCAGCAAATGGTCTCGATATCGTCACTGCGACTCAACTCCTGAACTAGGTGATATGTGTAGTTACCGATGCCTGTCAGCGGTGGACGCATGGATTCGGTATTGAGCAGCAGGTTCATTAAGAGCTTTGTCCTGTCGAGTGGTACAGCCTGTTCGGCGTACGGAGTAGTGGGTCAGTTTACCAGTCCAGAAGGCGTAGAGCTGCGCTTGGTCCCGCCTGGTTGCGCCGGCTTGAGGTGCAATCGATAATGCCCAGATTATTGCGCAGTTCCCTTTGGGCAGATCCTGATGTTCATTCCGGTAATTCTTGCAGGCGGCAGCGGTTCCAGGCTTTGGCCCCTATCGCGCTATCAACACCCCAAACAGTTTCTGTCTCTTGACGGGCGGCAGCAGGGGACAATGCTGCAACGGACGCTCTCGCGTCTGGATGGGCTTGAGCACGGCGATCCGCTTGTGGTTACCAATGAGCAGTACCGATTTGTGGTTGCCGAGCAGTTGCAGCTCAAACGCCACGTTTCGCGTCGCGTCATTCTCGAGCCGCTGGCACGCAATACTGCCCCAGCGATCGCCCTTGCGGCATTTGAGGCCAGTCGTAATGGCGCAGATCCGGTGCTGCTAGTGCTTGCGGCAGACCATTTCATCGAAGATGAGGCAGCCTTCCGAGAGATTGTGAAACTGGGCGCGCGGCATGCCGAGGAGGGACGCCTGGTGACATTTGGCATTAGGCCCTCGCACGCGGAGACCGGATTTGGCTATATCCATTGCGGCGACCCTGTTTTACCCGGCGGTTTTACAATCAGAGGCTTTCGCGAAAAGCCCGCGCCCGACATCGCGGAGCAGTATGTCCGGGATGGCAGCTATCTGTGGAACAGTGGCATGTTTATGTTCCGCACTTCGGTATTCATCGACGAATTACGGCGTCTACGGCCCAACATATACCAGGCCTGCCAAGAGTCTTGGCGGCAAGCTGAAGAGGACGCGTATTTCGTTCACGTCGCCGCCGAGGCGTTTGCTCATTGCTATGACGAGTCTGTCGACTATGCGGTAATGGAGCATACCCAGTTGGGTGTTGTGCTGCCGCTGGACGCCGGTTGGAACGATCTAGGCAGTTGGGCTGCGATTTGGGGGATTTCCCCTCGCGACGCGCAGGGCAACAGTATTCAGGGCGATGCGATGATCGCGGATGTGCGCAACACCTTGGTGCGCTCGCAACATCGCCTGGTTGCAGCAGTCGGCGTCGAGGACCTGATTATCGTCGAGACCAAGGATGCAGTGCTGGTTGCCCACCGGGATAAGTGCCAAGAGGTCAAGCAGATTGTTCAGCGCTTGCGGGCCGAGAGTCGCGAGGAGTATGCAAGTCATCCCTTGGTGAGCCGCCCATGGGGGCACTACGATACGGTCGATCGAGGTGAACGGTATCAAGTCAAGCGAATTACCGTTCTGCCGGGCGAGTGTCTCTCTCTGCAGCTGCACTACCATCGAGCCGAGCACTGGATCGTGGTATCCGGCACGGCAAAGGTGGTATGTGGTGATACGGAGACGATTCTCACCGAAAACCAGTCGACCTACATTCCGCTGGGCATCAAGCATTCGCTTTCCAACCCGGGCAAGGTGCCGCTGGAGCTGATTGAGGTACAGTCCGGCTCGTATCTTGGCGAGGACGATATCGTGCGCTTCGAAGATCGCTACGGGCGCATATCAGGGAGTTGTCCCTAGCAATGCGTCCCGCTCTGCCGCTGGAAAGAGCGGGCAGTGGCTGATCCTCTTGCAGGAATCTTCGTCTTGACTACAAAACAGAGAGTGTTGGTCACGGGCGGCACTGGGTTCGTCGGAACAGCGCTGTTGCAGCGTTTGGTCATGCAGCCTGGGCTGGAAGTGCTGGGCTGGGTTCGGCAAAGCAGCACGCAGCTGCCGGCCGGCGTTGTGCTAGTTCCCGCCTCCCGGGAGCGGTTGTTTGCCGCCGGAGCAGCACCCCAGGGACTGGATATTGTAATCCACTGTGCGGGTCGAGCGCATGTGCTGCAAGATCGGTCAACGGATCCCCTTGCAGAATATCGCCGGGTCAATCTCGATCTCACCATAGCCCTGGCGCGCGAGGCAGCCCGGCTGGGTGCCCGGCGCTTTGTTTTCGTTAGTACCATCAAGGTCAATGGCGAGCAGACGCTGGGGAAGCCATTCACCGAGTTGGATGTTCCGGCTCCCGCCGATCCCTATGCGCTTTCCAAGCTGGAGGCCGAGCAGGCGCTCTGCACGCTGTCCGCTGAAACCGGTATGGAGCTCGTAGTCGTGCGGCCGCCACTGATCTACGGACCAGGCGTCAAGGCGAATTTCTTGAGTCTGTTCCGTGCGGTACAACGCGGCATGCCGCTGCCGTTGGGTGATATACGCAATCGGCGTAGTCTGGTCGCGCTGGATAACTTGGTGGATTTATTACTGGTCTGCATAAACCATCCTGCGGCGGCGAATCAAGTGCTGCTGGTTAGTGATGGCGAGCCGATTTCCACACCTGAGTTGCTACGGGGTATCGGGCAAGCGTTGGGCCGTCCGGCACGTCTGATGAGAGTCCCACCCACTTTGCTCCGGGTTGGGGCCAGCCTGGCCCGCTGCCGTTCTCAGTACGAGCGCCTGTGTGGCTCGTTGGAAGTGGATGACGCCACGACACGGCAGCTGCTGCAGTGGCGGCCCCCGGTTTCGGTGGATCAGGCCTTGGCTGCGACCGCTCGCTGGTTTTTCGCGGAGCGCTTTCTATGAGCAAGGCGCTGATCCTGCTCGCGGTATTAGCGTCTTGGGCATTGACTGCTGGGTTGCGAATTTACGCCGAGCATTGCCAACTGCTCGATGTGCCAAATGCACGCAGTTCGCATCGGATAGCTACCCCGCGCGGCGGCGGGCTCGCTATCGTGCTCGTGGTGCTGGTTGGTATCGCCGTGTTACTAGCATTTGGAGCCGTCAGTCGGGAGTTTGCCTGGGCGCTGATAGGAGGCGGTGCGGTGGTCGCGCTGCTCGGTTTTGTCGATGATCATGGGCATATTGCAGCTGGCTGGCGTTTGCTTGGCCATTTCACTGCCGCGATCTGGGTGGTGGTCTGGCTGGGCGGATTGCCGGCAATCGATTTGTTTGGACTATCGCTGGACCTTGGTTTGATGGGATTTGTGTTCGCGGTTGTCGGCTTGGTTTGGGGGCTCAATTTGTTCAATTTCATGGATGGAATTGACGGCATTGCCGGTGCCGAGGCGCTTACGTTGAGTCTGCTCGCATCACTATGCTATGCGCTCGCCGGCGACCTCGTGAACGCGTCTGTCGAATGGCTGGTAGCAGCGGCGACGCTGGGTTTTTTGTTCTGGAATTTCCCGCGAGCGCGAATATTTATGGGTGATGTAGGGAGCGGTTTTTTAGGACTGGTGCTCGGCGCACTTGCTCTGCATGCTGCGTGGCAGGTGCCGGTATTGTTGTGGTGCTGGTTGATTCTTGCTGGTGTGTTCGTTGTTGATGCAACGTTTACGATGCTGCGCCGTTTGCAGCGAGGCGAAGCGATTCATCAGGCCCATCGCAGCCATGGTTATCAGATCGCCTCGCGCCGGTGCGGTCGGCATGTGCCAATTACGCTCGGTGTGGTGGCCCTTAATCTGGGGTGGCTGGGGCCGATTGCGGCGCTGGTGGCTGTCGGAAGGCTCGAGGGTGCAGCGGGGCTGATTGTGGCCTATTTGCCCTTGCTGGCTTTGGTCATTTGGCTTGGCGCTGGCACCTCGGAGCGCACCGGTTGAAAGAGAGCGTCGATGCTGCGTGACAGACTGTTGAGCCTGCCACGGCGCTACAAGCGCCTTTTGCAGGTACTAACCGACGTGGTTCTGGTTTGGCTGGCGCTATGGCTTGCTTTTGTTGTACGGCTGGGGTCGTTCAGTAAGGTTGAGCCGTTCTCGGGACATGCCTGGCTATTTGTCGCCGCGCCGTTGATCGCCATTCCGATCTTTATTCGCGTCGGAATGTATCGCGCAGTGATGCGCTATCTGGGTAACGACGCATTATTAGCCATCGCGAAGGCCGTTACGCTGTCGTCGCTGCTGCTGGCGCTGATCATCTATTGGTATCGCGGAGCGCCGGCAATTGTGCCGCGCTCTTTGGTTTTCAATTATTGGTGGCTGAGCCTGATTCTGCTTGGCGGGTTGCGGCTACTTTTGCGCCAATATGTGCTTGGTGACTGGTATAGCGTGCGCTTGATAAACCCACACTTACGCGCGGATGGATTGCCTCGGGTAGCCATTTACGGAGCAGGTGCTGCCGGCAACCAGCTGGCCGCCGCATTACGCGCCGGCCGCTCGATGCGTCCGGTGGCCTTTATCGACGACGATCCTGACATCGTCAACCGAGTGATTGCTGGCCTGCAGGTATACAAACCTAGCCGTATCGACCAGTTAATAGGCGATACAGGCGCCAGCGAAGTGCTGCTGGCCATTCCTTCGGCGAGCCGGGCGCGGCGACGAGAGATTCTCGTAGCGCTGGAAGAATATCCCGTCCATGTCCGCTCTGTGCCGGGGTTCATGGACTTGGCGAGTGGTCGCGTCAAGGTCGAGGATATCCAAGAGGTTGATATCGCCGATCTGCTGGGGCGTGATGTCGTGGCGCCTAACGTTGACCTTCTTGAGTTATGCATACGCGGAAATGCGGTGCTGGTGACTGGTGCCGGTGGCTCGATCGGGTCGGAGTTGAGCCGCCAAATTATCGATCTGGCGCCGCGAGTGCTGATCCTGCTTGATCATAATGAATTCGGTTTGTACTGCATCCATCGGGAGTTGGAGCGTCAGGCACGGCAGAGCGGTATGGCCCTGGATTTGGTACCGGTGCTTGGCTCGGTTCGTGATCCGGCGCGGCTGCTCGAGATGATGCACACATGGAAGGTCGACACCGTCTACCATGCAGCGGCCTACAAACATGTGCCGATGGTTGAGCACAATGTCGGCGAGGGGATGCTGAATAACCTCTTTGGCACGCTCTACTGTGCCCAGGCGGCAGTTCGCTCGGGGGTGCGTAACTTCGTGTTGATCTCTACCGATAAGGCCGTGCGACCTACCAATGTAATGGGGGGTACCAAACGGCTCGCGGAGATGGCTCTGCAGGCACTGAGCGCCGAGGCGGCTCCGGTGCTGTTCGGTGACCCTGCAGGTGTCAATCAGGTCAACAAGACCCGTTTCACAATGGTGCGGTTCGGTAATGTGTTAGGGTCATCGGGTTCGGTGATACCGTTGTTTCGCGAGCAGATTCGAGCGGGCGGCCCGGTGACCGTTACGCACCCCAACATAACCCGTTACTTCATGACCATTCCGGAGGCTGCCCAGCTCGTGTTGCAGGCCGGCTCAATGGGGCAGGGCGGTGACGTGTTCGTGCTGGATATGGGGCAGCCGGTCAAGATCCTTGAACTAGCCTGCAAGATGATCCATCTGTCGGGATGCTCCGTGCGTAATGCAGAGAATCCTTCCGGTGATATTGCCATTGAGTTTACCGGTCTGCGGCCGGGAGAGAAGCTCTATGAGGAGCTGCTGATCGGGGAGAACGTGACGCCGACCGCCCATCCCATGATCATGCGTGCGAACGAGCAGTTTCTGCCATGGGGCGAATTCTGCTTGATCATCGCTGCGCTTGACCAGGCAGTGGAACAGAATGATTTGGCTCGCGTGCGGCAAGTCCTTCACGCCGTTGTTGACGGTTATCATCCTGAGGGAGATATCGTCGATTGGCTGTTTTGCCAGCAACACGGAAAGAGCAACTTTTTCTAGTCGAGCACTTTGCTCGGTTGTATCTAGCGGTACGCGGGGAGTAGCAACTCGCTCAAATCCTTACGCGGAATTACCAGCTCTGGATGCCCGAAAGAGTAAGGAGCGATGCTGTAGACGTCATACTTGAGCAGCACGCTGTCCTTGAGCAGGGCGATATGCGCGGTCTGCTGGAACGGCCACTGCTCGCTGAAGTCGGAGTTCTGTGCCTGATCGTTCTGCGTCAACCAGCGCTGGTGAGCCTGGCGGGCGGCGCGCCAGAAGTTGCCTTCCTGACCGGGGACGAGCAGGTCTTCCAGGCGCAGCTCGCGGTCCCGTGCACTGTCGTAATTGATGAAGCCACGCCCCGGCATGCCGTGTGCGCCACCGGTATAGAGGTAGCTGGACAGCTCGATCACCGTGATGTTGCCATGTTGCTCGCGCACCTTGGCCTGCAGATAGCTGGCCCAGCCGGGCTCGGCGTCGCGCAGGAACTCGGTCTGGTAGGCGTCCAGCGACGCCGGCAGCCGCGCATCCGGTGCGTTGAGTGTCATGCGACGTAGGCGCTCGTCGATCAGACGGTCAAGCTGCGGCTCGTCGGCAAAGTGCAGCGTGTCGATATTGACCAGCGGACAATCCTCGCCTTCGCAACCGTGCGGACGTTCCTCGGTGAGGCGCTGCGTGGCCTGCGGCGCTTGTTGCAATGGGCTGTGCTGGCAGGCGCCGAGCAACAGCAGGCTGGCCAGCAGGGCGTAGACGGGAAAACGTGCGGTAGCGGTCGGATGGCTCATGGTTCGCCTGTCGGGGTGAGGTGCCGTTTCGAGTTCGTCGGGTGTCTGAAGTTCGGCCGTGAGCGAATCCGGGCGCCTTGCATCGGTCAGCTGAGGGCTGCGGCGGTGTTGACGGCGCGCTAGGATGATCACGGAGACGGCTCACGATGTGCGGCTGTAGTCATGCCAGTGCCGGCGCAGTGCGGATCATGTCAGCCGCTGCGCGGGTGCGGTCCAACCGAATGTGAGTGATGTCCAGATGAGCGAGACTTTCAAGCCCGGCCCGGATGATGTCCAGATCCTGCGACGCGAGCAATGCTTCAGCGGTTTTTACCGCCTGGAGCGCCTGCACCTGCGTCATCGCCAGTTCAACGGTGCGATGGGCGCGGAGCTGAGTCGTGAGCTGTTCGTGCGTCATGATGCGGTGTGCGTGCTGCCCTACGATCCGTGCCTGGACCGGGTGGTGCTGATCGAGCAGTTCCGCGTCGGCGCGCTGGGCAAGGCGAGCAATCCCTGGTTGATCGAGCTGGTCGCCGGGCTGATCGATACGGACGAACAGCCCGAGGAGGTGGCGCGCCGCGAGGCCATCGAGGAGGCCGGGCTGGAGCTGGGCGAGCTGTGGCCGGTGACCCGCTACTTTCCGTCGCCGGGCGGCAGCGACGAGCAGGTCCACCTGTTCGTCGGTCGGTGCGACAGCCAAAACGCTGAAGGTATATTCGGCCTGGCCGAGGAGGGCGAGGACATTCGTGTGCACGTCTGGACGCTGCAGCAGGCGCTGCAGGCCGTGCGTGACGGGCGCATCGACAACGCTGCGAGCATCATCGCCCTGCAATGGCTGGCGCTGAACCGCGATGACGTGCGGGGAACCTGGCAATGAACCGGCGCCGCGAGCGCTACCGGGTCGACCTGCCCGAGCTGCAGGCGACCTGCGAGGCCAATTACCTGCGCCTGCTGCGTCTGCTGCCGGAGATGCGCCAGCCTGGCCGTACCCGGCGCATCGCCATCAGCCAGGGCGATCAGCTGCTCGGCGTGCTGGTGCTGCAGGTGCTGGAAAACTGCCCCTACACCACCACCGTGCAGGTCAGCCAGGAGCACTGCCTGAGCTGGCTGCCGGTGCCGAGGATGGAGGTGCGCGTGTATCACGACGCGCGCATGGCCGAAGTGGTCCGCGCGGAGAATGCCCGGCGCCTGCGTGGCATCTACCATTACCCCAACGCACAGATGCATCAGCCGGACGAAAAGAGCCAGCTCAACCTGTTCCTCGGCGAGTGGCTCAGCCATTGCCAGGCGTGCGGCCACGAACTCGAGCCGGTGCTCTGAGCGTCCGTCGCCGGCGCCGTTCTGTGACCCACGCCCACTTCCCGCGGTTTCCCTCCCGTCTGCAGCCAACCATAATTCGGTTGCGATTTTCCCGAGGAGAAGGGCCTTGCTTGGTGCATCCCTGACCGCTGCTGAAGAGTCGGTGCTGCTGGTGCAGCTCACCGATAGCCATCTGTTCGCGCC
>Ga0172382_10001335_pt1 | contig 44465 bp, 46 predicted proteins | sample Leawel138RmetaG_FD_122245 | JGI IMG/M metagenome (GOLD analysis project Ga0172382, IMG submission 122245) | Leachate microbial communities from a municipal landfill in Southern Ontario, Canada - Leachate well 138R metaG | ecosystem: Engineered > Solid waste > Landfill > Unclassified | place...
ATGCCTCATGAGAAGGCGAAGAGATTACCGGGGCAGATACCCGATGGATAGAGACAGACACCCTGGGGAAAAGATGATGCGCTTTCTTCATATCATGTCTTGACAGGATGCTTTCAGAGATGAATGGGGGTCATGTTTTCCGGCGCTTTGCACGCTCACGGCGGAAAGAAAATACTTGTGATACAGCCTCCAAGCCCGGGATGACAGTGTTGGTTTTATGCCGGCAGGAATAATACGTTTTCTATTTGATTCCGATGTGGAGCAGCAAAATCCGCCGGACCTCCTCGATCGTTTCCGGTTCGCCCTGGGTTGAATGCCCGGAATTGACGACCAGTTCGGACGCTGCGTAATCCACATGCGCGCTTTCGTATTTTACGACCCCGTCGGTCCATTTTTCTTTCGGGACGTCGATATTCTTCACGGCGACTATCGAATGGGCCGTGACTCCCGGATCGATAGGGATAGATGCGAAAGTCTTTATGAAAGGACTGTTCGGGTCCATATTCCCGGTACTCTTCGGGATTCCCTTGAGTATGGACATGTCAATTGCCTCCGGGTTCCTGGTGACCACTTCTTTCACAGCGTCGAGCATCTGGAAAGGCAGATGGATGAACTTGCCCGACAATTTCCCTATCCACCCCCCTGCCACATAGCTGCCCCTGTGCGGCGTCGCAATGAAGATCACCCTTTTTACAAAAGGAAGCGGTTTGTAAAAAAAGCTTCTTTCGATCATTGCCCGCGTCTCTGCGGAGACTTTGATCTGATCGAAAGGAACCTCGGACGCATTGTCCCAGAAACGCGTCCCGCTGTCCATCACGGGGAATTTTGCCAAGATGCCACCCTGGCTGTGGCCTATAATTATCATCTCCCTAAGGGCCGCGTCCGTGCCTTCCTGGTCAAGCCCGCGGACCAGTTCCTTGAGCCCCTTTGTCAGCATGCCTCCGGTATACAGGATGGGATTCCCCGTATTGTATGTGAAGGACCAGAATTGATAGCGGCCCCACAGGCGCTGATCGTTCTGCAATTCATTCAGCATTTCCACCCAGCGTGCAGCACTCGATGCCGTACCATGAATGAATATCACAGGAATATGGTCTCGTTTATAGGGGGTCATGAAAAAGATACTTTCGGGAAACCGCTTCTGTTCCCTGAACAGTGAAAAACTCCCGGAGAAAAAACCTCTTGTTTCACTTGCATAGACACGTGATCCTTCTAGTGTATATGCCAGGGCGGCAGAAGCATTGAATTCGAGCGGAACTGACCGGTCCTCTATCGTTATCGTTTTCGAAGAATCGGTCGTATACAGTTCGATATTGGCTTTGACATCGCCCGTACTCAAGGCATGACCGGCGTCGTCGAGGCGCAGGAATGCCGTCACGGCAATCTTTACGTCAGGCGGGACCCTTGCCGAAACCGTATCGACCGTATCGGGGCTGTACTTCGTTACCGCTACAAGAGCCGCCCCTATCCCCGGCCACCGGTATTCATTGCGCAAACCGCGTACTGAAAGCCGGCTTGCCGGATAGAATTTCACGAGAGTATAGGTGCTCCACCGGAAGGAAGAAGGTTCAACGGTGACCGTCATTTCTCCAAAAGGAAGTTTGTACTTACCTCCCGTCAAATAAACTTCCAATCCGTCTTCAGACGCCAATCCTTCCGTTATGCCAAGATTGTAAATGTCGACGGCCGTCCGGAAGCGGGGATCGAATGCATTGGTCGTACCGGTTTGCCCCTTCGGGAAAAGCAGGGCATAGGCATACACAGCCGATGCGAGATAATATGACCTGTCCTGGCTCCTGGACGCATAGAGAAACGAGAGTTCCGCCAGTGCGAAAAGTCGGTCTGCCTCGTTTTCCGTCGGTACACCTTTATGTATTCTGACTATGACATCTTCAGGTGTACTGTCAAATTTTTCGGCCAGCCCATTGCGGTTTAATATCTGCATCGTCGGCGCGCTTAAAGACGAATTCGTGAGAACATTCGCTGTCAGTTTGCGATATGATTCCTGCGTGTCGAGGCGCCCCACCCCTACGGGAGTCGCACATCCCCACAGGAGAAGAATAAGAGTTGCCAGGGCAGTGAACGGTACAATCTTCCGTCTTAAAAGCTTCTTCATAATGAAATTTCCCGAGGCGTGAGACTTGAAACCTTTTTTTAAGGGGCCGGTGATGAACCGGCCCTACCCTGCTTAAGCTATTTGCTAGCCGGTGTCTCGATGCTTATGGCAACGGCTTCCGTAAATCGCAGAAAGACATTATCACCTTTCTTGATACTCTTAAACCTTTTAACCGATTTATCTACAACGAAATCTCTAACATTTCCTGCGGGTCCCTTGAGAGAGATCAAACGTTTGTCATAATCTATCTTTTCAACCACCGCGGTAATTTCTAACGTATCGACAACGACTGCACGGGGTTTCTCGCCCTTCGCCGCAACCTCGACAGTCTGGCCGCCGGAAGCAGCCGGTTTTTCCCCTTTTTTCGCCACAACGATCGCAACAGAATCCAGGAACCGCGCCGTTGCATTGTCTCCCACCTTGATCTGATCGAAATTCCTGACCTCAGGGCCAGCCTTAACTGTACGCAGTGTGCCGTCCGGCAGTTTGAACGTGACGGTCCGGTTCGCGGCATCGATCGAATCGACGGTCGCCTGGACCGTCACCTCATTGACCATAATGCCGGCAGGTTTTTCCGCAGGTTTCTTTACAGCTTTTTTTTCTGCAGCCAGCCCGCCACTCACAAACACGAGCACCATGAATGTTACCACCAATACCAACACAGCCTTTCTCATAGAGACCCTCCTTTGATTTGATTTGCTGCATAGTCATCAGTAAGGAGTGAGAAGTCAAAAACTAAAAGCCCCAAATCCTATGCCTTTTACTGACCACTCACGACGGACCCTGCCTCGGAATACTTTTATCGTACAAGAGCTGAACAATTCAGAATTGAAGGTTCCGGCACAGGATTCTATTCCATTCTCCTCACTCCCCACTCCTCACTTCTTTTCCAGTGCATCCTTGATCATTTTCCGCGCCCCGGTCAGGATCGCCTCGAGATGTTCCTCGTTACGAAAGCTCTCGGCGTACAGTTTATATATGTCTTCCGTACCTGATGGCCGGACAGCGAACCAGCCGTTCTCGGTTGATATCTTCAGCCCGCCTATCGGGGCGTTATTGGCGGGGGCGTGGGTCAATTTGGATGTTATCGGCTCACCCGCAAGATCTCCGGCAACAATGGTCTCGGGGGTCAGGGAGCTTATTGCGGCCTTTTCGGCCTGTGTTGCCGCAGCATCGATACGAATATAAACAGGTTTGCCGAGCCTTTCTGCGAGCTGTTCATAGAGTTTTCCGGGGTCCATCTGCGTTCGCGCAATTATCTCTGCCGCAAGGAGATCAAGTATAATGCCGTCCTTGTCCGTGGTCCAAACGGTGCCGTCCTTCCTGAGGAAGCTCGCTCCGGCGCTTTCTTCCCCGCCAAAGCAGTACGACCCGTTTAAAAGGCCGTCGACGAACCATTTGAAGCCAACCGGCACCTCCGAAAGCTTTCGCCCCAGATCGTGCACAACCCGGTCTATAAGACCCGAACTGACGAGGGTCTTGCCGATGGCGGCCCCTTTGGGCCAGTCCGGCCGATGTGTGAGAAGATAATATATCGCAGCAGCAAGATAATGGTTAGGGTTCATAAGCCCTGCCAACGGGCTCACTATGCCGTGACGGTCAGCGTCCGTGTCATTCGCAAAGGCGATCTGAAAACGGTCACGCATGGCCACCAGCCCCGCCATCGCATACGGGCTCGAGCAGTCCATACGGATCTTTCCGTCATGGTCGACGGTCATAAAAGAAAAAGTTGGATCGACAGCGCTATTCACGACGGTTATATCGAGGCTGTAGAAATTTTTGATAGGCTCCCAGTATTGGACCGAGGACCCTCCCAGTGGATCTACCCCCATCCTGACGCCGGCCGACCGTATGGATTCCATGTCGATGACACTTCCAAGGTCTTCTACGTATGGAATGATAAAATCGATGTGGTGCGTTATCGACGCATTTAATGCGGAATCATATCCCATCCTTTTGACGTCACGGTTACCCTGTTTCAACAGGGTATTCGCGCGGTCTTCTATCCACTTCGTAACCCGGGTATCAGCCGGTCCGCCATGAGGGGGGTTGTATTTGAAACCGCCATCCTCGGGCGGGTTATGGGACGGTGTCACGACGACGCCATCCGCCAGAACAGGCCCTCCGGCACGGTTATGCACAAGGATGGAACGAGATATGACCGGGGTCGGGGTGTATCCGTCATTGTGCTGTATCATGGTCGTTACGCCGTTGGCGCAAAAGACCTCCAGTGCAGTTTTTTGTGCCGGCCCGGACAGTGCGTGGGTATCCTTGCCCATATACAACGGCCCGTCGATCCCCTGCATTTTCCTGTACTCGCATATTGCCTGCGATATGGCCAGAATATGCGCCTCGTTGAATGTGCCGCGCAGGGACGATCCCCGGTGGCCGCTGGTACCGAAACTGACTTTCTGCAACGGATCGGTGATATCCGGACTGCGGTCATAATATTCCGCTTCCAATTTCTCGATATCTACAAGTATTTCCCTGGGTGCGGGTTTTCCCGCAAGAGATGAAATCGCCATACAATATGCTCCTTGTTAAAAGTGCAATTACCTGTCTATCAATTTTAGGAGTGCCATCTGAATGTCGGGATCGATCTCGCGAACTGCGTTAATACCTTTCAATTCCAGGATAACGGCCTCGAGGACAAGAAATGTTCTAGCCTCATCACGCAGGCAGCCGGTCTTTACACTGTCAAACTTCCCGTATGTGCCGTGGATGTGGACCCGGGGTTCGCCCCCGTGCCAGAAAACGGTGCCTATTGCGAGGGTCTCATGGCTATCGACTATCTCGCGCCATGTCGGTTCCGGGGGCCGCACATCATCGTTCATGGGACCGACCACGATCCTTCCCTCCGTAATGCCGCCGAGGAGATAAAAAATGCACCCTTTGATGCGTTCTTTGCGAACGATGGAATTGAGATTGGAGATTATCTCGTCGCCATCCTCGAAATGGGCCAAAATAACTTTTCCTATTTCACCAACCTGATATTTCATGATGAGATCTTCAATTGTCTATTTCAATGGGCCCCGGATGAGTTGTGCATCATCGATCCAGACCGTCCCCCCGCCTGTTATTACCAGGTTGAGTTTTATGATCTCGGGTTTCTGGCCCTTCTTCAGAAAAAAAGGTGTTTCCTGTGTGGTCCAGTCGTTCGTTCCCGCAAGATACGTGTCGAGCCCTCGTGAAAAATATTCGCCTTTACCGCGAAAAACGCAGCGCATCTCGAGAAACACTTTACCTTCAACATCTTTTGTCTTTACTTTCGCCCTGTAGACAAGCCGGGAATTATCTACGTCGGCATCGCTGACCTCATAGAGATTGACAACCATGTTCCCCGGGGCATCGATCCTCACCGATCCCTTGCCGTCGAACGATACGGCAGGGTCGAACGATACATTCGTCTTTGTTATGACATCTGCGCTGTTCAGCGGATATTCCTTGATCGTCCGGGGAACCTCCTTCCTGGTGCAGCCGGCTGAGCAGAGGAAGATCACAAGAAAAACCGCCACCAGGGAACAGGTTTTTTTCATCAAGGACCTCCAAGCAGGGATCTATAGCTGCCCGACTACGCTCTATAACAATCCTATCACATACGCGAATATGGGTGAATATATGTTACGCCGGTCCCGGTTTATCGGATCCGGGACTTTTTTATAATAACACATAAATATCGTATTTGTGAGGACCCGGGCAAATATTCTTCCGGCGTGGGCTTCTGTTAAAAATATCATTTGATATGAACCAACCCTTGGTGATAATATTTGCAACAGTACCATAAGGAGAAAAGATTGAGGACAACTATTTTTCCGTCAAAAATAAAAAAAATGTTCCTCGGGAAAAAATGCAGGATCATTATGGTCCTTGGCGCCTGGCTGGCCTTTGTTGTTATATGCCTGACCTTTCAATTATGACAACCCATGGTCTCGGTAACCGAAAATAAATACACTGCCCCCGGTCTTCCTGACATGCGATACAAAAACCACCGCCCACCGTCATTCCGGCGAAAGCCGGAATCCAAGTTTTTCTTTTAAGTCTTTATCTTTTCAAAAACAAGAACAGGACCTTGGGTCCCGCCCGCCCAGAGGGTACCCTGCGCCGGGATGACGGGGGCGGTAGTCGTTTATTATGCTATCAACCCTTACTTTTTATGTTTTACGATTTACGGCCTTGGTCTATTTCTTTATTTCCCCGAGTGGCAATATCACCCTGCCGTGGACTTCGTTGAGGACCTCGCCCATTGCAACGTAAATAGCCGACAACCCGCAGATGATGCCTTCCCATCCTGCAAGGGTACCGATCGCGACGCTCCCGCTCCAATCGCGAATGGCGAGGAGCCAGAACAATATGGTAAGGCTCAGGAAAACGAATTGTATGCCCCTGTTCTTACCCCATGTGCCGAACCACATGAAAAACGTGAAAAGTCCCCACATAAAAAGGTACCAGGCCATGAAGGATTCGGAATTGCCGGGAAGGCCCTTGAATACGAGAATAAAAACGAGGGTCCACCAGAAAAGACCGTATGACGTAAAGGCGGTCACGCCAAATGTATTTCCTTTCTTGTATTCCAGTATACCCGCGATGATCTGTGCAAGGCCCCCGTAAAAAGCGCCCATCGCAAGGATCATGGAGCCGATCGGGAAAAACCCTGCGTTGTGAATGTTGAGAAGTACCGTGGTCATACCGAACCCCATCAAACCGAGCGGTGCGGGGTTTGCAAGCTTGTCTTCCATGACGTAATCCTCCTGTATATGGTTTATTGCCACCACCCATTACAGCGTTGCCCCTTATACGCTGTTTACCGAAGGACTACAAGAGTCGAGGCTAATATAGCATGTTCCAGGTTCAAGGTTCAAGGTTATGAATTGGAAAAATCTTTTCGGTCAGAATCTCCGAATCCCCCGGTGATAAATTTCTAACATAGAATTTAGAACATAGAACCCGGAACCAGTATCTCAATCAGGAAAAAAAGGCGATCCAGAGACTGGTAAGAATAAGCAAGACCCCGAAAATGAGGTTGAAATAGCCTTGAAAACGGTCCACCAGCGACCGCACATACTTCTGATTAAGGAAATGGGCAACAAAACTGAACCACATAACAGTTTCAACGACCATGATAATACCTGCAACAACGAGAATGGACCGCGGTGTGCCCGGACGCATCACTACGGTAAACAGTCCGAGGAAAAAGAGCGTCGCCTTCGGGTTGGATATATTGGTGAGAAACCCGACCCACAAGGCATTGAGAGGTGAAATATCCTTTTTTGCTTTTTCGGGCGACATGTCGAGGCCGAAAGACCGCGCAGCAATTGAACGGATGCCCATATACAAAAGATATGTCGCACCGAAATACCGGATCATGGTAAAAAGCGTGAGAGATCGAGCGACAACAACTGCGATCCCCGCTATGAGATACGTGACCTGAACTGCGACACCAAGGCCGAAACCAAGGGCAGTGAAAACCCCGGTCCTTCGGGAATACATCAGTGAATTGCGCACGCACATGACAAAATCCGGCCCCGGGCTCATAGCACCCAAAAGATGGATAAACGCTATAGTTATGATGAGATGAAGATTTTCCATAAAAGAAAGGGTAACGGGTTACGGGTCATGGTTTACAGGAACGTACTTCACGCCCTGTTTTCGGCAGCCCGGTCATAGGTCCCGGTTATTTTCATTTTTTTGTTACGAAGCCCGACCGTGTGACTCCGGAGGTCAAGGACAATAACTGTAATATTATCGTAGCTTCCCGTGTCTTTCGCCATACCCGATATGTTTTCCGCCGCCTCTTTCGCGTCTTCGTGACCTCTGGCTGCCTCGATAACGGTTTCCGGGGAAAGGACATCCCACACACCATCACAGGCTAACACCGCCCGGTCATTCTCGCATCCCAGATTTCCCTGGACTATGCGCGGTTCCGGACTCACATAGGGTTTCAGGCATGAATCGCCCAGCGCCCGGCTTACGGCAAGGATGCCCTGAACACGAGGTACGCCAAAAGCCATAACGCTGCCTCCGAGGGCCCGTATGCGGGAAAACTCGGGATAGTCATCCGGCTTGTGGTCACGTGTAAGGACCACCGTTCCTTCAGCCGTGCCTATGATCGCACGGGAATCACCCGTATTTGCGGCCATGAAGCGGTTCCCCATGATATAGAACTGGACCGCGCAGGTGCCCGCCTCGAGACGCTTTTTTACGATATATGCGTCGACCTCGAGATACGCTTCCCTGAGAAGATCGGCTTCGCTCCTGCGGTCGCAGACCGGTTTCTTCATTTCCATCTCCCAGGCGTGGAGGAATGCGGGCGTAAGCATTTCGGCGGCTATCAAGGCAGGTCCTCTTCCTCCGTGTCCATCATATATCTCGGCACTGAAAAACGATCTTTCTTCCCTGTCATAGATAGCGTGCTCGTCTTCCATGCTTGCCCGGAAACCGATATCCTCACTTATGCCGTACGGGATATTCATGAAGGATATTGTACCCTATACTTTCCGGTTTGGACAATGTCTGAAGGAAATATCAAACGCAAATCAATGCTTGTAAAATGCGGTTGTACGTTCTATAATAGGTACTTCCATGAAATTCGAAGAAGGGTTGAAAAAACTGGAAGACATAGTCAGTACCCTCGATGAAGGGAAGATACCTCTCGATGAAGCCTTGAGTCTCTTTAAAGAAGGCCTCGCCCTGACAAAGGAATTGTCAAAAAGACTCGACGAAGCAGAAAAAAAGGTAGAGATCCTTATAAGAAAAGAAGGGGGCGCGGTTGAGAAGGTTCCCTTCACCGGAGAAGAAGAATAGTGGATCTGTCGAGTTACCTGCATGATAAGAAGATCATTGTAGAAAAAGCCTTGAGAGAGATCTGCGCGAGTTTCGTCTCGACACCTGGGATCCTCAGGGATGCAATGGAATACATGCTTTTCAGCAACGGGAAAAAGATACGGCCGATCCTTGCCATAGCGGCCTGTGAAGCGAAGGGTCGAAACACTGACGATTTTCTGCCGTACTTTTGCACCCTTGAAATGATACATACCTATTCCCTCATTCATGACGACCTTCCCTGCGTGGATAACGACGACATGCGGCGAGGCAGGCCCACCTGCCACAAGGCCTTCGGTGAGGCCATAGCGATCATGGCCGGCGACGGGTTGTTGACGGAGGCATTCAGGGTGCTCGCCGATCCCCGGTTTTCGGAAAGGATCAGCCCCAAAATATCCCGGCAGATCGTTTTTGAGATCGCATACGCGGCAGGTGCCGAGGGGATGGTCGGCGGCCAGGTTATGGATATCATATACGAAAATAAGGAAGGCACGAAGAACATCCTTCATTATATCCATTCTCATAAGACAGCGTCCATGCTCCGGGCAGCCGTCCGGGTGGGTGCTCTGGCGGCAGGTGCAAAAGCGCGGGAGTTGAAACACTTCACCCGTTACGGCGATGCGATCGGCCTTGGATTCCAGGTAATGGACGACATACTGGATGCTGAAGGCGACGAGGAACTGGTCGGCAAGAAATTACAGAAAGATGCCAACAAGCAAACCTATGTAAAGCATTACGGTATTCTGGCTTCGAAATTGAAACTCGAACAACTCGTTGACGAGGCAGTCAAATCTATAGCATTTCTGGGAGAGAATGGCCGTATTCTTGAAGATATAGCACACTTCATCGGCAACAGGGTTTCATAAATGCTCCTGGAAACAATAAATTCTCCCGCAGACCTGAAGAAACTGCACCTTTCCCAGCTTATTGAACTTGCCGCCGAGATAAGGCCATTTATCACCAAGGTGATATCCGGGACCGGCGGCCATCTCGCCTCGAACCTCGGCACGGTAGAGCTCACCATCGCCCTTCACTACGTTTTCGACACCCCTCACGATAAAATAGTCTGGGATGTCGGGCATCAATGCTATACATGCAAGCTGCTTACCGGCCGCCGCGACAGTTTTTATACGATACGGCAGGACGGGGGCTTGAGCGGATTCCCGTGCAAAGCTGAAAGTCCCTATGATATCTTTGATACGGGCCACGCAAGCAATTCCATATCGGTTGCTACCGGACTCGCGGAAAGCAAGATCAAAACTGGGTCGACATCCAAGATCATAGCCGTTATCGGCGATGGATCGCTTACCGGCGGCATGGCTTTTGAAGCCTTGAACCATGCCGGACATCTCCGCAGTGATCTCATCGTCGTCCTCAATGATAATGAGATGTCCATATCAAAAAATGTCGGGGGCCTGTCGACCCACCTCAACCGTATTATGACCGGCGAGTTCATGAGCAATATCCGGGAGGAATTGAAAGCCCGGATGAAAAATATGCCGACCATCTACAAGACCGCCCGGTACCTGGAAGAGACGGTAAAGGGTATATTCGGTCCCGGTATCTTTTTCGAAGAGCTGGGATTCACATACGTCGGCCCTGTTGACGGCCATAATATCGAATCTCTCTGCGAGACCTTCCGAAATGTAAGCAGGCTGAAAGGCCCCCTGCTTGTCCATGTGATAACCCGGAAAGGAAAAGGCTATGCCTATGCCGAGGATGACCCGGAACGTTTCCACGGTATTTCAACGTTCGAGTTGACGACAGGCAATTGCCTGTCCAAAGGGAAAAAGACATATACCGATGTATTCGGCGATACGATCATAGACCTTGCCCGGATGGATGAACGCATTGTTGCCATAACGGCGGCGATGGGCCTCGGAACCGGCCTCGATAAATTCTCCGATATGTTTCCCGACAGGTTCTATGATATCGGTATCGCCGAGCAGCACGGGGTGACCTTCTCCGCCGCTTTAGCTCTCGGGGGCTTAAAGCCCTTCGTCGCGATTTATTCCACATTCCTCCAGAGGGCGTACGATCAGGTCATCCTCGATGTCTGTCTTCAGAATCTTCCCGTTGTCTTTGCCGTTGACAGAAGCGGCATTGTAGGCCAGGACGGCCCGACGCATCACGGGGTCTATGACCTTTCTTATTTCCGCCATATACCGAACATGACCGTCATGGCACCCAGGGATGGGAACGAACTCAGGCAAATGCTCTATTCCGCGCACTGCTATAACAGACCGTGTGCGATCCGGTATCCGCGCGGCGAAGCTCTCGGCGTACCTGTAGACTGCGATTTCAAAATGATAGAATATGGCACCTGGGAGCAGCTCAAGGAAGGGGAAGACATCGCCATTATTGCCTGCGGGAATATGGTCGCCGTAGCAATGGAGGCCGCATCGGTGCTCGACGAAAGAGGCATCAGGGCGGCCGTGGTAAACGGCCGTTTTATAAAACCGATGGACGAAAAACTCCTTGCGGATGTGGCGGCGCGGTCCCGCCGCATTATAACGCTTGAGGAAAACGTGGTTATTGGCGGTTTTGGAAGCGGCGTTTCCGAGGCCCTTTGCCGGCTGCAGATATATATGCCTTTTAAATCGTTGGGAACCCCCGATACTTTCATTGCACACGGTAAACAGGACAGATTGCGGCAGTCCCTGGGTCTTGACCGTGACGGCATCGTCAGGACTATCACAGATTGGGTAAAGAACGCATAGACGTACTTCTCGCACGATCAGGCCTCGCGCCCTCACGTGAAAAAGCGCGGGTCCTCGTCATGGCAGGAATTGTCTACGCAAACGGGCAGAAAGTCCTCAAAGCCGACACCCGGACCGACGAGACAGCCAGCCTCGAAATCAGGGGAAACCCGATCCCCTATGTAAGTTTCGGCGGGGTCAAACTTAAAGCCGCTATCGACGCATTCGGAATTGACGTCCGAGGCATGAAAGTTCTCGACGTCGGTTCCTCGACGGGAGGATTTACCGACTGTCTCTTGCACGAGGGAGCGCGAAAGATATACGCGATAGACTCGGGCACCCATCAACTCCATGAGAAATTGCGGAGCGATCGACGGATAATCCTTAAGGAAAATTTCAACGCCAGGTATCTTCGTTTCGACGATATCGGTGAAACGGTCGATATGATCACAATAGATGTATCGTTCATCTCCCTGAAGAAGATCATTCCTGCCGTGGTCGGCCTCGTCAGGAAGGGGGGATATGTTTTTTCCCTCGTAAAGCCCCAATTTGAGGTCGGCCGTTACAATGTCGGCAAGGGTGGCATCGTGAAGGATGACGAGCGTATCAAGGCCGTGATAGACGATATCAGGGAATTCGGGGAAGGCCTCGGCATTAAGGCCCTGAAGATTATCGAAGTGCCCCGGGAAAAAGAACGAAAGAACAAGGAATACTTTATCGTATGGGAAAAATTAAACGGCCCGACCGGGTAAAGCTGTTCGCCAGCCTGATCTTTCATGAAGACGTCGACCTCGGCGCGGTCTTCGGGAAGCTTAACCGGCTTATCGGCCCAGCAGAGGATGAGACCGGCCCTGCCCTTTTCACGCACACGACCTACTATGATGCCGAGATGGGACAGGGTCTCAAGCGTTGCTTCGTCCTGTTCGGCCCGGTCTTCGACCGTGATATTCTCCCCGATATCAAGCTGGCCACGAATGAAATAGAAGACCTGTTCGCCCAAAACAATAAACGCACCGTCAATATAGACGCTGGATATATCGCCCTTGAACATGTTATACTCGCAACCACAAAAGGGTATGCACACCGGCTGTACATCGGGAAGGGGATACACGCCGATCTCACCCTCATGTTCAATAACGGGTCATATCGCGCACTGCAATGGACGTATCCCGATTATGCAGAACCGGAAACAATAGCATTGTTCAATAAGTGGAGAGAATCGGTAAAGTTGGCCTTAAGGGGATCCCGACAAAGGCCCTAAGCGATGATAAAGGTGGATTATGCCTAACAGTATGACCGGATTTGCCAGGATCGAAAAGGAATTCCCCGAGGGAAAGATAATATGCGAAGTGCGCTCGCTTAACAGCCGGTATCTGGAAATGAACATAAGGCTTCCCCGGACGGATTATGCAAGCGAGCAAAAACTGCGGGAGCTTGTAAAAAAGAACATAAAGAGAGGAAAAATAGATATATCGATAAAATGGGAAAAGGCGATCGAAGACACGACAATACCAAGAATAAACGAAAACATCGTCCGGCAATATGCGGCGATGGCGGGCAATTTCAAGGAAAAGCACGGGATAAAGGGAGACCTCACCGTAGATGCTGTCTTCGGCCTTAAGGATGTCTTCGTCTACGAGGAAAACCATACCCTTTCAGAAGACATGCTGACGGAAATATGCAGGGACCTTCTCGATGCCCTTAACGAAGAACGCGCCAGGGAGGGGATTTATATTGCCGGTGACCTCACCGGGCGAATGGCAATGATAGGATCTACGGTCATCGAAATTGAAGCTGGGTGGCCCGATGTCATCAGGGCCCACGAAGAAAAGCTCAGGGCCAAAATAAACGAGGTAACCCAATCGGCTGCAATCGATGAAGCGAGGATCCTGCAGGAATTGGCCATCTATATGGAACGCCTTGATATTTCCGAAGAAATTGTACGTCTCCGGGGGCATCTCGACAATTTTCGTGCGACGCTTTCGTCGGAGGACGCGATTGGAAGAAAGCTCGATTTCATAATACAGGAGATGGTCCGGGAGACAAACACCATCGGCAGCAAATCAAACGACCTGTACATCAATGAGCGCGTCATCAGAATAAAGGTCGAGATAGAAAAAATGCGTGAACAGGTGCAAAACCTCGAATAGACCGGACCTGACCGGGGGATGGACGTGAACGAAAAGAAAAAAGGTGTTCTCATCGTTGTTTCCGGGCCTTCCGGTGTTGGAAAATCAACCCTGATCGATAGTTTTCTTGCGGAAGATGCGGAAAGCGAATTTTCCATCTCGTACACGACCCGGCAGAAGAGGCCGCACGAAGAAGACGGGACAGATTACTATTTTACAAATGAAAGTACGTTTAAGGGCCTGATCGAAAAAGGATATTTCCTTGAATGGGAGAACGTGCATGGCAACTACTATGGGACGCCCCGCGGTGAGATCATGTCCATATTGGAAAAAGGAAAGGACATCATTCTCGATATCGATGTAAAGGGCGCCTTGAAGATCAAGGGCCAGTGCCCTGCCTCCCGGCTTATATTTATCGAACCACCGTCGGTAGACGCACTGAAAACCCGTTTGGTCTTTCGGGGCGAGAAAGACATAGAGACAAGGATGCGGCGTGTCGAAGAAGAAATTGCACTCAAAGGGCAATTCGGGTATACTGTTATGAACGACGATCTCGGAAGGGCGTACACCACGTTCCGAAATGCGATCGCAGACATAAGGAGACAGAAAGATGGCACGAATAACTGTTGAAGACTGCGTAGAAATGGTGGAAAACCGCTTTGAGCTGGTACACCTTGCCGCGCAGCGCTCGAAACAGCTCATAAAAGGGGCGAAGCCTCTGACAAAAACAACGAATAGAGAGATCGTCACATCTCTGCGGGAGATCGCAGAAAGACAGGTCTATTTCGAAAAGAAAGAATCCCCCGAAATAAAAGAGAAGGAAACACCGTTACAGCTCTCTACGTTTACTCCGTAAACGCGTAAGCCGTAAGTCTTAAGTCGTAAGTCGTGAGGTGCAAAAGCTCAATTTTGCACCTTATTTTTTTACCCGCAATAGTAAATTTTTTGGATCTTTAAAATCCTTACAACTTAAGACTTACGGTCTTTTTTGACTTAAGTCAAAGCACTAATTATTTATCTGTATTATATTTGCTGTACCATTTCGAACAACACACTATAAGGAGGGTTATATGTTTTGTTATCAATGTGAACAGACAGCAAAGGGAACAGGATGTACAAAAGTTGGCGTTTGCGGGAAACAGCCCGATGTGGCGGCACTTCAGGACCTCCTGACATACATGGTTGCCGAGCTCTCTTTCTTTGCCAGAGAAGGTCTCAAGTACGGGATAAAGACCGATAGGGAAACGAATCTACTCACTATCGAAGCCCTCTTTCACACCCTGACCAACGTCGATTTCGATGTCGATCGGCTGAAAATGATGCTTGCCCTCGTTGCAGCCAGGCGCGACCTCCTTATCGATGCCATTGCGGCAAAGGGCGGAAGCACCGCCCTGCCCGGTGACAAAAGCCCCACAAAGCCCGATGCAACCGTGGAAGGGCTTGCAAAGCAGGGTGAAGGGGTCGGGTTCCAGATAGTAAAAAATGACAATCCGGACATTACCTCTCTCATGCATACTGTCGTGTTCGGATTACGGGGCGTCGGTGCCTATGCCTATCATGCCGCCCTGCTCCACAAAGAGGATGAGGCGGTCTACGATTTCATATACGAGGCGCTCTCCGAGGTCATCCAAAACAGGCTTGGCCTCGACGAATGGCTCGGTCTGGTCTTGAAATGCGGCGAGATCAACTTGAAAACAATGGAACTGCTTGATGCTGCAAACACGGAAACGTATGGCCACCCGGTCCCTACCGAAGTACCTCTTGGAGCAAAGAAAGGGAAAGCTGTCCTTGTTTCGGGACATGACCTCAAAGACCTGGAAGAAATACTCAAGCAGACCGAAGGCAAAGGGATCTATGTTTATACACACGGTGAAATGCTGCCGACACACGGCTATCCTAACCTGAAAAAATACGCACACTTCTACGGCCATTACGGGACTGCCTGGCAAAACCAGCACAGGGAATTCGCGGCATTTCCGGGGTCTATCGTCATGACCACCAACTGTATCCAGAGACCGCTCGACTCGTACAAAGAAAATATCTTTACGGCGGGCCCTGTCGCCTGGCCGGGCGTGAAGCACCTGAAGGATGGAGATTTTACGCCTGCAATAGAAAGGGCGCTTGCCCTTCCTGGTTTTACCGCTGACTCCGAGGGGGGTTCGGTAATGGTGGGCTTCGCCCGCAATACCATAATGAGCGTGGCCGACAAGGTCATTGACGCGGTCAAGGCGGGAAAGATCCGCCATTTCTTCCTCGTTGCAGGCTGTGACGGGGCAAATCCCGGGAGAAACTACTATACGGAGTTCGTCGAAAAGGTTCCCGAGGATTGCATCGTCCTTACACTTGCCTGCGGCAAATTCCGTTTCTTCGATCAGAAGCTCGGCGACATCGGCGGAATTCCGCGCCTTCTCGATGTAGGACAGTGCAACGATGCGTACTCGGCGATCCAGATAGCGGTAGCGCTTGCAAATGCATTTAATGTAGGCGTCAACGAACTGCCATTGTCGCTAATTCTCTCCTGGTATGAGCAGAAGGCCGTGGCAATACTCCTCACACTCTTCTATCTCGGGATCAAGAATATCCGACTGGGGCCCACTCTGCCCGCATTCGTGACCCCGAACGTACTCAACGTGCTCGTCGAGAAGTACGCCATCAAGCCGATCACGACGCCTGACCAGGATCTGAGGGAAATATTGGGAGGCTAAGGGAAAACGGCTAAAGGCCGACGGAAAGAAATGAAATCAGGGGGCCGCTTAAAGCGGCCCCCTCAAAAACAGGGGCCCGAGATGGTGAAGAGAAAGATAGTCTGTATCGATGAGGAGAAATGTAATGGGTGCGGGCAGTGCGTAAGCGCCTGTGCAGAAGGAGCTATAGAGCTTCAGGGTGGAAAGGCCCGGCTTGTGGCGGACAAGTATTGCGACGGGCTCGCCGCCTGTCTCGGCACGTGTCCTCAGGATGCTATCACTATAATAGAAAGGGAAGCCGATTCCTTTGATCCCGAGGCGGTTGAAAAATATCTTTCTCAAAAAAGGTCCGACCGGGAAAAGGAATGCGCCGGTAATACAGCTTCGTTAAGCCGGGACGCAGCAATGCCGTGCGGATGTCCGTCAGCGGATATCCAGATGTTCACCCGGCTTGCGGCGGAAAAGGAAACAGGCAGTACGTCTGTCTCGCCGCGTACGACCCGTCTTACCCACTGGCCGGTCCAGATCAAGCTCATCCCTCCCACGGCCCCTTTTCTGAGGAACGCGGACCTCCTCGTGGCTTCCGACTGCGTACCGGCGGCGCATCCCGACTTTCACGAGGATCTCCTGGCGGGCAAGGTGCTCATGGTAGGCTGCCCGAAATTCGATGACACGGAAGAATACATAGCCAGGTTTACGGCAATCTTCTCCACTGCGAACATAAAAAGTGTCACAATAGCGATAATGGAAGTGCCCTGCTGTTCCAAGATGCCGGCCATTGTCAGGGCTGCACTCCAGAGATCAGGAAAAGTTATCCCCGTAGAAACTGTCGTGATCACCAAAACAGGCGAGATCAAGAATGAGTAACCACTAGAAACCTTTTGCCGTTCGCCGGCGCTTTACTTTCTTGATTCCTCTACCCGTTTAGACCATACTTACCTGTATATCCTAGATCCGGGAGGCATTGATGAAAATTACCGATCTGACACAGGTTGACAAGGTCTTGGTGAAGATGGAAGGGGCTTCAGGGGCATGGAAGCAGATCCCGCTCGCCAAAGCCGACGGGGTGCCGCATTATTCCCTGCGGGTCTTCACTATCGAGCCGGGAGGACATACTCCGTACCACAGCCACCCGTTCGAGCACATGAACTATATTATCGACGGGCAGGGGGCGCTCGTTGACGCAGGCGGGACTGAAAGTCCTGTCAGGAAAGGTGATTTTGCACTGGTCATGCCCGATGAGGTCCATCAATACAAGAACACGGCAAAAGACACGCCGCTCGTGATGATCTGCCTCGTACCGAAAGATTACGAATAAAAATATCCTGCGGCCGCCGGGGACGGCTGGTCCCGCTGGCTTTTTTCGACAAAATTTATGAATTGTGCAAGGAAACCCGATGAAGAGATTGGTCTTTTGTTTTGTTCTCGTGTGCCTGGCGCTGATGCCGTTTGGGACCGCAGCAACCGACATTCACCTTGACAACACGGTCGTCAAGGTTTACTTCAGTCCTGATGGCGGCGCGTTGAAGGCCATAACGAGGCAGATAGACCTGGCGGTCCGCGAGATCCTGGTCCAAAGCTATGTCATGACCTCGAAACCTGTTGAATCCGCACTTATCAGCGCCCACCGCCGCGGTGTGCATGTCGAGGTGATATTCGACAGAAATGAACAAAAAGAGCGAAAATATGTGACGTCGAAAAGGCTTAAAGCCCGGGGGATCGCCGTATGGCTCGACGACAGGCATGCCTGCTCGCATAACAAGATAATTATCATTGACCGGCAGACGGTGGTCACCGGATCATTCAATTTCACCTATGCGGCGGAGGCGAGAAATGCAGAGAACCTTCTTATAATTCCGTCCACGGACCTCGCCGGTCTTTACACGGATAATTTCCTGGTACACAGAAAGCACTCCGTTAGATATTAATTTTCTCGTGGCCCCACGATAACGTTGAGAAAATAGTGCACAATCGACAACACGATCCCGTATAAAAGCGCCCACCAAAAACCCGCCACCTGAAAACCCCTGACAAAATACGATGCGAGGAGAATAAGGACCGCGTTTATGACAAAAGTGAACAGCCCGAGGGTCAGGATATTTATGGGGAGTGTTATGAGGATCAGGACCGGTTTGAGAAAAAGGTTGACTATCCCGAGAAACAACGCGACCATAAGCGCCGAGAAGAAACTGGCAACTCTTACGCCGGGGATAAAATAGGCGGCGATCAGTACCGCTACGGTCATGACGAGCCATTTAAGGAGCAGTCTCATCGAGATAATCATTGTATCCATTTCCGGTACGAAACGCAATGTCCAAAGCCCGTAAAACGGTTTCTCCCGATTGACTTATTACAAAGTATGCAGCATATTAAGTCATGGTGTGCGGTGGCAGGGAAAAAGATGTCTGAGGGCATAGGAAAGCGATTCCAGAACGAGACAAAATATACGCCTGGATCGCTTGCCGGACACACGCTTGATTTCGGGTCTATGCCCTCGACTTTTAAGGAATATTCTAATCCCATTCTGCGGATACCCCTTACGGAACCAAAGGCAGGGGGTGAAACCAATATATGGAAGCTTCTCGTGAAGCGAAGGTCCCGCAGGGAATATAGCACGGATAGACCGCTAAAGCTCGACGACCTGTCCCTTCTTTTGTGGGCAACCCAGGGCCTTACAGCCCAATACGGGGGCACATTTTTCAGGACCGCGCCATCTGCGGGAGCGCTTTATCCCGTTGAAACCTATCTTTCTGTCCGGGCAGTCGATGGATTGGAGGAAGGAATATACCATTTCCGGCCTGGTAAATATGACCTGGAACTCATCAGGAGGGGAAGTTTTTCCGCCAGGCTTGCGGAAGCGGCACTTCAGCAATCCATGGTCCTTCATGCCCAGGTCACCTTCATCTGGTCCTCGATCATTGCCCGGGGAAAATGGAAATACAACCAGCGTGCTTATCGCTATGTATACATGGATGCGGGGCACATTGCGCAAAACCTTTATCTTGCAGGGGAAGCGCTTGGATTGGGCATATGCGCGATCGGGGCATTTTACGACGACCATATCAATGAAATTATGGGGTTTGACGGCGAGGACGAAACAGTAATATACATGGCTACCGTCGGTCTTCGACCGCCCGACCATCCCATCTGAATAAACGCAAGGAGTTATCATGTACGAACAAGGAGTTATCAGGCCACCCAGTGAAGCTCAAAGCCTGTTGATACGCGTAACAAGGAACTGCCCTTGGAACCAGTGCATTTTCTGCCCGGCATACAAGGGTGTAAAGTTTTCCCGGCGCACAGTAGAAGAGGTCAAAAAAGACATCGACAACATGGAAAAGGAGTATGCCTCCTACAAGGGCATGATCCGGTCAGCTTTTCTTCAGGACGCGGACAGCCTTGTCCTGAAGACATCCGACATACTGGAAATAATCAATTACACGAAAGGGAAATTTCCGGGCCTTGATCGGATAACGACGTATGCGCGCGCGACCACACTCAAGCGAAAGAGTGTTGAAGAACTTAAGGAACTTTACAGCGCAGGCCTGACCCGGATACATGTAGGCATGGAAAGCGGTTCGGCAAATGTCCTCAAGATGATCCGGAAAGGTATTACCCCTGAAGATATCGTCGAGGGCGGCAAAAAGGTCGTGGAGGCCGGGATGTCGTTATCGGAATATATCATGCCCGGGGTTGGCGGCAAGACGATGAGCTCGGAAAATGCCATCGAGACCGCAAGGCTCTTAAACCAGATCAAGCCGGATTTCATACGGGTAAGGACCTTTGCAATGCACCCCAAATCTCCGATGCGAAAACTGGTGGAGTCAGGAACGTTTGTAACCATGAACGATATTGAAATAGTCGAGGAGATACGGCTTCTCGTGGCAAACCTCGATGAGATGCACACATATTTTTCGTGTGGTGATTTCAGCCTCAACCTCCTGATGCAGGTGGACGGGTATCTCGACGAGAAAAAACCTTACATGCTTTCCGAACTCGACAAATTCCTTTCTCTTACGCCTGATCAGCAAAAGATATATGCCCTGCTGAGGCGCTCGTCGTATATGCAATACCCCATCGAAGCGGTCCAGAATGAAGAGGTTATGAAAAAGATACTTCCGGAGATAGAAAAGCTTGAAAGAGACGATCCGGACGGTTTTCACAAGTATATCGAGATGCTGAAATCATATCAGCTCCCCCAGCCTCAGACGGATGACTGGAAATAAAAAAGACCGTAAGGCGTGAGGGCGTTCTCCTTCCTCACCCCGGCGAAGGCCTGGATGACGGCAGGGGTTTTACACCGGAGCGCCGGGATGACGGACAGCGGATAGAAGTCTTGCGTCTTGCGTCTTACGGTCCTAATTTCTTTATCAATTCCGACGGCAGTATCACTTCCATCCTGATCGGGCCTTCACCGAGGAGGTTCTCCAGTTTCACTTTCCTTTCTGCGAATTTATTGGCAAGCTCCCCGTCTATAGTAAGATGATAATCGACATTATTGAGAAGGGCATGGACAATATGCGAGATATGCCGTTCGATATTTTCCTGGCAGTATTTTTTTCGCACGATATCGAGGATAAAACCGATATGGCGTTCTTCGAGTGGAAGCCGGGGGCAGCTCTTTTTCCCGATATTGACGAGCCTGTTGACAAGACCGAGAAGGTATTTGCAGAGGTCGCCTTCACTGCCGGTCAGGACAGCAGGATGATCATACTTTGACAGGACACCTTTCAGGACCAACCAGTTAAGGTCGTATTGAATATGTTTCATATCCGCCCAGACCTTCATATCATAGACCGTATGCAGGGTTGCCGCACAATCCCGCAGGATCGCGGTCTCTTCGTCAAATCCCCCGAATGGCCCCGAATGGTCCACCGGTGTTTTCGGCCCGTTCCTCATCACGGAGGTGACATGTTCGTAAATCCGGGGATGGGAATGTTCGCCGACCATAGCATCATGACCGCTTATAGTATCAAGCCGATCGTAAAGGTCCACGATGGCACGCCAGTGCGCCGTATCGATGCGGTCGCTCTCGGACCATCTTTCGAACGTGTCGATATTGTCCGTTATTTGAAATGTGTCCGTGACACAAAGCCCGCCCCGGTTCATATGGATCACAAAATCGAGCTCCATCTCGTCTACGGATGTAACGAGGCTTAATTTTTCCTTTTCAAAGAGCTGCCATAATGATGCGATCGCCTGTCTTTCCGTGTCGAGCACTTTATCGACGGTGCTGCCTCGAGTGGCCAGGTCAAGGATATCATAATCGACATAGGCATTGGGATGCCGTCTTCCTGCCATGTATCACCTGCATTTCCGTTCTGTCTTGATGTCCGATGCGCCTTAGCGAGCAAGAACCTGTTTCCCTGATGAGTATGAATATGAGCGGCAGATCCTAATTCTGTTCAGCGTCCTTCCCCGATGTCCACTGTTGTCATTATAGCAAATGTAAAAAAGAATTGAAGAGATTTTTATGGCATGCACGGATCGGGCCCGGTGCTTTCGTTTGTCGTTGAAATAAGCCCGTTTTGACTATATTTTATTATTCATGAAAGTGAAAGAGCCATGCCGGGCATGCCTCGAAGGGTTGATCGAGAAAACTGTTTCGTTATCGGCAGGCGGTGCGCGGGTGATGAGCTCGTCGCTCGCCCTTCTCGACCGGCTCTACACCCCGGATGCGACCCCGCCGGCCATAGCTAACATGCTCCTTGATCATATAAGACGCAAAACGGGGGTCTATGACCCGTATGCAACGATAAAATACTTGGAATACAAGGAAGCCCTTTCATTTATGAGGAATTTGCGGGATAAACGGCCTGTTTCCCTTTCCGATCATATTCAGCTGTCGGCGTTGGGCAATTCGACAGATTTTTTCACGGGCGGGTCATTCCATCCGGGTTCATTTGTGTTCGAGGGCGATATGGAAAGGATAGAAAACATCCTGCTTTCCGGGGAAGATGAGATACTCATGCTCGGTGACAACATGGGGGACCTCGTCTTCGATCAGCCGCTCGCCAGTTTTCTGGAAGAGCGCGGGAAAACGGTTTTTTACGCTGTAAAGGGAAGCCCGGTCCAAAACGATGTTTCTCTGGAAGATATTGCCCGCCATGATCTCGGAAGTGTATATTCTTACATACTATCGACAGAAAAAGCGCATGTCGGCCTTTCCGGGGAAGACATCACAGGACCGATCGAAAGGTTGTGGACGGGTGGCGGTCCTGTTATCGCCAAGGGAATGGGGAATTTCGAGACGATCAGTGAATTTGACGATGAACGTCAAGTGATATATATAATGAAGGTAAAATGTCCCGCCGTTGCAGAAGCGGTGCAAAGCTGGATCGGGACATATATAGCTCGTGTGAGGTGACAAAGCGATGGCATCCCAGCAGGATTATTACGAATTACTCGGCGTGTCAAAGACCGCGTCAGAAGATGACATAAAGAAGGCCTACCGGAAACTCGCGCTGAAATATCACCCTGACCGTAATCCCGGCAACAAGGACGCCGAAGAGAAATTCAAAAAGATCAACGAGGCATACGCCGTTTTGAGCGATCCGGAGAAACGCAAGCAATTCGACCAGTTCGGCATGGGAGGTTTTCAGCAGCGCTACACCGAGGAAGACATATTCAGGGGATTCAACGTCGGCGACCTCTTCAAGGACCTTGGGTTCGGCGGCGGTGATATCTTCAGCATGATATTCGGTCAACGCGGGGCTGGACGGGCCGGCGCCCGCCGGGAGAGGCCGCAATACCGGGACTTCGGCGATTATATAACACGGGAACAGCGTGGTGCCGAAGCAGTGAGCGACCTCGACCTTCATTATGAGTTGGAGATCCCGTTCATGGATGCGATCCATGGCGCGGAAAAACGAATAACGTTGACCACCCAAAGAGGGACCGAAGAGGTCAACGTCAAAATACCGAAAGGGATCACCACCGGCAAGAAATTGAGGTTGAAAGGAAAGGGCAATATGGGAAGGCCGGGACAGCGCGGCGATCTGTACCTGACGATGAAAGTTGGTGAACACCCGGTCTTCAAACGGACCGGCAATGATCTCTACGTAACCAAGGAAGTGAAGCTCACCGATGCTCTTCTGGGGACGGTCGTCGAAGTCCCGTCAATTGAAGGCCCAAAACGCGTGACCATCCCGCCGGGTGTGAAAAGTCATTCCAAGGTCCGCTTGAAGGGCCTTGGCGTGCCCGAGCAAAACGGGGACGAATATGTGGAGGTCATTATCGATATCCCGAAAAAACTGACGGAAAGGCAAAAAGCGCTTCTGGAAGAATTGAGAAAGGAAGGACTGTAATGCTTCCACGAAGACATATCCTCGATGTCTGGGAGCTCATCAAGAACACCGAAGATCTGAAGTCAATGGCCACGGTCACGCTTGCCATCGATGCCATTAAATATATGCATAACGAACCGAAAAAGGACCATCTTGTCGAGGCCCTTGAATTGAATGAGTTCATCTGTTTTATGTTCCCGGCCAAGCGACCGAAAAACAGGTCGCTCCTGTACCACGTTGTCTCTGACCTGGTAGGGCTGTTGATGTACGGCATGCCCAATACGCGCAAGTTGGCCATCGACAACATCGAGACGATCAATTACTCCGAAAAGAACATGGAAATTTATCCGGTGATCGAAGTGTGGAATATGCTCAAAACGAGGATCAAAAGGAAGCGGAATGAGGCCAATGATATCATAGACGGCTTTATACGAAAGATCCGCGTAGAAATGGATATCCTCGAAAGATTTCCTTTTGTAGAGGATATATTTGCGGAATCGAAAGACCGGATCAAGGAGTGGCTTCCTTCATTCGCGAGCTATTATGACGAAAACAGAAAAAATGTGCGCGGCACCTACGACAAATGGTGGGCAACCTGGCTGTGCAAAACTAGCAAGGAAGAGGTCCTCGGGGCCATGGTCAATCGTCTTGCATCACAGGTCGAGCGCGAGTACGACATAGTTATAGATAAAGACAAAATATTTTCATCGATCATCTCGGACCGTGCGGCCAACCGGGTCGAAAACGAACAGTTCACCCGCTGGTATAAGGAAGGCGTAAATTTATTGTTAAAAATTTAACGAGCAGGGTTGACAAAAAGTCCGCCTAATCCTTATATTAATTCTGGCAATCGTTTTTCGCTATTGCTAATTCAATAACAAGAAAGGAGTGTGAAACAATGAAGGTTAAACCATTACAGGACAGAATTCTTGTCAAGAGAATCGAGGAAGAGGAAAGAACTAAGGGCGGCATAATCATTCCTGACGCAGCAAAAGAAAAACCACAGGAAGGCAAGGTGGTTGCGGTCGGTGACGGAAAGACCCTCGAAAGCGGCCAGAAGGCATCTTTGACCGTAAAACCGGGAGACAAGATCCTCTTTGGAAAATATTCAGGCACAGAGATAAAGGTCGACGGCGAAGAGCATTTGATTCTCAGGGAAGATGACGTTCTTGCTATCGTAGAAGATTAATAAGGAAGGAGGGATTATAAGGATGGCTAAAGAAATCAAGTATGATCAGAACGTAAGGGAGGCGCTCCTGAGAGGTGTCAACACGCTGGCTGACGCCGTCAAGATGACCTTGGGACCGAAAGGCAGAAACGTTATCCTCGAAAAAGCATTCGGCTCGCCCACCGTGACGAAAGACGGTGTCACCGTGGCAAAAGAGATCGAGATCGAAGACAGGTTTGAGAACATGGGCGCACAGATGGTCAAGGAAGTCGCCAGCAAGACAAGTGATATCGCCGGCGACGGAACGACAACAGCGACCGTGCTTGCCCAGTCGATCTACCGCGAAGGCGCGAAGCTCGTCGCGGCAGGTCACAACCCGATGGAACTCAAGCGCGGCATTGACAAGGCAGTTGATGTCATCGTCGAAGAGCTGAAAAAATTGTCCAAACCGACGAAGGACCAGAAAGAGATCGCCCAGGTCGGAACGATCTCCGCAAATAATGATGACACGATAGGCAACATCATTGCAGAAGCAATGAGCAAGGTCGGCAAAGAAGGCGTCATAACCGTGGAAGAAGCGAAAAGCATGGAAACGACTCTTGACATCGTCGAAGGCATGCAGTTCGACAAAGGCTACATCTCACCGTATTTTGTGACCAACCCGGAAAAAATGGAAGTGGTCCTCGACGAGCCTTTTATCCTCATCAATGAGAAGAAGATAAGCAACATGAAAGACCTCCTGCCGATCCTCGAGCAGGTTGCAAAAATGGGCAAGGCCCTCCTCATCGTCTGCGAGGACGTTGAAGGCGAAGCGCTCGCCACCCTGGTCGTCAATAAGCTCAGGGGCACCCTGAAGATAGCCGCGGTCAAGGCACCTGGTTTTGGCGATAGAAGAAAGGCAATGCTCGAAGATATCGCCATCCTTACAGGCGGTCAGATGATCTCCGAAGAGCTCGGCATAAAACTCGAGAGCATAACCCTAAAAGACCTTGGTCAGGCGAAAAGGGTCGTTATCGACAAAGACAACACCACGATCGTTGACGGCGGCGGCGACAAGAAAGATATCGAAGGCCGTGTAAAACAGATCCGCACCCAGATCGAAGAGACAACTTCGGACTACGACCGCGAAAAACTCCAGGAAAGGCTCGCCAAACTCGTCGGCGGCGTGGCAGTCATCAATGTCGGCGCAGCAACCGAATCCGAAATGAAAGAGAAGAAAGCGCGCGTCGAAGACGCCCTCAACGCCACCAAAGCAGCTGTGGAAGAAGGTATCGTCCCGGGCGGCGGCGTGTCTTTCATCAGGTGCATCGCAAAACTCGATGCCTTAACTCTCGAAGGCGAGAAACAGTTTGGCGTCAATATCGTGAAAAAGGCCCTCGAAGACCCTCTGCGCTGGATTGCAACAAATGCCGGCCACGATGGCTCCATCGTTGTCGAGAGAGTAAAGAACGGCAAGGACGCTTTCGGCTTTGACGCAGCGAAAGAGGAATACATCGATGACATGATGCTGTCAGGAATTATCGATCCGACAAAAGTGACCCGCACGGCACTTCAGAACGCGGCGTCGGTTGCAGGCCTTCTGCTCACAACCGACTGCATGATCGCTGAAAAACCGAAAGATAAGGGAGCACAGATGCCCATGATGCCTCCGGGAGGAATGGGCGGCATGGAAGGTATGTACTAACGGGTAAATCCCGCGGAAAACCGGCCCTTCTCGCTCACTGCACGAGCTGTCAGGGCTGGACCAAAGTTAAAAATGAAAAAGGGGGCTTTTCAAGCCCCCTTTTTACCTGCACCCTGCCCCTTTAACCTTCGTGATGATACTTAAATGAAATACCGAGGCGTACCCGAAACTGGCTCACTTTTCCATTTTCAACTGTCACATCCTGCTTGATCACCTCTGCAACACGCAGGTCCTCCAGGGTTTTCCCTGCAGTTTCGAGAGCGGTCTTCGCCGCCTCCTCCCATGACTTTTCGCTTGTTCCGACAATCTCGATGATCTTGTAAACACTTCCTGGCATGTTCGCCTCCTTTCAATATAGTGTACCAATCAGGTTATAGCCTGTTATAGCACAGAATAAAAATCTGTCAATGGGCGGCGTGGTGAAAAGGCGAAAGGCTAACGACAAGCGGCTAACGGCTAAAGGCTAACGAAAAAAAACAAGAATATCCGGGAGGCGAAGGGCTAACGATAAGCGGCATTATTATCTATTCCGTTTGCCGTTAGCCTTTAGCCGCTTGCACACATACTTCTCCAGCGCGACCGGGTATGGATCCGTACTCGACGAGACAGGTCGGTGTACCGGGCGTTTTCCGTACATCTTCGGCAATGTCTATGAGGCGTTCAAACGTGAAGCCACGCCTTTTTGCTTCGTTGATAAATGACCCGAGAAAGCCGCTCCAACGTTTACCTTCCAACTCGGTATGGACGGTCATAATATTGAGGCCATCAGCGAGCAGGCCAACATAGTGGTCCACAAGCACCTTTTCGTCGGCGCTTACGATCCCTATCACTTCATCGAGTGTCGGGAGTGTTGTGGGGATCTGCAGTATCGGAAACACTTTCCCGGACATCTCCGGATAAAACGGGAACATTCCCCGCGTGTCACTGCTGTACAGCAATCCCTTGTCGCTTAAGATCTCAAATACAAAAGGGTTTATCATCCATCCCGGCGCTGCGAAGGAACGGGCATTGACTCCGACGATCTCCCGGTACACGGAAAGGAGCTTTTCTATTTCGCGACGCGTATCCCGCTCATCGAAATGCTTTATCGAATCATGCCACCTGACGTGATCGTAGCCATGGATGCCAAGCTCATGGCCTTCCTTGATGATCTTTCTGATAAGCTCGATATTTTTCCGTGCTATTTGAGGCCCCGGCAGCACAAGCCCGTACATGAGGGTCTTGACGCCGTAAGTGCTCACGACCCCTACCCTGCTCGTTTTTTTGAGAAACCCTTTCCGGGTAAAGACGCGCTTGACCGTCCTGCCGGTATTGTCATTGCCCATTGGCACGAAAAAACTCGCCTTGACGTTGTGGCCCCTGAATATGTCGAGAAGGACGGGAACGCCGCTTCGCATACCCACAAAAGTATCGACATCGACTTTGATGCCTATCGTCCGGTCCATGTCAGTCCTGACTACTGGCCGGTCTGGGGAAGACATGTGGCCAGATAGTAGTCCAGGGTTCTCCTTAACGCCGTGTCAAGGTCAACCTTCGGCTCCCAGCCGATAAGTTCTCTGGCCTTTGCTATCGATGGCACTCTTCGATCAATGTCCTGATAGCCTTCGCCATAAAAGTCCTTTGAAAAAACCTCCATTATTTCGGAGTGTTTTGCGAAATGTGCAGTCCTGCTGTCATTGGTGAACATAGTTTTTAATTTTATGGCCAACTCTTTAACGGTCGCCTCGTTCCTGGGGTTCCCGATATTGAAGATCTGCCCATCGAGCTTGTTATCCTTGTTTTCTATGATCTTCATCAGGCAGGCAATGCCATCGTCAATGTACGTGAAGCACCTTTTCTGGAGTCCGCCATCGACGAGACGTATGGGCTCAGCGAGGAAGAGACTGCTGATGAACTGCGTTACGACACGTGAGCTTCCTTCCTTTTCCGGGTCGGTGGTCACTTCGTCAAGCTTTGGGCCTATCCAGTTAAATGGCCGGAAAAGGGTAAATTTCAACCCGTGTTGAAAACCATATGCCCAGATGACCCGGTCGAGGAGTTGCTTCGAAGCACTGTAGATCCAGCGTTGTTTGTTGATCGGGCCAAGAACGAGCGGACTTTCATCTTCTTTAAATTCAGTATCCGGGCACATTCCATAGACTTCCGATGTGGAAGGGAAAAGAAGCCTCTTCCCATATTTGACACAAAGGCGGACAACCTTGAGATTCTCTTCGAAGTCAAGCTCGAAAACCTTCAGGGGCTCCCGGACATACGTGATGGGTGTGGCAATCGCGACAAGCGGCATGACAACGTCGCATTTTTTCACATGATACTCGATCCACTCCCTGTTGATAGAGATATCCCCCTCGACATAATGGAAACGTTCGTGGCCAAGACAATCGCCGAGCTTGTCGGCCCTGATATCGAGTCCGTAGACCTCCCAGTCTGTTTCATTGAGCACATGTTCCGTCAGGGCATTGCCTATGAATCCGTTCACTCCGAGTACCAAAAGCCTCAAGGATGACCTCCTAAGATTATGTTTTTCAAAATATGGGATGATGCCAGACGGCCAGCATTTATTTCACTTTCGCCTTCGATCTGGACGGAAATAAGCTGCAACGCTCCGGATGCAGTCTTGACTATAAAGGGATCTTCAGATATTATCGATCCCGCAGGCGCTTCCACGGACGGGCCTGATACCGGGTGGGCCTTCCAAATAAACAGTTTTTTGCCATTCAAATACGTGAAAGCGCCGGGATAGGGGTGGGTTACCGCACGTGTAAGATTATATATTGCTATGGCATCCTGGTTCCAATCGATAAGCCCATCCTCCGGTTTGCGGCCTCCGAAATACGATGAAGGCCCTGTTTGCGCCGTTCGCGTAAAAGTTCCGTTCTTGATTTTCGGCAGGATGTCACGCATAAGCTCATCGGCTGCGCGCACGAGCTTCCTGTAAACGGACAGTACGTCATCATCGAAATCGATCGCAACTTCCTTTTGCGCAACAATATCGCCGGCATCGGGCTTCTCGACCATATAATGCAGGGTCACTCCCGTCCTGTCTTCACCGGCTATAATGACCCAGTTGACGGGGCAACGTCCCCGGTATTGCGGCAACAGCGACCCATGGAGGTTAAAAGCCCCGATGTGGGGGATATCCAGAATGCTGGTGGGAATCATTTTACGGTAGTAAAAAGAAAAAATTACGTCCGGCTGAAAATTCCGGACGATCGTCACCCATTTCTCTTCTCGTATGTTTTCCGGCGTGTACACGGGAATACCCTGCCGTCGTGCGGCGGCAGCCGGTGTCCGGAACCATATTTCTTCGTCCGGATCGTCATCGTGAGTAAACAGGCAGGCAACCTCTACACCGGCTTCGAGCAGCGCCTCAAGGCAAACGAAACCGATCTCCTGGTATGCAAATACGACCGCTCTCACATATATTCCTTTTTGATAATGTATCGCGGGCGTCTCCTGACTTCCTGGTAGATCCTCCCGATATATTCCCCGATAACGCCAAGCGCAAATATCTGGATACCGATGAAGAAGAAAAGGATGCCGATAAGGGTAAACGTGCCCTCCCCCTCGGGGCCCATGATGATCCTCCGTGCCATCAGGAAAAGAGCGAATGCCAATCCGACAAGGGCAATGATCACTCCGAGCATACTTATAAATTGAATGGGTAGAAGAGAAAAATTCGTCATCAGGTCAAAATTGAGCCTGAAAAGTTTGAACGGGCTGTACTTGGATGTACCCTTTTTGCGTTCTTCGTGACCTACCTCAATCTCTGTTATCTTTTTCGCAAACGTGTTGGCAAGTGCCGGGATAAAACTCGATGACTCCGGGCACATGTTCATATAATCGACTATGTTACGCCGGTAGGCCCTGAGCATGCATCCGTAATCTCTGAGACGCACGCCGACCAGTTTGGCTGTTATTCTGTTTACGATATATGACGGAAGCCTCCTGAAAAGAGAATCCCTTCTGTTCTTTCTGTAAGTGGCTACGACCTCATAACCTTCCTCCGCCTTTGCGATCAGCCTCGGGATCTCCTCTGGCGGATTCTGAAGATCTGCATCTATCGTGACGACTATTTCTCCCGCAGCGTAATCAAACCCTGCAAAAAGGGCATTATGCTGGCCGTAATTTCGATTAAATTCTATGACCTTTACCCGGTCATCCTCCCGATGAAATGCCTCGAGGAGTTGTTCCGTACGATCGGTGCTGCCATCGTTGATGTATATGATCTCATATGGCTTATTTATCCCAGCAAGCGATTCCTGAAGTCTTGGGTGAAGTTCCGGCAATGATTCTTCTTCATTCAATACGGGAACAAGCACAGATATGTACGGTTTATCAGCCATTTCTCCTCACATAGAATATGTACTCGTCCTTTTCGTACTTTACCTTTTTAACGGGTACAAAGGATTCCTCAAGCGTATCCCTCAAATGCATGCTAGGTTTTTCTTCGACAATGAGCAGTATATCACGTTCGTCGGGTTTTATCTCTTTAATATCGCGAAGTATTGTGATCGGTTTCCCGATATAGAAAATGATGCCGGCAGAATTGAACCCGAAAGTATATATCTTCTTTGTCAGCTTGTATTCACCAAGAGGGTCCGTTATGAGCGTAAGTGATTTTGAGGTCCTGTCGACGAGCGGCATGTAATACGCGCTGTAAAAAAAACCGGTAAATACCAGGAAAAACAAGAAACAGGAGATCGCAAGGTCATGACGTTCCTTGAAGAGCGCTGCGAGAAATCCAACCCCTGCCAGAATGAGGACCGCGAGATAGACATAAAGCGACCGCGGCCCCTCGAGAAAGACCGCAACATCTCTCCCGGGCAATATATTAATTGCAATCATCGCGGCAACAGGCAGGCATATGAGAAGACCGGCAAAGATCTTGAGCAGAAGGTTTGTCCACCCCTTCGTAACCAGGGACTCCCAGGAATCCCGTAAATAAAGGCCCGTGATCAATGCCAGTGCCGGATACGCTGAAAGAAGGTATATGGCCCTTTTACTCTGAGAGAATTCAAAAAAGAGAAAGATCACGATAAACCATACGAGAGGAAGTATATAGCGCCGCTTGAAGGCCCCGAAAAGCGCAAAAGGGAGGATAAGGCTCCAGGGCAGAAAATTGAAAAAAAGTTTATGAAAATAATACCAGGGTGATTCAGAATGGTCGAACGCGTTGGTATAACGTGTAAAATTCTGATGAAAGACAAACTCTCTGATGTAGGCTTCCCCCGCCAGAAGGAACCATATGGCGGCAATTGCGGTCGCGAGGACGCATCCGAGGATGAGATGAACAATATAGCGTTTAAACTGTCCTTTAAATATCAGAAGAAAAATAACGACTCCCGCCGGAATGACAAGTCCGGCCGGTCCCTTTGTAAGAATAGCGAAAGCCCCCGGGACAAATGAGAGAACAAAGGCAAACCGCTTGTCTTTCTCAAGAGACACAAATGCGAGGTATATGGAAAGACCTATGAAAAACGCAAAGGTCATATCCATAACGGATTCCCGGGCGTTTGACAGGAACTGGTAATTTGTTGCAAGCACGAGTCCCGATAAAAAGCCTGCCCTCTCGTCACCGAGCTTGCATCCGAGGAGGAAGGTGACTACAACGAGGAGCAATGCGGCCAAGGCGGAAGGTGCTCGCGACGCGAATTCATTGACAGTCCCGGCCGCTTTGGCGGCGATAATGATCATCCACGAATAAAAGGGAGGTTTTTCAAGATACGGAACACCATTGAGGTAGGGCCGGATATAATCACCCCGGTCCATCATCTCGCGGGCCATGATGGCCTGCCTCGGCTCATCGGGGTCCCATAATGAAGTAGCGCCCAGATTAAAGAAAAAAAGAATCCCGGCGAGAACAATAAGTATTATCAGTCTCAATTTCATTGTAATATTTTTCGTGTCGCCAAACATGGCAAAAACACAGGAATTTTTATATGCCAATATTCAAAATTTTTCAATATTTCTTTATACCTGCACGTGATGTAATTTTATCGTCAATTATATCAACACGTTTTTCGTCATTCATTCCTGAATACGAACACGTCAGATCCTTATTATCGCCCTGAAAAACTGGAAAAATCCCATTACATCATATACAATTTCAAAATAAATGCCCCGATGTAAAGCGCGAGCTTTATTGCCGGCCCGGGTCAACCATTCGGAAGGCATAAGGAGGGAAAATGAAAAGGGCAATAACAATTGTGGTGTCGTTACTGGTCATCCTGTTTGCGGTATCCACAGCATATACGGATGAACCGAAGAAATTTTCGGGTTTTCTTGACGGTTATTATGACAAATTACAACCTGGGCCAAAAGATGGTGTAAAACAACGCTGGTTGAAACCAGGCGTAGATTTTACCAGATACAACCGGATAATGCTCGACAGTGTTGTCTTTTTTCTCGCCGATGATTCATACAAAGGGATCGAGCCGCAGGAAATGAAAGACCTGGCCGACAGACTCCATAAAGCGATATTTGCGGCCTTTCCGGACAAATCCAAGTTTACCGCAGAGCCGGGGCCCGATGTGGCAAGGATCCGTTTTGCCATAACAGGACTGAAACAGAACAAGCCGGGTGTCAGCGCGGTCACATCCATCATTCCCGTCGGCCTGGCGGTAAGTCTTGTAAAAAAAGGTGCCGGCGGTTCGTGGTCAGGATCTGGTTCGACCAGCATGGAAGCGATGGTCCTCGACAGTATGACAAACGGGGTCATTGGGGTTGCCGTCGATGAAAGAACCGCCGGATTTACCGACAGGTTCAGTAAATGGGGTTCGGCGGAGGAGGCATTTCAATTCTGGGCGCAGAGATTGAAAAAGTTCGTAGACGATACGAAAACGTTAAAAGACAATCCCGCTCCGAAATAACCCTGACACGAAATTCCTTTCCTGGCGCCTTGCCAGCATGCGGTGAGGCGCCAGGTCCATTCGACAGAATTTTTCTATTTACTTCATTGTAGTAATTGACATTATTCAATAATTTTTATAACATATCGTTCATTATCCCTATGGACAAGGCCGAAATCAGTCAGGAAATGTACAATCGGTACAAGGGGCAGCATGCAATTATGGACCGGCGCATCCAGATGCTCCTCAAAAAATCCTACCTGACAGAAGCCGAGGAGCGGGAGATCAAGATCTTAAAGAAGAAAAAGCTCTATTTTAAGGATCTCATGGAGAGTCTCGCTGGCTCATTGCAGCGAAAGGAGAAACATTGAAAAGAACTGGTGCACAGATCTTCGTCGAATCATTGAAGGCCGAAGGCATCGATACGATATTCTGCTATCCGGGGGGTGCTACCCTTAATATCACGGATGCGTTAACCGATATAAGCCAGATACGCCAGGTTGTCGTACGTCATGAACAGGCTGCTGTCCATGCGGCCGATGGGTATGCCAGGGCCTCGGGCAAGGTGGGCGTCGCCCTCGTCACGTCGGGCCCCGGTGCAACGAACACCGTTACCGGCATTGCCACCGCATATATGGATTCCATACCTGTGGTCGTCTTCTCGTGCCAGGTAAATACGATGCTTATCGGGAATGACGCCTTTCAGGAAGCTGATATCGTCGGCATCACCCGGCCGTGCACGAAACACAATTATCTCGTCCGGGACGTGAAAGACCTGGCGAAGATAATAAAAGAGGCCTTTCACATTGCAGAGTCAGGCAGGCCCGGACCGGTCCTTGTCGATATCCCGAAAGACGTTTCGTCTGCCCTCGGCGAATTCAAATACCCCGAGAGGGTCCATATCCGCAGTTATCAGCCGACATATGTCGGCCACTCGGGCCAGATAAAAAAGGCCATGAGGCTTATACTACATGCAAAAAGGCCGGTTCTCTATACCGGGGGCGGCGTCATATCGTCGAATGCCTCACAGGAACTGACCAAATTCGCGGAGGCGCTGTCAATACCGGTTACGAACACGTTGATGGGGCTCGGCGGTATTCCGGGGAATCATCCGTTGTTTCTCGGCATGCTCGGCATGCATGGCACCTATGCCGCGAACATGGCAATAACGGAATCGGACCTTATCATTGCGATGGGCGCACGGTTCGACGACCGCGCTACCGGTAAGACAGACGAATTCGCACCCCATGCGAAGATCATACATGTCGATATCGACCCCACATCGATAAGCAAGAACATCAAGGTCGATATCCCTATAGTCGGGGATACCCGCAATGTTCTCATGCATATGCTGAAGATCATCGAAGACGAGAAAGACACCTATAAACAGCACCATAACATCGCGGAATGGATCAAGAAGATCACTGAATGGAAAGACAATCACCCGCTTACGTATCAAAAGAACAATACGCTGAAACCCCAGTACGTGATCGAACGGATCTTTGAGCTGACCAAAGGAAAGGCCATTATCACGACGGAGGTCGGCCAGAACCAGATGTGGACCGCCCAGTTCTTCAAGTTCCTCAAGCCGCGGACCTGTCTTACGTCGGGGGGCCTGGGCACTATGGGATATGGATTTCCGGCTGCTATCGGTGCACAGGTGGCATTCCCCAAATCTCTCGTCATCGATATAGCCGGAGACGGCAGCATTCAGATGAACATCCAGGAACTGGCAACCGCGGTCCAATACAATCTGCCCGTCAAGGTTGTCATTCTCAATAACGGCTTTCTCGGGATGGTCAGGCAATGGCAGGAATTGTTCTATGAGAAGCGGTACACCTGGACACATCTTCACTCGCCGGATTTTGTCAAAGTAGCCGAGGCGTACGGTGCCGTAGGCTTGAGAATAGAGGCGGATAACGATGTGGACGGGATCTTGAAACAGGCGTTCAAGAACAATCGTCCTACATTTATCGACGTTCGTGTCAATCCCGAGGAATGCGTATATCCGATGGTTCCCGCCGGCGCATCCCTGAAAGAGATGCTTCTTGTTTAGGAGGAAAATTGAGACATACCATTTCGCTTCTTGTTGAGAACGAGTTTGGGGTCCTTTCGCGCATCGCAGGCCTCTTCAGCGGGAGGGGATTCAATATTGAGAGCCTGTGCGTGGCGGAAAGCCTCGATCCGACAATATCGATCATGACGATCGTGACCACAGGCAACGATGCGATCCTCGAACAGATACTCAAGCAACTCAATAAGCTGATAAATGTTATCAAGGTCGTTGATTTCAAGGAGATAGACTATGTCTCGCGCGAGATGATACTTGTCAAGGTGAATTCCGAGGAAAAAACCCGGGCAGAAATTCTCAGGATAGTCGAGATATTCCGGGGCAAGGTCATCGATGTGTCCAGCCGGACATATACCATCATGATCACCGGCGACGAAGACAAGCTCAAGGCATTTATCAACCTTATGAAGCCGATCGGCATCAAGGAACTTGTACGCACCGGCCCGATCGCCATGGCGCGGGGCGAGAGAATGTTGAAGATAAAAGAAAAAACCGAATTAAAGGAGGAAGCAAATGGCTAAGATCTATTACGACAAAGATGCGGATCTTAAAGTTTTTGAAGACCGCAAGGTCGCTATAGTTGGTTATGGGAGCCAGGGACACGCCCAGGCGCAGAATCTGCGCGACAGCGGTGTAGATGTCATCGTTGCCGAGCTTGAAGGGACACCGAATTACAAGCTTGCCGTAAAACACGGCTTCAAGCCTGTGAGCGCCGCACAGGCGGCCAGAGACGCCGACGTTATACAGATACTTGCCCAGGACAACCTTCAGGCTGAACTTTACAAGGGCGAGATCAAGGGCGGATTGAAGAAGGGCAAAACCCTCGTTTTTTCTCACGGCTTCAATATTCACTATAACCAGATAGTGCCTCCGGCCGATATCGACGTCGTCATGATCGCACCGAAAGGCCCCGGCCACCTCGTTCGCAGGGAATTTGAGCGCGGCGCCGGCGTGCCGTCCCTCATAGCCATTTACCAGGACCACACCAAAAAGGCGAAACAGACCGCTCTTGCCTACGCAAAGGGCATAGGCGCTACCAGGGCCGGAGTTATAGAAACGTCATTTGAAGAAGAGACAGAGACAGATCTCTTCGGCGAACAGGCTGTTCTCTGTGGAGGAGCATCCGAACTCGTCCGCGCCGGTTTCGACACTCTTGTCGAAGCAGGCTATCAGCCGGAAATCGCATACTTCGAATGCCTCCATGAATTGAAGCTCATCGTTGACCTGATGTATGAAGGCGGCATTTCCTACATGCGCTATTCTATCAGCGACACCGCGGAATACGGCGACATGACACGTGGGAGACGGGTCATCAACGAGGAGACGCGCGAAGAGATGAGGGCTATCCTCGACGAGATACAGTCCGGGGAATTTGCCCGCGAATGGATACTCGAGAACATGGCGGGAAGGCCTGTTTATAATGCAGTAAAGAGAATCGACGGCGAACACCTCATCGAACAGGTCGGAAAAAAACTCCGCTCCATGATGGGTTGGATCGGGAGAAAGGATTGAAAGAGCCGTTTATTGCGAGGGAGGGACTGAGGATCATAGTCCCTTCCCTTGTTCTAACCGCTGTTCTGGTCATAGGTGGGTTTTTTTATCTCGCCATCTTTGTTTTCTGCTTTGCGCTTTTCTGCCTGTACTTCTTTCGCAATCCGCGCCGCTATTCGAATGCGGATACGAATTCATTGCTCTCTCCGGCAGATGGGAAGATAGTTGACATAAGTGAGGTCAACGAACAGGAATTCTTCGGCTGCAAGGTGAACCGGATAGCCATCTTCATGTCACCGGCAGACGTTCACGTCAACCGGGCACCCTGTCCGGGACGCATTAAGTCGATGAAACGTGTCGACGGAAAGTTCGCGATGGCGTTCGGCAAGAATGCTGAGATCAAGAATGAGAAAAACTATATCCTGATCGAAAACGGCGGAGAGCGTGTACTTGTCGTCCAGATAGCGGGTTTTCTTGCACGGCGTATCATCCCCTATGTAAAAGTTGACCAGCGGGTCGACCGCGGCCAGGCAGTCGGCATGATCGCCTTCGGTTCGCGGGTGGACATTTATTTTCACAAAGAGTACGAACCTGTGGTAAGCTTACACTCAAGGGTAAAGGCTGGAAACACCATCCTTGCGCGCAAGAAGGAGGTACAATGAACTATATGAGAAGGAAAAAAGGCAAGCCTAGAAAGGGCATTTATCTTCTGCCTAATTTTCTGACTTCTTTAAGCCTTCTGTCCGGTTTCTACGCTATCATTGCATCGATGGACCGGCGTTTTACATATGCGGCCATCGCGATATTTATTTCCGCTATATTCGACATGCTCGACGGCCGAATCGCGCGAATGACGAATTCTTCAAGCCGTTTCGGCGTAGAGTATGATTCACTTTCCGATGTTATCGCATTCGGCGTAGCCCCTGCCGTCCTCGCTTACATGTGGGCATTAAAAAGTTATGGCAAATTCGGCTGGCTCGCCGCATTCCTCTTCGTGGCATGCGGGGCCTTAAGGCTTGCCAGGTTTAACATCCAGGTCGATACGGTACAAAAAAAGCATTTTCTCGGTCTGCCGATACCAGCCGGAGCAACAACAATCGCAGGCATTGTACTGTTCTATTCCTGGATGGGCTATATGGGCGGGCTCAAGACGATCATCATGCCTATCGTCATATACTGCCTTGCACTTCTAATGGTCAGCAAATTCCGTTATATCAGCTTTAAGGATATGGGTTTTATCAGGGCACGGCCATTTATGTCGACCGTTGGCGTTATTATCGCTCTCGTTATCGTCCTCACCGAGTACCAGATAAGCCTTTTCATCGCCACATCGGCGTATGCCATATCAGGCCCCATTTATACGTTGATACTTCATTTCAAGAAGGAGCCCCTGGAAGAAGCTACCGGCCCGAAAGAAGATCGAGCAGGGCCAGGTGGTCGTTGATAACCGCATCAGCCGGCATGGTGCTGTTCTTGTAGGCAATGAACCTGACACCCGCTGAGCGGGCGGTACCCATGTCTACCTCGGAATCGCCGATATAAAGTGTTGCCTCAGGCCCGACACCCAGGGCATGCAGTATTTTTCCGACACCTTCAGGGTCGGGTTTTGATCTTGCCTGCAAGATCTCCCGGTCGTCAGGTTCATCCCGGTCGCTTCTCGCCTGGTGCGCAGCCGTTACGACAATATCGAAAAAATCCCACAACCCGTAACGTGACATTATATGTCTCATCGATGTGGTCCGGTTGGTGCTGATGGCGGTATGTATGCCTCTGTTCCTCAAGACGGTGAGTACTTCCTTCAGATGAGGTTCCATTTCAAGATAAACGATGAAATCCCTGAAATCGATATGGTCTTTGAAGTACCGGGTCCCTTTCTGCTCGGCCCCGGCATCTCCCCGGAATATGTGGGCTATTGATTCAAAAACTGTATGGGTGTGGCAATATTTAAGTTCATCGTCATTAAGAGGCGGTCTTCCGCCTCCCTTGGCAATGGCATTGTACAGGCGCCTGTTTGCATCGAATGAATCGAAGAGCACCCCGTCGCAGTCGTAAATAACGCATTTTATATCCCATTTTTCCGCTCGGCTCACTGTGTCATCTCCCGGTCTTACATTATAGAACCTCTTGCTTTTAAACCGTAAGTGGCAAAAAATCAAGAGAAAATCAGTCGCGAATATCTCTTAAAGATGTAAAATAATAGTTCTAATTGCATCAATATATGCTACAATTGTATGCGAAAGACCACCAAGGAGGCGAATATGATAAGTGTTTCCGTTCCCGGATGGGGAGACCTCGATATCGAGTACCTCGTCATTGACTATAACGGGACCTGCGCATTTGACGGCAAAATGAAAGAAAGTGTAAAGGAGATGCTTGGAAGGGTATCCCGCTATATCAAGGTATTTATCATTACATCCGATACGTACGGAAACATAGACAGTGAAGGAAACACAATTGGTTTTAGCATAATAAAGGTTGGAAAGGAATCGAGCGCACAGGAAAAAGCCAAAATAATCAAGGAACTGGGACCGGAAAAGATAGTGGCTATCGGCAACGGTTCAAATGATGTGTTTATGCTTAAAGAGGCATCCCTTGGGATTGGGGTCATCGGCGAAGAGGGTTGTTCAAAAGATGTGCTTAAAGAAGCCGACTTTTTTGTAAAAGATGTGAATGACGCGTTGAGCATCCTCCTCCACCCCGAAAGGATCATCGCAACATTAAGAGATTAATAACAATTCCGGAAAAACTATGCCAGCTCAGGAAAGCCCTTGCAAGGAATGACCTGAGCTGAGGTTTTTTGCCGAAGGTAGTGACAATATGATTGGAAATCTTATTAAGAAAATTGTAGGAACAAAAAATGAACGTGAACTGAAAAGAATACAGCCAACTGTCGATACGGCCAATGAGTTTGAGACAAAGATCAAGGGTTTGACCGATGATGAACTTAAGGCCATGACCCCCCATTTCAAGCAAAGAATTGCAGATGGCGAGGACCTTGATTCCCTGCTGCCGGAGGCATTCGCCGTAACAAGAGAGGCTGCCTGGCGTACGATCGGGATGCGTCATTTCGATGCCCAGCTCATCGGCGGGATCGTCCTCCACGAAGGCAAGATCGCCGAAATGGCAACCGGCGAAGGAAAAACCCTCGTCGCGACCCTCCCCGTATATCTCAATGCCCTGACCGGCCGCGGGGTCCATGTAGTGACCGTCAATGATTACCTCGCCAAAAGGGATGCCGAATGGATGGGGCCCGTCTATAAATTTCTCGGCCTTACAGTCGGGGCCATTCTCCATGACCTCGACGATGCCGCCCGTAAGGAGGCCTATGCATGTGACGTAACATACGGGACGAATAACGAGTTCGGGTTCGATTATCTGCGTGACAACATGCATTATGACCTTGAAGACTGTGTCCAGCGGGAGTTCAATTATGCCATCGTCGACGAAGTCGACAGTATATTGATCGACGAAGCGAGGACGCCTCTTATCATTTCGGGACCTGCCGAAGAATCTACGGACAAGTATTACAAGATAAACAAGTTGATACCCCAACTCAAAAAGGACCAGGATTTCAAGATAGACGAGAAAGCCCGTAGCGCATATCTCACAGAAGAAGGTGTGGCAAGGCTTGAGAAACTCCTTAATATCGAGAACCTTTACGATCCCAAATACGTGGATTTCCTGCACCATATCAATCAGGCCTTAAGGGCCCATCAGCTCTTCACCCGGGATGTCGACTATATCGTCAAAGACGGCCAGGTGATCATTGTCGACGAGTTCACGGGCAGGCTGATGCCGGGAAGACGTTACAGCGAAGGCCTGCACCAGGCCCTTGAAGCAAAGGAAAATGTAAAAATAGAACGGGAGAACCAGACGCTCGCCACGGTCACCTTTCAGAACTATTTCCGGATGTACAAAAAACTTGCAGGCATGACAGGTACGGCTGACACCGAAGCGGTAGAGTTCAAGAAGATCTACAATCTTGACGTTATGGTGATCCCTACCAACAAAACCCTTATCCGGACGAACTATCCCGATGTGGTTTACAGGACCGAGAAAGAAAAATTTCGCGCTGCCGTCAAAGAAATTGAAGAGCTCTATAAGGCGGGGAAACCCGTGCTGGTCGGCACCCTTTCCATCGAGAAGTCAGAACGGGTATCCGAGTTGCTCAAGCGAAAAGGCATTCCGCACAATGTCCTGAACGCGAAAAACCATGAAAGGGAAGCAGAGGTTGTGGCGCAGGCAGGGCGGTCAAAAGCTGTTACGATCTCCACCAATATGGCAGGACGCGGCACTGACATTCTTTTGGGCGGCAATCCCGGTTTCCTCGCCCTTGCAATGGCAAAAGGTGAAAAGGATTCCCCCGAATATCAAAAGGCGCTCGAGAAGGCCAAGGTTCTTTGCGCGGCTGACAAAGAAGAGGTCATTCGTTTGGGCGGGCTTCATATACTCGGTACAGAAAGACACGAGTCGCGCCGTATCGATAACCAGCTCCGCGGCCGTTCGGGACGCCAGGGAGACCCGGGATCATCCCGGTTTTATGTATCCCTCGAAGATGAGATCATGCGTCTTTTCGGATCTGAGAAGGTGTCGCCTATTCTCGGAAAACTCGGTATGGACGAGGACACCCCGATCGAACATCCACTGATCACAAAAGCTATCGAGAATGCCCAGACCCGTGTCGAAGGCCACAACTTCGAGATCCGGAAGTATCTCCTCGAATATGACAATGTCATGAACAAGCAGCGCGAGACCATATACGGCATGCGGCGCGAAGTTATGAAAAACGGTGATGTCCATGAAAAGGTCATGGACATGGTCGAGGAGATCTGCGAAGACATCGTTTTCGAGTGTGCACCGGAAAAGGTTTACCCTGAAGAATGGGACATCGAGTCGCTCAAAACGAGGATCTACGAAAATTTCCTGATTCATGTAGATTTTTCCCTTGAAGAGATAAAGAACCTGACGCGCGAGGGGCTACTCGAGCGGGTCCTTGAAATAGTCCGTTCCTTCTACGATAAGAAATCACGGGATTTTGGCGCAGATGAGATGAGGGCTGTAGAGCGGTTCATCGTACTCAATTCAATCGATACATTCTGGAAGGAACACCTTCTGTCACTCGATCACCTGAAAGAAGGCATAGGGCTGCGCGGATACGGGCAAAAAGACCCGCTGCGCGAATATCAGAGGGAGAGCTTCGAGCTTTTCATCGACATGGTAGAGCGGGCCAAATATGACACAGTCAGAAAAGTCTTTGCCGTCCAGCCAGCCAGGGATGAACAGGTCGAGTATCATCAACCAGCGATGTTCTTCAACATGAGCGACGGGGGGCCTTCTACTGATAGCAGCGATAAAAAAGAAAAGAAAATAGGACGTAACGACCCCTGCCCGTGCGGCAGCGGCAAGAAGTATAAGAAATGTTGTGGACGGTGAAATCAGATCGTAAATCCCAAGCCGTCAGCCCTAAGTCGTGGCTATATATCGGGTCATAGCATCAGCCCGTCATTCCGGCTTGCCGGAATCCAGTCTCTTTGTCTTTAATTCTTTTCAGGAGTGTGAAAATGGCGAAAAGTCCTTCGATCAAAGGCATCGAGTTTTCGGGGATCGAGGCTGGCATAAAGCCGCAGGGCCTGGATCTCGGGCTTGTTGTTTTCCGGAGTACCATGAACGTCGTTTCGGCCTATACGCGCAACCAGGTGAAGGCTGCCCACATCCTGTATGACCGGAAGATCGAAAAGAAGCCCGTCAGGGCCCTTGTTGTCAACAGCGGCTGCGCGAATGCCTGCACCGGGCAGGATGGGATCGACGACCTCAGTTCGATCGCATCCTCGCTGTCACCGCTCGTCGGCATAGACCCCAAAGAGGTCCTTTTTGCTTCAACGGGCGTCATAGGAAAAAGACTTCCCCTGGAAACGATGCAATCCGCCCTGCCCCGCAGTGTCGATGCGCTCTCTGAAGCCAGCATCGATGATTTCGCAAGGGCCATTATGACAACCGACACCCATCCCAAGGTCGTAAAAAGGTCCATCGAAGGGAAAAAACCGTACACGATTATCGGCGTTGCCAAGGGATCGGGTATGATAAACCCATTGTTTGCAACGATGTTAGCATTTGTATTCACCGACTTTCCCGTCTCCCCGTCGAATATCAGGAGATCGTTTAAAGCTTCCGTTAAGGAGAGTTTCGAGCGGATAACGGTGGATGGTGAGTGCAGCACAAACGATACGGTCTTGCTTTTTACAAGCAGGCAAGAAGAGGACCCGGGCGCGCTCGGCGTTTTCGAAAAAGGCCTCCGCGAAATCCTGAAAGACCTGTCGATGATGGTGGTGCGGGATGGCGAAGGTGCAACACGTATTGCCCATATCACGGTGGAAGGTGCACGAAAAAAGGAATGGGCCGAAAAGATCGCACGGCGTATAGCCTTATCCCCTTTGACAAAAACTGCCTTCTACGGATGCGATCCCAATTGGGGACGCATCATAGCGGCGACAGGCGATACGGATGTACCTCTCGATCCGGCAAAGATCGATATTTCACTGCAGGGTAAAATGGTTGCAAAAGGGGGGGTCGAGGTCCCGTTCGATGAAGCAAAAATGAAAAAACTCATGAACTACAAAGAAATATCCGTCGTCGTGAATCTCAATCAGGGCAAAGCATCGTACGATATATACACGACCGATCTGACCTATGATTACGTCAAGATAAACGCGTCATATAGAACGTAAGACGGCTAAGGGTGGATGGTTAACGGCTGATATATTTCTGAAAAAACTTTTTTCCGTTAGCCGTTAGCCAGCCGGAAAGGGTCCTTAAAAATTGAAAAAAATCATCGTCATTCCCGCTCGCTATGAATCAACGCGGCTTCCCGGCAAGCCTCTTCTTGAAATATCGGGCAAATCCCTGATCCAACTTGTCTACGAACGCGCCAAGGAATCGCGCAACAAAGACCGTGTGATCATTGCCACGGATGATCAGCGCATAGCCGATGCCGCTTCATCTTTCGGGGCAGAAGCAGTTATGACCAGCTCATCATGTAAAAGCGGCACCGACAGGGTATTCGAAGCTGTCAAGGACACAGATGCTGACCTGGTCATAAATGTGCAGGGTGACGAGCCGTTCATACGGCCCGATATGATCGATCTTCTCTTTTCCGTTCTGGAAAACGAATCTCTCGATGTTGCAACCTTGTGTACGCCCGTGACCAATGACAAGGAGTATGAGGACCCCAATACTGTAAAGGTCGTGGTCGACAAGAACGGTTTTGCCCTCTATTTTTCACGAGCCTCTATTCCCTATGTGAGAAACCCCAATGCCAGGCCTATTCTCTATAAGCATATCGGTATCTACGGATTTAAGCGCGGTTTCTTGGGAAAATTCGTGTCCATGCAGAAGAGCAGGCTTGAGGAGGCAGAATCACTGGAACAACTGCGCATTCTAGAAAACGGCTTCAGGGTCAGGGTCCTGACCACG
>Ga0172382_10001336_pt1 | contig 44456 bp, 44 predicted proteins | sample Leawel138RmetaG_FD_122245 | JGI IMG/M metagenome (GOLD analysis project Ga0172382, IMG submission 122245) | Leachate microbial communities from a municipal landfill in Southern Ontario, Canada - Leachate well 138R metaG | ecosystem: Engineered > Solid waste > Landfill > Unclassified | place...
GATGCCGCTGTAGCGCGGCTGCTCCTCCGGGATGCCGAACTTGTTCCAGTAGGCGTAGCGCAGCGTCGGCTGGAAATATTGCGGCACGGTGTAGTAGTTCCACAACAGCACCCGGTCGAGCGCGCGCACGGTGGCGACGAGGTCGTCGCGGTCCTTGGCGAAGATGATCCGGTCGATCAGCGCGTCGACTGTCGCGTCCTTGATGCCGGGGATGTTGCTCGAGCCGGGCGTGTCCGCCGCCTGCGTGCTCCAGTAGCCGCGCTGCTCGTTGCCGGGCGATTCGGACTGGGGGAAGCGCGCGGTGACGGCGTCGAAGTCGAACGACTGGTAGCGCTGGATATATTGCGTCGTGTCGATGATGCGCAAGCTGGCGTCGATGCCGAGCCGCCGCAGATTGGCGATGTAGCCGCCGGCGATGATCTCGTCGGTGGGCGACCGGCCGAGGAACTCGATGCGGAACGGCTCGCCCTGCTCGTTGACCATGACGGTCGGGTCCGGGTTGGTCACCAGGCCGAAGAAGCCGAGGATGCGCCGCCACAGGCCGGGCTGGGGCGGACGCTTCCAGCCCGCTTCTCCAAGCAGGCGCACGGCCTCGCGCAGATGCGTGCGCGCCGCCTGCGGCGTGTCGAAGACGGGCAGCCTGAATTCTTCGGTGAACAGCTCCGGCGGCAGGTGATCGCGGTACTCCTCGAGAATCTCCAGCTCGCGGCCCTGCGGAAGGCCGCTCGACGCCAGCTCCGAACGCTCGAAATAGCTCGAGAACCGCTCGTTCAGGCCGAAGAACTGGAGGCGGTTCTGTTCCTCGAAATTATAGGCCAGCGTCAGCGCGCGGCGCACGCGGCGGTCCTGAAAGCGCGGCTCGCGCAGGTTGAAGGCGAAGGCCTGCAGGTGCTGGACGCCGGTGGAGACGAATTCGCGCTTCACCACGTCGCCGCGCTCGAAGGCGGGGAAGTTGTACTCGCTGGCCCAGCGCCGCGTGCTCAGTTCCTGCCGCACGTCCTCGACCCCGCCCTTGGTGAAGGCCTGCCATTCGGCGTTGTCGTCCTGGAAATAGATGTAGCGCAGGCGGTCGAAATTGTTGCGCCCGACATTGACCGGGAGGCTCGCGGCCCAATAGTCCTCGACCCGCTCCCAGACGATCGTTTCGCCGGGCCGGAACGAGGCGATCCGGTAGGGGCCGCCGCCGAGCGGCGGCTCCAGCGTCGGGTTCTCGATGTTGCGCTCGCGGCCGCGCGCGTCCGTGCCCTCCCACCAGTGCTTCGGCAGAACGGCGAGATCGCCCATGATGTGCGGCAGCTCGCGATTGCCGGTCTCGGAGAAGCGGAACTCGACCTCGCGTTCGGATAGCGCCACCGCCTCCGTCACGTTAGCGTAATAGCGGTTGTAGTCGGGGCTGATCTCCTTGAGCACGTTGAACGACCAGACGACGTCCTCGGCCGTGATCGGCTTGCCGTCGTGCCAGCGCGCATCGGCGTCGATGCGGTAGGTGGCCGAGGAGTAGTCCGGTGGGTACCTGAACGCTTCCGCGATCAGGGGATGGCTGGTGCCGGCCTCGTCGGTCGACTGCTGCATCAGCGTGTCCCACAACAGGCCGCCGAACTGGGTGAGGCCCATCACCGGCGTGCCGCGGACGATGAAGGGGTTGAAGCTGTCGAAGGTGCCGAAGGTGGCGGAATTGAGCGTGCCGCCCTTGGGCGCGTCGGGGTTCACGTAGGGATAGCGGGTGAATTCCTCCGCCGGATCGGTTCGGATCAGCGACGATGTCGTGCGCCACTCCTGGGCGGCCGCCGACGCGACGCCGAACATGGCAAGCGCCACCACGGCCACCATACGCAGACCCGAAACCGTCATTATCACCCTCATTACCGATTCATCGCCCGAACCGGCCTAGACTAGCCTGCGCCGCGCGAATGAAAACCGCCCGGCACGGGAATAGTGCGCCATCCGCCGGCCGAAAATGAAAAAGCCGGGCAAAACCCGGCTTTTTCATGGTCTGGCATGATGGCGGCGCGGTCAGTCGGCCTGCCCGCTTTCGCCGCTTTCGGTGCCGGCGTCGCGCTCCGGCCCGGCGGAGGTGCCTTCGTCCTCCGGGGTGGGCTGCGGCGCGGTGCCCTCGGCCGGGCTTTCCTGTTCCCCGGCCGGCGCTTCCTCGGCAGGCGCTTCCTCAGCGGGGGCTGCGTCTTCCGGGGCCTCCTCGGCCGGCGCGGCCTCGTCGGCGGGTGCTTCCTCGGCGGCCGGCGCCTCGTCCGCGGGAGCGGCCTCGTCGCCGGCGGGGGCCTCTTCCTCGGCCGCGGCCTCCGGCAGCGGGGCGGGATCGCTGGAAAGCGAGCGCAGATAGGCGATCAGGTTGGCTTCTTCCTGGACGTTGCGGATGCCGGCGAAGGCCATGGCCGTGCCCGAGACGTAGGAGCGCGGCGACTGGAGGAAGCCGCTCAGGTGCTCGTAATCCCAGTGGACCGAGCCGCCTTGCGAGAATTCGCGCATCGCGGCCGAATAGTTGAAGCCCTCATGCGAGGCGATCGGGCGGTTGACGACGCCGTAGAGGTTCGGGCCGACCTTGTTGGCGCCGCCCTCCTCGGCCGTGTGGCAGGCCACGCACTTGCGGAAGGCGGTCTGGCCGGCGGCGACGTCGGCGGTGGCGAGAAGGTCGAGGACCGAGGGGCCGGCTTCCTCGGCGGCGCCGCCGGCGTCGGTTTCGGTCTCGGCCACCTCGATGGCGTAGCCGGGGGTCTCCGGCGCATGGGTGGCGAAGATGGCGTCGGACACGATGCTGACCGAAAAGACCACGAATACCACGGCAAGAAATGCGCCGATCAGCTTGTTGAGTTCGAACGAGTCCATCATCTGCCAATACTCCCTTGTCCATCCGCCGTGCGCGGCCCCCAAGCGCCTCCTCTTGAGGGTTGTGGGCCGTCAGTCCCCCGAGCGGTAGATGCCGGTGAAAAACGCGCGGAAACTAGGTCTTTTGCTCGATCCTTGCAACACATATAAGAGCCGTTTCGACACATACCGTGCGGTTCGGGACGTTTCACCCGGGCCGCTGCCCCGCAACCCGCTTTTCGCCTTCAGCCGCACCACCTGCACTCATGTCGATTCTCGTTCTCATCCCGGCCCGCATGGCCGCCACCCGTCTGCCGGGCAAGCCGCTCGCCGACATCGCCGGCCGGCCGATGATCGTCCATGTCGCCGACAGGGCGCGCGAAAGCGGCGTCGGCCGCGTGGCGATCGCGACCGATTCGCCCGAGGTCCGGGATGCGGCCGCCGCCTTCGGCCATGAGGCGGTGATGACGTCCGAGCGCCACCAGTCCGGCTCCGACCGCATCTTCGAGGCGCTGCAGACGCTCGATCCCGAGGGCAGGGCTGAAGCCGTGCTCAACCTCCAGGGCGACCTGCCCACCATCGAGCCTGCGCTGATCGGTCGCGCCGCCTCCCTGCTCGACGAGCCGGATGTCGATATCGGCACGCTTGGCGCCGGGATCGTGCGCGAGGAGGAGAAGGCCAACCCCAACGTGGTCAAGATCGTCGGTTCGCCCATAGCGCCCGCCCGGCTGCGCGCGCTCTACTTCACCCGCGCCACCGCGCCATGGGGCGAGGGGCCGCTCTACCACCACATCGGCATTTATGCCTGGCGGCGCGCGGCGCTGGAGCGATTCGTGTCGCTGCCGCAATCGGCGCTGGAAAGGCGCGAGAAGCTGGAGCAGCTGCGCGGGCTGGAAGCCGGCATGCGCATCGACGCAGGGATAGTCGACACCGTGCCGCTCGGCGTCGACACGCCGGACGATCTGGAGCGCGCCCGCGCGCTGATTTCTGGGAATTATCAAGGATAGACAGGCAGGCAGCGATGGCCGCGAAGACCAACAGGATTTCCTTTCAGGGCGAGCCGGGGGCGAACTCCGACACCGCCTGCCGCGACATGTTCCCCGGCATGGAGCCGCTGCCCTGCCCAACCTTCGAGGACGCGTTCAACGCGGTCGAGAGCGGCAAGGCCGACCTCGCCATGATCCCGATCGAGAACACGCTGGCGGGCCGCGTCGCCGACATCCACTATCTGCTGCCGGAATCGAAGCTGCACATCGTCGCCGAGTATTTCCTGCCGATCCACTTCCAGCTGATGGTGCTGCCGGGGGTGAAGATGGACGAGATCAGGTCGGTGCACAGCCACATTCACGCGCTGGGCCAGTGCCGCAAGGTCATCCGCCGCCATCGCTGGAAGCCGGTGGTGGCCGGGGACACGGCGGGCGCGGCGCGCATCGTCGCCGAGGAGGGCGACCGGACCAAGGCGGCGCTGGCGCCGCGTCTGGCCGCCTCGCTCTACGGCCTCGACATACTGGCCGAGGACGTCGAGGATTCGGAAAACAACGTCACCCGCTTCGTCGTGCTGTCGAAGGACAAGCAGTGGGCGCCGCGCGAGGACCCGGACCGGCTGATGATGACCACCTTCGTCTTCCGGGTCCACAATATCCCGGCCGCGCTCTACAAGGCGATGGGCGGCTTCGCCACCAACGGCGTCAACATGACCAAGCTGGAGAGCTACCAGCTCGGCGGCACCTTCTTCGCCACCCAGTTCTATGCCGATATCGAGGGCCACCCCGACGACAAGAATGTGGCGCAGGCGCTGAAGGAGCTTCAGTTCTTCTCCAAGGAGGTGCGCGTCCTCGGCGTTTATCCGGCCCATCCCTTCCGCCAGACCCAGACGCAGGAGGACTGAGCGCGCAGGCATCTTCCGGCACCTGCCGGAAGATGCAGCCTTCGCCCGGTCAGTGCGTGCTGACCGGCGTGAGGTCGTTCTGCAGCGCCCCGGCAAGGGCGGCGTCGCGCGCGTCGGTCAGCATGATCGGCCGGCCGTCGGCGGCGAATACCGCCCACAGCTTGGTTCCCGGCGCGATCGCCGGCATGCCGGGGAACTTGCCGGCCAGTTCGGTCGAGTCGATCTGGCGCAGATAGGCCAGCGTGCCTTCGCCCAGATGGGCCAGCTCGGCCTCGGTGAGGGGATTCTTGTCGTGTTCGGTCATGTCAGCCTCCTTTGCGCGGGGCGTCCATCGGACCAACCCGCAGCAGAGCCTCTGGGTTCCGTGGGGCCGGAACCTGTCAGTCTTTCACTAAAATGTTTATTTTCCGTACCAGCCGCTCCGGCTCCGGCCGGTCGAGGTCGATGGCGAGAAGCCCGTTCTTCAGTTCTGCGCCCGTCACCCGCATGCCGTCGGCCAGCACGAACACGCGCTGGAACTGGCGCGCGGCGATGCCGCGATGCAGGAATTCGCGCTCGGAATCGTCGTTCTGGCGGCCGCGCACCACGAGCTCGCTGTCCTGCACCGCCACTTCGAGGTCGGCCTCGGCGAAGCCGGCGACGGCCAGCGTGATGCGCAGGCGGTCCTTGCCCGTCTCGTCGCCGCGCAGGCGCTCTATGTTGTAGGGCGGGTAGGCGTCGCCGTTCTTGGCGACGCGCTCCAGCGTCTTCTCGATGGTGTCGAAACCGAGCAGGAGCGGGCTGGAAAAGGGCGTAACGCGGGTCATGTGCAATGTCCTCGAAAGAGCGACCGTCTGGACAAGGACCCCCGAAAGGCATCCTCGTCCTTTGGGCAAGATATGGTCTGCCGCCGTCCCGATTTCAAGCGCGCAATCCGGCGGTTTCCGCCTCCAGCGCGGCGAGATCGGCGGCCGCCGCCGCGGCGGTGGCCCGCTCGATGGCGCGGTAGCGCGCGACGACCGCTTCGCCGGCGGGCGTCAATCGCGCGCCGCCGCCGCCCGGACCGCCCTTCTGCGTCTCCAGCATCGGCTTGCCGAAGATGCGGTTCATCTCCTCGACCAGATCCCAGGCGCGCTTGTAGGACATCGCCATCTCCCGCGCCGCCGCCGAGATCGAGCCGGACGCGGCGATCCGCTCCAGAAGCTCGACCTTGCCGTGGCCGATATGGCCCCGGCTCCCGAACTTGATGCGGAGCGTTATCGTCGGCACGGGCAGGCGTCCTCCTGGGATGGCTGGCCGCCCTTTATGCCGCAGTCGGCCGCGCGAGGCTACCGCCGGGCGTCGGCGCGGCCGGGTCGAAGGTCACGCTCTTGACGATGGCGAAGACCTCGGCGCCCGGCTCGAGCGCCAGCGCCGCCACCGAGCGGCGGGTGACGCGGGAGACGAGCGCGTCGGCGCCGTGGTCGAGCCTGACCAGCGCCTGCGGCCCGTCGCCTTCCGAAACGGCGGATATGCGCGCGGCAAGCACGTTGAGCGCGCTGATGTCCTTCGGCCTTTCCCGCGCCAGCATGACGTCGCGGGCGCGCACGCGCACCCGAAGCCGCGCGCCGGCGGCGGCATCGATCGCCGGCAGCCGCCACTCACCGCCTGCGGCGGAGCGCATGAGCGACAGGCCGTAGCCGTCGTCCGGCGCGACCATTTCGAGGTCGATCAGCGCGCTTTCTTCCTCGCCCTCCTCGCCGCCGCCGAGGCCGGGAAGCGGCATCACGCGCGCCGCCGGCCCGCTTGCGGTGACGCGGCCGCCGGCGAGCGCGACGATGTCGGTCGCCAACCGCGCGACCTCGGCGACCGAGTGGCTGACATAGACGATGGGAATGTTGGCCTCGTCGCGCAGCCGCTCGATATAGGGCATGATCTCAGCCTTGCGCGCCTCGTCGAGCGAGGCGAGCGGCTCGTCCATCAGGATCAGCCTCGGGCTGGCGACCAGCGCCCGGCCGATGGCGACGCGCTGCTTCTCGCCGCCGGAAAGCAGGCTCGGCCGCCGGTTGAGCAGATGGCCGATGCCGAGCAATTCGACCACCGTGGCGAAATCGACATAGCGTTCGCCGGCCGGCGTGAAGAAGCGGCCGTAGCGCAAATTCTGTGCCACCGTCATGTGCGGGAATAGCCGCGCATCCTGGAACACATAGCCGATGCGGCGCTTGTGCGCGGGCACGAAGATGCCGGCTTTGGTGTCGACCAGCGCGCGGCCGTCGACGACGATGCGGCCCGCGTCGGGCCGGGTGAGGCCGGCGATCAGGTTGACGAGCGAGGTCTTGCCGGAGCCGGAATGGCCGAACAGCGCGATCAGCCGCCCGTCGCTCGAAAACCGTGCGTCGAGCTGGAACGCACCGAGGCCGTGGGCGATGTCGACCTCGACCGTCATGCGGCGTCGAGCCTGCGGGCGACGCGCCGCGCCAGCGCCTCGGAGGCGATCAGCGCCCCCATGGCGATGACGATGGATACGAGGGTGAGCCGCATCGCGCCGGCATTGCCGCCCGGCACCTGCGTGAAGGTGTAGATCGCCGAGGGCAGCGTCTGCGTCTCGCCCGGAATGTTGGAGACGAAGGTGATGGTGGCGCCGAACTCGCCCATCGCCTTGGCGAAGGCGAGGATCATGCCGGCGATGATGCCGGGCAGAATCAGCGGCAGGGTGACGGTGGCGAACACCCAGAGCGGGCTTGCGCCGAGCGTCCCGGCCGCCGCCTCCAGCTTGCGGTCCACCGCCTCGATGGAGAGCCGGATGGCGCGCACCATCAGCGGAAACGCCATCACCGCGCAGGCGAGCGCCGCCCCGGTCCAGCGGAAGGCGAAGACGATGCCGAAATGCTCGTAGAGGAACGCGCCGGCCGGCCCCCTGCGGCCGAAAGTGAGGAGGAGCAGGTAGCCCGTCACCACCGGCGGCAGGATCAGCGGCAGATGGACGAGGCCGTTGAGCGCCGCCTTGCCCCAGAATTCCTTGCGCGCCAGCACGTAGGCGACGGCGATGCCGGCCGGCAGGCTGGCCAGCGTCGCCCAGATCGAGACGCGGATCGAAAGCCTGACCGCGTCCCACTCGGCAGGCGTCAGCTCAAGCCACCAGTCCATGGCGCGGGCTTCCGCGCTCAGTCGGCGGGGGCGAGCACGGTGAAGCCCTGCTTCTCGAACAGGGCGCGCGCGGTATCCGACTTCAGGTAATCGAGCAGGGCGGCCGCGTCGGCGGCCTTCGTTTCGGCCGTCAGCGCCGCCGGATAGAGGATCGGCTCATGGCTGTCCGCCGGGAAGGTGCCGACGATCTTCACCGACGGCTCGGCCGCCGCGTCGGTCTTGTAGACGATGCCGAGGGGCGCCTCGCCGGCCGCCACCAGCGCCAGCGCCGCGCGCACGTTCTCGGCCTGGGCTACGCTTTTTTCGACCGAATCCCAGGCGCCCAGCGCCGTCAGCGCCGCCTTGCCATACTTGCCGGCCGGCACGGCGTCGGTGTTGGCCATGGCCAGCCGCCCGCCGTCGAGCGCGCCTGCAAGGTCGAAGCCGGGCGCGATCTCGACCGCGACGCCCGAATCGGCCGGCGCGATCAGCACGATGCTGTTGCCGAGAAGCCGGACTTCCGTGTCCTTCCGGGTCAGGCCCTTTTCCGACAGATACTCCATCCAGTCGAGGTCGGCGGAGATGAACAGGTCGGCCGGCGCGCCTTCCTCGATCTGCTTTGCCAGCGCCGAGCTGCCGGCATAGGAGATGGCCGCTTCCTTGCCGGTCTCGGCCTTCCACGCGGCATTGATGTCGTCGAGCGCGTTCTTCAGGCTGGCGGCGGCGAAGACGGTGACGGTGTCCTGCGCCAGCGCCGCCGGCAGCGGCGCGGCGAGCATGGCGGCAAGGCCGGCGGCCAGCGCGGCCATGCGCATGGTGAAGCGTCTGCGGTCGAGCATCGGTGCCTTGTCCTCCTGGGGCGCATGGGGGCCGTTTCGATATATTCGACTGAATATATCACTTCGGCTGAAGGAGCAACGCGGCGTTGCTTTCGCGAGCAGGGCAATCGTATATGGCGGGGCATCTCCCCCGTCATCCCGGAAGCCGGAGCGAAGCGGAGACTATCCGGGATCCATTGAGCGGCGCGGCCGGGTTCCGGGCTTGCGACGAGGGCGCCAAGGCGTGCCGAAGCGAGGACCGGGCCGTTCCTGATGATTGCGCGGCCAATGGATCCCGGCTCGGCGGGCGCTTCGCGCCCTTGGCCGGGATGACGCGGATGCGATTGCCCCGCTCTCAAGGGGCGATCATGCCGCCGTCTGCCCGGCCTCCCAGCCGAGCATGGCGCGCTTGCGCGTCACGCCCCAGTGATAGCCGGTCAGCGCGCCGCTTTTCCCCAGCGCCCGGTGGCAGGGCACGACGAAGGAGACGGGATTGGCGCCGATGGCAGCGCCGACCGCGCGACTCGCCGCCGGCTTGCCGATCTCGGCGGCGATGGAGGAATAGGTGCGCGCCCGGTTCATCGGGATCTTGAGCAACGCCTCCCATACCCTGACCTGGAAGTCGGTGCCGATCAGCACTACCCGCAGTGGCTCGTCCGCCCGCCAGCGGGCGGGGTCGAAGATGCGCTGCGCATAGGGCGCGGTCGCGGCCGCGTCCTCCTGATAGCTGGCATTCGGCCAGCGGCGGGCCATGTCCTCGAACGCCTCGCGCTCGGACCCCGCATCGCAGAAGGCCAGCCCCGCCAGCCCGCGCTCGGTGACCATCAGCAGCGCGGTGCCGAAGGGCGAGGGGTGGTAGCCGTAGCGCAGGACGAGACCCTGACCGCGGCTCTTGTAGTCGCCGGGTGACATCGCCTCATGCGTCACGAACAGATCGTGCAGCCGCCCCGGCCCCGACATGCCGACCTCGAAGGCGGTGTCGAGCAGCGGCAACCCGTTGTCGAGCAGCCGCCGCGCATGATCGAGGGTGACGGCTTGCAGGAAGCCCTTGGGCGACAGGCCGGCCCAGCGCGTGAACAGCTTCTGCAATCCGGTCGGCGTCTCGCCCACGGCGGCGGCCAGCTCTTCCAGCGAGGGCTGGTCGCGATAGTCGAGGCTGATCTTCTCGATCACCCGGCGCACGGTCTCGTAGTCCGGCCCGGCCGGGGTGATGTCGCGTTGAAGAACGGCGGTGGGGGTGTTGATGTTCATGGCAAAAAGCTCCTTGACCGGCAATATCGTATCGCCGGCCGCCTTTCGCCACCCGATTCCTGCGTTGCAGTCCCTAGCGCCGCTTGGCCTTGGCCAGCGCCCAGCCGAAGGCGGTGGCGAAGCTCTCGCGGTCGTCCGGGTTGAGGAACGAGCCGATCGCCACGCGCCGCCCCCTTCCTTCCACCGCCATGCCGGTGATGCCGATCTCGGCATGGCGGGCGATGTCGAGCCGCGTCCAGAACGGGTTGAAGCGGTGCTCCTGCCGCCGGCCCGACGGCGCGACCTTGACGATGTCGAGCGCGGTGCGCGACACCGACACCTCCTCGCGCACGCGCGCGGCGCGGTAGTTGAGGCGGAAGGCGAGATAGAGCGCGAGCACGTCGAGGCCGAAGAAGCCGAACACCGGCCATGCGCCCATCGACAGGAACACCGCGCCCGTTGAAAGCCAGACCGAGGCGCAGAATGCCATCAGCACGAGGAAGCCCGTGCGCCCGAGCGAGCGATGCGGCACCAGCAGCGCGCGGAAAAAGGGTTCGTCTGCGGCTTTCATCTCGGCCATGGAGCCGAGTATAGAGGAGCCATGCGAAACCCCAAGGAAAAAAGCGCCCCCGTTCGTTCCGCATCCCGGCCGGGGCGGGCACGCGCCGTCTACACCAAGGCGGAGATCGAGGAGATCTTCCGCCGCTTCTCGGTCCAGCGCCCGGCGCCGAAGGGCGAGCTCGATTACATCAACGCCTTCACGCTGCTGGTGGCGGTGGTGCTGTCGGCGCAGGCCACGGATGTCGGCGTCAACAAGGCGACCGGGCCGCTCTTCGCCGTCGCCGACACGCCGCAGAAGATGCTGGCGCTGGGCGAGGAGAAGGTGGGCCAATATATCCGCACCATCGGCCTGTGGCGCAACAAGGCGAAGAACGTGATCGCGCTTTCCGAGGCGCTGATCCGCGACCATGGCGGCGAGGTGCCTGATACGCGCGAGGCGCTGGTGGCGCTGCCCGGCGTCGGCCGCAAGACCGCCAATGTGGTGCTCAACGTCTTCTTCGGCCAGCCGACCATGGCGGTCGATACCCACATCTTCCGCATCGGCAACCGCATCGGGCTTGCGCCGGGCAAGACGCCGGAGCAGGTGGAAGCGGCGCTGGTGCGCGTGATCCCGCCGCGCTACATGCGCCACGCCCATCACTGGCTGATCCTGCACGGGCGCTACGTCTGCAAGGCGCGCAAGCCCGATTGCCCGGCCTGCGTCATCGCCGACATCTGCAAGTCGCCGGAAAAGACCACGTCGATTCCCGCGCCGCTGGTCGAGATCGAGCCGGCGGCCGCCGCGGAATAGGGCTCAGGCGAGCGTCACGCCCGCTTGCGCCATCTCGCGCTTCATCGCCTCGAGCGAGCCGCCGAGGTCGATGGCGCGGCAGGCGTCGAGCCTGACCGTCGCCGAAAAGCCCGCCCGCATCGCGTCGAGTGCCGAATAGGCGACGCAATAGTCGGTCGCCAGCCCGACGAAAGTGAGGTCCGACACGCCGCGCTCCCTGAGATAGCCGGCAAGGCCGGTCGGCGTCGTCCGGTCGTTCTCGAAGAAGGCCGAATAGGAATCAATGTCAGGGCGAAAGCCCTTGCGGATGACCATCTGCGCCCTGGTCCAGTCGAGGCCGGGGTGGAAATCCGCGCCCTTCGTGCCCTGCACGCAATGGTCGGGCCACAGCGTCTGCTGGCCATAGGGCATGGGAACCGTCTCGAAGGGCTGGCGGCCGGGATGGGTCGAGGCGAAGCTCGAATGGCCGGCCGGATGCCAGTCCTGCGTCAGCACCACATGGTCGAAGGCGCCGATCAGCGCGTTGACCACCGGCAAGATCTCGTCGCCGCCGGCCACCGCCAGCGCGCCGCCGGGGCAGAAATCGTTCTGGATGTCGACGACGATCAGGGCTTTCGCGCTCATCTTCCTCTCCTTTGTCGCGGGGGAAAGGGCAGCCGGCATGTCGTGCGGCCCTATGCCACTGTTCCATGCCCCTGCCTTGACGGATCGTTTTTCCCTATACTAATCGCAGGCTCATATTAAGAGCAGTTGTTCATGCCTCGCAGCGACGCCCCTCCGGCCAGCCATCAACAGACAGGATGCCAGGAATGACACAAGCCGCGCGCCAGGAGACGGACGCCGCCGCCGCGCCCGAATTTCCGATCCCCGCCGGGGTCTTTGCCGAGAAGGTGATCTCGGTGCGTCACTATACCGACTTCCTGTTCTCGTTCCGCATCACGCGGCCGCAGAGCTTCCGCTTCCGCTCCGGCGAGTTCGTCATGATCGGCCTGCCCAATGCGGCCAAGCCCGTCTTCCGCGCCTATTCCATCGCCAGCCCCTCCTGGGACGACGAGCTGGAATTCTTCTCGATCAAGGTGGCGGACGGCCCGCTGACCCAGCATCTCCAGAAGATCAAGCCCGGCGACACGGTGCTGATGCGCCAGAAATCGACCGGCACGCTGGTGCTCGACGCGCTGACGCCGGGCAAGCGGCTGTGGATGATCTCGACCGGCACCGGCATCGCCCCCTTCGCCAGCTTGATGCGCGACCCCGAGACCTACGAGAAGTTCGAGCAGGTGTTCCTGACCCATACCTGCCGCGAGGTGGCGGAGCTGGCCTATGGCGAGGAGCTGGCGGCGAACCTCGCCGCCGACCCGCTGATCGGTGAGCTGGTCGAGGGCCGCTTCGTCCACTACGCCACCGCCACGCGCGAGCCTTACGCGCGCACCGGCCGCATCACTACGCTGATCGAGACCGGCAAGCTGTTTTCCGACCTCGGCGTGCCGCCCCTCGACCCGGCCATCGACCGGGTGATGATCTGCGGCTCGATGGACATGATCCGCGACGTCAAGGCGCTGGTCGAGAAGGCGGGGCTGAAGGAAGGCTCCAACGCCGCGCCGGCCGAGTTTGTCGTCGAGCGCGCTTTCGTCGATTAAGCGGCCGTCGAACGCCGCCGCCTCATCGGCCCGGGTTGTTGCACGGCCGCTCTTGCGCTTCTATAGCTGGATTCATGTGGCTAGAGGCGGATCAAGGACGGTGAGATGAGCGATGAACTGGCGGCAACCATCATCGGCAAGATCAAGACGCACGCCGCGCCGGAGGCCGGGGAGATCACGCTCGACACCAGGCTGGACGAGCTGGGCATCCATTCCCTGGAGCTGACCGAGATCGTCTTCGAGCTGGAGGACGAGTTCGGCATCGAGATCGAGACGAACGCCATCGACGCCTGGTCGAGCCTGTCCAATGTCGGCGACCTCGTCGAGGCGGTGCGCGGCCTGGTCGGGACCCGCGCCTGACATGGCCGCATCCGGCGTCGAGAAGCCGCGCATCGTCATCACCGGACTGGGTGGCATCTGCGCCCTCGGCACCGACGTCTCCGCGATCTGGGAGGCCATGCGCGCGGGCCGCTCCGCCATCGGCCCGATCACCACGACCCCGCTGCACGAGCTGAAGGTCGCCTGCGGCGCCGAGATCGCGCGAATGCCGGACCACGGCATCGAGCACAAGCGGCTGATGGCGATGGACCGCTTCAGTCTGCTCGCCGTCATCGCCGCGCGCGAGGCGGCGGCGCAGGCAGGCCTTTCCCTCGACGCCGACGCCTCCGCCCGTGCCGGCGCGGTCATCGGCTCCGGCGTCTGCGGCTGGGAGATGATCGAGGACAATTATCGCGGCATTCTGCTCGAGGGGCGGCCGCGCGCCAACATCTTTTCCGTGCCGCGCGGCATGACCGGCGCGCCCTCGGGCCAGGTCAGCATGGACCTCGGCCTGCGCGGCCCGGTCTTCTCCGTCACCTCCGCCTGCGCCAGCGGCAACCACGCGATCGCCTCGGCCGCCGACCAGATCGCGCTCGGCCGCGCCGATGTCATGCTGGCCAGCGGCACCGAGGCGCCGCTCATCTGGGGCATTCTCAAGGGCTGGGAGGCGATGCGCGTGCTGGCGAAGGACACCTGCCGCCCCTTCTCCGCCGACCGCGAGGGGCTGGTCATCGGCGAGGGCGCAGGCGTCGTCGTGCTGGAGCGGCTGGAGCATGCGCTGGCGCGCGGCGCGACCATCCTGGCCGAATATGCCGGCTGCGGCCTCTCGGCCGACGCCACCGACATCGTCGCGCCCACGGTCGAGGGGCCGGCGGCGGCGATGGCGGGCTGCCTCGCCGATGCCAGGCTGGCGCCGGAGGACATCGACTACATCAACGCCCACGGCACCGGCACGCGCATGAACGACGAGATCGAGACGAGGGCTATCCGCCTCGTCTTCGGCGACGCCGCCGACAAGCTCTCGGTATCCTCGACCAAGTCGATGCACGGCCATTGCCTCGGCGCCACCGCGGCGCTGGAGATGATCGCCTGCGTCAAGGCCGTCACCGACGGCATCGTGCCGCCGACCGCGAACCATCGCGTGCCCGACCCGGCCTGCGACCTGGACGTGACGCCGAACGTGGCGCGGGTCCGCGAGGTTCGCGCCGCGATCAGCAACGCCTTCGCCTTCGGCGGCACCAATGCCACGGTCGCGGTCAAGGCCTACCGCTCCCAGTAGACGTTTCCCCATAACGAGGTTTTCGATCATGACCGATCTGTCGGGCTTTGCCATCACCGCGCGCTGGCCGGCGAAGGAGCCACAAAAGCTCCAGCTCTACTCCTTCGCCACGCCGAACGGGGTCAAGGTCTCCATCGCGCTGGAAGAGCTTGGCCTGCCCTACGAGGCGCATCTGGTCGATATCGGCAAGAACGAGACATGGACCGAGCCGTTCCTGTCGTTGAACCCCAACGGCAAGATCCCGGCGATCATCGATCCCGACGGGCCGGACGGCAAGCCGCTGGCGCTGTTCGAATCGGGCGCGGTCCTCGTCTATCTGGCGGAAAAGACCGGCAGGCTCATCCCCGCCGACCCGGCGCGCCGCTACGAGACCATCCAGTGGGTGTTCTTCCAGATGGCGGCCATCGGGCCGATGTTCGGGCAGTTGGGCTTCTTCCACAAGTTCGCCGGCCGCGAGATCGAGGACAAGCGCCCGCGCGACCGCTATGCCGGCGAGGCGAAGCGCCTTCTCGGCGTGCTCGAAGGCCGGCTTGCCGGCAGGAAGTGGATGATGGGCGACGACTACACCATCGCCGACATCGCGGTTTTTCCGTGGGTGCGGACGCTGCGCGATTTCTACGAGGCGGGCGGCCTCGTCGGCCTCGACGGCTTTCCTTCGGTTCTCGCCTGGCTCGACCGCTGCCTTGAGCGTCCGGCGAGCCGTACGGGCCTCAACGTGCCGCCGCGCGGATAGAAACGAGGCGCGACCGCGCGAAGGCGGCGACGAAAACGCAGGTCATCACCACGACGATGGTGGGCGCCGGCGCGCTGTCGATGAAGAACGACAGATAGACGCCGAGGAAGGCGCAAGCGGCCGCCACAGCCACCGCCGTCGCCAGCATCGCCTCGAAACGACGGGTGAGGAGGAAGGCGGTGGCACCCGGCCCGATCAGCATGGCCACCGCGAGGATGATGCCCGTCGCCTTCAGCGCGCCGACGATGGCGAGCGACAGCACTGTGAGCAGCCCGTAGTGATAGAACCGCGCCGGCAGCCCGATGGCGCGCGCATGGGCGGGGTCGAAGGCGACGGCGAGCAGGTCGCGGCGCAGCAGCCCGACGAAGCCCGCGACGACGAGCGCGATCAGCGCCGTCTCGCCGACATCGGCCCAGGTCAGGCCGAGCATGTCGCCGAACAATATGTGGTCGAGGTGAAGCTCGGTCTCGACGAAGGAGAACAGCACGATGCCGAGCCCGAACATGCCCGAGAACACGACGCCCATCACCGTGTCCTCCTTCACCCGGCTGTTCTCCTTCAGGTAGCCGGTCGCGAGCGCGCAGACCATGCCGGCGGCGAAGGCCCCGGCCGCCAGCGGCAGGCCGGCCGCATAGGCCAGCACCACGCCGGGCAGCACCGCGTGGCTGATGGCGTCGCCCATCAGCGACCAGCCCTTCAGCACCAGGAAGGACGAGATCAGCCCCATCGGCAGCGCCACCAGCAGGGCGGCGGCAAACGCCTGCTGCATGAACGGGAACTGGAAGGGAAGAAGCAGCGTCTCGGTCATCGCGCACCCTCCAGCGCCGCACGCGCGCGCCGCCTTGCCGCAAGCAGCCCGTGCTTGGGCGCGAGGACGAAGGCGGCGAGGAAGATCAGCGTTTGCAGCACGACGATGATGCCGCCGGTGGCGCCGTCGATGAAATAGCTGGCATAGGCCCCGGCGAAGCTGGTCAGCGTGCCGATGGCGACGCTGATGACGATCAGCCGGCCGAAGCGGTCGGTGAGCAGATAGGCGGTGGCGCCGGGCGTCACCACCATGGCGACGACGAGGAACGCACCCACCGTTTGCAGCGCCGCCACCGTGCAGGCCGAGAGCAGGGTGAAGAAGACGACGCGCAGCAGGCCGGGCCTTAAGCCGACGGAGCGCGCATGGGCCTCGTCGAAGAACACCACCATGAAATCCTTCCACTTGGCGGTGAGGATCACGAGCGAGACGCCGGCGATGATGACGAGCTGGAGCGTGTCTGCGGGCGTCACCGCGAGGATGTTGCCGAGCACGATGGTCTGCACGTTCACCGAGGTCGGCGACAGCGAGATCATGAACAGGCCGAGGCCGAAGAAGGAGGTGAAGATCAGGCCGATGACGGCGTCCTCCTTCAGCCGTGTCTGCCGGCTCAGGAACAGCATCGCTCCCGCGGCCAGACCGCCGGAAAAGAAGGCGCCGAAGGCGAAGGGCAGGCCCAGCATGTAGGCCCCCGCCACGCCCGGCACGATGGCGTGCGACAAGGCATCGCCGATCAGCGACCAGCCCTTGAGCATCAGATAGGCGGACAGGAAGGCGCAGACCGCGCCGACCAGCGCCGACACCCACATGGCGTTGACCATGTAGCCATAGGCGAAGGGTTCGAGAAGGACGCTCATTTTCTTTCGTCGTAGATGACGAAGGGCCGCTCGTCGTCGGTGATGACGGTAACGGCGCGCTCGTCCTCGTCGTCGTGCAGGTCCGGCCCGCCGAGCACGAAATGGCGCAGCGTACCGCCGAAGGCACGTTCCAGATTGGCGCGGTTGAACACCTCTTGCGTCGGCCCGTGCGCGAGGATCGTGCCCTTGATCAGCACCGCGCGGTCGCAGAATTCCGGCACGGAACCGAGATTATGCGTCGAGACCAGCATGACGCGGCCTTCGGCGCGCAAGCCCTTCAGCAGCGCGACGATCGCCTCCTCGGTGGTGACGTCGACGCCGGTGAACGGCTCGTCGAGCAGGATCACCTCGCCCTCCTGCGCCAGCGCGCGGGCAAGGAAGACGCGCTTCTTCTGCCCGCCGGAAAGCTCGCCGATCTGGCGCTTCGCATAGGCCGTCATGCCGACGCGCTCCAGCGCCTCGGCCACCTTGGCCCGGTCGCGGGCGGCGGGCACGCGCAGGAAGTTCATGTGGCCGTAGCGGCCCATCATCACCACGTCCTCGACGAGGACGGGAAAGCTCCAGTCCACCTCCTCGGCCTGCGGCACATAGGCGACCGCGTTGCGCTTGAGCGCGCGCGCCGCCGGCTCGCCCATGATCGAGACCGAGCCGGAGGCCAGCGGCACGAAGCCCATGATCGCCTTGAACAGCGTCGACTTGCCCGAGCCGTTGACGCCGACCAGCGCCGTGATCGTGCCGCGCGGGATGGAGAAGGAGGCGTCGCGCAGCGCCGCCTGCCCGTTGGCATAGGTGACGGAGACGCCGCGGACGTCGAGGCCGTCATTCATCGCGACAGTCCTTCCGCGATCGTCCCGGTCGTGACCTTCAGGAGGTCGAGATAGGTCGGCACCGGCCCGTCGGGGCCGGACAGCGAGTCGACATAGAGCACGCCGCCATAATGCGCGCCCGTCTCGCGCGCCACCTGCATCGCCGGGTCGGGCGAGACCGTGCTTTCGCTGAACACGGCGGGAATGGAATGCGCCCGCACCGCGTCGATGACCTTCCTGATCTGCTGCGGCGTGCCCTGGCTGTCGGCGTTGATCGGCCACAGATAAAGCTCCCTCAGGCCGAAATCGCGCGCCAGATAGGAGAACGCGCCCTCGCTGGTGACGAGCCAGCGCTTGTTCTCGGGGATCGCGGCGAGCCGCTCGCGGATCGGCCCGGCGACCGCCTCGATCTCGGCCGCATAGGCCTCGGCATTCGTCGCATAGGTCGCGGCGTTGTCGGGATCGTGTTCCGCAAGCGCGGCGCGGATGTTCTCGACATAGATGAGCGCATCGGCCGGCGACATCCACGCATGCGGGTTGGGCTTGCCGGAATAGGGGCCGTCGCGGATGCCGAGCGGCTCGACGCCCTCGCTGACCACGACGCCCGGCACGTCCTTCAGGTTGCGGAAGAACCGCTCGAACCATTGCTCGAGATTGAGCCCGTTCCACAGGATGAGGTCGGCATCCTGCGCCTTGAGGATGTCGCCCGGCGTCGGCTGGTAGTTGTGGATCTCGGCATCGGGTCGGGTGATGGATTCGACCGTCGCCGCCTCGCCCGCCACGTTGCGGGCGATGTCGGCGATGACGGTGAAGGTGGTCACGACCTTGAGCCTGGCCGCTTCCGCGGCGGCGGGGGTGGCGGCGAGGCCGAGCATCACGGCGGCGAGAAGACTTCTGAACGACATTGCAATCCGCTGGCATCGAGGAGGGGGAACGCTTGCTGACAGTCATAGATAGTGCCTTCCCGGCAATTCATCAATGCAATTGCAAATTGTTTGCAATTGAAGGAATGCCGGTCGGTTGCGATGATGATGGCGAGGACGGGCCTCTACGCTTCCGTCATCAGCTCTCGGGATCGATGATGCGGGGCGGGCATTTCCAACATGCCGCTTTCCCCGGTGAAAGGGCGCGCGCAAGCAACACATTGTCCGGCATCGCGCTTTGCATCCCGCGCCGGCCTGACGCATAGTCGCCGCCATGAACGAGATGGCGAACCCGGCCCCCGACTACGAGACCGCGCTCCGCGAGGCGGGCATGCGCATCACGCGCCCGCGCCGCATCATCCTCGCCATCCTGTCCGAGGCCGGCGACCATCCCGACGCCATGGAGATCTTCCGCCGCGCGGTCGAGATCGACCGTGGCATCTCGCTCTCCACCGTCTACCGCACCATGAAGCTGCTCGAAGGCATCGGCGCCATCCATCGCCACGCCTTTGAGGGCGGCCCGTCGCGTTTCGAGCCGGCCGCCGGCGAGCACCACGATCACCTGATCGACATCGACACCGGCGACGTCATCGAGTTCCAGTCCGACCGGATCGAGGAACTTCAGCAGGAGATCGCCCGCGCCCTCGGCTACGACATCGTCCATCACCGGCTGGAGCTTTACGGCCGCAGGCGGCGCAGGAAGTAGTCCCGCCGGCGCGCTCGTCTTCGTTTCACGCAGTTGCGAACAAATAATTGTGCGCTGCATCGGGTATGGCAGCCATGCACGGTCGCGGCTTGTCCCTGCCTGCCGGCCTGTTCATCATGGCTGTTCTTGCCGGAAGCCCGGCTGACCTGGGAGCAATCATGACCAAAGCGGAAATCGGACTGATCGGCCTCGGCGTCATGGGATCGGGGCTCGCCCTCAACATCGCCGAGAAGGGCTATCCGGTCGCCGTCTACAACCGCACCTCGACGCGCACCGGCGAATTTTTCGAGAATGCCGGCGACCTGCGCGGCAACATCGTGCCCTGCGCGTCGCTGAAGGAGCTGGTCGCCGAGATCAGGCCGCCGCGCCCGATCCTGATGATGGTGCAGGCGGGCAAGGCCGTGGACGAGCAGATCCAGGCCCTGCGCGAACATCTCTCCGAGGGCGACATCGTCATCGACGGCGGCAACGCCAATTTCCGCGACACGATCCGCCGCTTCGACGACCTCGAGGGCTCGGGCATCACCTTCATCGGCATGGGCGTTTCGGGCGGCGCATTCGGCGCGCGCCACGGCCCGTCGATCATGGTCGGCGGCGACCACGCCGCCTATGCCCGCGTCGAGCCCGTGCTCACCGCAATCGCCGCGCGCTATAAGGGCGAGCCGTGCAGCGCCTGGCTGGGCGAGGGCGGCGCCGGCCATTTCGTCAAGACCATCCACAACGGCATCGAATATGCCGACATGCAGATGATCGCCGAGATCTACGGCATCCTGCGCGACGGCTTCGCCATGCCGGCGGCCGCCATCGGCGACGTCTTCGCGCGCTGGAACCATGGCCGGCTCGATTCCTATCTGGTCGAGATCACGGCCGAGGTGCTGGCCACCGCCGACCCCGCGACCGGCCGTCCGCTGGTCGACATGATCCTCGACCGCGCCGGCCAGAAGGGAACCGGCCGCTGGGCCGCGATCGAGGCGCAGATGATGGGCGTGCCGGCGACGGTGATCGAGGTCGCGGTCGCCGCGCGCAGCCTCTCGGCCGAAAAGGCGATGCGCGTCGCCGCCGCATCCGCCTATGGCGGCCGCGCCGCGCCCGCCGGCAGGGAGCCGGACGCCGCCTTTATCGACGATCTCGAGCTTGCTCTGTTCGCCGGCAAGGTCATCGCCTACGCGCAGGGCTTCACCGTGATGGGCGAGGCGTCGTGCGAGTTCCGCTGGAACCTGCCCATGGCCACCATCGCCCGCATCTGGCGCGCCGGCTGCATCATCCGCTCGCAGTTCCTCGACCGGCTGGCCGATGCCTGCGACGCCGAGCCGGATGCGGCGCACCTGCTGCTCACCCGCGATTTCGCCGCCATGCTGGGCGAGACGCACGCTTCGTTGCGCCGCGTCGTCGCCCATGCCGCGCTCGCCGGCCTGCCGGTGCCGGCGCTGTCGGCCGCGCTCGGCTATTTCGACGCCTTCCGCCAGTCGCGCGGCACCGCCAACCTGATCCAGGGCCAGCGCGACTATTTCGGCGCCCACGGCTTCGAGCGCACCGATGCCGAGGGGCTGCATCACGGCCCGTGGGACACGTCAGGCTGAAGAACCTCGACAAGGCCGCCCGGCCGCGCTAGGCGAACGGCAGACGAAACCGGAACGCCCCGCCATGACCGACACCACCGCCCCACGAACCATCATCGCGCCGTCGGTGCTCTCGGCCGATTTCTCGCGGCTCGGCGAGGAGGTCGAGGCCGTTGCCGCCGCCGGGGCCGACTGGATCCACCTCGACGTGATGGACGGCCATTTCGTGCCCAACATCACCTTCGGCCCGCAGGTCATCCGCTCGATCCGCGACCGCACCGACAAGGTGTTCGACTGCCACCTGATGATCGCCCCGGCCGATCCTTACCTCGCCGCCTTCGCCGAGGCCGGCTGCGACATCATCACCGTCCATGCCGAGGCCGGCCCGCATCTCGACCGCTCGTTGCAGGCGATCCGGGCGCTCGGCAAGAAGGCCGGCGTGTCGCTGAACCCCTCGACGCCGGAAAGCGTCATCGAATATGTCCTCGACCGGCTCGACCTCGTGCTCCTGATGACCGTCAATCCCGGCTTCGGCGGGCAGGCATTCATCCCTGCCATCATCGAGAAGGTGCGCCGCGTCAAGGCGATGATCGGCGACCGGCCGATCGACATCGAGATCGACGGCGGCGTGACGCCCGAGACCGCGCCGCTGGTCGCGGCGGCCGGCGCCAACGTGCTGGTGGCGGGCTCGGCCGTGTTCAAGGGCGGTGCGCGGGACGCCTATGCCCGCAACATCGCCGCGATCCGCAACGCCGCCGACGCCGCCGTCGGCCGTCTGGTCTGAGGCCCGGACGATGACGCAATCGGCAAGGCGGCGCTCGGTCCTCTATGTTCCGGCTACCAACGTCAAGGCCATGGCCAAGACGGCGTCCCTGCCTTGCGACGCCGTGATTTTCGACCTCGAAGACGCGGTCGCGCCGGAGGCCCGGCCGGCGGCGCGGGAAAACCTGCTCGCCCGTTTCGCCGAGGTTCCGGCGTCGCCGGGGCAGGAGCGAATCATCCGGGTGTCGCTCTCGGCCGGCGGCGTCGATGCCGACGACGTCGCCCTTGTCGGCCGCTGCTGCCCCGACGCCATGCTCGTGCCCAAGGTCGATAGTGCCGACATGCTGCGCGAAGCCCGCGCCGCGCTCGACGCGCGGGGCGGACAGGGCATCGCGCTGTGGGCGATGATCGAGACGCCGCGCGCCATCGTGCGCCTGCGCGACATCACCGAGTGCGACGATGTCGGCCTCGCCTGCCTCGTCGCCGGCACCAACGATCTGTCCAAGGAGACCGGCGTGCCGCTGCCCGAGGGGCGGGCGACGATCGCGCAATGGCTGGCCATGCTGGTCGTCCATGCGCGCGCGGCCGGCATCGACGTGCTCGACGGCGTCTATAACGACTTCGCCGACATGGAAGGCTTCGTCGCGGAGTGCCGCGCCGGCGCGCTCGCCGGCTTCGACGGCAAGACCCTGATCCACCCGCGCCAGATCGACGACGCCAACGCCGTCTTCTCGCCCTCGGCCGAAGCCATAGCGCAGGCGCGCGCCATCGTCGCCGCCTTCGCCAGGCCGGAGAATGCCGGCAAGGGCGTCATCTCCGTCGATGGCAGGATGGTGGAGCTGCTGCACCTCGACATTGCTCGCCGGACGCTGGCGAAGGCGGGCTGATCCCTCAACGGACCCCTCAGGCGGCCATGGTCCTGGCGGGGTTCGCGTCCTGCGCCTCCGGCAGCCTGGCAAGGGAGGGCAGGGCGCCGAGCGCCTCGCCGAGCCGCGCCAGTTCCGCCGCCGCCTCGACGTTGCGCCGCGCGGCGATGCCCGCGCCGGCCAGCGTGTCGCGGGCGATTTCGAGCGCCTCGCCCGCATCGCGCCGCGACAGCACCTCGACGATGCGCAGGTCGGCCTCGATCCGCGCGTCGAGCTTCCGCGCCCGCTTTTCCAGCCGCGCCGCCGCCCCGGCGAGCTCCGTCGCGTGCTCCTCCGCTGCGCCGCGCAGGAGCGATAGCGAATCGGCGCTTTCCTGAAGCCGCACCATGGCGGCGTTGAAATCGCGGCGGAAGGCGTCGTAGGGCGCGGGCAGGTCGACGGTTATGCGCGCCGAGAAATCGCCCTGCGCCAGCCGGGCGATGCCTGCGCCCGTCAGCTTCGCCACCGCCGCATGCGCCCGCATCGCCTTGTCGCGCGCGGCCATGCCCTCGCGGCAGCGGGCGAGCGCGTCGATCAGGTCCCGCGCCGCGGCATCCTCGGCCACGGCATCGCTGCCGGAGAGATCATGCGCGGCCAGCTTCTTCGCCATCTCGACGGCGGGCCGGAGCGCGGCGCGCATCGCCCGGCGGGCGGCGAGCCACGAGGCGGCCGCCATCATCGCCGGCGACAGGAGAAGGATGGGCGCGAGCAGCGCCGGCGCGGCCCACCACGCGGCAAGCGCGCCGCACGAGGCGAGCATGCCGGCCGTGCCGGCGGCGGCTGCAACCGCGACGCCGGGCGTCAGGCGCTTGCGTCGCCCGTTTGCCGAGGTCGTTCCCATGTGCGCGAGGTTCCCGCCATGCTTCGCGATGACCCTAGCCGCGCAAGCTTGCCCGAACTTTGCGGGGTCTCAGTCCTCCGCCCCGGCGCGGTCGAGCGCCGTGCTCTCTTCCGGGGTGAGCTTGACCTCGGCCGCCTTGGCGAAGCTCTCGACATGGGCCGTCTTGGTCGCGCTGGCGATCGGGGCGGAAACGCCCTCGCGCGCCATCAGCCACGCCAGCGCGATCTCCGACGGCTGCGCGCCGTGGCCGGCGGCGACCTCGTCGAGCGCCTTGAGGATCCGCTCGCCGCGCGGCGTCAGATATTTCTCGACCCGGCCGCCGCGCACCGACTGGCCGAGATCGGCCGCCGAGCGGTACTTGCCGGTAAGGAAGCCGGCGGCGAGGCTGTAATAGGTGACGACGCCGATGCCCTCGGCGACGCACAGGTCACGCAACGCGCCCTCGAATGCGGCGCGGTCGTAGAGATTGTATTGCGGCTGGATCACCTGATAGCGCGGCAGCCCGCTGTCGCGCGCCGCCCGCAGCGAGTCGCCCAGCTGCGCGGCATCGACATTTGACGCGCCGATGGCCTTGACCTTGCCCGCCTTGATCAGGTTGTCGAAGGCCCCGAGCGTTTCCTCGTAGGAGGTGCCGGCCGGGTCGGGCCAGTGCGAGAAATAAAGGTCGATGCAGTCGATGCCGAGGCGCTGGAGCGAGCGCTCGACCGCGCCCATGATCCATTCCCGGGACAGGCCGTGCTCCTTCGGGCCGCCCTTGTCCGATCCGACCTTGGTGAAGATCGTCATCTTCTCGCGCATGCCCGGCCGCGCCTTGAGCCAGTTGCCGATGATGGTCTCGGACTCGCCGCCCTTGTTGCCCGGCGCCCAGGCCGAATAGCAGTCGGCGGTGTCGATGGCGTCGAAGCCGTGGTCGGCGAATGCGTCCAGCACCGCGAAGCTGGCGCGCTCGTCGATGGTCCAGCCGAAGACGTTGCCGCCGAGAACGAGGGGGGCGATGTCGAGCCCCGTGGCTCCGAGTTCGCGTTTCTTCATGTCGGGTCTCCGTGGATTTCGGGTTCAGCCGCCCAGCTCGACCGAGCGGGCGCGCGCGGCCTCGACGGCTTCGGTCAGCAGCGCCTTCAGCCGGTCCTCGCCCATCAGCACCGACAGCGCGGCCGCCGTGGTGCCGTTCGGGCTCGTCACCTGTCGACGCAGCTCTCCCGGTTCCTCGCCGCTCGCCTCGGCCAGCGCGGCCGCGCCGTAGACGGTCTGCATGGCGAGCAGCTTCGCGGTCTCGGCGGGCAGGCCGGCGGCCTCGGCCGCTGCCGTCAGGCACTCGATGAAATGGAAGACATAGGCCGGGCCGGAGCCGGACACCGCCGTCACCGCGTCCATCAGCGCCTCGTCGGAAACCTCGGCCACCCGGCCGCTGGCCGACAGAAGCGCGCGCACGAAGCCGGCGGCGTCTTGCGTCACCTGGCTGTTGGCGAAGGTCACCATCATGCCCTTGCCGATGGCGGCCGGCGTGTTGGGCATGCAGCGCACGATCGCCGCGTCGTCTCCGAGCAGGCGCTGGAAGGCCGCGACGGGCGTGCCGGCGGCGATGCTGACATAGGTGGCGCTCTCCTTGAAGCGCGCATAGGCGGGGACGATGTCGAGGATGACCTGCGGCTTGACCGCGAAAATGACGAGGCGCGGGCGCTCGTCGGCGCCGATCTCTCCCGCATCGGCGAGCGCGGTGACGCCGAGCGCGGCGGCCTTGGCGCGCAGCGCCTCGGCCGGCTCGACCACCAGCGCCTCCCCGGCCGTCAGCTTGCCCGCGGCGAGCCACCCTTCCAGCATGGCGCGGCCCATGTTCCCGCACCCGACAAGCACGACCGCTGCGGCCATCGTCATCTCTCCCTTTTCCGATGCTCCGTGATGCCATTCCCCGCCTGCCGCGTCCAGTGGCCGCATGCGGCTTGCACATCGGGCGGCGGGATGCGATGGCATTGTCCCGATGCGACCGGAGGGAATCATGGCCCTGATCATCGACGGAAAGGCAATCGCCGCGGACGTGCTGGCGAGCGTGAAGGCGCAAGCCGGGACGCTTCTGGCGCAACGGGGCGTGACGCCGGGTCTCGCCGTGGTGCTTGTCGGCGAGGACCCGGCCAGCCAGGTCTATGTCGCCTCGAAGTCGAAGCGGGCGAAGGAAAGCGGCTTCCACTCGGTCCAGCACACGCTGCCCGTGGACACTCCGCAGGCCGAGCTGCTGGCGCTGGTCGCCGCGCTGAACGCCGACCCGGCCATCCACGGCATCCTCGTCCAGCTGCCGCTGCCGGCGCATATCGACGCCGGCGCCGTCATCCAGGCCATCGACCCGGACAAGGACATCGACGGCTTCACCTTCGTCAATGTCGGCCGGCTCGGCACCGGCGAGACCGGCTCGGCCTTCGTGCCGTGCACCCCGGCCGGGGCCATGCTGCTGATCGAGCGCGCGTGCGGCCGCGACCTCGCCGGGCTGAGCGCGGTGGTGGTCGGCCGCTCCAACATCGTCGGCAAGCCGATGGCGAGCCTGCTGCTCGCTGCCAATGCCACCGTTACCATCGCTCATTCACGCACGAAGGACCTGCCGGCGCTGTGCCGCACCGCCGACGTCCTCGTCGCCGCCGTGGGCCGGCCCGAGATGATCCGCGGCGACTGGGTCAAGGGGGGTGCCACCGTCATCGACGTCGGCATCAACCGCATTCCCGCGCCGGAGAAGGGCGAGGGCAAGACGCGGCTGGTCGGCGACGTCGCCTTCGCCGAAGCGGCGGAGCGTGCCGGCGCGATCACGCCGGTTCCCGGCGGCGTCGGGCCGATGACCATCGCCATGCTGATGGCCAATACGCTCGTCGCCGCCTGCCGGGCGGCGGGCGTCGAGCCGCCGAGGTTCTGAAGCGGCCACCTCACCCGCCCGAGGGAGAAGCCGATGAGCGAAACGCTCTACACCTTCATGGAAACCCCGATAGGCCGGCTGCTGCTGGCCGGCGATGGACAGCGCCTGTCCCTCGTCGGCTTTCCGCGCGGCAAGGGCCTCGTCACGCCGCGCCCGCGATGGCGGCGCGACGACGACGCCTTCAGCCGGGCGAAGGAGCAGTTGCGCGAATATTTCGACGGGACGCGGCGCGAATTCGACCTGCCGCTCGATTTGCGCGGCACCGGCTTCCAGCTCATGGTCTGGCGCGAGCTGGCGCGGATTCCATATGGCGAGACGATCAGCTATGGCGAGCTGGCGCGCCGCATCGGCCAGCCGGATGCAAGCCGCGCCGTCGGGGCGGCGAACGGGGCCAACCCGATCCCCATCGTCATTCCTTGCCACCGCGTCATCGGCGCGAACGGCAGCCTGACCGGGTTCGGCGGCGGCATCGAGACCAAGAAGTGGCTTCTCGCGCTGGAGCGTCCCGACCTGATCGACAGGCAGCTCCGGCTGCTCTGATCGCCGGAAGAGACACGGCACCCATGCGACCCGAAGGCACCGGATCGCGACCGTTCACGCCGCCCCTCATCCGCCCTTCGGGCACCTTCTCCCCGTGAACGGGGAGAAGGGAAAGCGGAAACGTCGCGGCCAATCCCCTTCTCCCCGTTCACGGGGAGAAGGTCCCGGCAGGGGGATGAGGGGCGGCGCGGCGGTCAAGGATCGAGCAACTTCAGGTTTCTACCCGAACACCGCCGCGCCCATATCGGCTCTGGATGCCAGCGCCCGGAAGCCCGCGAACAGCTCGCGCCCCATGCCGAAATTGTTGGCGGAAAGGTCGGGCGTGGCAGGCTGGCGCGCGGCGAGCGTCGCCTCGTCGACGAGAACGTCGAGCGTGCCGGCCTCCGCGTCGAGGCGGATCACGTCGCCCTCCTGAAGCCGGGCGATCTGGCCGCCGTCGAGCGCTTCCGGCGTGACGTGGATCGCCGCCGGCACCTTGCCGGACGCGCCCGACATGCGCCCGTCCGTCACCAACGCCACCTTGCGCCCGCGATCCTGCAACACGCCGAGCACGGTGGTCAGCCGGTGCAGCTCCGGCATGCCGTTGGCCTTCGGCCCCTGGAAGCGCACCACGGCGACGAAGTCGCGGTCGAGCAGCCCGGCCTTGAAGGCTTCGTTCATCTCGTCCTGATCGTGGAAGATCACGGCCGGCGCCTCGACCGTCCGCTTTTCCGGCTTGACGGCCGAGGTCTTGACGATGGCCGCGCCGAGATTGCCCGACAGCACCTTGAGCCCCCCGGTCGGCTGGAACGGCTTTTGCGCCGTCGCCAGCACCTTGTCGTCGCCGCTTCGCTCCGGCGCGGGACGGCGCGTCACCGTGCCGTCGGCCCCGAGCCCCGGTTCGATGGCGTAGGGGCGCAGGCCCTCGCCCCACACGGTCTTCACGTCCTCGTGCAGATAGCCGGCGTCAAGAAGCTCGCGGATCAGGAAGCCCATGCCGCCGGCGGCATGGAAATGGTTCACGTCGGCCAGCCCGTTGGGATAGACGCGGGCGATGAGCGGCACGATGTCGGAAAGCTCGGAAATGTCCTGCCAGGTCAGCGCGATGCCCGCGGCCGCCGCCATCGCGATCAGGTGGATGGTGTGGTTGGTCGAGCCGCCGGTGGCATGAAGCCCGACCACGCCGTTGACCACCGTGCGCGCGTCGAACATGCGCCCGACCGGCGTGAACGCGTTGCCTTCGGCCGTGATCGCCAGTGCCCGCTTCGCCGCCTCCTTGGTCAGCGCCGTGCGCAACGGCGTGTTGGGGTTGACGAAGGAGGCGCCGGGAATGTGCAGCCCCATGATCTCCATCAGCATCTGGTTGGAGTTGGCCGTGCCGTAGAAGGTGCAGGTGCCCGGCCCGTGATAGGATTTCGACTCCGCCTCCAGCAGCTCGGCGCGGCCGACCTTGCCCTCGGCATAGAGCTGGCGGATGCGCGCCTTCTCGTCGTTGGGCAGGCCCGAAATCATCGGCCCGGCCGGGATGAACACCGCCGGCAGGTGGCCGAAGGTCAGCGCCGCGATCGTCAGCCCCGGCACGATCTTGTCGCAGACGCCGAGAAAGACGGCGGCGTCGAACATGTCGTGCGACAGGCCGATCGCCGCGGCCATGGCGATGACGTCGCGCGAGAACAGCGACAGCTCCATGCCCGGCCGCCCCTGCGTGACCCCGTCGCACATCGCCGGCACGCCGCCGGCCACCTGCGCCACGCCGCCGGCCTCCCGCGCCGCCTCGCGGATGATCGCCGGAAACGTCTCGAGCGGCTGGTGCGCCGACAGCATGTCGTTATAGGCGGTGATGATGGCGAGGTTCGGCGCGACGTCGCCGGAAAGCCGCGCCTTGTCGCCGGGCGCGCAAGCCGCGAAGCCGTGGGCGAGGTTGCCGCAGGACAGCACGGTCCGGTGCGGCCCGGCCGAGATCGCCGCCTCGACCCGGGCGAGATAGGCCTCGCGCGCGGGCTTCGAGCGTTCGGCGATGCGTTGCGTTATGGCTTCGATCTCGCGTCTGGCTGTCATGGTTTGTCTTTCAGGTCGTCCAGTAAACGGGCACCGGCTTGCGGGCATGGGCGAAGACGGCGCTGATCGGCTTGTCCGCGCCGGGTTCAAGCGCGGCTTCGAGCACCCGGCGCTTGTCCTTCCCCTCTATATGGAGCGCCAGCAGGCCGGCTTCCATGAGGCGGGCGAGCGGGAGCGTCAGCCGCGGCTCGCCGGCGCTGGGCGCGTGGACCGGCAAGACGAAGCCACCGCGCGCCGGATCGGTCAGTGCGGGGAGATTGGCCGCGTCAGGGAAGAACGAGGCGGTGTGACCGTCCGTTCCCATGCCGAGGATGGCGACATCGAGCGGCCACGGCAAGGAGGCGAGCGCGGCCGCCGCGCGCGTCGCCGCGTCCTCCACGGTCTCCGCCGCATGGAACAGCGGCACGAAGCGGGCGGCGGCGGCTTCGTCCGTAAGCAATGAGTTACGGATAAGCGCGGCATTGGAACGCGGCGAGGTTTCCGGCACGAAACGCTCGTCGACGGGAATGACCGTGACCTTTTCCCAATCCAGCTTTTGTCTCGACAACGCCCGGAAAAACAGCTTCGGCGTCGTGCCGCCGGATACGGCGAGAAACGCCTGCCCGCGCCGGTCGATGGCCGCGCCCAGCGCCCGCGCCACATCGTCGGCCAGCGCCTCGGCCAGCGCGTCCGATGAGGCAAAGACGCGCCAGTCGGGCCGGGCGCTCATGCCGGACCCTCCCGGACATGCCGGCGCTGCCCCTCATCCGACTGCCGCCACCTTCTCCCCGTGAACGGGGAGAAGGGGATTGGCCGCGACGTTTCCGCTTCCCCTTCTCCCCGTGAACAGGGAGAAGGTGCCCGAAGGGCGGATGAGGGGCGGCGCGGGCGGCGCAGAAGACGGCGCATCGGCTTCACCCGCTCTCGTGCCACGTGCGCCCGTCGCGCTCGATCAGCGCGATCGCGCCCGATGGCCCCCATGTGCCGGCGGTATAGCCTTGGGCGGGCTGGCGGCTCTCCTCCCATGCGGCATGGATCGGGTCGATCCAGCCCCACGCGGCCTCGACCTCGTCGCGGCGCATGAACAGCGTCTGGTTGCCGCGCACCACGTCCATGATCAGCCGCTCATAGGCGTCCGGGTTGCGCACGGCGAAGGCGTCGGCGAAGCTCATGTCGAGCGGCACGTGGCGCAGCCGCATGCCGCCGGGGCCGGGGTCCTTGATCATCAGCCACTGCTTGACGCCCTCGTCGGGCTGGAGCCGGATGACGAGCTGGTTGGCCATCACCGTGCCGGTGCTGTCGCCGAAGATCGAGTGCGGCACCGGCTTGAACTGGATGCAGATTTCCGAGACGCGCGCGGCCAGCCGCTTGCCCGTGCGCAGGTAGAACGGCACGCCGGCCCAGCGCCAGTTGGCGATCTCGGCCTTGAGCGCCACGAAGGTCTCGGTGTCGCTGTCGCGGCCAAGCTCCTGGGTATAACCCTTGACCGCGCCGCCGTCGGAGGCGCCGGCCCGGTACTGGCCGCGCACGGTCAGCTTCTGCACCTGTGCCCCCTCGATCGGCCTCAGCGAGCGCAATATCTTCAGCTTCTCGTCGCGCACCGCGTCGGCGTCCATCGACGACGGCGGCTCCATCGCGGTTAGGCACAGAAGCTGGAGCATGTGGTTCTGCACCATGTCGCGCAGCGCGCCGGCCGTGTCGTAATAGGAGAGGCGGTCCTCCAGCCCCACCGTCTCGGCGACGGTGATCTGCACATGGTCGATATGGGCCGAGTTCCACAGCGGCTCGTAGAGCGCATTGGCGAAGCGAAGGACCATGAGATTCTGCACCGTCTCCTTGCCGAGATAGTGGTCGATGCGGAAGATCTGGTTCTCGTCGAAGACGCGCCCGACGGCATCGTTCAGCTTGCGCGCGCTTGTCCGGTCGCGGCCGATCGGCTTCTCGACCACGATGCGCGCGTCCCCGCCGGCAAGGCCGTGTTCCGCCAGATGGGCGGTGATGTCGCCGAACAGCGCCGGCGCCACGGCGAGATAGAACAGGCGCACCGCCCCCCCATTCTCGGGAACCCCGTTGCCCAGCACCGCCGCGAGCGTGTCGAAGCCCTCGCCGCTTTTGGCGTCGACCCGGATGTAGGACAGCCGCGCCAGGAACCGCGTGAGCTCGGCGCCGTCGATGTCCTGCGGCCCGACATGGGCGCGGATCGCGCCGCCCGCGAACTCGCGATAGGCCTCGTCGGAAAGCGCCGAGCGCGAGGCGGCGATGATGCGCGTCGGCTCGGTGAACTGGCCCGCCTTCTGCCGCTGGTAGAGCGCGGGCAGGAGCTTGCGTTCGGAAAGATCGCCGGTGCCGCCGAAGACGACGAGATCGAACGGATCGACGGGAATGGTCTGGCTGGTCATGGCTGTTCCGGGAAGGGCGCTCTGGGAATCGCTGCGGGTGCGTGCCGACAGCCTATCCTTCAACCGATTTAGAGTCATCAGTGAGGCGGTGGCTTCCGGCTTTCGCGCGATCGGGCGGGCGGCTTTTTCCTTGACAGGGCGGGTCGGGCTGGTTTTGTCACCTTATTGAGTTGGCCCATCGTGCTGCGCCACCCGAGGCGCTAGGACGGGCCGACCCCGGACATGGAGCGATTGCTATGGGCACCCCCTTGACCCTCACCGTCGCCGAAGGCGCGGCATTCATGAACCTGATCGACGGCAAGCCGGCCGACGCGCTGTCGGGGGCGCGCATCGACGTCGCCTCCCCGTCCGACGGCAAGGTCTTCGCCTCGATCCCGGCTTCCGCGGCGGCCGATGTCGATCTGGCGGTGAAGTCGGCCTACAAGGCATTCCATGAGGGGCCGTGGAGCCGGATGCCGGCGGTGGAGCGCGGCCGCTGCCTGACGCGGCTGTTCCATCTCGTGGAAGCGAACGGCGAGGAACTCGCCGCGCTGGAATCCCGCGACACCGGCAAGCCGGCGCGCCAGGGCAAGGCCGACGTCGCCGCCACCATGCGCTATTACGAGTTCTACAGCGGTGCGGCCGACAAGGTTCATGGCGACACCATTCCGTTCCTGGACGGCTATACCGCGCTGACGCTGCGCGAGCCGCACGGCGTCGTCGCCGGCATCATCCCATGGAACTATCCGATGCAGATCCTCGCCCGCGTCGCCGGTGCGGCGCTCGCCATGGGCAACACGCTGGTGGTCAAGCCGGCCGAGGACGCCTCGCTGACCACGGTGCGCATCGCCCAGCTGGCGCTCGAGGCCGGCATCCCCGAGGGCGTGTTCAACGTCATCACCGGCTATGGCCGCGACGCGGGCGCGGCCCTTTCCGTGCACCCGCTGGTCGATTACGTCACCTTCACCGGCTCGCCGCTGACCGGCACCGCGATCCAGCAGGCGGCCGCCGTCAACAATCGCGGCGTCACCATGGAGCTGGGCGGCAAGTCGCCGCAGATCGTCTTCGCCGATGCCGACCTCGACGCGGCGCTGCCCGTCCTCGTCAACGCCATTATCCAGAATGGCGGCCAGACCTGCTCGGCCGGCAGCCGCGTGCTGGTCGAAAGGCCGGTCTACGAAAGGATCGCGGCCGCGCTGGCCGAGCGCTTCTCCAAGCTGGTCGCCGGCCCGCACGACGCCGATCTCGACCTCGGCCCGTTGATCAACGAGAAGCAGCGCGACCGCGTCGCCGGCATGATCGCGGCGGCGAAAGAGGCGGGCGTTTCCGTGCTCGCCGAAGGCTCCGTCCATGCCGATGCGCCCAAGGGCGGCTATTATCAGGCCCCGGTGCTGTTCGGCTCGGTCGACCCGCAAGCCGTGATCGCGCAGGAGGAGGTGTTCGGCCCGGTGCTGACGCTGTTCCCGTTCGAGGGCGAGGAAGAGGCGGTCAGGCTGGCCAACTCGACCGAGTTCGGCCTCGTCGCCGGCGTGTGGACCCGCGACGGCGCCCGCCAGCACCGCGTCGCCAAGCGCGTGCGCGCCGGCCAGGTCTATGTCAACGGCTACGGCGCCGGCGGCGGCATCGAACTGCCATTCGGCGGCTTCAAGAAGTCCGGCCACGGCCGCGAGAAGGGTTTCGAGGCCCTCTATGACATGAGCGCGACCAAGACGGTCGTGTTCAACCACCAGTAATCTGGCACCAATAATCCCGGAAAGAGGGCATCATGGCACGTCTCGAAAACAAGGTCGCGATCGTCACCGGCGCGGCGTCGGGCTTCGGCGAGGGCATCGCGAAACGCTTCGCCGAGGAAGGCGCGAAGGTCGTGGTCGCGGACCTGAACGTCAAGGGCGCGGAGCGCGTAGCCCACGCCATCGGCGAGGCGGCTGTCGCCGTCCGCATCGACGTGTCGCAGCGCGCCGAGGTCGAGCAGATGGTCCGGACGGCAATGGACGCCTTCGGCCGCATCGACGTGATGGTCAACAACGCCGGCTACACCCACCGCAACGGCGACATGCTCGCCGTGGAGGAAGACACGTTCGACCTGATCACCGCGGTCAACATGAAGGCGATCTATTATTCAACGCTCGCCGTCGCGCCGATCATGGAAAAGCAGGGCGGCGGCTCGATCATCACCACCGCCTCGACGGCGGGCCTGAGGCCCCGACCGGGCCTGACGTGGTACAACGCCTCCAAGGGCTGGGCGATCACCGCGACCAAGTCGATGGCGGTCGAGCTGGCGCCGAAGAACATCCGCGCCAACTGCCTGTGCCCGGTGGCGGGCGAGACCGGGATGCTGGCCCAGTTCATGGGCGAGGACACGCCGGAGTTGCGCGCCAAGTTCCGCGCCTCGATCCCGCTCGGCCGGCTGTCTACGCCGCTCGACATCGCCAATGCCGCGCTGTGGCTCGCCTCCGACGAGGCGGCCTTCATCACCGGCGTCGCGCTTGAGGTCGATGGCGGCCGCTGTATCTGAAGCCTGTCGCGGTTTACGCGCCCGCGCCGCCCCTCATCCCCCTGCCGGGACCTTCTCCCCATGAACGGGGAGAGACGGGCTTTCGGCTCGACTTTCGCCAATCGCAAGCGCGGCAGAAAAACGCACACCATGCGGCCGGCATTCCTTCTCCCCGTTTACGGGGAGAAGGTGGCCCGAAGGGTCGGATGAGGGGCGGCGCAAGCGGTTCGTCGCCGTGCGCCCGCGAGGGTATTCAGAACCTGTCGCGCAATGCGAACCAGTTGAGCGCGAGGAAGAGGAGCGGCGCGCGCAGGCGCCGACCGCCGGGGAAGGGCGGTATCTTGAATTCCTCGAACAGCCTGAGCCGGTCGCGGTTGCCCGCCACCGTCTCGGCATAGAGTAGGCCTACGAAGTTCGACAGCATGACGCCGTGGCCGGAATAGCCGCCGGCCGAGATCACGTTCGACATCACCTCGCGCACGAAGGGTGTGCGCGGCAGCGTGATGCCGACATAGCCGCCCCAGGCATGGGTGATCTCGACATCCTTCAGCGCCGGATAGATCTCGGCGATCTGCCGGCGGATATGGATGTGGATGTCCTGCGGGTCGCCCGGCGCGTAGATCTCGCGCCCGCCGAACAACAGCCGTCCCTCGCGGTCGCGGCGGAAATAGCGCACCACGAAGCGCGAATCGTCCACCGATTCGAAGCCCGGCAGCACCGGGCTGTCCGCGCCCAGCGGCGGCGTCGCGCCGATGAACGAGCCGATCGGCATCACATGGGCCGCGCTCACCGGCTCGAGGTTGCCGCCATAGGCGTTGACGGCGACGAGCGCCTTGTCGGCGGTGATCGTGCCCTTCGGCGTCGTCACCATCACCTTGCCGTTCTGTGAGGAAATGCCGGTGGCCTTCGTGTTCTCGTGAAGCTTCGCCCCGGCGGCCGCCGCGACGCGGGCGGTGCCGACCACCAGCTTCAGCGGGTTGATATGGCCGGTGCCGGTGTCGCGCACGCCGCCGAAGAAGCGGCCGGAGCCGAGGCGCTCCGCCGTTTCCTTCGCGTCCATGAACGCGATGTGCGGGTAGGAATAGCGGCTGGCCATGATCTCGGCATGGGCGCGATAGGCCTTCACGTAGCGCGGCTTGTGCGCGACCGACATCTGACCCGGCATGAATTCGATGTCGATGCCGTGCCTGTCGGCAAAGCCGAGAAGATGCGCTTTCGCCTCCTCGGCCAGATCGAACAGGGCCTTGGCCCGCGTGAAGCCGAGCTCCGCCTCGGTTTCCTCCGCCCAGGCGCGCTGGCCGGTGTTCAACTGCCCGCCATTGCGCCCGGATGCGCCGTCGCCGAAGCGATGCGCCTCGATCAGAACCACGTCGACGCCTGCCGCGGCCAGATGCGCCGCGGCGGATAGGCCCGTGAAGCCGCCGCCGATGACGACGACATCCGCTTGGCCGTCGCCGTCGAGCGCCGGATAGTCCGGCCGCTCGGCAAGCGAGGCTTCGTAGAGGGAAAGACCGGGGGAAATGGGGTTCATGAGCGAATAGCGAATAGCGAATAGCGAATAGGGAGTAGGGAATAGTGAGTAGTGGGGGAAGCGGACAGACAGGTAAATCTCTTTTTCCCTATTCGCTATTCGCTACTCCCTATTCGCTCCTAGACATTGAGCAGCAGATACTCCCGCTCCCACGGGCTGATCACCTCCATGAAGGTCTCGAATTCGGCCTTCTTGATGGCGGCGTAGGTCGAGGCGAAGGAGGTGCCGAGGATGTCGCGCAGCGCCTCGTCGCCCTCGAACAACTCGACCGCTTCGAGCAGGCCGCGCGGCAGGTCGATGTCGTCCTCGTTGGCCGTGGTGCCGACCGGCGCGTCGGGCTCGATCTCCTCGATCATGCCGAGCAGGCCGCAGGCGAGCGAGGCGGCGAGCGCGAGATAGGGATTTGCGTCGGAGGAGGGGATGCGGTTCTCCACCCGCCGCGCCGCCGGGTCCGAGCGCGGCACCCTGAAGGCGGTGGTGCGGTTGTCGTAGCCCCATTTGGTGTTGACCGGGGCGGAAGCGGCCTGCGTCAGCCGGCGATAGGAATTGACGTAGGGCGCGAACATGACGAGCGCGTTGGGGATGTGGCGCTGCATGCCGCCGATGAAATGGCGGAAGGCCGGGGTCTCGCCGCCGTCCGCCGCGGTGAAGACGTTCCTGCCCGTCTTCCGGTCGAGGATCGACTGGTGGATGTGCATGGCCGAGCCGGGCTGGCCCTGGATCGGCTTCGCCATGAAGGTGGCGTAGGTGTCGTGCTTCAGCGCCGCCTCGCGGATCGTGCGCTTGAACATGAACACCTGGTCGGCCAGCTCGACCGGATCGCCATGGCGCAGATTGATCTCGAGCTGGCCCGCGCCCTCCTCGTGGATCAGCGTATCGATCTCCAGCCCCTGTGCCTCGGAGAAGTGATAGATGTCGTCGATCAGCTCGTCGAACTCGTTGATGCCGGCGATGGAATAGCCTTGCCCGCCGCCGATGGCCCGGCCCGAGCGGCCGACCGGCGGGGTCAGCGGATAGTCGGGGTCGGGGTTCTTGTTGACGAGGTAGAACTCGATCTCCGGCGCCACCACGGGCTTGAAGCCGCGCGCGGCATAGGCCTCGACGACGCGGCGCAAGACGTTGCGCGGCGTGAACTCGACGGTGCGGCCGTCCTGATGGACGAGGTCGCAGATCACCTGCGCAGTCGGGTCGCTCTCCCACGGCACGATGGACAGCGTCGACAGGTCCGGTTCCAGCTTCAGGTCGCCGTCATCCTCCGGATAGACGAATCCGTGGCCGTCTTCCGGGTAGTCGCCGGAGATGGTGGCCATGAACACGGCCGACGGCAGCGCCAGCGAAGTGTCGGAGGTGAACTTCTTGGACGGCATCATCTTGCCGCGCGCCACGCCGGCCTGGTCGGGCGTGATGCATTCGATGTCCTCGATGCCGCGCCATTCGAGCCAGCCGGCCGCCTCCTTCCAGTTTCTCGCGCCGCGCAGCTTCTTGACGAATTCGGGTACGCGCGCGCGCATCCCGCGGCCGGCCGGGCGGACTTCCTTCTTCTGCACGGGGGGCATCAATCACCGGAAAGATCGTTCAGGGTGGCCGATTATAGCTGGCTCCCGCGCCAAATGAAAAGGCCCGCCGGATCGCTCCGGCGGGCCTTGGTCCGTTCGTTCCGGCTGGCCGCTATTCGCGGTTGCCCAGGAACTGAAGCAGGAACATGAACATGTTGATGAAGTCGAGATAGAGACGCAGCGCGCCCATGATCGCCTTGCGGCCGGCAACCAGCGTGCCGTCGCCCTCATAGTACATTTCCTTGATCTGCTGGGTGTCGTAGGCGGTCAGGCCCGCGAACACCAGCACGCCGATCGCCGAGATGGCGAACTGGAGCGCCGACGACTGCAGGAAGATGTTGACCAGCATCGCCAGGATCAGGCCGATCACGCCCATGATCAGGAACGAGCCCATGCCGGACAGGTCGCGCCTGGTGGTGTAGCCGTAGAGCGACAGCGCCAGGAACGCGGTTGCCGTGATGAAGAAGGTCTGGACGATCGAGGCGCTGGTGTAGACCAGGAAGATCGACGAGATCGAGATGCCCATCACGGCGGCGAAGGCCCAGAAGGTGGTCTGCGCGGCCGAGAGGCTCATCTTCTCGACGCGGAACGACAGGAAGAACACCATCGCCAGCGGCGCGAGCATGACGACCCAGCGCAGCGGCGAGCCGTAGAGCGCGGCGCCGAGCGAGGTCAGCATCTTGCCGTTGCCGAGCTGGGCGACGGCGGCGGAGGGATCGGTGGTGGTGGCGAGCATCGCCGTGCCGAGCGCGGCGAGGCCGGTGATCGCAAGACCCAGCGCCATCAGGTTGTAGACCCTGATCATGTAGGCGCGCAGGCCCTCGTCGATCGCGGCGTCGGCGCGCGAGCCGGCGGCCGCGACGCGAGCCTGGTAGTTGCGAAGGTCAGCCATGAAAAATCCTCTTATCTGCTCATGTCCCGTCGGGTGTCGGGCGCGCGCGTTTCGCAGGCTCCCAGGCGCCGCTGGCGGGACTCCAGCATGCCTGCGGCAAATATGAGGATTCTTGCCCGCCGCGACAAGGGCGTTTCAGGGTGAAATGCGCTGTGAATGCGCTCTCGCCATCACTTTTTCTTTAGCGTCACAGATTGCGCAGCACCGGCGCTGCCTTGTGGCCCAGCACCCGCCACGTGCCGACAAGGCCGAAGCCGACGGTCAACGCCAGCGCGAGCAGCAGGGTGGACAGGGCCACTTCCGGCAGGAAGCTCGACGGCAGCGACATGATGCGCGCGACGACGAACCACGCCGCCGCCCCGCCGGCGGCGAGCGCGAAGATCGCCGTCGCCAGCCCGATCAGCGCGTATTCGAGCGAGAATGCCTTGATCAGCGTGCGCCGCGTCGCGCCCAGCGTCTTCAGGACCACGGCGTCGTGGACGCGGGCGCGGTTGCCGGCGGCGAGCGCGCCCGAAAGCACCAGCACCGAGGCGATCAGCGCGATGGCCGCCGCGGCGCGGATCGCCGTGCCGAGCTGGGCGACGAGGCCGTTGATGACGTCGAGCGCGTCCTTGACCCGCACGCTCGTCACCGCCGGGAAGGCACGGGTGATGGCGTTGAGCACCTTCGCCTCCTCGGCCGGCGTGGCTTCGGGGTCGGACAGCGTCGCCAGCCACGAATGCGGCGCGCCGGCGAAGGTGTTGGGCGAGAACACCATGACGAAGTTGATGGCGAGCGATTCCCACTGAACCTCGCGGAAGCTCGCGATGCGCGCGGTGATGTTGCGGCCGAGCACGTTGACCGTCACCGTGTCGCCGAGCTTGAGGCCGAGCTCGCGTCCTTCCTGCGCGGCGAAGGAGACGAGCGGTTCGCCGTCATAGCCGTCCGGCCACCATTGCCCTTGCGAGAGCGTCGAGTTCTCCGGCACGTTGCGGGCATAGGTGATGCCGCGGTCGCCGCGCAGCACCCATGCGCCCTCCGGCGGCACCTCGAGCTCGCGCACGTCGGTGCCGTTCAGCGCCATCACCCGGCCGCGCAGCATCGGCACCCGCACCAGCTTGCCGTTCGGCGCTTCCGCCGCGATCAGATCGGCGAAGGCGTCGACCTCGCCGCTCTGGATGTCGACGAAGAAGAAGTTGGGCGCATGTTCCGGTAGCGTCCCGGCGATCTGCCGGCGCAGGTTGCCGTCGATCAGCGCCAGCGTGACGACGAGGGTAAGCCCCAGCCCGAGCGACAGCACCACCGAAGGCGTCAGCGCGCCGGGCCGGTGGATGTTGCCGATGGCGAGCCGAAGCGCCGCCCCGCGCACGCGCGGGGCCTTGCGCGCCAGCCATTGCACGAGAACGCCGACGAGGCGCAGCACGATGAAGGCGGCGACCGCCGCGCCGACGAAGGTGACGGCGATGCGGCGGTCGCCGGCGGTGGCGACGGCGAGAGCCGCCAGCGTCACGGCGACGATCAGCACGGCCACGACATAGGCGGGCCGCGGCCAGCCGCGCTGGTCGAAGCCCATCTCGCGGAACAGCGCTGTCGCGGGCACGTCGCGGGCGCGGCCCAAGGGCAGAAGCGCGAAGGCGAGCGTCACCAGCACGCCGAACAGGGCGGCGAGGCCGAGCGCGCCCCAATGGATGCCGCCTTCCATCGGCACCGGGAACACGGCGGCGAGGAAGCCGCCCGCGACCGGCGGCATCAGCGCGGCCAGCACGAGGCCGATGGCGATGCCGATCGCCGCCACCATCAGGATCTGCACCAGATAGACGGTGAAGACGAAGCGCCCCGACGCGCCGAGGCTCTTGAAGGTGGCGATGACGCCACGCTTGGCCTCCAGATAGGCGCGCACGGCGTTGGCGACGCCGACCCCGCCGACCACCAGCGCCGTCAGTCCCACCAGCGTCAGGAACTGCGAGAACCGCTCGACATTGGTGGAGAGCGCGGGTGCCGCGCCGGTGCGGCCGCGCACGCTCCATCCGGCCTCGGGGAACTCGGCGGTGGCGCGCTCGCGCACGGCGGCGATGTCGGCCTCGGTCGTGCCTTCGGCCATGCGGATCTTGTAGCTGTGCTCGACCAGGCTGCCGGGCTGGATCAGGCCGGAGGCCGTGAGCGCATCGAGCGAGATCATCAGCCGCGGCGCCAGTCCGAACCCGTCGGAAACCGCGTCCGGCTCGCTGACGATCCGCGCCCGCAGCTCGTAATCGGCATCGCCGAGGCGGATCGTGTCTCCGATGTCGAGGCCGAGCCGCGAGAACAGCGTGTCGGCGGCCGCCGCGCCATGGACGCCGTCGCGTTCGGCGAAGATTTCCTCAAGCGGTAGCGCCGGTTCGGTGACGAGGCTGCCATAGAGCGGATAGAGCCCGTCGACGGCCTTCGCCTCCACCAGCGTCTGGTCCGAGCCGTCCGGCAGCCGCGCCATCGAGCGCATGTTGGCGCTGTGGGCGACCGTGCCCAGCCCTTGCAGGAAGGCCGTCTCGCGCTGGTCGGCCTCGCGGTGGACGAGCTGGAAGCGCATGTCGCCGCCGAGCAGGTCGCGCCCCTGCGACTCGATGCCGGTCGCGATGGAGCGGGCGAGAGAGTTGACCCCGCCGATCGCCGCGACGCCGAGCGCGATGCAGGCGATGAAGATCAGGAAGCCCGAAAGCCCGCCGCGCATCTCGCGCGCCGAGAAGCGGAAGGCGAGCCGCAGGGCGTGGCCCGGACTCATCGTTTCGGTCATGCGGGCCCCCTCAGGCGCTTGCGGCGGCGAGCGCCGGCGGCTGCTCGATGCGGCCCGAGCGCATGGCAACCTGCCGCGTGCAGCGCGCCGCCAGCGCCGGATCATGGGTGACGAGCACCAGCGTCATGTCGCGCTCGGCCGCCTTGGAAAACAAGAGGTCCGCGATCTGCCGGCCCGTGGCCTGGTCGAGATTGCCGGTCGGCTCGTCGGCGATCAGCAGCGCCGGCTCCGGCGCCAGCGCGCGGGCAATGGCCACGCGCTGCTGCTCGCCGCCGGAAAGCTCGCCCGGATAATGCGTCAGCCGCTCGCCGAGGCCGACCGCCTCGAGCTCGCGCCGCGCCACGCCGAACGGGTCGGCATGGCCGGCAAGCTCGAGCGGCACGGCGACGTTCTCCAGCGCCGTCATGTTGGGGATCAGGTGGAATGACTGGAAGACGATGCCGACATTCTTGCCGCGAAAGGCCGCGACCTCGTCCTCCGGCCGGCCGTCGATGCGCTTGCCGGCGATCCAGACCTCGCCGGAATCGACCCGCTCCAGCCCGGCCAGCACCATCAGCAATGTCGATTTGCCCGAGCCGGACGGACCGACGATGCCGGTGGCCTCGCCGCGCGCCACGTCGAGGCTGACGCCCTTGAGCACATGAACCGAGGATGCGCCCTCGCCGAGCGTGAGCGAAACGTCCTTCATCCGGATTACGGCTTCTGTCACGGGCGGATCATCCTATATGAGTTCTTCGAGGCGCAGCCGGATATGGGTTGGATATGTTCGCTTTCAAACGGTTTCATTGGCTTTTTTCGGCTGCGGCCATCTACCTTGCGGCGATGACCGCATGGGCTGCTGCCGAGCCCGTGCGCATCGTCGGCCTCGGCGACAGCCTGATGGCCGGATACCAGCTTGCGCCGGGCGAGTCCTTCCCCGAGAAGCTCGAAACGGCGCTTAAAGAGCGCGGTCACGAGGTTTTGATCGTCAATGCCGGCGTTTCCGGCGACACGACCAGCGGCGGCCTCTCGCGCCTCGACTGGTCGGTGCCGGATGATACCGATCTGGTGATCCTCGAACTCGGCGCCAACGACATGCTGCGCGGCATCCGCCCCGACGTGACGGAGAAAAACCTCGTCGCCATGATCGAGCGGCTGAAGGCGCGCGGCATCGGCGTGGTGCTCGCCGGCATGGTCGCCGCGCCCAATCTCGGCTCCGGCTATGCCGACACATTCGATCCCATCTATCCGCGGCTGGCCGAGGCCCACGATTTGCCGTTCTATCCGTTCTTCCTCGACGGCGTCGCGGCCGAGCGCGGCCTGCTGCTGGAGGACGGGATGCACCCCAACGCGCAAGGCGTCGACGCCATGGTCGAGCGGTTCGTGCCGCTGATGGAAGAGGTGCTGGCCAGCCACGCCGCCGCCGGCGACTGAGGAAAACAGCTTGCTCCGGCCGCCGAAGGATGGTCGGCTGGGGCCGAGCAGTCGATTCGAGGAGGCGTTCCCATGCCGCGACTTTTCACCGCCCTCGAAATTCCGCGCGATGCCGCCCTTTCGCTTTCATTGCTGCGCGGCGGCCTGCCCGGCGCGCGCTGGATCGACGTCGAGAACTACCACCTGACGCTGCGCTTCATCGGCGATGTCGAGGGCCATGTCGCCGACGAGATCGCCAACGCGCTCGACCGGGTGCGGCGGCCGTCCTTCATGCTGGCGCTGTCCGGCGTCGATGCCTTCGGCTCGAAGAAGCCACATTCGCTCTATGCCGGCGTCACGCCTTCGCCGGAGCTTTCCGCGCTGCAAGCCGAGATCGAGCGCATCTGCCAGCGGCTCGGGCTGCCGGCCGACCCGCGCAAGTTCGTGCCGCATGTCACGCTTGCGCGCCTGCGCGGCGTCAGCGACGGCGACCTCGCGCGCTATCTTTCCGGCCGCGGCAACTTCGCCACCATGCCGTTCAGGGTCGAGCGCTTCGTGCTGATGTCGTCGCGCGAATCGGTGGGCGGCGGGCCTTACGTCGTCGAGGAGGCGTGGCCGCTTCTCTCCGCCGAGGCGATGGCCGACGCGGCCGCCGCGCGCAGGGCGCAACGGCCATGACGCGCGAGCGGCTCAGCGAGGAAGCGGCGAAGGCGGCGCTCGCCGGCCTCGACGGATGGAGCATGGAGGAGGGGGGCGGCGCGATCCTGAAGCGGTTCGCCTTCGCCGACTTTTCCGCCGCATTCGGCTTCATGGCCCGCGCGGCGCTCGTCGCGGAGAAGCTCGACCATCACCCCGAATGGTCGAACGTCTACAACCGCGTCGAGGTCAGGCTGACCACCCATGCGGCGCGTGGCCTGACCATGCTCGATTTCGATCTGGCGCGGGCGATGGACCGCATCGCCGCGCCGTAGAGCAATTCCAGGAAAAGTGTGAAGCACTTTTCCGTCCGGAATTGCGTCAAAGGAATCCAACGGGTTCAGAACGGCAGCTTGAAGCCGGAGGGGATCGGCAGGCCGGCGGTCAGTTCGCGGGTCTTTTCCTGCATCGCCGCCTCGACCTTGGCCTTGGCGTCGTTGTGAGCGGCGAGAATCAGGTCCTCCAGCACCTCGACGTCGTCTTCCTTGAACAGCGACGGGTCGATCTTCAGCGCCCGCATCTCGAACTTGCCCGAAAGGGTGACGCTGACGAGGCCGCCGCCGGACTGGCCGGAAGCCTCCATGGCGGCGATCTCCTCCTGCAACGCCTGGAACTTGGCTTGCATTTCCTTGGCCTTGCCCATCATGCCGAGAAGGTCTTTCATCATTTTCTCCTAGAACTCGTCGTCGTCCTCGGCGAGGCCCGCATCGAGCGGGGCCGCGCCGGTTTCGTCCTCGTCGGCCTCGCCGGCGGCGTCGGGGATGCGCACGTCTATGATCTTCGCGCCGGGAAAGCGCGACAGGATCGCGGCGACCGCCGGGTCGCTGCGCGCGTCCACCAGCGCGCTTTCGCGCCGGGCGTTCTCGGTCTCGGCCAGCGTGGCGCCGCCTTCCTCGCCGCGCGACAGCGACACCACCCAGCGCCTGCCGGTCCAGCTCTGGAGCCGGGTGGAGAGGTCGTTGAGCAGCGTCTTGGGCGCGTCCGCTGTGAGGCCGACCTCGATATGGCCGTCCGACAGCCGCACCGGCCGCACATGGCGCTTGAGCAGCACCTTGAAGGCCATGTCGCGATGGGTGTCGGCAAGGGCGGCGATGTCGGCGAGCGTGCGCACCCCGACGCCCGGCGCGGGCTCAGTCTCGGGTTCCGGCGCGGGGTTCGCCGTCTCGAAGGAAGGGCGCGTCTCGGGAGCGGGCTGCGCGGCGACGAGCCGCATGGTCTGGCCGCCGCCGGAAGGCTGCGCGGCCATCCGCGCTTGAGCCACGGCCGACCCCAGCCCTTGCGCGCCGCCGGTGGAACCGCCGGCGGGCACACCACCGCCACCGTTCGTCGGGCGCGGGGCTCCCGCCGGCGCGCCGTTCTCCAGCATCTTCAGCGCCTCGTCCAGTGTCGGCAGGGTCGCGGCATGGGCGATGCGGATCAGCACCATCTCGGCAGCGGCGACCGGCCGGCTGGCCTGCTGGACCTCGCTGATGCCTTTGAGCAGCATCTGCCATGTCCGCGACAGGACCCGCACCGAAAGCGCCTTGGCGAAGTCGAGACCGCGGCCGCGCTCGTCCTGCGACAGCGAGGCGTCGTCGGCGGCCGCTGGCAGGAAGCGCAGCCGCGTCACCAGATGGTTGAACTCGGCCAGCTCCGTCAGCACCGTTGCCGGGTCGGCGCCGGCATCGTACTGGGCGCGGAAAGCGGTCAGCGCCGCGCCGACGTCGCCCTTCATCAGCACCTCGAACAGGTCGATGGTGCGGGCGCGGTCGACGAGGCCGAGCATGTCGCGCACCGTATCGGCCGTCACCTGCCCCGACGAATGGGCGATGGCCTGGTCGAAGATCGACTGCGCGTCGCGCATCGAGCCTTCGGCCGCGCGCGCGATCATGGTCAGCGCCTCGTCCTCGGCCTCCACCCCTTCGAGCGCGCCGATATGCGCCAGATGTCCCTTGATCAGCGCGGCGTCGATGCGGCGCAGGTCGAAACGCTGGCAGCGCGACAGGATGGTGATCGGCACCTTCCTGATCTCGGTA
>Ga0172382_10001337_pt1 | contig 44420 bp, 50 predicted proteins | sample Leawel138RmetaG_FD_122245 | JGI IMG/M metagenome (GOLD analysis project Ga0172382, IMG submission 122245) | Leachate microbial communities from a municipal landfill in Southern Ontario, Canada - Leachate well 138R metaG | ecosystem: Engineered > Solid waste > Landfill > Unclassified | place...
TCGGTGTCGCCGGGTGACTGGTCCGCGTCGCCTTCGGTATGAAGTTCGCCCGAACAGTCGAGCGTTCCGGCGATTGAAAGCTCGCTGGCATGCACCGTCGTCGACACAACCAGTGACGTCATCAGAAGGCAAAAAAGGAGCAGGCTCCGGCGCAGCATGTATCTCCCATAGCCGTTGATACCCTTTCTGTCATCTGAAAGCCTGGACAGCGACCGTGACGTGTTGCCCCGATTGGCCATTTTTGTTTTGCAGCCCAAAGCTTTCTTCCAACGGTTTGGGCTGTTGCTGTTCCCGATCATCCTCACGCGCGACCGACCTGTGCAAGTTCTCGCCGCGCATCACGTATGATCGACCAGGCAGATTGCAGAAACAGTGCTGCGACTACGAACGCCATAAGCAGATCGGGCCAGGCCGAGTTTAGCCACCAGACAAGGCCGGCCGCAGCGACCACCGCGAGATTTCCGATCGCATCGTTGCGAGAGAACAACCACACGGCGCGCACGTTGGCATCGCCCTTCCGGTGCGGGATCAGCACTACGGCTGCGAGAATGTTTACGACGCAAGCTACCAGCGCAAATCCAGCCATCAGCAGGGTTTGCGGCTCGTATTCGACAAACATGCGATAAATAGTGGAGCCGATGACGCCGAGGCCAAGCAGAGCCAGGAAAATGCCTTGCAGCAGCGCGGCCCGAGCACGGGCCACAAGACCCCATCCAATTGCAATTAGTCCCAGGAAAGAGATGAGACCATCGCCAATGAAGTCGAGAGCATCTGCTTGCAAGGCCTGAGATCCAGCCAGGAAACTCCCCGCAACCTGCACCACGCCATAGCCGGCATTGAGCAGCACGACGATCCACAGGGCGCGCTTGTAAGCGGGATTGACGTGCGACAAATCAGGAATATGACCATCATCCTCTCCCTCGGCAGTGCCGAGACGATCGAGTTGATAGCCGAGGCTCTGTACCGCTGCCTCCAGCTGCCGCAGGTTCTGTGCCGGATCATTGATATCGAGGGTCATGACCTGGGTAGCGATCGACACGCTAACATCCCGGACGCCTTCGGCCTTACGCGCTGTGCCCTCGATCTTCGCAGCACAGGACGAACAATCCATGCCAGTGACGGCATAGCGGATCAGATCGGCGTTGGCACTCATAGCTTCCTCGATTCTCTGTTCTGAGGGTGCTACAATCTGTAGCGACTACAGGAGCAAGAGAAAAAATGCAGATTGGCGAATTATCCGTAACCGGTGTTTTCAGGCCACGGGGGTCCATGGCATGAGTTGGGCGACGTTTTTGGCGGGATGACCGTTGGCAAGCTTTGCGAGCGTCTCGGTCATCCAGTCGTGCGGATTGATGCCGCCGATCTTGCAGTTTTCGATGAGCGTGGCGATCGCCGCCCAGTTGTCGCCGCCTTCGTCGGAGCCTGCGAACAGGGCATTTTTGCGATTCAATGCGAGGGGGCGGATCGAGCGTTCGACGGTATTGGAGTCGAGTTCGATGCGGCCGTCGTCGATGAACCGGGACAGTCCATCCCAGCGGGTGAGCGCATAGCGGATCGCCTCGCCGAGCTTGCTCTTGGCGCTGACCTGGCGACCACGGGCGGCAAGATATTGATGAAGATCATCGACGATGACGCGGCTGCGTTCGGTCCGAGCGGCACAGCGCTGCTCGGCGGGTGAACCGCGCACCTCGTCCTCGACACCATAGAGCAAGGCGATGCGGCGCAGCACTTCGGTGGCGACCGGGGATGTGTCAGCCAGCTCGTAGAACTTGCGGCGGACGTGCGCCCACCGGAAGCCGCCGGACTCCAGCCTCTTGGCCATCAGGCACAAGCCAGTGCCGTCCCACCAGACCAGCTTGACCCGGTCAGCGCGCTTCGCCCGGAAGACGTAGATCACGCCCGAATAATTGAAAGCACGGGGCATCAAGTTCGGCTGATTCCTCCCCAATATGTCAAACCATTCGTCAAGCGTTCGAAAACCGACAGCGCGGATGCCGAGGCGATTTGTGAAGCACTTAAACGCGCCGGGATTCGTTATGTACCGATCAAGACTCAGGAGCAACAAGCGTCGCTTGCTTTGCACCGTGCGCGAGATCTGCTGGTACGCCAACGTACAATGCTGACCAACATGATCCGTGGGACCGCCGCAGAATTTGGCATTGTCGTCGCCACTGGTTCCCAGCGTGTGGGCGACCTTCGTGAAGCACTTCAATCTGCCAAACTGGATGTCTCGCCGAATGAAGCGAGAGATACGGTGCAGTTGCTATTTGCCCAGTTCGACGATCTGGGTCGGAAAATTGAGATACTGGAGCAGCGTATAATGGCATGGCATCGCGCAAATGCGGTCAGTCGGCGACTTGCTTCGATACCAGGTATTGGCCCGATGAATGCGACACTTCTGGCCGCCACGGTGCTCGATGCCTCGCAGTTCAAGTCTGGGCGCGAATTTGCGGCGTGGATCGGGCTTGTTCCGCGCGAACATTCCAGTGGCGGCAAACAACGCCTTGGCGGAATATCGAAGCGCGGCAATCCCTACATGCGTCGCCTCCTCATTGTTGGAGCACATGCGGTGCTACGATGGACCCGGCGCGGCAAAGGCATGCAAAGCGCCTGGCTCCAGAGCTTGATCGAGCGCAAGCCTGCCAACGTCGTAGCTGTCGCGATCGCCAACAAGCTTGCTCGCATCGCGTGGGCAATCATGGCGCGAGGAGGCGTTTACCAATCAGCCAACATCGCAATCGCCTAGAGGGCGTCGTTGATGATGCACGGCTGAAGCTTGCAGGTGTGAAAGGAGTGATGGCGCAAAGGTCGCAGACCTCGGATCGGACAAACCCGATAGAAGCCCAGGGCGTCAATGCCCGCATCAACGATAGGGACCGGTTCGCGAATACCCATCAGGGCCAGCGGCGATGACCGCATAAACAGGCCGAATACATGGCTGCAAGCGATCTTCCGTTGCCAAACGCCCCATTTTTGCACTTGCCAGTCGGGGTGCGTCCATACACGGCTTCTACAATCCCCGCCGACGTCATTCATACCTGGGCGGCATCAGCCCGCTCGCGTTTGAAGCCAGGGTAGCATAATGAGACAGGTGACCGGCGCAAAACCGTTACAAGTCCACCAGGGCCAATTTTGCGTAAATACGCCGCCAGGAACGGGAGGGCTTCATTGAACGGCTGTTTAATGGACAGGACCGCATTGATCTGCCAGACTGGGCTCATCAGGCACTCGGTCACCTTGGTGGTCTGCGTGCGATGATAGCTGGTATCGAGGATCTCGTTACCCGAGATAAAGAGATGGAAAGTCGAACCGATCTCGAAACCACATTCAGGCATGTCCGTGATCTGACCCGGATCATGGAAACAGAAATACATGAAGCTGTACTTTCGTGCACCCGTACCCGGCGGCAGATGCTCGGAGGGGTCCCAACTCAAAACCCGACACTGCACTGATCCGTCATGAACCCAGAAGGTCGCCTTCGCGAGAAACTTCGCAAGATTGAGGCCCTTTATGCCGGCGCCACAACTGCGGGTGAAAAGGCCGCAGCGGGGGCGGCAGCAGATCGCATCCGCGACCAATTCAAGACGGCGAGCAAGAAGGAAAAGGCTGAGGAATTCAAGTTCTCGATCCCCGATCCATGGTCGCGACAGCTCTTCATCGCCCTATGCCGCAGATATGGCCTGCGACCATTCCGCTACCCCCGTATGCACCGACAGACGGTCATCATCAAAGCCCCGGTCAACTTCGTGAAGACGATGCTCTGGCCTGAATTTGAGGAATTGAGCGCAGCCCTCACTGCCCACCTGTTGGAGATCACCGAGAAGATTATTCGTGAAGAGATGCATGCATCGACCGAGGATGCAGAGGAAGTCGAAGAACCCCGGCTCCTGCGATGAACCAGCCCGCGCAATCACCCTCTGAAGTTCTTGTCGGTAATGTTGAACGGGTCACCTTTCACAGTGAGGAAAGCGGTTTTTGCGTTCTACGCATCAAGGCGCGTGGGCACCGCGATCTGGTAACGACGATTGGTCATGCTGCGATGATTGCGGCCGGGGAATGGATCACCGCCACCGGCGAATGGACCAACGACCGCAATCACGGCCTGCAGTTCAAGGCGCGGTTCCTGAAGACATCCGAGCCTTCCTCGATTGAGGGCATCGAGAAATATCTCGGGTCGGGCATGATCCGCGGGATTGGCCCGGCTTACGCCAGGCGGCTCGTCCAGATGTTCGGCAAGGACGTGTTCGACGTCATTGAGGCCAGCCCCGAACGGCTCAGGGAAGTGACGGGCATAGGCCCCATGCGCGCGGCGAAGATCACTTCTGCCTGGGCGGATCAGAAGGTGATCCGCGAAATCATGGTGTTCCTGCACAGCCACACCGTCGGCACGGCCCGCGCCGTGCGGATATTCAAGACCTATGGGGTGGATGCCGTTCAGATCATGAGCGACAATCCTTACAGACTGGCGCGGGATATCCGTGGCATCGGCTTTCGTACCGCCGACACCATCGCCGAGAAGCTGGGCATTGAGAAAACCGCCATGGTGCGGATCTGCGCCGGGATTTCCTATGCACTGACGGAAGCGATGGGCCAGGGGCATTGCGGTCTGCCTGTCGCGGAATTGAAGGACCTCGCTGAAAAGCTGCTGGAAGTCGATCGTGCCCTGATCATCACCGCGCTTGAACTGGAGCTGGCAGGCGGTTCCGTCATTGCCGACACGGTGGGTGGCACAGAATGCATCTTCCTCGGCGGTCTCTATCACGCCGAGAAAAGGATAGCAGAGCGGCTGAAAACCCTGCTGACAGGGGCTTTGCCGTGGGCCGCGATAGATCCTGACAAAGCACTGCCATGGATTGAAAAGCGCACGGGGCTAACGCTTGCCCCCACTCAGCGGGAAGCCATCGCTCTTGCCCTGCGCTCGAAAATGACGGTGATCACCGGCGGGCCGGGTGTGGGCAAGACGACCATCGTCAATGCCATCCTTCGGATCCTCGCTGCCAAGGGGGTTCAGTTGCTGCTGTGTGCGCCCACAGGTCGCGCCGCCAAGAGAATGACCGAAGCCACCGGTATGGAGGCCAAGACCGTACACCGCCTGCTGGAATTTGATCCCAGGGCGTTTGGGTTCAAGCGGGACCAGGAGAACCCGCTCGAATGTGATCTGCTGGTCATCGACGAAAGCTCAATGGTCGACGTCATGCTGATGCAGTCACTGGTCAATGCCATGCCTGACAGCGCCGCGCTGCTGATCGTTGGCGACATCGACCAGCTCCCATCTGTCGGGCCGGGCCAGGTGCTGGCGGACATCATTGGCTCTGGAACCGTGCCCGTTGTGCGGCTGACCGAAGTGTTCAGGCAAGCCGCGCAAAGCCGGATCATCACCACCGCGCACCAGATCAATCAGGGGCGAATTCCCGATCTGGGCAAGGTTGAGGGGGAAACGGACTTCTACTTCATGCCAGCAGACGATCCCGAAGATGCTGTGCCGCGAATAATCAATCTCGTCGGCAAGCATATCCCGCGCAAGTTTGGACTCGATCCGATCCGCGATGTTCAGGTTCTATGCCCTATGAACCGCGGCGGTGTTGGTGCGCGGTCACTGAATATCGAGCTTCAGGCAGCTTTGAACCCGAACCCGACGGCCAAGGTCGAGCGATTTGGCTGGATCTTCGCACCCGGCGACAAGGTGATGCAGATCGAGAACGACTACGACAAAGAGGTGTTCAACGGCGACATCGGCTACATTCAGGCGGTGGATACCGTCGAAGGCGAACTGACCGTGGACTTCGACGGCCGCGAGGTCAGCTACCTGTTCGGGGAACTCGACACGCTTGTCCCGGCTTATGCCGCAACGATCCACAAGAGCCAGGGGTCGGAATACCCGGCAGTCGTCATCCCGGTGATGACCCAGCACTACGCCATGTTGCAGCGCAATTTGCTCTACACCGGCCTCACCCGGGGGAAGAAGCTGGTCATTCTGGTGGGGCAACGCAAAGCAATCGCGATAGCCGTCAAAAATGAATCTGGTCGCCGCCGCTGGTCAAAACTTGATGAGTGGTTACGGTGTTGAGAATAAGGTGGTCAGTACGTCGCTCCGATCTGATACGCGGTCAGCCGTTTGCAGGCTTGACGATACGTTTTGCTGCAGCATTGCACCGGGCGGCAAGCCTGGAGATGTCGTCAGCAGCCGAGCCGCTGATGGCGCGGCCGTTTCGCGCAATCTCCTCGCCTATGTCTCGCCGCCGGGATGGGAGCACATCAACCTCACCGCCGAATATAGCTGGCCAAAGTCCTAAGCGTAGGATTTTGCCCCATCCCGCAAACGCCCCCTTGGAGTCATCCTCTTAATGAACCCACAGGAATTAATTGCTACCGCCTACATACCGGGCGGCCAGGAACTGCGGCTTTTGCGACGCGGGGGCGACTTCATGATCGTCCTTGATCGCAACGAACTGATGAGCAGCCGAATGAGCGGTTCCGAAGAGGCGCTTGCGGTGATGAGCTGCGAACGGATGAAAGAGCGGATTGCGCCGCGCATGCTGATCGGCGGCTATGGCATGGGCTTCACCTTGCGCGCAGCGCTTGCGGTGCTCGGTGTTGACGCGCAGGTGACAGTAGCCGAGCTGGTGCCCGAAATTATCGATTGGGCGCGAGGGCCTATGGCCGAACTGGCTGCGGGATGTCTGGATGATCCCCGTGTGCGGCTTGTCCAGGGCGACGTTGGGGCACTGATCGACGGGGCGACCGGCGCCTATGATGCGATCCTGCTCGATGTCGACAATGGGCCGGATGGCCTCAGTCGTGATGGGAATGACCGATTATACTCGGTGCGGGGACTGGCAGCTGCAAAGGCCGCGCTCAGGCCCGGCGGCGTGCTGGCGGTGTGGTCAGCCGCGCCGGACAAGGCGTTCGCGCGAAGGGTGGGCAACGCAGGATTCGGCGTGGAGGAAATCGCCGTTCGCGCGCGCGGCAACGGCAAGGGGCCGCGACATGTAATCTGGTTCGCGGCAAAGCCTGGATCGACGCCAAAGAATGTCCCCTTCCTCAAATCTCGCGCCTGAAAACCGACCGTCTGAATGCGGTCAACCTTCCCCTGCTACTCAACCCCCCGCCTCCAGACGTTTTCGAAATTGTCAAAAGCTGTCCCTTCTGATGTTCGGATGCAATGAACCGGGTTTATCGAGATTCCTTGTCGATGTGGGGATAAACCTCCGGGCCAGCGTCTGAAGGCAGTCGATCTGGGCGTCGAGTTTCCGGATGTCGGCTACCAGTCGCTCTCGTTCGCTCCGGGCGAGCGTCAGGAGGGTAGCAACTTCAAGCTGCTCCTCTGATTTTCCGTCGTCGATTTTGATCGTTGCCGGTTGTGGTGGAATTTCGCTGTCATCTGCAAGCTCATGATCGACAGTCAGAATATTTTCTGCTGGAGTTGACGGCTCTTCGAAGTGCGGGTCTGAAGCCGGGGCTCCTGAGGGCTGAGCTGGCGGCGACACAGGTTCCGTTTCGGGCTTGATGACCGGCGCGGATATTTCCGGTTTTGTGCGTACGTCGGGGCGCAAGCTGGTGCCGGTGGGACCGTATAGTCCGTCCATCACTTTGTCCCCAATTTTCGCTATTCCCCGGACGGAGTTTCCCCAGGTGCTTTTGGCGAGGCCACAGGCGGCAGCGGCAGCGGGATGCGAACCATGTTCCGCGACCAGTTTTCGCATGTCGTCTCGTATGTCACTTTCGGAAAGACCTCGGTATTTGTTACTCATGTTCTGATCCTTTGGCTTATTGGCGACCATTGGAATGTGCTGGGAAGGAAGTCGGAGAAGCTGCATGCGCTCGCGCAGCCGATGCGCGAATGCGCGGACATCTTCAGGGCTGACGGTAGTGCTGTTGAGTATAAAGGTTCCAGGATCTCCGCCGGAGACCGTAGCTTCCCAGACGGAATAGCCTCTGGTTCGAATGAAACGAACATCATCATCAAGACCTGACATCGTCGTTAGAGACATGGATTCCTCCTTCAAACGCGACGATAAAAACTGGTAGCGGGTCATCTGAATTGTCGAATATCAATCATCCATCATTCGTGCGTTATTCATGTTTTGTTCTCCGTTCTTACTTGAGATGATCTGCACTGATGATGGTGCGGCATGTCCGCATAAAAGGAGCCGATCCGGGATTGGGACCCGGATGGCTGAAACATGGGCCAAAAATGACCTGAGAACGATGGTCGGTCCGTCGAGGAGGTTAGGTGTCACTTTCGGCATAGTTCATTTCCTCCGTATCTTGCCCATGGCAGGACGGTTCCGGTGCGCAGCATGGCGCACCCAATGTCGCGGCCGTCGGGCAGGGTGCATGTTGCAGCGGTGCGGACGCCTTTGGCGTGGCCTTCAGACCGACATTTCATGGCGGGAGCCTTGACCCTGATGTGGCCGGTTCTTGTCGATCCGCGGGGTCCGCCCAGGATGTCGACGAGAGCGTTTCGTGCAGCGATGCCGGAAGCACGCGGGCAGGGGTGTCCGCGAATGCAAGTGCCGTCGATTTCGCGCGCGGCGATGCCGCTAAGGCGGATACGCGGTCCTTCGGCGCACCAGATTGGGCCATCGCCGTCGTAAACGTGCGTCGGTGTGCAGGCGAAGATCAGGCCGGCGACGATGATGGATGCAGCTCCGGCCATCTTCAGTCGGCTTCGATCGGTTTGTTGCAAAGTTCGTCATTCCAGTCCTTGAACTGGAGCGGTGGCTGGACGATGGCGACCTGAAGGCCATCGGCTTCATATTTTTCGCGGGCGCGCTCGGCTGCGGTCAGGCCCGGCGCATCATTATCGGCGGCGATGGTAATTCTCCTGACAGTGTCCGGAAATTGCAGCTTGTGCATATTGCCGGTTCCAAGGGGAACCCAGACGGGGGTTTCGCCAAATCGTTGGGAGAGGGTGAGTCCGTCCTCCAGCCCTTCGCAGACGATGATTTCGGCATCGACGCCGCCGAGACGGACGGCACATCCGTCGATTGCCCCAAGGGACAATTTCGGATGGGAGAGTCCAGCTTTTTGTCCGGTAGCTGTAAGGAACACGCGATGGACGGCCATGAGACGACCAATACGATCGACGGCGGCGGCGATCATGGCTGGTAGTCGGCGGCCTTTACCGGAGGTTTCCTCGCCTTTGCGCAGCGGCGCCACGACGTACCGGATGGCTGGTGGCGGTGGCGTATGAATACGTCTGCTTTGCAGATACAGATCGGCGGCTGTGCCGGCTGTCGGCACGGATCTATTCCATTGCACACGGGCTTCGCGAATTGCTGCGACGTAGTCGCTGCGGTCGCGTTCGGTCGCTGCTGCCTTCTCGACGGGATCGAGCGGGATATGCTCCTGATCGGCGAGCCAGCTTACCGCTTCAAGGAAAGACAGATTATAGGCGTGCTGGACGAAGCTGATGCCGTCGCCGGCAGCGCCGCATCCGAAGCAATTGTATAGCCCCTTGGTGTCGTTGACGTAGAAGGACGGCGTTTTTTCCTCGTGAAAAGGACAAAGTCCGACCATTTCCACGCCGGCAGGCTTCAGGTGTACGATATCGCCAACGATAGAGCTGAGACGAATATTCTGGTGGATCTTGTCGATCTGGTCGCGTGAGATCATTAGCGTCATGCTCCTTCACCCCTATCGGGCAGGAGCCCGCTAATGCGCTCCTGATCGACTTCAGCATGTTCGATCACGAGGTTGCCAACGATGGAGGCCAGGGGCCAGACGGCTCCGGCAACGGTCGAAAGTTTTCGACCGGTAATGGATCGTGAGGTCACAGCGCGTAGCGCTGGACAGATCGCAGGCGGATGCTAGGTGCAAAAGCAGCCATGATCGTCTCCTTGAAAGACGGTTGTGGTCAGAGCCGGGGCAAGGTTGGCGCCTTGCTTCGGCTCGCCTTTCTTGGTAGCCAAATAGAATGGCTACGTCAATAACGGATACTAGTAAAAAGCGCAGAGGTCGGCCCTCTGGAGAACCTACGTCCCAGATCATGGTGAGGATGACTGCGGAGCAGCTTTCGGGTCTGGACGCATGGATTGAGACTTTGGCTGAGCCAAAGCTCACCCGTCCGGAAGCGATGCGTCGGCTTGCGCGGATCGGTATGGAGCGAACAGGGCAGGGCGAAGCCTTGCGGCGACTGATCGCCGATCAGATCGAGGCGCCGGTTGCTGAGGCCGATGCAGACCGATTGCTACTGGTTGAGAAATGCGAGGCGTTGCTTGCAGAACTGAAATGCTCATATGAGCGTTAGATCGCCCGTTCATTTCTGTGCGTAAGCGCGTTGCGAAGTGCAATGACCGTAGCTAGAAATAAAATGCCCCGATGGTGTGCATAGCAGGGACCACCGGGGGATACAGGCTCCATATGCATGATCGGGCCGAAAAAATCAAGGATAAAGCTGTCGCGTGCCTACATTCATTGCTGCCCTCTCCGCTGAAAGGTTCGATACGTACCGGAGTTGGGCTGGAGGGAATCTGGCGCTTGCCGAGCGACTCTATACCTACAACGTCCAACTTTCAGCTGCGCTATACGGCCCCCTGCACATGCAGGAAGTTGCGTTGCGGAACATGGCCGACAGGGCTCTGATGGAGAAGTATGGACAGAGCTGGTTTGACGATCCTGCAGTATTGGTAATTGGCTATCAGACCGGGTGCATCACCAAGGCACGCCAGACGCTGCAGAAGGCCGACAAGGTTATCACGCGCTCCCAAATCATCGCCGAACTTAATTTCGGCTTTTGGTCATCGCTCTTCGGTCGCCTGGCACACCATCTCTGGCAGACTCTTCGCCCGACCTTCCAGGCAAAAGGCATTCAGCGCGGTATGATCGCGAAGGAACTTCGCGAGTTGCGGCAGCTGCGTAACAGGATCGCTCACTACGAGCCAATAATCGCGCTGCCGCTCGCCCAACGCTATGCCAGCATCACCACGTTGACCGGCTGGCTATCGCCGAGCGCTGCGGCGTGGATTGCAAACTATTCGACGTGGCCCGAGGTCTATCCGGCGGTGCCGATTCTCGTACCCGACCCGGAAAGCCGGACATTGCGGGTGGCAACTGCGGCGATTCCTTTCCTCCCGAAATGATACGTATTAATTTACCTGTCGAGCCGCACGCGCCTTATATTGGCTTGGAGAGAAGGTCGAAAGCTTTGGGCAAAGGGATCGATGCTGCGGTGGACATCCGTAGGCGATATAACAGGCCCTGGGGAAATGATCGCAGTGGCGGCTGAAGTGTTCATGGGAAGCTCCTCGGACAGAATTGCAGAGCAAACCAGAGGGTGCCCTCTCAGGCCTCGACTGGCTCCATCCCGCCCCACTCCCTCTTTCCCTCCTGCTTCTGGACAGTTCGCCGTAACTGGAATTGCGATCGCGCCAGATCGTGTCCCTGATCATCTATCAGATTGAGTTTCCACGGTTTTTCTGCAACGTTCTGAAGCTTCTAGTCAGACGCTATTTCCCGATCGGTCGGGTTCGGGGAGAGCCAGACGATGAGGTCCGAGCTTTTTCAGAGCGGCGACGGCAACCTGCCCGAAGGAGCGCGAGTCATCACCATTGCGCATCGCGATGGCGGCATTTGCGGCGTTCACAGCCTTCAGACCATGGAAGGTACGACCGAGATGGAGGTCGCCGCTGGTGGCGCGCCTGGACATGCCGCGCAGATATGCTCCGGGACTGCTAACAGCGCCGGAGCGGTATTTTTGCACGGTCGCGATGACAGCGGCGGCCGCTGCCTTTTGCCCCATCAGGCGACAGGCTTCCCGCCAAGTGTGCGGATTTATCGAGTTTTGGTGGGCAAGGCGTTCAGCAAGTGCGATGACATCGCCCCATGTCGGGTTTTCGAACGTGAGGGAATAACAGATTTCCGGAGCGGCGCTTTCGAGGAAAGCGGGAGTGACCCCATAACGCTCGAGATCCTCTTCCGCTGACGTTTGCGGGGTTTGTTTCCGGACATCATAGCCCCTGCTGCTACTTTCTTCCGAATAGCCATTACTGTATTCTGCGTTAGCAGATAGGTGTTGCTTTGTAGTTGTAGAGTGGGTGAGGTCAGGCTCATCCAAGGGTGGGATTTTTGATGTTTCGAGTGTCGGATCAGCGTCCGCCATGAGGGAACCCAGCAGGCTGGCAACGCGTTGTTCGAGCTGCTCGGCCGCGTTCGTAAGGGTGGCGAGGTCCCGACAACCTCGCAGGTGGTGCACGGCGATCCGGGCGAGTTCGAGTTCATTGGCCGCGACGGCGGCAATTTCCGGGCTGACGGGGCTTAGGGCAATCGAGCGGATTTGCCGCCGTGCCGCCGCTACGCGTTTTCGGGTAATGTCGATTTCCCGGTCCTGGTGGATGCCTTTGGCTGCGACCGAAAGAAACTCCTCGTAGCGCACGGCGATCGGACTGAGAACCATTCCGTAGGCCCATATGATGTTACCGTCAGCGCTTCGCGCTCCGCCGCGACGGCCATTGGGACTGTCCTTGTGACTGATCAGGTGCATTTTACAGGCAAGGGCGAGCAGGTGCTGGAGATGGCGAACACCGATGCAGAGCTTTTGCGCAAGCAGTTCGTTGCGTGGCCAGACGATGGGTTGCCGATCCGGCAGCCAGTCCTGTTTCTGCGTCCATGCGAACAAGGCGTCGACCAGATGGACAACTGAGCGGGGAATGGCGAGGTATGGGGCAGCGCGTTTGAATGCAGCGAGATATTGCGATGGCAAGATCTCGGCTGTCCCCTCGAACTGGCTGGCGAGATGCAGCGATACGGCGGTTGCCGGGTCGGTTTTTCGCAGTCCCGAGGGGTTATTGGATGCGTGTTCCATTCGTCCGGTTCTCCTGTTGGTGGAGACCGAGCAGGCAAACCAGACCTGTGGCACGAAACGCGCTTTTAGGTTGATTTGTCGAGAAAAGCGGACTAGAAATGGACCACGTTCTTTTGGGGCCCACAAAGTCGGCAAGCTTTGTCAGTCCATATTTCTCTCAAAAAGCCCGGCCACTGGCCGGGTTTTTTATGCCTGCACGGAATCTCCTTTCTTGATCGGCGCGTCCGGCGCCCGTGACGCCGCGAGATTCCTCGAGTGGAATCGTTGCGACAAGATCGTAACTATGGATACGGAAAACGAGCAAGCATCCGGAAATCTGATGCTATGGGGAACGCTGTCTGGCGATTGTGTGCGAGCGCGGTGACTCCCTGCCGGTCATTTTTATGATCGAGATGCTTAAAGCAGCGGCTGGTGGCTATTACAGACATCATCTTGTCACATAAATCACATGGAATTTTAATGCGTGACGAGCGGCTGCCCGATTGTCCAACGAGCCGGCATTTTTTGTGGGAAGATAATGCCATTCAAGTGACGTCATTGCATTGCCGTATCGAGTTTATACGCTTTTTCCGATCCGTATGGATTGTCAGTATCTGATGTTTTGAGATTCGTGACGGATATGTCTGCGACGATTTTCGATGCGCAATTGTTCGGCGAACCATACTGCGTGGTTCCGTGCCTGGTGTGGATCGAGAGCGTTTTCGTTCGCGAGATCAGGAAGCAATGGTAGCATTGTTGCAACAAAATCATCCAGATAACGCACATATGTTTTGACAAGATGATCGGCGGTCACATTCTCGGTCAGCAGTCCGGCTACTACTGGAGCGCCCGTCACATGGAGAATTTTAAGCTTGAGGTCGAGCGAGCATGGCCGCTCCCCAGACTGAATACGGCGCAAGTGGCGGGTAGATATGCCGACTTCACGTGCGATCGTCGCTAGCGGCAAGTTTGAGTTCTCCACGACCGCTCTGATGAGTGCGTTGTTTTGAGTACGCATGCTAAAGGCCCCCGACAAGCTTCACTCTTTTTTAAGTGATGCCGGTAAAAAGGGAAGGCACTCAAATTTGATTCATGTCGCGCTCAGCCTTGGGAGGCTGTGCCGGGGACTGGCAATAGCCAGGAGGGAAACCGCGACGACGTCGCCGTAGCTGTATTTAGCCACACCAATACGGCGGAGCAAATATCTTGCTTCCTGAAATAATGCCAGCTCATCACTTTTGAGTGAAATGTAAATCTTGATGTCGCCCGCCCACCATTTAGCCGGATGGCGTTGCAACATACGCTCAATCAGATGTGTGTCGGCTGCGATAACTGCATCGAGACCGATAAGAACTGTGCTACGGACGTTTTCTATTGTGCTATTTTGCTTGGTGCAGATGGCTACTGCGTCGGCGGCGATATCCAGCAGCGCCTCATTCCATGCAAAAATATGAGTGTGGATTTTCTCGCTCATGAGGCTGCTTTACCCTTTTGCATATGACCTGGTGTCTCTTCTGAAAATTAAGCGGACCAAAAGGTCCGGTCATGCGGACCTTTTGGTCCGGTGGCACTGACAACTGATTCGAGCCAGTCTGTCTTTTTCCTAAGACGGAGAAATATACGAAAAGAATTATACGGGGTGAAGCAATATAGTTACGTCTTTCACAATTAGCATTTGCCGCATTTGAACCCTGGAGGTGGAATTGTCCGTGGGCGCTGTTGCCCGATTGGATATCTACCGAAGGAGTAACGAAAATGGCGATTGCTATTACGTCCGCGCCACGGACGTTCCTGCGTAAGGCTGAGATGGTGGCGCTCGCCGCACTGCCGGCAATGGTTGCAGGCGGGGCGGCGATGGCCGGCGCCGACACGACGTTCGACACCGCGCTGACCCTGTTCACCGACTTCCTCGAAGGCTCGGGCGGTACGATCATCACCGTGCTGTCGCTGGCGCTCGGCCTTGTCGGACTTGCTTCGGGTCGGTTCTCGCTGGCGCAGATCGCCATTCCGGTCGGGGTGGGTGTCGGTGTCAGCACCGGCGTTCCGATCGTGACGTCGACCATCTCGGCGGTCGTCTAGGTCGCGACAGGAAAGGGAGGGGTCGGCATGAGTTCTGATCGCTATCAGGTCCCCCGACATCTGGACGATCCGGAGCTCATTGGAATTTGGACGCTGGATGAATTTCTGGCGATGCTGATTCCATTCACCTGGGGCATTCTCGCAGGATTTATCTTCACCGGTATAGGTTTGGCGATTGTTTGCTGGTTCGCGCTGAGAAAGGTCAAGGCAGGGCGTTCCACATCCTGGATCATTCACGCCGGTTATTGGTATCTGCCAGCAAGTTTCACCGGATTGAAGCTGACCCCTCCCTCTTTCTGTCGAACGCTGGCGGGGTAGAAACATGCTCATCGATAATGTCAACAACAAGGCGAATGCCCTTCAGAAGCAACGCAATATTCTTGTGATTGCGTCGATGGGACTGTTGATCCTGAATATCTTCATGATGATCGCGGTGGTGTCGAAGGACCGCGAGATCGTGCTTCAGCCGATGCTCTCCAAACCGGTCACAATCCGGACTGGCGAGGTCGATCCGACCTATCTCGAGGCCGTGACCAGAGACACCGCGTTGACGCTGCTGAACCGCAGTCCGGCGGCGCTGGACTACTGGATGAGCGAGGTTCTGAAGCTGGTCGATCCGTCGGCCTATGGGTCGGTGAAGCGCGAGTTGATGAAGATCGTTCGCGAGCAACGCAATTCCGACATGGTGCAGACGTTCGCGATGAGCGCGCTGCGCGTGTCGCCGAAGAAGCTGGAATCGCAGGTCGAAGGCATCGTTTCGACCTACGTCGGCAGCAAGGTGATCAGCACCCAGTCGCGCACCTTCAATTTCCGCTGGAAGTATGAGGGCGTGTCGTTGCGCCTTGAGGGTTTTGAGATGCTGGGTTCCGAGGAGGAATTCGATGGCTAGGTTTCTGGAAAATAGGGCCATGGTTGTGCCGCTGCGATGGTCGCGGGAGTTGCTCGGTCTTTTGCTGCTTTGCAGCGCCGCCGCATCGGCTGCCGATCAATATCAGATGGCTGCCGATAATGCGCGTGTCGAATGCAAGGCGTCGCGTCGGGAGCTGACGCGCATCAGTCTGATCGGCGATCAGTTCGCGTCCCTGAACAAGATCGCGGTGGGCACGCCCTATAATGATTTCTCGGTGGCGCATGAGCCGGTTCGTGGCGACATCTATTTGTCGGTGCCGGAAGGTTTCGCACCCCGCACGCTCTCCTTCTTTGCGACGTCGAAGAAGGGCTATGTGTACAAGTTCGTTTGCACTGTTAGCGAAACGGAAGCGCAGCAGGTGTTTGTGACCAACCCGGCGATTGCGACCGGGGAGGCGGCGGCCTGGGAGAATGAGACGCCGCTGCAAACGACGGCCGTACGGCTTATCCGGGCGATGGCGAACCTTGAAACAGTGGACGGGTATGCGGTCAGGCAGACCGCGGGGCCGACGGATAGTGTTGGCACGCTCTCCACCAGATTGATGGCTGAATATCGCGGCGCGCGGCTCGTGGGCAAGTCGGTGCGGGTCATGAACCGCGGGAGTGCCGCTGTTTCGTTGACCGAAGACCAGGTTGCGCCACGCGGCACGCTGGCGGTGATGATCGAAACGCCGGAACTCGCACCCGGCGCCGCGACCATGGTCTATGTGGTCGAGCCGAATGGAGCATCAAAATGATCTCGTTCGGCAAGTTCGGCAGGAAGGGTCAGAACCCGGACGGTGGATCAGAGGTTGCAGCCAATCCGTCGGCGGAAGCGAATGTTCGGGCGCGATCGCAACAACGGTTGCTCGCCTACGTCGCGATCGGCGCGGTCGTTATCGGTGGCGCTTATGCTGTTTTCAAGGATGACGGATCGGACGGGGAGAAATCGGCGGTCGAGGATGTGCTGGACCGGGTCAATGTTTCGGACACGGTGAACCGGAACCTGTCGCAGAAGGAATGGCTTGCCAGTTCCGAGGCCGACATCGCCCAGATGAAGAACAAGATAAAGGAGATCGAGCGGGGCCGAAATGTAAGTGACGATGTCGAAGGTCGTCTGGAAGCGCTGGAAAAAGAAAATGCCGCACTGAAGCGGGACGGGCAGAAGGTGCTCGCCGCCTATGAGCAAGAAAATGCCAGGCTGAAAAAGCAGGCCGATCATGCGGCGAAAGCGCCGCCGCCGGGGAAGGCTGCGGGTCCGGCAGGGCAGTGGAAGGGCGAGGAGCCGTTCAGGCCGGCGTCGGGAGCCGGCGCTGGCCGTCAGGGCGCTGGAGGCGGTTTCCCGACGGGTTTTGGAGAGGTCAAGACGATCAGCTTCGGGGCGACCGCCAAGGGAGGTGGGGGCGCGCCGCTCGGGTTTAACGCGACCGCTCCGGATGCGCCGCCGACGACAATCGAGGCGTCGGAGGATTATCTGCCGCCCAACAGTTACGCTCCGGCGCGGGTGATCGTCGGGGTCGATGCTTCTGTCGGGGTTCAGTCGCAAACCGATCCGCTTCCGGTTTTGTTGCGTATTACCGGTCCGGCGCGATCGGTAATCAACAATGGCAAGCTGCTGACGACGAAGCTCGAGGGCTGCGTTATCAATGGCGCGGCGCGCGGAGATCTGTCCAGCGAGAAGGTTTATGTGAAGCTGGTCCGGATGACCTGCGATCAGCCTGGTGGCCGTGTCGCGGTATCCGAGGTGAAGGGATATATTTCCTTCGGCGGCAAGGCAGGCGTGCGCGGAAATATTGTCTCGCGTGAGGGTGGGCTGGTTATGCAGGCGCTGCTTGCCGGTATTGCCGGCGGGTTCGGCCGTGGCTTTCAGGCGAATGCCGATTCCATGCTGCGCAATCCGACTGTGACGATCGACGGCGAACGGCCGCAGCTTTCGACGGGTGACATTGTCCGGGGTGGCCTGGGTGAGGGCGCGAGCACTGCCGGCGATATGGTCTCAAAATATCTGATCGAGCGTGCCGAGCAGTATCAACCGATTGTGGAAATGCCGACGGGTGTGGACGTGGAAATCGTCTTTCTCGACGGCGTTTATGTGCGCGGGAGCAAATCTTGACATACGAAACAACAGGAAATCCGGCGGCCGCAGGGTCGGCGAAGCGTCGTCCATGGGGGCGCTGGTCACTGGCCGCCCTCGCGATCGGCGCCGGCTTTGGCGCCATCTGGGCGTCCCAGGCGTATGCGGCAAAGGATATGTCGGCCGAGGTGCGTGAGGCGCTGAAGGAGCGACTGCCGCGCACCGGGATCAGTTCGATCGACTGTTCGAAGCTGCCGGGCATGTGCGAGGTCACGGCGGGCCAGACCTTGTTCTACACGGATCGTTCGGCGCGATACATGGTGATCGGCCGGGTTTACGACATGGAGACGCGGGCGGATCTGACGGCGGCGCGGCTGCTGGAGATGAATCCGGATCTTCTGGTGGCGGGCGCACCCCGCGCTGAAGGTTCCGCTGGCGAAGCGCGTACCCGTTCGGCGGGTAACAGCCGCGGGGTTACGTCGAAAGTCGATCTTTCAGCGCTGCCGAAGGATGGCGCAATCCGTTGGGGCAAGGGGCCTGAGCGACTGACGATATTCACCGATTTGCGGTGCAGCTACTGCGCGCGGCTATCGGAGGTGCTGGCCTCGATGCCGGTGACGGTCGAGGAACGACCGATTTCGACATTGGGCTCTCGTCGCTTGTCGGAGCGGGCTTATTGCGCGGTGGAGCCGGTGACGGCGCTGCATCGCGCTTACGGTGGGGATGCCCTGGCGAACGAACCACAGCGCAAGGACTGCGACACGGCGGGTCTGGACGCCAACGAGGCGTTCGCGCGGCGCGCCGGGTTCAGCGGGACGCCGGTAATTGTCCGGTCGGATGGTGCGGTAGTCCGGGGCTTGCGGAGCGCGGATCAGCTCACGGCGTGGATAAAAGACGGAAAGGCCGGCGGAGACAAGACCGCCCGGACAGGTCGATGAGGGGGTTCGTCGTCATGCGGGTCAGTCCCTTGCTGTTGCTGGCGCTCTCCGGCTGCATGACCACCGGGACAAACATTTCCGGGTCATTCACCTGCGATGCGCCCGATGGCGTCTGCGCGCCGATGACGGCGATCGACGATGAGGCGATCCGGTCCATCGCCGGGACGCTGGCGGGAATGGAGACGACCACGGCCAACAGGCCGGGGGAAGGCGCCATCCTTGCGTCCTATGGCGAGGGAGGGACGCCGGAACGGACGAACGAGCGGACAGCGAAAGTGGTGTTTCCGGCGCGGATCGACGCGAACGGGATGTATCATGAATCGACCGTTGTTCATGCAGTCATCGAACAGCCGGTCTGGACAGATGCATTGCGCGAGCCGGACCGCCACAAGGTCGCCCGGGCGTCGACCGGCGATAGCGCGATCGAGACAAGTCCGTCGAAACGCGGCGCGGCGCTGGCGACGATGGACGAGGTTATCGCGGCGCGTGCCGCGCGGCGCGAGGGCAGCCCGGTTGCAGAGGCGTCGGGTGGTCCCGAAGTCCGTCACGCGCCATCGCCTGTCGCGCCGGTATCGGTTCCGCCGAAGGTCGCTGGAGTGACGCCTTCCGAAGTGGTCGTCAGCGCGCCGGGGCTTGTCGTCGAACAGAATGTCGAGGCGAAACAGCAAGGCAGGCTGTGGGTGGGACCGGAGCAGTCGTCGGCTACGGCGGGTGCATCGGCTGCGGACGTTGAGAGTGCTGCGGCGACGCGAACGCTGAATGCGGTTTCGCTGTCCGCGGCGATGGGCGGCGCGGTGTTGTCGGTCGGTAGTCCGACGATTGCCCAGGGTGACGCCGGCGAGGAGCCGCTGCCATGAAACTGCTCGACAGGATCGCGGGCCTGATCATGGGTGATCGCGCCGATACGGAAGACGCGCGTCCGACGTTCACGCTGGACATGCTTTCGCAATATTTGCCGTGGCGGGTCTTCGATGATGAGAAGCGGATTTTCATCAACCGGAACTCCAGCGGTTTCGTGCTGGAAATCCCGCCGCTCGTCGGCGCGGATGAGCGCACGGCGGATATTCTGGCGCAGTTTTTTCAGGAAGGTTTACCGAAAGGCGCCTGTGTCCAGATCCTGTCGTGGGGCAGCCCGCGCATTGGCCGTCAGATCGGCGGTTGGTTCGTGCCGCGCTACGAAGCGGGGCCTTTCTACCGGCACATGGGTCGCAAGCGCGTCGATCATTTCTTCAAGGGCGTCTGGGAGTCCCTGTCGCAGGACTCGCCGTTTCACCTGCGGCATCACCGGGTCATCATTTCGGTCGGGGTGCCGGACAGCAGCAAGATTTCGGTGAGCGAGCTGGTCAATGTGCGCGAGCAGCTGGTCGGCACGCTGAAAACCCTGGGTATCGAGGCAATCAGCTTTACGCCGAAAGACCTGATCGATCTGGTCGATGATCTGACGTCGCCGACCACGGCGCATGATGACGATGCCGTGAACTATTCCGAACTGGACCCGATCGCCGATCAGGCGGTGCGCCGCGACATCGAATTGCAGATCGAGCCGCATAAGATGCTGCTGCGCACCGAGCGGTGGCGTCCGATCGGGCTGGACGATGATGGCCATGCCGAAATCGGTGAAGTGTATCCGGATCATTTCGATGTGCGGCATTTCAGCGTGCGCAAATATCCGGAGCGCTGGACGCCCTGGGAATGCTCGCGGCTTATTGGCGATCTGTTTGCGGACAAGCTGCGCTTTCCGTGCCCGGTCGCAACCTTCATGTGCCTCGAATATCCGGACGAAGAGGCATCGTCGGCGAAGGCGGGCTACAAGTCGTTGCGGACCACAAGCCTTCTCGAGGGCCGGGGAGCGAAGTTTATTCCGGGCCTTGGTGAGCAGGCGGCGGAGTGGCGGCATGTTCAGGACCAGCTCAAGGAGGGGCGCAAGCTCGTCAAGGTCTTCTACGGTGTCACCAGTTACTCGCCGATGGGGGAAGGGGACCGCAACGAGCGGATTGTCAAAGCCATCTACAAGTCGGCGGGCTGGGATCTTGAGGACGCGCGGTTCCTGCAGATCATGGGAATGCTCGCTGCATTGCCCCTGACCTTGCCGGACGGGCTGGCGGTCGATCTCGGGAGGATGAAGCGCTTCCGGACGTTGCTGACGTCGACGGCCGCGAACATGGCCCCTTTGCAGGGCGAATATCTGGGATCGGATGTTCCGCACATGCTGCTTGTGGGCCGGCGGGGAGAGCCATTTTACTGGTCGCCGTTCGAGAACAAGGCGGGGAACCATAATGTCGCCGTGATCGGCAAGTCCGGGTCCGGCAAATCGGTTTTCATTCAGGAGCTGTGCGCGGCGCTGTGCGGCGCCGGGGCGAAGGTGATCGTGATCGACGATGGCCGGTCGTTCATGAACTCGGCGAAGTTGCAGGGCGGCAGTTTCGTCGAATTTACCATGTCGTCGGGTTTTGGTCTCAATCCATTCTCGATGATCGACGCGGAACGGGCAGCACAATCGCAGGATTACAAGGTCGACAGCATGGCGATGCTGAAGGCGATCGTCGGGCAGATGTGCCGGTTCATCGACCGGCTGAACGATACCGAACGCGGTCTGATCGACCATGCTGTGAATGAGGTCTGGGAAAGCCATGGCAGTAAGGGGACGATCGACGCCGTCGCGTCTGCGCTGAATGCTTCCGGCAATGCCATGGCGATCGACATGGCGATCGCGTTGTCGCCTTTTTGTTCGTCGGGCACCTACGGCGGCTTCTTCAATGCGCCGGCGACGATGTCGCTGGATCAGGCGTTCACGGTCTTTGAACTGTCCGATCTGGGCAGCCGGGAAGAGCTTCGCGCCGTTGTGTTGACGGCGATCATGTTCCTGACGTCGCAAATGATGACGCGGATGCCGCGATCGGTGAAGAAGCTGCTGCTGATTGACGAAGCCTGGCAATTGCTGAAGGGCGGCTCGATGGCGGAGTTCGTCGAGAATTACGCCCGGACCTGCCGGAAATATGGCGGCAGCCTGTGCACGGCGACGCAGTCGATGAACGACTATCACAAATCGCCCGGCGCCAAGGCGGCGCTGGAGAATTCCGACTGGATGGTGGTTCTCCAGCAAAAGCCGGAAACGATTGCGGACATCAAGGCCAGCCAGCGACTGGAGATGGACAATGCGACGGAGACGCTGATCCGGTCGCTCAAGCGTAACGGCGCCGAATATTCGGAGATGCTGATCAAGGGGCCGGAAATGCAGGCGCTGGCGCGGCTGTGCCTCGATCCATGGTCGGCAAAGGTTTACTCGTCGTCGCCGGAGGATTTCGCCGAAATCGAGCGGGTGACCAGCGCCGGCTACACGATCGAAGAGGCGATCGACGTTATTTCCAGCCCGGCCAGCTCGCGGGAGATGGAGGCCGGCTATGCGCGCGCGGCTGAATGACATGGCCGACAAGCGGCATGCCGATACCTTGCCGGTGGATTGGGTGAGGGTGCGCCAGCTGGCGCAGGACGCAGCTTATGTCGCGCTGTCAACGCTGATGTGGGCCGGGGGCGTTGTTCTGGGCGTTCTCGGCTGCGGTATGCTGGTGTTCTTGCTGTTGTCGGGCGGCAATATGGAGGGGTTTTTCTTCCATATCGACAATCTGGCGTCGCGTTATGTCGAGGCCGATGCGGCGCGTCGGGCGGCGTTCAACGATCTGGTCATGCAGGGTTTCATGGTTTTGCTGGCAGCCGCTGTGGTGCTGCGCGGGCCGGCTTTTGTGCGGCGGTTGCGGGCAGGGCTTGCCCGGAGGGGAGATGCGGCATGAGTGATTTCGATACCATCGACCAGGGGAAGCCGTCGGATCGCACCATATTCGGGTTCCCGTTGCCCTGGGCGATCGTCACGCTGGTCATGGCGGCCCTGTTCGCGTGGATGTGCTGGCTGACGGTCGAGGTGCGCGAGGCGCGGCAGCGCAAGATTGTCAGCATCAGCCTGTCGACGATCCTTGGCGATTTCGTGCAAGCGGAGTCCGCCAGGACTCAATCGGACGAAGCCATGGCTTTGCGGACGAAACAGTATCTGGCGGGCGTCGAAAAGGCGATGACGGGGCTGAGCGACAATTATGTCGTGTTGTTGTCGGAAGCGGTGGCCGGAAATTCGGTTCCGGATGTGACGCCGGAAGTGATGCATGCGGTCCAGTCCGAACTGGACGGTGGGGCAGCCATCGGGAGTGTCGCAAAGTGACAGCCGATACCGCCCGGTTCTGGAATCCTGCACGCAAGCGTCTGTACGGGTTTGTCCTGTTGGGGACGATGGCGTTTGGGGCCTGGCAGTCGCTGGCGAACTGGCGCGACAATCATGGCTTTCTGATCAACATATCACCGAGCCTGCCGAACTGGGCGTATCTGCTGGAGCGCAAGACGCCGGCGCAACGCGGCGATCTGATCTTCTTCCGGGCGCCGGCATCGGATGTTCTGGTCAAAACATTTGGCGAGGGCGAGCATCTGTTCGGCAAGCGGGTGTATGGCATTGCCGGCGATGTCGTGACGCTCGAGAGCCGGTCGTTTTTCGTCAATGGCAAGCAGGTGGCGGTAGCCAAGCCGGCGACGAAGCGCGGCGATCCGCTGGACGTTGGCCCGACGGGTACGATTCCGCACGGCTGCTATTTTGTCGGGACGGACCACCCGGACAGTTTCGACAGCCGCTATGCGCTGATTGGCTGGATTTGTCGCGATCGGGTTCTGGGCACCGGGACGGCAATCCTGTGAAACTGCGGACGATCCTCATTGTCGCTATGACGTGCGTGTCGCTGCCGGCGGCGGCGCGGGACTATGGGCAGCACGGAGAGATGTTTCCGATCGCGGAACCGGACCTGCTGTTGATGATCGAGCAGCGGTTGCGGAAGATGGAAGCGTCGGGTCAGATCGATGCGTTCAATCGCGACCTTGCCGATCGGACGACGCAGGCGGCACGACGGCCGAAGCCGGTGGCCGGCATCACCAGGACGCAGGAAACCCGGTCCTGGACCTTTGATCCGAGCATCACGACGGATCGGGACATCCATGATCATAAGGGCCAGTTGATCTTTGCGGCGGGCACGCGGGTCAATCCGCTCGATACGGTGCCCTTGCGGCATTCGCTGGTGTTTCTGGACGGCGACGATCCCGAGCAGGTGAAGTGGGGGCTGGAATCGACGACGCAGACCAATGCCTTGCTCGTGCTGACGTCCGGCGATGTATTTGACCGGATGAAATCGGCGCAACGGCGCTTCTACTTCGATCAGGGTGGCCAGCTGACGGCAAAATTCGGGATCAGGCATGTGCCTGCGGTCGTGCATCAGGACGGATCTGTCCTGCGCGTGGTGGAGGTTGCTTTGCGTGGCGCCGTCGCACTGTCGGAAACGGGCGCCTCGACAGCGGGACAGGAGGGAAATCGGTGATGGACATGGGAATGCTCTGGCGGTTGCAGCCGCCGCCTGCGCCGGAATCACTGTCGTTGCGGCGTTTGCGGTTTTTGGGTGCCGCGCTCTGTGGCGTGTGCGCCTTGCTGATTGCCCTGGCCGGGCCACTGGCGTCGATCGATCAGAGGCTGGTGCTGGGGATTGTTCCGGTGGTCGCTGTCACGGTCGTCACCAATATCATCTTCTGGCGGCGGCGACGTGCGTCGAACCGGGCGTACTGGACGGACGAGCGCCGGGCGCTTTTCATGATGCAGGCGGCGGAGCGCGAGCGCGCGGGGCCGGGACCGGCAGGGAAGGGTGCGTCCAGATGAGGCGTTACTTCAGCTTTCTGGCGGTCCTGTTCTGCCTTTTCGGCGTGGCGGTCGACGAGGCGCGCGCCCAGGCTCCGGGTGTTTGCACCGGCAGTTTCGTCAATCCGATTACGGACATTTCATGGGGGTCGCTGTTTCCCCTGACGATCGGACCGCTGGAAATCTGGCCATCGGGAGAGCCGGATACGCCGAATCCGAGCTTGCCGGTCTGCGCGTGTCTCGATCCGATCCCCCGAATCGGCATTTCCGTGGGCTTCTGGGAGCCGGTGCGGCTTGCGGACGCCAGCATGAAGCCCTGGTGTTTCGTGAACCTTGGCGGCCTGAAACTCGATCCGGGTTTCGATATTGGTTACAAGGGGCTGGCGGGGCCTTCGGCTGTCGGCGGCAAGCAGCAATTCTCCGGGGACTGGCATGTCCACTGGTACATGTACCCGCTGATTGCCTGGCTCGAACTGGTCGCCAATTTTGCCTGCCTTGAGGTCGCCGGCGTCGACATCATGTATATGACGGAGATCGATCCGCTGTGGCAGAACAGCGAGCTGACGACGATCCTCAATCCGGAAGCGGTGCTGTTCGCCAATCCGATTGCGCTGGCGGCCTGTGCCGCTGACTGCGTGGCGGCCTCAGTTGGACTGCCACTCGATCCGTTATTCTGGTGTGCCGGCTGTCAGGGCGGAATGTATCCGTTGAACGGCAAGATTTCCGCGCAATCCGGCCATGTGCAAGGCAGTCGCCTGGCGGTCGAGCGGTTTGCCTTCAAGCTGCATCGGATGGGCGTGCTCTGGGGAAGCTTTGGCGGGGCGGGCCTGTGCGGCTCCTATCCGATGCCGATCATGATGAAATCGCAATATCGCATTGCAGCCACGAACCCGGTGACAAGCGGGACCAAACCAATTGGTGCGCAAACGTTGACTGGTGCGGGGAGGATGATCCCGGCGATCGGCGAGGACATGGGCTACCTCGTGTGGCGCAAACGCAACTGCTGTCTTCTGTGAGGGTTGTCATGAGCAAGCGGTTGTTCCGGATCGGGGTCATGGCGGCGTGTGTGGCGGGAACGGCGACGTTCCTTGCCGCCCAGACGCATGACGGGCTGGATCTCGGCGCGTTGCGAAAGGAAGCGAAATCGCTGCGGGACGAAGTTGGCGACTTTGCCAACGAGGTCCGGACCCGCGGGGATGAGGCACGCGAGGATGCGCTGGCGGCCGGGGAAATGGCGGAAGCCAATGCCCGTCGCGCGGCGGAGCTGGTGACGGGTGAGCCGCCGGCAGGGCCGATAGATTTTGATGAGATGCTGTCGTCGGTCGAACAGACGCGCGGCGGCGGACCTCTCGCCCGGAAGGGGCCGTTGTTTATTGCGTTTGCGTCGACATCGATGCCGGATGCTTCGTTGCGCCAACTGATCCGTGATGTGAGTGCGGCAGGTGGAATTACGGTCTTCCGTGGCTTTCCAGAAAACGATGCGAAGCTGCTGACCGGGGCTTTGACGAAGGTGATCGACAAGGGCCAGAGCACCGCGAATATCGGCATCGATCCGCGCCTGTTCCGCGCCTTCAACATCGAGGCGGTGCCGAGCTATGTGGTGACAGCGAATGAGGTCGAGCTGTGCAAGGGCTTTTCCTGCGTCAGCAAGGTGCCCTTGCATGATCGCCTCGCGGGCAATGTGACGGTGTCGTTTGCGCTTGAGACCATCGCCGGCGGGGGTGGCCCCGGCTCGGTGGCAGCGCGCACATATTTGCGGAAAATGGATGCGAAGGAAGCGCGTCCGGGCGGGAAGGTGGCGCAGTGAAACGCAAGGCTTCTGGCCTGGCGATTGCAGGATGGCTGGGCCTGATGCTGGTCTGGTCGTCGGGCATTGCCGCGCAGGACTGGAAGCAGGACGGCAAGGATTTCGCGAACGACGTGCTGATCGACATGGGCAAGAATGTGCTGGATGGCGATCTGATGGAAGTTCCGCATTTCACCAATGCGCCGCCGGGGACAGATTATCAGGAAGATCCGGCGGGACTGGCGGCCGATGCGGAGGCCGCCAAGGCGACGAATGAAGGCTATTTGTCCATTCTGGACAGCCAGAATTTGCGTGCGACCTTCGATCCCGACGAATTGCAGGCGACGGTAGCGCCGGGCACGACAATTCAGCAGCACCCGGCGCATTATACATCCGGGATGTCTATCGACGGGTCGACGGGATCATGCGTAGAGCTGCCGCGAAACAGCATCAGTCCGGGAAGCTACGAGCAGTCGTGCAACGAGGGCTATACCCAGGTGTTGCCGTCGGTCGAAGACAAGACATGCTCGATCGGATTGAATGTCGATATCAGGACGAAGCGGCAATACTGGATCAGTGAACCGGCGACCCTAAATACCAAATACAATCAGTTTGCAGCGGAGCCACAATGCACGCTGAAATATGGCCCACTGGGTAAAGGCGGCTGCACGCCCTGGATCATCGGATTTGAGGGTGGTGGCGAGACGCGGATGTGTAACGCATCGAATACGTCCATCGCCCATGTCTTTGAATGCACGGCTACAATGCCGGGTGATTATGAAGTCAGCTATGACTACCGATATGTTCCGCCGCCGGTAGTCGCGACGTCGAGAGACGAGAGCACCTGTTCGGTAATGGCCGGTGATCCGGATTGCACGGCCGATGGCGGCGAGGTTTGCACGGACAGCGATCCCGTCACGCGCACGATCGACGGGGTTGCGGTAACGCAGCCCTGTTGGGCGTGGCAGCAGAATTACACCTGCGACAGCGGGGAAATCGTGGTTGGCACGCCGGCGAGCGATTGCCAGCAGCTTGAGGACATGGGTTGCACCTGGTTGCGTGAGGAATGCCTGACGAATGAGACGCCATGTCTGACGACAGAGGTGGTCTACAAGTGCCCGTTGCCGGCGGAAGAGGACCCGGAGCCGGGCTATATCTGCGATGGTGATGTGTATTGCATCCATGGTGAGTGCGAGACGATCGAGCGTGAAGCCCAAACCGGGTTTCAGGACGCGCTGGTTGCGCTGAACACCGTCGCGCAAGCCGGACAGGAGTTCAACGAGGACACGCTGACGGTATTTACCGGCGATCCGCTGGCCTGCACGAAACTGGTTTTCGGGGTGAAGAATTGCTGCGTACCGCGCGGGTTCCCTCTGATCGGCGGCTGTGGTGGCGAGGACCAGATTCTGAGGGATCGCCGCGAGGACGGGCAATGCACCTATGCCGGCAGCTGGTGCACGACAAAGGTGCTGGGCGTCTGCATGGCGAAGAAGGAGCGGCATTGCTGTTTCGCTTCGAAGCTGACGCGGGTCATCCAGGAGCAGGGCAGACCACAATTGGGCAAGACCTGGAACGACAATCCGGAAGACGAGACGTGCCAGGGCTTCACGATCGATGAATTCTCACAGCTCGACCTGTCGGTGATGGATTTCGCTGAAGTATATGCGGATTTCACCGAGGCCGCGAATATTCCGCAAGAATTGGAAGTCCTAAACGACATGCAACAGAAGGTCGAAGACTATTTCGCCCTGCATAGTGCTGCGGATTGAGGGGGGAGGTCACTTTGTGCGAAGTAGAACATCACCGGATCGTCTCGTCGATGTCAATTGCTGAACTGTCGATCGGCATCATGCTGATGCGCGCCCCGGCTATTTCAGTGTCGGCGGCGGTTCACGAATTGCATGTGCATGGCGGACTGTCGGTATCGTCGGAGCGCGTACAGAGCGTTTTCGACGACATGATGCGGCGTGAGTGGATCGCACCGCATCCAACGGAAGGCGACCGGCTGGTCATGACGTCCGCTGGAGAGCGGGTGATCTGGACCGGCTTTAATGCTGTGGTCAAGCTGATCGATCAGGGGCAGGGGAGCTTTGAAGCGGCGATGCTCTGGTCTTTGGTGACAAGGAGGTCGCCCGATGACCTGGACTCGTGACGGCGTGCGCCGGACATGGTTCGGGCTTTCGTTGCTGTTGTCTGTGCTGTCGGCGCTCCCGGCGGTGGCTGCGCCGAACGGGCTGATCGAAGAGCCGGAGAGCCCGTCCGTCGAGTGGTGCGAGAAGCGCAAGCTGGGCACCTGGTTTTATTGCCCGCGGCCGAAGCCGGTGGAAAAGGAGGAGCCGCAGTCAGAGGCGACGGCGCCCGCTGCGAGCGCGGTGGAACGCCTCGACGGAATTACGGAGCATTTGCGGGAGCTGAAGGCGCGCGCGATCCTCGAACCGACGTCGGAAAACATCACTGCCTATGTGCGGTTCCAGCGTGAGCAACTCGATCGTTCATCGACTTTCTCGGACATGTGGCAGCGCGCGCTGTGGCAGCAGCCGGAGCTGGACTACACGCTGGAGCGGCCCGTTTCGACGCTCGGCAAGCAGGTATTTCAGGCGGAACGCGATGCCGAACGCGAGCAGGCGCTGGTGCATATCGGCCAGCGCTACGGGGTATTCTATTTCTTCGCGTCGAACTGCGGCGCCTGCAAGTTGTTCAGCCCGATCCTGAAGAGCGTGGCGTCGTCGCATCACATGACGGTGATGGCGGTATCGACCGATGGCGGACCAAGCGAGATCTTTGCGGACTATGTCGTCGACAGCGGCCAGCGCGAGCGGATGGGCGTTACGAGCGAGGCCGTTCCGGCGGTGGTGCTGTTCGATGCGCAGACGCGGCAGACGGTGCCGATCGGCTTCGGGCTGTTGTCGGCCGAGGAGCTGATGGAACGGATTTTCGTCCTGACCATGAAGGAGGTCGGCCGTGATTACTGAGACTGGCATGCGCCCGGGATGGGGCAGGGCGGTGGCGCGTATCGCCGGCGGCTTCGCACTTGCCGCAATCCATCTGCTGGTCGCCGTAGCGCTGGTGCATGTGATGGCCTGGCCGGCGCTGGAAGGTCGGGCAAGGGCATCGGTCGAGAGCGCGATGGAAGGGTATTTCGACGATATGTCGGTCGCGGCGAATGTGACCGGGCCGACAGCGTATCAGGGACAGGCAGCGGGCTATTACAGTCTGGGAAATGTCTGGACGCGGTTTCCGCAGAAAACGACCAACTTCGCCAATTTGCAATTGCCGCGTGTGAACGCCGGATGCGGCGGCATCGACGTTTTCACGGGAAGTTTTTCGTTCATCAATGCGCCCGAGATCGTCGCCTTGCTGAAGGCGGCGGCGAACAACGCGGTGGGTTTTGCGTTCAAGCTGGCGATCGACACGCTCTGTCCGGAATGTGGGAAAATCATGGAGGAAATGCGCCAGGCCGCGCAGTTGATGAACAACCAGTCCATGTCGAGCTGCGAGGCGGCACAGGGCATTGTTGGTGGCGTTTGGCCCAAGTCGGATGCGGCGAGCAAAACCATTTGCGAGAGCATCGGCAATTCGACGGGTCTTTTCTCCGATTGGGCGGCGGCGCGTCAAGGCTGCGGTTCCGGCGATCGTGAGGCGACGATTGAATCGGTGCGCGGCAATCCGGAATGGGACGATGTCAATGTCGGCTTGCCGCGCAACTACACCTGGCATGTTCTGAAGAAATCCGCGTTCTTTCAGGATGCTGGTGGCACGCTGGATCGCGAGCTGGCCGAATATGTGATGACCCTGATCGGGACGATCATCAGTGTGCCGGCGACGGATACCGCCGAGGGTAGCGTGCAGGTAATCGGTGGCGATCAGTCGTCCACTTTGGTGTCGGCGCTGCTGGACGGGACAGTTGGCGGGACGGACGTGAAGATCTGGACGTGCGACGCCGGCGAAGAGGACGATGCCTGTCTCAATCCGACATTGCAGAATTTGTCGGTAGATGCGACGCGCGCGCTGCGACCGAAGGTGGCGGCGATCCTCGACGATATGGTTGCGGCGGTAAAGGCGGATACGGCGATCGGCACCGATGCGCTGGCGCTGCTACAGGTGGCGTCGATACCGCTCTATAAGATCCTCACGGTGCAGGCGGCCTACAGTCGCGGCATTCCCAACGACGACCGCGCGACGCTGGCCGAGATTACGGCCGTGGATCTGCTATTCGTTATTCTCGACCAGGTGATGACGGAGGTCGGGAAAGCTCGGTCGCAGTTTATCGCCGGCAGCGATGTGCAGCTGGCGCAGTGGAAGGAGCAGCACGACAGCGCCCGGCAGATGCTGATGAGCCGTCAGGGCAATACCCAGGCGCGGGTGTCGGCGATCATGCAGATCATCGAGCGCACGACCTATATCGAGAGCGTTCTTCAGACATCGATGTCTCCCGGCATGACGGCTTCGCTCGACTGGAGCCGGGCTGTGACCGGTCGCAGTTTGTAGGAGGGGCCGGGTGGCGACGGTAGAGGTCTTTACGATCGGCGGCGGCGCGCTGCTGGTCAATACGTTCAATGCCGTTGCCGCCTGGACCGATTCCGGCGGCTACAAGAGCCTGTTGCAAGTGGCGATGGTCATGGGTTTTGGCCTGGCGTCGCTGATGATCGCGTTCGACGGCAACTGGCGGGCGTGGATACGCTGGTTTCTGGTGGCGACGCTCATTTATACGGGGCTGATGCTGCCGAAGGTGGATGTGATCATCACCGACAGGCTGGAATCGACCCTGCCGTCGGCGCATGTGGGTAATGTGCCGCTGGGGCTTGGGGTCCTGGCGTCCTTTTCCAGTCAGATCGGCGATTATCTGACAACCGGCGCGGAGCTTGTGTTCGGGCTTCCGAGCGATCTCAACTATTCGAAGAACGGGATGATTTATGGCGCGCGGCTGCTCGAGGCCACGCAACAGTTGCGGATAAACGATCCGGAGTTCGCGACGAACCTCGACGAGCATTACAAGATGTGCGTTTTCTACGACATCATGCTGGGCCTGAAGTCGATGAAGCAACTCGCCGATGCGGATGATTTATGGGCCACGATCGGCCCGGGATCGCCGGCTCGGGCGCAGAAGTTTCTGACGCGGCACGCCAGCGGAGAAGTGACGTCGCAGATCCTGACCTGCCAGGCGGCGTATCAGCAGTTAACCGTCGGGTTCAATACGATGATCGACCAGCTGAACGGGCCGTTCTCGCGCAATCTCTATCCGAAGCAGGTAGAGGCGCTGGCGAAGGCCAAGCTCGTGGCGGATTTGCCTGTTGCCTATGAATATCTGACCGGCGTTTCGAAATCGGCGCTGGAAGTGATGAAGCAGACGCTGGCGATCAATGCGATGACGCAGGCGATGCACACGATGGCGGCGCCCGGTGGCAGCAGCGTCGATGTGTATGCGGCGACGCGCGCCGAAATCCAGACGCGCAGCAGCTATTCGGCGATCTCGCAGTCGGCGATGAAGTGGGTGCCGTTGCTGCATGTCGTCCTGACGATCCTGTTTTATGCGCTGTTTCCGATTATTTTCCCGGTATTCCTGTTTCCGGGCGGCGGGGTTTCGGCGCTCCGGGGCTATGCTTACGGGTTCTTCTATCTGGCCGCCTGGGGACCGCTGTATGTGATCCTGCACATGATCATGATGTTCAAGGGCTCGATCGACGGTGCCGGTGTCACGAATGGCAATGGCCTGACGTTGGCGACGTGGACGGGCACGGCGGGCGTTCTGGACGATATGGGCCTCCTGGCCGGTTTTCTGGTGTCGTCGATCCCGTTCCTTGCCGGTGGAATGGCAAAGGGCGCGATGGCGATTTCGGGCCAGGCGACATCCTTCCTTGCGCCATCGCAGGCGGCGGCGACAGAGTCGGCGCGCGAGGCTTCCACCGGCAATGTGTCGCTCGGCAACATGACCGTGGACGCTTATTCATTCAACCAGCGGCAGGGCAATCTGTGGTCGCATGCCGGGTCGTACATGGGTGGGCGTTCGCAGATGTCCGAGCGGCAGGACGACGGCACCGTAGCGAGTTTCTACCCCGGATCGACGGTTGTGGATGGGTCGGGTGCGATTTCGCGCTTGCCGATGACACCACAATTGTCGAGCGAGTTTTCGTCGAGCATGATGACGAGTGCGTCGGAGAGCCGGTCGCGGTCCTCGATGCTGGCCAATTCAGCCAGCGAGTCCATGCAGACGGGCGTCCAGCAGATGTCCGAGTTCCGCAAATCCGTGAGCACCGGGAATACGCTGGAAAGCTCGTTCGGCGCTGATGATCGCAGCGTGATTTCGGAGACCTATGGCAAGGTCGATCAGGCGGCCGACGCACTGCATAATCGCTTCGGGTTCAGCCGGCAGCAGTCGGAATCGATGGCGACAGAGTTCATGCTGTCGGGCCGCCTGGCAACAGGAGGGGGCGGCGCTACAGGCGGTGCTGGCAGCGGCGGGGGGAAAGGCGGCACAGGTTCCGGCTTGCTGGGGGGTCTGTTCGGTGGCGGCATCACGTCGGGCGGCTCGACCAGCAGTACGGAAGGCGGCAGCATTGGCGCCGACAACAGCCTGTCGGCCGCGAAGGATTATCTGGAACAGGTTTCAAGGCAGCAGAACTGGGCGGATCAGCGGGACGCGTTCATGCGTTCGTCGGCATCCAGCTCGGAGGTCGATGTCCGGGCGAATGCGGAGGCACTGTCTTCATCGCTAACGAACTCGAACAGCCTCTCGCGCGAGGCGCGGGAAGCTTACGAGGCTTCGCAGCGCTTCGAGGAGGCGGCTTCGCTTCGGGATTCGAACGGGATCTCCGTTGGCGAAAATCTGACGCAGGACTTCGTGAATTTCGTCTTGCACGAGCAGCGGCGCATGCCTGGTGTGGTCCCGGACTGGAATCCAACGCGCGGGATGCCGCAGACAGCCGACCAGAAGAAAGAGGCTGGCTGGTACATGGAGCAGTTCATCGAGCAACGCCGGGAGCAGATCGAGACGGGGATTTCGCCGGCGCTGGCTGAACCGACGGTGGCGGGTGTAATCGGGCCTTCGGTGAACAGCCAGGCGGGGATTGACCGGGCAGCAGCCGCTGGCCGCGCATCCATTCCGTCAGATCGGGGCGAAACGGCGGTGCCGTTGCGCTCGACCGAGCATCTGGGCTTGATCCGCGCGGGTCGGGATCAGCAGGTGGAGACGATTGGCGATCATCCGGGTGTGGGTGGCCGGCTCGCCCATCGGGAGAGCGAGGCGGACCGGGTCGGAAATTCGATCACGAACAATCCGAAGGACACGCTGGACGGCCTTCGCAGTCAGGCGGACATTAGCGATGGGAATTTTATTCAGCGTGGGGTGGCAGAGGCGAAGGAGGCTCTTCGCGATGACTCAAGATCTAAATGAGCCAACCGGCACCCGAAAACTGATAGATGAACGTGTCGACAATCCAGAGCAGGATATATCCGACGATTGCGATCCCCCATCCCCATTTGGCGACACTAACGATCCATTCGCCATTGTCCCAGCGATTCACGAGGAAGCCGCCGACGTTGTTGTCCTGGATCGCGTTGTTGAGTTCGCGGAGACCTTCGAATTCGCTGCTGTCGCGCGCATGATCAGTCTCAAGCGCATTCACCCGTGCCCGCAACTCTTCGAGTTCGGTCCTTTCTGCGTTGTCGAGCATGGCCCCTGTTCCTGTGACGCGGATAGCTCCGTACAATATAGCATTGGAGTATCTTGGATGGCAATAAATGGCGGGGTTCAGATTTCGCGGCAAAGTATCGCGTATTTTTCATGCGTCTGGTAATGAAGAACATGCGAGCGATATTGCTTGCCATCTGCATGGCCGGCATCGCTACTCCCGCGACGGCGCAGGGGGTTCAGCAACTCGTGTTTTCGGCGGCACCCTCGGGGTTCGTGCTGAATGGTGTATCGCCGCTTGCAGCAGCCGCGACCGGAGAAGGGCAGGGGGACGCTTCAACGGATATTGAGAGTGCGATGCGCGAATTTTTCGGACCAGAGCCAATTCCGGCGACCGACGGCTGTTTTGCGGATGGTCCGCCGCCGGAGCTGGCACGCGGTTTCGGGAGGGATTTGAGGACAAGGCGCGCAAGGCTTTGGCAGTGGGTGCGTGAGGCAGAGTGCCGGCACGGCTTGCCGGCGGGGCTCCTCGATGCGCTGGTGCTGGCGGAGTCACGCTATCAGGTTGATGCGGTCAGTCCGGTAGGTGCTGGTGGCCTGACGCAATTGATGCCGGGAACGGCGAAGGAGCTGGGCGTGCTAAATCGCTTCGACCCGATTGAGAATATCGACGGTGGCGCGCGCTATTTGCGGGCGATGTTGGACAAGTTCGGGGCGATCATGCCGGCACTGGCAGCGTACAACGCGGGGCCGGGCGCAGTTATGCGCCATCGTGGCGTTCCGCCTTATCGTGAGACGCAAGGCTATGTACGGCGTGTGACGGAGTATTGGGGCGAATTTGGCAGGCACGCGCAACCTCGGCCGCCGCTTTACGCCGCGCCCGCCCAAGAGGGCAGTGGATGGCCGCAGGGTGACGATAATGCTTGATGCGACGAACATTATCGATCTGGTCGATCGATCATTGGCGGCTCTCGGCAAAAGGGTCCGCATCGTCCAATGCGGCAATCATTGGCATCCCGTCCTGATCAAGATCGACAGTGGGGAACTCGACCAGTAACTTGAATTTCGATCGGATGCGCTCACGCTGGATGGTGCGACCTATGACCTCTATTGGAGGCTTGCGATGGACATCCAGAATAAAGTCTCAGCCCACCCGGCTGAGCGGCCGCTCTTGCATTAGGGGCGCAGGCGCGGATCGAGGTGGAACGGCTCGCATCGCTCGACCGTGACCCGCTTCATGTCCCTGTGCCGGACATTGAGCAGAACATTCCATTCCTGCGGTACGACCACGCTTCGCACCCTCAGGGCGAGCACATCGCCGGCATCCAGAAAGGCATCCCCCGCCTGAAGGCTGGCTTCATTGTCGGCGGGATCGCCTTCGAGCAGGCGCAGCGGCGCGTCGTCGGGCAAGGTGATCGTCAGGAGCTGGTAATCATCGGGCAGCAGTTCGGACGGCAGATCGAGATGCACCAGCACTTCCAGCACGGCGAGGCTGGGGCTGGCAGCGGTATAGACCATCGGCCGTCCCGCCGAGTTCCAGCGTCCACCCCACAGGCGCGCCCCTTCCCCGTCCAGTGCGATATGGGCTGGTTTGCACAGCCGATAGACGATCACGCGGCGAGGCCGTGCGCGATCCGTCCCAACAATGCCTCCACGGCCCGTGCGCCCTGGTCGGTGTCAGCCATGGCGAACGGGGTTTCGTCATCAAGCGCATGGTTTTCGCGATTGAGCCAGATATGGGCCTTCTCGCTGTTCCCAAACGTCTCTTCCGCCGCCGCGACGATGCCGACGACGCGGAGCAGCCGGTCGGACTCCGCCTGATCGAGCGGCTGCGCGCTTTTCTGGCGGCGCTTGAAGGTGCGGCGGTTGAGAATCTGCGGATCGAGCGCATTGAATGAGAGCCGTGCTGCCGTCAGGAAATGATCGACGGCCTGGGTCGGCACCCCTCGCCGGATCAGGCGCACAATGTCGCGCTCATTGTGCAGCGGGCCGGTGATGCTCTCCCCGCCTAATAGCTCCTGGATCTTCGCGACCGCGTTCATCATGCTTCCCTTGCAATATGCCAGATTGTATTCGGCATATTGTCTATATAGGCCAGGAGCGCATCCGCGGCAAGGAGACGCCCTGCCGATCAGCGGCGGCACCGTCGGGTTTACGTCCCATGCGGCTGGCCCTCCGACGCCCGCCTGACAATGCCGGTTCCCATCGACTACCGCGTCGCGTTTCCGTGGGTGGTGCTCAATGTTGAGATAAATCGCCATCCGGTAATGGCCGTTGCAGGGCGCGAGCCTCTGCCCATTCGGCGGTGAGCCACGCCTCCCATTCGTCCGGCGTCGTCAGGATTACAGGCATTGCCTTTGGGTGGATAGCACCAACTTCTGCATTCGGTTCGGTGGTGAGAAATCCGAACAGGTCGCATGTTACTTCGCCTTCAGCTTTCTTCCGTATGCTGGTCCAGCTGGTCCAGATACCAGCAAAAAAGGCGGGGCGTTGATCGGCGAAGGCAAACCAGACCGGCTGATATTTGCCATCCTGCGACCGTCCCGGCTCGGAAAATGAATCGAACGGCAGCAGGCATCGATTGTCGATACCCAGCCACCGCCGCCAATGTGGCGAACTGGTATTGCGGATATTGGTAATGGCCTTGTCGACAGCCTTGCCTTTTAGCGCGAACGCTGGCGACGGCATTCCCCACCGCGCCAACACCAACTCGCGACCCGTGGCGCTGTTGCGAACAATCGGCGCGTCATAGTCCGGATAGATGTCTCGCGGTTCCAGGTTGCCACTGCGATTCAGGGCCTGGACGAGTGGCGCGATTTCCGTCGGGCCGCGTTGCTGCTGATAAAGATTGCACATGGCCGCATCATAGCGGAGTTCGTCGCGATAGCAGATGGGGCTTACGCTCGCGTTGAATGGAGGCGATATGACGAAGCTCACCCTCATGCTACCGAGGAGGCCGTATGGTGGATGACAAGAATCTGCGTGGACCGCAGGATAGCTCGCGGATCGCGATGGAAGAAAATTATGAGGTTGTTTACTGGACTGATAAGTTTGGTGTCAGCGGGGAAAAATTGCAGGAGGCGATGAGTGCGGTTGGAAACAGCGCCAGCGCCGTCGAGCAGCATCTCGGGTGCTGAGCCGGTTGCGAGATCAAAGGAGTGAGGCGATGAAGCCAGCGTCCCGAATACTGACCTCAGCGGCTGCGATCATGATCGCGGGAACAGCGATCCCGGCGCGCGCGCAAGGCGTCGATTACCACAGGGCGCAGCAGGCCGGGAAAGTCTGGGGCGACAAGATCAACGAGAACAACCGCCAGGGTGCCGCCGCCAGAAATGCGCGAACCAACAGTCAGGGCGTCCGCTATGACGCGCCGCTCACGGCGTCCGATCGCGCCACTTCGCTTACCGCCAACCGTGCAGACTATGACGAGCTTCTCAACAGCGCCGGAAAGAAAAATGCCGATCGTTGGCTCGACTTCAAAGCGCGGCGCGAGCGCGCCCAGCGTTAGCAAAAACGCCGTCAACTTCGGCGCGCGGTCGCCATGCTAATGGAAGTTCCGCGATTTCAACCGCAGCGGTGAGCCTGTTGCGCTTGTCTCGGCAATGGTTCGTGCCGGCCCACTCTCGTCGCGACCGCCAAGGCTGGCGAGCATCGGCGTCAGATCGAACAGCCGCGCACAGACCAGATGAATCACATCACCTTCGCGCTGCACGACACCCTGAATACCCAGCATTGCGGCGGTGAGCACAATACGTCGCTGCTTTTCGTAGAGGTTCGGCCAGACGACCAGATTGCTGACTCCCGTCTCATCCTCGATGGTGATGAATGTGACATTCTTCGCGCTGCCCGGCCGCTGGCGAACCAGCACCAGGCCCGCCGCGCGGACCGGGCGTCCATCCTTCAGCGCATGAGCTTCGGCGCAGGAGATGAAGCGTTCGCGGGCGAGATCGTCGCGCAGGAAGGCAACAGGATGGCGGCGCAACGTCAGGCCGGTATGCTGATAATCCTCCACAACCTCGCCGCCCGCCGTCATCGCTTTCAAACGCACGACGTCCTCAACGATCTCCGGCGCCGGGCGTCCGTCGTCGCGCGCAGCCGCCGCGAACAGCGGCAGCGGGTCGTCGCGCAGCGCCTTGATCGCCCATAACGCCTCGCGCCGCGCCAGTCCGAGGGCGAGCCGGAAGGCGTCCGCCTCGGCAAGCTGCACCAGCGCGGCAGCGGGAACGCCGGTGCGGCGCCACAGATCATCGACATCGGCGAACGGCTGTTTCGCGCGCGCAGCTATGATCGCGGCGGCATTGGCATTGGCAAGCCCAGCGACCCGGTTGAACCCGAGCCGCACAGCGAACCGGCCATCGTCCACCGGCTCCAGCGTACAATCCCAGCGCGAGGCGTTGATGCAGACTGGCCGCACTTCGACGCCATGGTCTCGAGCATCGTGCACGATCTGCGCCGGAGCGTAGAATCCCATCGGCTGGCTGTTGAGCAAGGCGGCGCAGAATATCTCGGGATGCCAGCATTTGAGCCAGCTCGAGGCATAGGCGATCAGCGCGAAGCTCGCCGCATGGCTTTCGGGGAACCCATAGCTGCCGAAGCCCTCAAGCTGATTGACGGTGCGTTCGGCGAACTCCTCGGTGTAGCCGCGCTCGATCATACCGGTCAGCAACCGTTCCCGGAAATTGACCACGCCGCCTGTATGCTTGAACGTCGCCATGGCGCGGCGGAGCTGATCGGCTTCGGCGGCGCTGAATCCCGCGCAAACCATGGCGACCTGCATGGCCTGTTCCTGAAACAGCGGCACACCGAGCGTCTTGCCCAGCACGCGTTCCAGTTCAGGGGTCGGATAATCGACATCCTCCGATCCCTCCCGCCGGCGGAGATAGGGGTGAACCATATCGCCCTGGATCGGGCCGGGCCGCACGATCGCCACCTGGATCACCAGATCATAGTAAGTGCGCGGCTTCATCCGCGGGAGCATGGCCATCTGGGCGCGGGATTCGATCTGAAAGGTGCCAAGGGTGTCCGCCTTGCGGATCATCGCGTAGGTACGCGGATCTTCGGCCGGGACGGAAGCGAGGTCGATATCGATCGCCTTATGCGCGCGTAGCATGTCGAAGCCGCGCCGCATACAGGAGAGCATCCCCAGCGCCAGCACATCGACCTTCATCATCTTCAGCGCATCGACATCGTCCTTGTCCCATTCGATCACCTGCCGGTCCTCCATGGCGGCGGGTTCGATCGGGACCAGCTCATCAAGCCGATCCTCGGTGAGCACGAAGCCGCCGGGATGCTGGCTGAGATGACGCGGCGTGCCGATCAACTGCCGCGCGAGGTCGAGCGTCAGGCGCAATCGCCGGTCCTGAAGATTGAGGTTGAGTTCCGCCGCCTGTTTGGGCTCGATGCCCTTTTTGGACCAGCCCCAGATTTGTGAGGACAGCAGCCCAATCATATCCTCTGGCAGACCCAGCGCCTTGCCGACATCGCGCAGCGCGCCCTTGGCACGGTAGCGGATAACGGTGGAGCACAGCGCGGCGCGATGGCGGCCATAGGTCTCATAAACCCACTGGATCACTTCCTCGCGACGTTGGTGCTCGAAGTCGACGTCGATATCGGGAGGTTCGCGTCGCTCTGCCGAGACGAAGCGCTCAAACAGCAGGCTGTTGCGCGAGGGGTCGATCGAGGTGATGCCCAGTACATAGCAGACCGCCGAGTTCGCCGCGCTGCCGCGCCCCTGGCAGAGAATGCCGAGTTTGCGCGCCTGCCGGACAATAGCATCGACGGTGAGGAAATATGGCGCATAGTCGAGGCTTTCGATCAGCCGCAGTTCGTGGCGCAGTGTTGCGACAACTTCCTCCGGCACAGCTTCCGGGTAACGCTCGGCCGCGCCCTCCCAGGTGCGTTTTTCCAGCGTCGCCTGCGCGGTCAGTCCATCATCCACCACCTCGTGCGGATATTGATAGGCCAGTTCGTCGAGACTGAACCGGCAACGCTCGGCAAGCTCCACAGTACGCGCAACGGCTTCGGGCCACAGCCGGAACAACCGGGCCATTTCTTGCCCGGGTTTCAGATAGCGGTCGGCAAGACGGTTCTTTGCGAACCCCGCATCGTCGATGGTCAGACCTTCGCGGATGCAGGTCATCACATCCTGCAATATCCGCCGGTCGGGATGATGGAACAGCACGTCGTTGGTGGCGACGGTCGGGACGCCTGTTTGTGCCGCCATATTGACCAGATCGTGCAGTCGCAGGAAATCGCGCGGGCGGCGGCGCAGTGTGAGCGCCAGATGGCTGCGGCCGGGGAAAATCTCCGCCACGCGCCGCAGCCGCAGCGCCGTCAGATCATCGGCCGCGTCGGGCACGAGCATGGCGAGCAGCCCTTCGTTCCAGTCGCGCAGATCGTCCCAATGCAGTTCGCATTTCGCCTTGCCGGCGCGGCTCTTGCCGACCGACAGCAGCCGGCACAGCCGGGCATAAGCCGCCCGGTCGGTCGGATAGACCAGCAGATCGGTGCCATCGGCAAGGATCAATCGGCAGCCGACGATCAACCGCACGCCCGCCTCCTTTGCGGCAATATGCGCGCGGACGATCCCGGCAAGGCTGTTGCGATCGGTAATCGCCAGCGCTTCTATCCCGTGCAACGCGGCGGTGGCGAACAGTTCGTCCGCCGAAGATGCCCCGCGCAGAAACGAGAAATGCGACGTGCATTGCAGTTCGGCGTAACGTGTCATGCGAAGATGCCGTGCAGATACCAGCGATGATTGCCGGTGTTTGGATCTTCACCATCGCCGCGCCGGAACAGCCAGAAGCGTTCCCCGACCTCATCCTCAACCTGAAAATAATCCCGCACCGCCGATAACTCGCCATCCCGCACCCACCATTCGCCGAAGATGCGTTCGGGGCCATCGGCGCGCTTCACCCGGCGGCGCACGCCGCCCCAGGTGAAGCTGGCCGGCGGATGATCGGGCAGCAGCGCCATGGCTTCGACCGGCGCGGGCGGATCGAGGAGGCGCGCGGGGCGCGGCCAGTCGGCGGGCCAAGTGACGCCCAGCGGCGGGGCGAGCGGCTCGACGCGCTGAACGCTGCGTTCGGGCACCTCGCTTGGAAATGGTGCGCAACGATAAAGCCGGCCATGCGCCATGCGGTTCGCCAGTGTATCGACCAGATCGGACAGATCGGGTGTGGCAGGCTCGATCAGGCTGGAGGCATTGCGATAGCTCAGCGGTTCGGCGATGCTGGCGGTGAGCGTCATCAGTTCGATGCCGAAGCCGGGGGCGATGGTTTCAATTTTATCGCATAACAGCCGCGTCATGCGCTTTACATCGCGCAAGGGTCTGGCTGTGCCGGCGCGGATCGCCTCGATGCGGTTATCGACGCAGGTAAACAGCAGATCGAGGCGCCGCGCGCCCAGACCCTGCCGTTCCAGTTCTTCGCAAAGCTGGACCACCAGCTTGCCGGTATAGCGTGCCAGCGTCTCGGGCGCGCCGATCGGCTCGGCGAAGGCGCGGCGCACCCGGACCAGTTCGGGTGCTTCCACCAGTTCGAACGGTTCGGAAACCCGGCCATAGGCCTGATCGAGCCGGCGTCCGACCTCCGGCCCGAAACGCAACGCCAGCGATGCGCGTGGCAAGGCCGCCAGTTCGCCGATCGTCTCGACGCCAAGCCGCCGCAGACCGTCGATCACGGCGGCATCGAGACGCAGCGCGGCGATGGGCAGCGGCGCAAGGCTGGCTGCAAGATCGCCGGGTTGGACGAGCGCCGGCGAGCGCCCGAACCGCGCCAGCCCATGCGCCGCGCCATAGGTTGGCGCAATGGCGATGCGCGCGGCCGTGCCGCTGTCGGCAAGGCGGCGGGAAATATCGCTGAGGAAGGCCGGCTCGCCGCCGAGCAGATGCGCCGCACCCGCCATGTCAAGCCGCAGCCCATCGGGCGGATCGGCGGCAACAACGGGCGAATAGCGTTTGAACGCCCAGACCGCGAGGCGTTCGAGCGCGGCGGCATCGCCTTGCGGGTCGGTATCCTGCACGACAAGGCCCGGGATCAGCGCCTGCGCTTTCGCCACCGCCATGCCGGGCGCAATACCTTGCGTCAGCGCGGTGGTATTGGCGGCAAGGATGGCGCGCTTGCGGCCAGCGCGGCCGACCAGCACCAGAGGCGTTTCAGACGATGGCGCCGAGGCGCCCAGTGCCCGCATCCGCCGATCCGTGGGCCAGGTCGGCAGGTAGAGCGATACGGCCCTGCTCATCGCACGCCTCCAGTTCGAAATCCGCGCACTCGCCCGCGCGTGCGCGGATCAGTTCGGCCAGCCAGCGCGCGCGGTCGATGCCCGGCACCGGCAGCGGTTCGGATGGCAGCGCGGTGATGCGCCAGCGGGTGACGCTCGCGGTTGGTTGCCCGAAATCCGCCGTATCCGCCATCCGCCGCCAGCGCCGTATCGCCAGCGCGATCGTGCCCGATTCCTCGGCGCAAAGCTGCAAGCGGCGCGAGGCGACCATCGGCAGGCGGGCGACTTCGCCGACAACGGCGGAAAACCCGCCATGGCGCAAGCCTTCCTCCATGCAGGCAAGCACCGCTTTCTCGTCGCCAACTTCCGCATAGATCACCCGGTCGGGATGCAATCCCGCCTGCGCCAGCGACGGCGCGAACAGATCGGCCCGCGTCACGCACCAGAGCACCTGACCCGATGTGCGCGCGGCGATACCGGCAGCGAACAATGCGACCGCCGCGCCATGGACCGCGCCATTGCCGCCGCCCGCGACCTCGTGCAGCGCGCCCAGTGCCAGCCCGCCCCCCGGCACCCTGCGGTCGACCGTCGGGACGCCAAACGGCAGAATCCCACGCGCACGCTTGCCGCCCGATTCGATACGGGCAATCTGGTCGCGAAGCGCGGAAAGTCGAGGGTTTGCAGGCATAGGGGTCGAATCGGGAACATCTGAAATCATCCAAGTGTTCCCTATCTGTTCTGACGCGCGCAGAGAGTCAATCGCGCGGTCCCGTCGAGGCAGGCATCGAGAGGGAAAGGGCCTCGGCTTGACTAAGGCATAAATGTATATACATTGCATATGCCTTTCTTGTATAAGCACGCCATGATGGACACTCCCAAAACCGGCAAGCGCAACAAGAAAGACAGCCAGTTGCTGATCCGTATCAGCAGCGCCGAGCGCGAGCAGTTTCTGCAATTATGCGAAGAGCTGGACACCAGCGCCGCTCGCGAAATCCGGCAATTCATCCGTGGGTTCATCAAGCAGAACGCACCGATCGAAAGCCGCACCAGCAAGGAGACAGTATATGTCGAAGAAGAACAACGCCGCCGAAAAAAAGGTCGTGCCCCTCAAGCAGGAAATCCGGAAGCGGAAAGCCAAGGTCGAGAATCATGAGAAGAAGATCAAGGCGCTGAAGAAGGCCGTGAAGAAGGCGGCGTAACGCATCAGCCAGAGGCCGCCTGCGGGCGGCCTCGTCTCTTCGGGGAGGATGAATTATCCCCGGTGTCAGCTTGCATCAATACAGCAGTCCCACGCGGTCAAAACAGTGTCGGCGCGTCCGTTTTTTCGCCTTTCCCGACAATGACGAGCGCATGATCGGGCAATGGCCGCATGCGACTGGCGCTGGCGGGCCATAGACCCACCAGCGGTTTCACGGGCAGGATCGCATAGCGTGGCAGCTTATTCCGGCCACTCTTCCGACAGCCAGTTGCGTGACGTGTGGATGACGCGGACGATCGTCAGCACCCTGTCATCCTCGCTCCTTGCATAGGCGATGATCCAGGGGAGGCCGCGCACGGATTGTTCGTAGGTGCCGTTCACGCGACCGGGATGGCCGGTGGCGAATTCACCCAGCCTGTTTCCTGTTTTGCGAATCCGGCCCGCAATACGCATTGCCGCAGCGGGATCTTCCTTCGCGATATGGACGGCTTGCTTTTCAAGGTCGTCCAGCGCGGCGTCCGACCATTGAACCTGCCTCATGCAGCGTTTTTGCTTGCGGCTGTGATCGCCGCATCGATGCGGTCCATTGCTTCATCATGCGGCGTAACCCGGCCCGCCTTCATGTCGGCCAGACCGCGCTGGATACCCTCGATGATTTCCAGTTCGCGGTTTACATAGGCTTCGACCGCCTCCGCCGCCAGCCAGGAACGGCTGCGGCGGGTGTCGTGCGCCAGGCGACCGAGCTTTTCTTTCAGATCGGGCGTGACGCGGATCGTCATGGTCGTGCTTGCGGTCATAGCTTGCTCCTGAATGCCATACGTACACATTGTAGCACAGCTGACAGCCCGTGTCCCATTATGCTGCGGGGCTTAATCAAAGCCCCTGTCAATCTGCCTCTGGCGGTGGCCGATCCCGATCTCGAATGGTTTGGGATTGGCGGCCAGTTTGGGCTATGCCTGTGGCGTAGATATTGCGACGATGCTTTTGCGGGAAGTTACGGGAACGATCTGGTCGAGCGTTTTGAACACCGGGGATTTGCCGCCGCGATAGCGGCCGGATGCAGCGCAATGCTGTAGAAAAACCATCTGTATTTAACATAATATATATTATCAA
>Ga0172382_10001338_pt1 | contig 44414 bp, 40 predicted proteins | sample Leawel138RmetaG_FD_122245 | JGI IMG/M metagenome (GOLD analysis project Ga0172382, IMG submission 122245) | Leachate microbial communities from a municipal landfill in Southern Ontario, Canada - Leachate well 138R metaG | ecosystem: Engineered > Solid waste > Landfill > Unclassified | place...
CGGCGCGGCGGCGCTGGCGGTGCGCCTGGGCCGCGGCCGCGCCGGGCGGGCGCTGGCTTTCGCGGCGGCGCTGGCGGCGGCCGAGGCGCTGCGCGGCCATGTGTTCACCGGCTTTCCCTGGGCGCTGGTGGGCCATATCTGGATCGGCCAGGCACCGATGCAGGTGGCGGCGCTGGTCGGCGGCTACGGGCTGACGCTGCTGACGCTGCTGGCCGCCGCGCTGGCCGTGGCCGCGCCGCGCGCGGGCAGCGCCGGGGGCGCGGCGATCCTTGCGGCGATGGCCGGGTTCGGGCTGTGGCAACTCGGCCAGCCGATGCCGGAGCGTCCCGACGCACCCTTGCTGCGCATCGTCCAGCCCAACGCCGCCCAGCATCTGAAATGGGATCACGGGATGCAGGCCGAGTTTTTTGCCCGGCAGCTTGAATTTACCGCCGCCCCGACCCGGCACTATCCTGATCGGGGCCGCCCCGATCTGGTGGTCTGGCCCGAAACCGCCGTGTCCTTCCTGCTCGACTGGCCCGGCGCGGGGCTCGACCATATCGCCGCCGCCGCCGGGGGCGTGCCGGTCGCGCTCGGTATCCAGCGGGTCGAGGGCTGGCAGGGGTTCAACTCGCTTGCCGTGATCGGCGAGGGGTCCGAGGTGCTGGCGGTTTACGACAAGCACCATCTGGTGCCCTTCGGCGAATACATCCCGTTCGGCAATACGATGGCCGACCTGTTCGGCATCACCGCCTTCGCCGCGCAGGAGGGGTTCGGCTATACCCCCGGGCCGGGGCCGGAGTTGATCGACTTCGGCCCGCTGGGCCGGGCGCTGCCGCTGATCTGCTACGAGGTGGTGTTTCCACAGGATATCCGCGCCGCCGAGGAACGCGCCGACTGGCTGCTGAACCTTACCAACGACGCATGGTTCGGCGATCTGGCCGGGCCGCACCAGCATCTGGCGCAGGCGCGGCTGCGGGCGGTGGAACAGGGGCTGCCGCTGGTGCGCGCGGCCAATACGGGCGTCTCGGCGGTGATCGACGCGCGCGGGCGGATGCTGGCCGCGCTGCCCCTGAACGAGGCCGGTTTCATGGATGAACGGCTGCCCCCGGCGCTGGCCGCGCCGCTTTACGCAAGGGCGGGGGAATGGCCGTTCCTGGGGCTTCTTGCCGCAGTCGCGCTTGCCGCCGCCACCCGCCGCCGGATCGCCATTGACCCCGGCCAAGGCGCATCCTAAGAACGACCGTCGAACCGTCACAACGGCTTCCTGGCGTGACGGGGATTTCCCAATGGAGCACTTCATCATGCCGCGCGACAACTATGTATTCACCTCCGAATCCGTTTCGGAGGGGCACCCCGACAAGCTGTGCGACCGTATCTCGGATGCCGTCCTCGACGCCTTCCTCGCCGAGGAACCCGAGGCCCGCGTCGCCTGCGAGACCTTCGCCACCACGAATTGCGTCGTCATCGGCGGCGAGGTCGGCCTGTCCGACCAGAGCAAACTGACCGAATACATGGGCCGGATCGACCAGATCGCGCGCGACTGCATCCGCGACATCGGCTACGAGCAGGAAAAGTTCCACTGGAACACCTGCCGCGTGCTGAACTTCCTGCACGAGCAATCGGCCCATATCGCCCAGGGGGTGGACGGTGATTCGGCCACCGGCAAGGAAGAGGGCGCGGGCGATCAGGGGATCATGTTCGGCTACGCGGTGGACGAGACCCCGGAACTGATGCCGGCGCCGATCCTCTACGCCCATGCGATCCTGCGCCGGCTGGCCGAGGCGCGGAAGTCCGGCGCGCTGCCGATGCTGGGGCCGGATGCGAAAAGCCAGCTTTCCATCCGCTACGAGGGCGGGCGCCCGGTCGAGGTGACGCAGCTTGTCCTCTCGCACCAGCATCTGGACCCGACGCTGACCAGCGAGGACGTGAAGGCGATCATCCGTCCGCATATCGAGGCGGTCCTGCCCGAGGGCTGGATCAACGGCGGCACCGAATGGTGGGTGAACCCGACCGGGAAATTCGTGATCGGCGGGCCGGACGGCGATGCGGGGCTGACCGGGCGCAAGATCATCGTCGATACCTACGGCGGTGCGGCCCCGCACGGCGGCGGCGCATTCTCGGGCAAAGATCCGACCAAGGTGGACCGCTCGGCCGCCTATGCCGCGCGCTATCTGGCGAAGAACGTGGTGGCGGCCGGGCTGGCGCGGCGCTGCACCTTGCAGCTTTCCTATGCGATCGGCGTGGCGCGGCCCCTGTCGATCTATGTCGATACCCACGGCACCGGCACGGTGGACGAGGCCGCGATCGAACGCGCGGTGGATGGTGTGATGGACCTGACGCCGCGCGGCATCCGCGAACATCTGGGCCTCAACCGCCCGATCTACCAGCGCACGGCGGCCTACGGCCATTTCGGCCGCGCCCCCGAGTCCGACGGCGGCTTCTCGTGGGAGCGTACCGACCTCACCGAGGCGTTGAAACAGGCGGTGTAACAGGGACGATGACGGGCGGCGACAACAGTGAGGGCGAGGGCTGGCGCAACTTCTACGGCCGCCGCAGCGGCAAGACGCTGAAGCCCAGCCAGCGGGCGTATCTGGCCGAAGACCTCGGCCCGCTGGTCCCGAAGGGGGTGCGGCGCGAGGAGAATCCCGGCCGCGACCCCATCGACCCGGCGGCGATCTTCGGCGATGCCCGCCCCGTCTGGCTGGAGATCGGCTTCGGCGGCGGCGAGCATCTGGTGCATATGGCCGCGCGCTACCCCGATGTGGGCATCATCGGCTGCGAGCCCTTCATCAACGGCGTGGCGATGCTGCTGGGAAAGATCCGCCGGGCCGGGGTGACGAACCTTGCGATCTGGCCGGGCGACGTGCGGGAACTGTTCGACGTGCTGCCCGGGGCGAGCATCGCGAAGGCGTTCCTCAACTACCCCGACCCGTGGCCCAAGCGCCGCCACCACCGGCGGCGCTTCGTCACGCCGCAGTACCTGATCCCGCTCGCCCGGGTCATGGCGCCGGGGGCCGGGTTGCGGGTGGCGACCGACATTCCCGATTACGTGCGCCAGACGCTGGGGGAAGTGCCGAAGGCCGGGTTCGACTGCCTGACCCCGGCGCCCGGCGATTGGGCCGAACCGTGGGAGGACTGGCCCTCGACCCGCTACGAGCAGAAGGCCCTGCGCGAGGGGCGCCGCCCGCATTACCTGACCTTCCGGCGTCGGGCCGGGGCGTAGCGGGGGGCGGTCGCGGGGTGGTGGGCAGATTGCCCACCGCTCCACTGCCCACCATCTCCCGTCACAACAGAGGACAGCGGCCGCCCATCCGGCGGTCGGCCGCTGCCCGGCGGCGCGTGCCGCGCCTTGATTCCGGGCAAAAATCGCGCTCCGGCCTCCCCGCCCTTTACCGACCGACACGCAAGGCGGATACCGCCAATTGCCCTACCGGGCCACCATCATCCGCGCGTCGAGGGCCGCCGCATCCTCGCGCGCGCGCTGGGCCAGCAGGACAAGGTTGTTGTCGGGCCGGTCAGAACGCAGCTCCTCGGTCTGGACGCCGGGCAGCCGGGCAAAGCCTTCCATCACCCGCCTGGGAAAGAAGCTGCGCGGCACGGTGTCGAAGCCAAGTTGTTGCAGGATGTCCGAGGTGCTGCTGGCGCAATGCGCCTTGGGCACCGCCCCGTAGTCGAGCGCGAGGCGCAGTGCGCGCTCCGCCACTTCGGGCGGCACCACCAGCGTCTGCACCACGGTGCGGTAGGTGACGCGCGTGTGGAATTCGCGGTAGCGCTGTTCGACCAGCGGGGTGATGCCGAAATGCACGTCGTTCCGTTCGGGTGCCCAGGGATGATACCAGGTGCCCGCCGGATCGAACACCACCCGCTGCGAGGCGTCGATCATCAGGGCCGAATGGGCGCCGCTGTCGGAGGAATTGCTGATGACGGTGAAGAGCGTGATGCTGGCCGGGCCGTCATGGCTGTAACGCGCCCGCGTCACGTCCTCATCAGGTGCCCAGACGGGTTCGGCCCCGCAGGCGGCAAGCATCAGCGCGGCAACAAGGCCGAAGAACAGACGCAACATTCCGTCCGGTTGTCAGCTGTTGACCAGTGCGACGAAAACCAGGGTGGCGAGGCTGATTCCCGCACCCCAGCCCAGCAAGCGGAGAAAACCCCAGAAGGTCTTTTCCTGTTCACGGATATCCATGCTGCCATGTTCGTGCTCGGCCATCTCTCGCTCCCGCGTTGTTCGCTATCCGGAGCCATAGCCGATTCATCCCCGCCTGTCACGACCCTGTGGATGCGGGGGGCGAACGCCGGTTGCGCACCCCCTTGCCCGGAATCAAGGCGCGGCACGCGCCGCCGGGCAGCGGCCGACCGCCCGCACGGGCGGCCGCTATTGCGACGTTGCGGCACGCGCTGAGCGACGGGTCACCTGCACCATAAACTGCCAGACCACAATCGTAGCAGCGGCCACCCGCGGTCGGCCGCTGCCCTCTGTTGCGCCAGTACGGCAAAAATGCGGGGCTACCCCCCGCAGGACGGGCGATGCCGCCCGCCCCCTCCGGCGCCGGTTCAGCGTGTCTTGGCCACCGTCTCGATCGCCCGGCCCACCGCGTCGAACATCTCGTCGATCTGTTCGTCGGTGATGATCAGCGGCGGGCAGAAGCACAGCGAATCGCCCACGGCGCGGGTGATGACGCCCTCGGCCTCGCAGGCCGAGGCGACGGCCACCCCCGCATCGCCCGGCTTGTCCCAGCCGTGGAGTTCAAGCGCGCCAAGCAGCCCGACCCCCCGCGTCGAATGGGCCAGCGGATGGGCCGCCAGCCCCTGTAGCCGCTCATGGAACCGCACCGAGCGCGCCGCCGCCCAGCCCACCAGATCGCGCTCTTCGATGATCTTCAGGTTCTCCAGCCCGACCGCCGTCGCCACCGGATGACCCGAGGCGGTGAAGCCGTGGCCGAAAATCCCCAGCCGGTCCGATTCGTCGGCGATCGGCTGGTAGAAGCGGTCGTTCATCAGGATCGCCGACAACGGGATATAGGAGGACGAGATCTGCTTCGACAGCACCAGAACATCGGGCTCGATGCCGAAGGTCTCGCAGGCGAACATCTTTCCGGTGCGGCCGAAACCGCAGATCACCTCGTCCGCGACCAGAAGGATGTCATGCTTGCGCAGGATCTTCTGCACCCCTTCCCAATAGCCCGCGGACGGCATCAGCACGCCACCGGCGCCCATCACCGGCTCGCCCCAGAAGGCGGCGATGGTCTCGGGGCCTTCGCGCGCGATCAGGTCTTCGAGATCCTGCAACATCCGGGCGGTGAATTCGGCCTCGGTCTCGCCGTCCTGCCCGTAATGGATGTAGGACGGGCAGGAGGTATGGATCATCCGGTCGAGCGGCAGGTCGAAACTGTCGTGAAAGCGGGTGATGCCGGTGATCGAACCGGCGGCGATGGTCACGCCGTGATAGCCCTTTTCGCGGCCGATGATCTTTTTCCTGTCCTTCTGGCCAAGCGCGTTCGACCGATACCAGAGCAGCTTTGCCACGAGGTCGTTGGCCTCGGACCCCGATGAGGTGAAATGCACCTTGGACATCGGCACCGGGGCGATGCGGATCAGCGCCTCGGCCAGATCGACCGAAGGCCCGTGGGTGCGGAAACCGAAGATGTGGTAGTAGGGCAGCTTTTCCATCTGCGCGGTGGCGGCGGCCACAAGGCGTTTTTCGCCGAAGCCGAGCGCGACCGACCACAGCCCGGCCAGCCCCTCGATATAGCGCTTGCCGTTGTTGTCGGTGACATAGATGCCTTCGCCCCGCTCCATCACCACGCCGCCGGTTTCTTCGTAGCGGCGCAGGTTGACGGCGGCATGCATCTGATAGGCGATGTCGCGGGCTTCGACAGAGTTCGGCATCATCTTGTTCATGGCGGGCTCCTTGCGGGGTTCGGGCGACGGCTCGTGGTCCGGTGCGGCTGTTCAGACATCATACGATGCCCAAGTTCGCGGGCGCCGTCCAGCCCGGGCGGGCGGCGACGGCGGGTCGGGGTCAAAGCATGTCGAGCGGCTGGAACACCGGCCCGTCCCCGGTCTCGGCGAAATGGGCGCGGATGCCGAAGGTGCGGGCAAGATTCCCGGGCGTCAGCACCTCGGCGGGCGCGCCGTCCGCCACCAGCCGCCCGCCGTCCAGAAGCACCAGCCGGGTGCAATGCCGCACCGCCAGCCCGAGATCGTGGAGCGAGGCCACCACCGCGCCGCCCGCCGCCGCATGGGCGGCAAAAACCCGCATGGTGGCGATCTGCGCGGCGGGGTCGAGGCCTGCCGTGGGCTCGTCGGCCAGCAGCAGGGGGGCCTCCTGCGCCAGCACCCGGGCGATCAGGGCGCGGGCCTGCTCGCCCCCTGAAAGCTCGGTGGTCGGGCGGTGGCGGAACGTCTCCAGCCCCATGCGGGAAATGGCACGGTCCACCGCTTCACGGTCGGCCCCTGACAGCCCCCGCGCGGCGCCGGGATAGGGGACGCGGCCCAGCGCCACCAGCGCTTCGACCGACAAGGGCCAGGCGATTTCGCGCGACTGCGGCAGGAAGGCGGCGGCGCGGGCGCGTTCCCGCCCCGGCAGGGCGGCCAGGCTGGAGCGACCCGTGAACGGCAACAGCCCCAAAGCCGCGCGCAGAAGCGTGGTCTTGCCCGCGCCGTTGGGGCCGAGGAGGCCGACGAACTCGCCCGGCTGAACGGTCAGGTCGATGCCCCCGACCACCGGCTGCCCGGCGCGGCTGACGGTGAGGTTCTCGACCGAGAGCAGCGTCACAGCCCCGCCCTCCGCGTCTTCCAGATCAGGTGCAGGAACAGGGGTGCGCCGACGATGGCGGTCAGCACGCCGAGCTTGAGGTCGCGCTCGGGCGCGATCAGCCGCACGGCGATGTCGGCGGCCAGCAGCATCGCCGCGCCCCCCAGCGCCGAGGCGGGCAGCAGCCGCGAGGGTTGCGCGCCGACCCACGGCCGCAGGATATGCGGCACCACGAGGCCGACGAAGCCGATCGCCCCGGCGACCGCCGTGGCCGCCCCCACCAGCGCCGCGGTGCCGATCACCAGCAAAAGCCGCAGCCGGGTCAGGGCGATCCCCATCGAGGCCGCCGCATCCTCGCCCAGCGTCATTGCGTCGAGCCCCCGGCGGGTAAGCCACAGCGCCGCCGCCCCCGCCAGCATGAAGGGTGCGGCCGCGCGGACGTGATCCATCGAGCGGTCGGTGAGCGAGCCCATCATCCAGAACACGATCTCGTTGGCCGCGAACGGGTTGGGCGAGAGGTTCAGCACCAGCGAGATGAGCGCCCCGGCCAGCGCCGATATGGCGATGCCGGCAAGGATCAGCACCAGCGACGATCCGCGCGGCCCGGCGAGCAGCAGGATCAGCACGACCGAGATTACCGCGCCGGTCAACGCGGCGGCAGGCAGCGCCAGCGCGAAACCGGCGGCAAAGCCCGTTTGCAACGCGAGCACCGCACCGAGGGCGGCCGAGGCCGAGGTGCCGATCAGCCCGGGTTCCGCCAGCGGGTTGCGCAGGAAGCCCTGCAACGCCGCGCCCGCAAGTCCGAGCGAGGCGCCGACCATGACGCCCAGAAGCGCCCGGGGCAGCCGGATTTCGCGCATCACCAGCACCACGGCCTCGCCCTCGCCCCGGATCAGCGCGGCGAGGCTTTCACCCACGCCGATGGCGGCGGGGCCGATCAGCAGCGAGGCGGCGAACAGCGCCGCGACCAGCGCCACGAGGCCGGGGATCAGCCAATGGTTCATGGTGCGGTCTCCAGCGCCCGGCGGGCCTCGCGCAGCGCCGCCACGGCGCGCAGCACATGGGGGGTGCCGCAAAGCCAGTCGCGGTCGGCGAAGACCCCCCCGGCCCGTGTATCCATCAGCGTGCGCAGGGCGGGGTGGGTCAGCAGTTCCTCGGCCCGCGAGGCGCCGGGGTAGGATTCGCCCATGACGATGAAATCCGGGTCGGCAAGCACCAGCCGTTCCAGCGGCAGCACGCCGCCGCCCGTCAACCCGGCCTCGGCGGCGATATTGTCGAACCCGGCGGCGGCCAGTATCTCGCCCGACAGCGTGCCGCCGCCCAGCGTGTAGCCGTTGGCGTAGTAAAGCGCGGCACGGGGACGGCGGGGCGGGTCGTCGTGCAGCGCCGCAAGGTCGGCGTCGAAGCGCCGCGCCATCGCCGCGCCCTCGGCCCCGCGCCCCAGCGCCCGGCCGACCGCGATCATCCCTTCCCGCACGTCGGCCAGCGACCCGGCCGGGGCGAGGGTCACCACCGGGATGCCGAGCCGGTCGAGCATCGCGAGCGTCGCGCGCGGGGTGAAGGTGCCCGCCAGCACCAGATCGGGGGCGAGCAGGAACACCTCCTCGGCCTGGCCGTGGTTGACGGGGTAAGCCGCCGCCTCGGCCGCCATGGCGGAGGATCGTGGATCGAGGGCCAGATGCGAGACCGAGACGAGCTGGCCGGGCGCGGCGAGCAGCATGGCGAGCTGGTCGGTGCAGAGGTTGATCGACACGACGCGGCCGGGCGCCCCCGATGGATTGCCGGACGGATCGCCCGACGGATCGCCGGGCGCTTCGGCCACGGCGGGGGCCGCCGCCGCACCCAGCCAGAGGCCCAGCGCGGCGGCGGTCAGCAGATCAAAAGCGCGCGCGCAGCCCGACATAGATGGCCCTGTCCGAAGTGGCGTAACCCTGGGACAGTTGATACTGCCTGTCGAACAGGTTTTCGACCCTCAGATAGGCTTCGGCCCCGCGCCCCAGGTCATAGGCGACCGAGGCATTGACCACGGTGAAGTCGGGCATCGGCCCGGCCGAGAAATCGTCGAGCCGCCCGGCCATGTGCTGCGCCGAGACCGCGGCGCGCAGCCGGTCGGTCAGTTCGGCCTCCAGCGACAGGCGCAGGTCGTGGCGCGGCACCAGCGCCAGCCGCACCCCGTCGGGGCGCTGCGCCTGAAGATAGGTGTAACCCGCGCCCAGCGTCACCCGGTCGCCGAGCGGCAGGCTCGCGGCCAGTTCCAGCCCCTGCCGCTTGGACCTGCCGGGCAGGTTCGCCATCGTCGAGACGGGGATACCGAAGGTATAGGTGATCAGGTTGTCGATCCTGAGCGCGAAGGCGGTGGCCGAGATCGTGGCCCCGTTCGCGAACCGCTTTTCGATGCCCAGTTCGAAGCTGCGGCTTTTCTCGGGCGTCAGGTCCGGGTTGCCGATGAAGGGAAACGAGCCGGGATAGTCGCCGAATCGTTCATCGAGCGAGGGCGGGCGGAAGCCGGTGGCCAGCACCGCGCGCAGGGTCACATCGTCCGAGGGACGCCACGCCGCCGCCAGCCGCCCGCTGGTGAAGCTGCCGAAATCCGAGTTGTGATCGACCCGGACCGAGGCGGCGATGTCCAGATCGGCCCGCGGTGCCCAGAGCGCCTGCCCGAAGGCCCCGTTGATCCGGGTGCTGCGGCTGCCGCCGGGCAGCGCGGTGTAGCGGGCGCGCTCCTCCATGGTCTCGGCACCGTAGACCAGCGTCAGCGCGGGCGACAGATCGGTGGTGCCGCGATAGCCGAAACCCAGCCGCGAACCCGAGAACCGGCTGATCGCGCCCTCCTCGTCGAAGGTGCGGCGGACGCGGTAGGCGGTGGCCTCGACCATGTGCAGGCTGTTGCCGGTCTCGATCTCGGCGAACAGCCGCGCGCCCGCCTCGCGGCGGTGCTGCACGTTGTCCATGTCGGCCAGCATGAAGCTGGAGTCGTAGCCGTCGAACTCCTGCCGCGTGCGCTGGGCGAAGGCCGCGCCGCCCACTGTCACCGTCTCGCTCAGCCGGTAGCGGGTCGAGAACGACAGCCGGGACGTCTCGATCCCGTCGTCCTCGGTGCCGCCGTCCACGGCGGAAAACCCGTCCGAACGCAGATGCGACAGGGTGAAGGCGGTCTCGCTGCGTTCGGTGCGGTTCGCCAGCGTGTAGCGCCCGGAGACGGTGCCGAAGCTGCCCGCCTCCACCGCCGCCGACTGGCTGAACCCGTCCTCCATCGCGGCGCGGGTGGTGATGTTGATGACACCCCCCACCGCCGTGCCGCCGTAAAGCGCCGATTGCGAGCCGCGCAGCAGTTCGATCCGGCCGATATCGGCGGTGGACATGGCGCCGAATTCGAAGGCGGTTTCGGTCATGGTCGGGTCGGTGACGCGGATACCGTCGATATAGACCGCGATATAGCGGCGGTCGGCGCCGCGGATGCGCAGGTTGGCGGTGTTCCCCATCGGGCCGCTGGTGGTGACGCTGACCCCCGGCAGGGTGGCCAGGACGGCGGCGAGATTTGTGGTGCCCGCGGCGTCCAGTTCCTCCTCGGTCACCACGCTGGCGCTGACCCCGCTGCGGGCGGCGTCGGTGGGGGTGAGGTTGGCCGAGATCACGATGTCGTCGAGTTCGATGATATCCTGCGCCCAGAGGGGCGCGGGGACGAGCGCGGCGATCAGCGCCAGCCGGGAAAGACAGGTATGGCCCATGGGAATGGCCCCTTGCAGTCGCGGGACGCACGGACCCCGCGTGGTTTCCTCACATGTCCGTGGAAAGGAGGCCCTTCCGCGAACGGCGATGTCACCACTGCGGAGATGCCGCTTCCCGGACGCGCCCCGCGCCGGAAATGGGTGATCGCCTCGGCAGGTCTCCTGACTTGCGGGTCGTAGCGCGGGCCGGCCTTCCCGGGGGTGTCCCCAGTGGCGTTCTCGACCCTGCTCGCCGCTTACAGTTGCGGGGGCAGTCGCGGAATTGGCCCCGGGGAATACCCCCGGAAAGGCCGCACCGCAGTTCCCTATTCATCCGGCAGCGCCGGAACCGAAGCCCGCCCCTGATGCGGCGAAACCCCGCCGCTGTCAAGCGGCGGCGATGGCGGGCCGGTCTGAACGGGCGGCTTCAGGCGTTCGGGCCTGCATGGGCGGATGATGCGGTCAGGTGGGCAAAAGATCGACGCCGGGCAGGCGCGCGGTCTTTCGGTCAAAGGTCACAAGCGTCGTGGCACCGGCACGGCGTGCGGCAGCGGCGATCATCAGACCGGCAAAGCCGAACCCGTCGTCGCGATACCGGAACACCGCCGTTCCCACATCATCCGCCGCCTCGACCTCGATCTCGACCGCCGCCAGCAAGCCTTCCAGCGCGGTAGCGATTTCAACCCGGGTGAACCGATGGGCACGTTCCAGCACCCAGACCAGTTCGACCATCGCTTCGCGGCAGATGAACCCCGGCGCGGCAGGGGTCAGGCCGCGCATGAAGGCGCTGGCCGCAGCCGCCTGGTCCGGTTCATCCTGCGTCAGGAACCGGACCAGCACATTGGTGTCGATGGCGATCATCCGGCGGCGATGGCGTCATCCATCTCCTCAAGGCTGACCGGCTTCCGACCGGGCCGCGCCAGCAGACCTTCAAGCTCGGCCACGGGCCGGGCCTTCATCAGCCTGACCTCGCCGCCCGTCACGACATAACGCACCTTGTCACCGCCCTTGAGACCAAGCGCCGCCCGCACATTGCGCGGCAGGGTCGTCTGGCCTTTCACGGTCACCGTCGTTTCCTGCATCACCACGATTCCTTACCTTTTGGCAATCTTCCTTGCCATATCGGCGAAGACCGCCGCACCTGCGTCAGCGGGTGGCCACGGATCGCTTCGGGGACCGGACAAATCGCTTGTCACCCGCCGGGTGAGCGCCTAGAATCCAAGGCGATTGTCTGTCGGGGAGGGCGGTCAACGTGTCAGATGTCCTTATCGCCGAGGACGAGCCGACCATATTGGAGACGCTCGCCTTTCTGCTTGAACGTGCAGGTTGGTCGGTGGCCACCGTCACCGATGGCGAATCCGTCATACAGAATGTGCGCCGCATCCGTCCCCGGCTGCTGGTGCTCGACATCATGCTGCCCGGGCGCAGCGGTCTCGACATCCTGCGGATGCTGCGCCGGGAGGCGGACCTGGCCGATATCCCGGTTCTGATCCTGACGGCGCGCGGCCACAACCACGACCGGCAACTGGCGCTGGAACTTGGCGCGGACGGGTTCATCTCGAAACCTTTTGCCAATGACACGGTGCTGGACGAGGTGCGCCGCCTGCTCGGCCAGAGCACATCCAGCCCGGCGCTGGGCAGACATGGCGCAGCCTGAGCGTCCGCGCCCGGACGAGGACCATCGCCGCAAGGACGCCGCCTTCGTGCTGCCGGTCTTCGGCGTGCTGCTGCTGCCCCCCTTCGTCAACCTCTTCACGCAAGAGCGGCTGATCTTCGGCCTGCCGCTTGAGGTGGTCTATCTTTTCACGGTCTGGGTGGCGCTGGTGGCCGGCGCGCTGATGCTGTCGCGCCGGGTCGCGCCGCCGGACCACGGGCCGGACTGATGCTCTCGCCCGATTTCGTGATCCTGACGGCGGTGGCCTATGTCGGGCTGCTGTTCCTGCTGGCCTGGGCGTCGGATGCGCGGGCGCGGCAGGGGCGGGACGGCTTCCTGCGCTCGCCTTTGGTCTATACGCTGTCGATCTCGGTCTATTGCACCAGCTGGACCTTCTACGGCGCGGTCGGCACCGCTGCCCGCGACGGCCTGGAATTCATGGCGATCTACATGGGGCCGACGCTGGTGTTCGTCGGCTGGTGGTTCATTCTGCGCAAGCTTCTGCGCATCGGCCACAGCCAGCGCATCACCTCGATCGCCGATTTCCTGTCCTCGCGCTATGGCAAGTCAAGTCGGCTGGCGGTGCTGGTCACCGTCATCGCGGTGATCGCCATCACCCCCTATATCGCGCTGCAACTCAAGGCGATCACCACATCCATTCAGGTGATCTCGACCGCCGACGGGCGCGGGCGGCTGGCGGGGCTGGACGATGCGGGTCTCGGGCTGGCGGTCGCCATCGGCATGGCGATGTTCACCATCCTTTTCGGCACCCGCAACGTCGATGCGCGCGAGCAGCATCTGGGCGTGGTTGCGGCCATCGCCTTCGAGGCCATCGTCAAATTCCTGGCGCTGGTCGCGGTGGGGCTGTTCGTCGTCTTCGGCCTTTCGGAGGGACCGGCGCAGATCTATGCCCGAGCCGCCGAGGCGGGCTTTCAGATCCATGAGCAGCAGCCCTTCGGCAGCCGCTGGGTGACGGTGCTGTTCCTCTCGGCCTGCGCGGTGATCTGCCTGCCGCGGCAGTTCCAGATCACCGTGGTCGAAAACGCCAACGAGGACCATCTGCGCACCGCCGGCTGGGCCTTTCCCGCCTATCTGCTGCTGATGAGCCTGTTCACCCTGCCGATCGCCTTCTACGGGCTGGCCACCATGCCGGCGGGGTCGAACCCGGACATGTTCGTCCTGACCCTGCCGATGGCGGCGGGACAGAACGGGCTGGCGCTGTTCGCCTTCATCGGCGGGTTTTCCTCGGCCACCTCGATGATCATCGTCGCCTCGATCGCGCTGTCGATCATGGTGTCGAACCATATCGTGCTGCCGCTGGCGCTGCGGGTCACCGACAATCTGGCGGAGAGCGGCGCACAGGGCATCGCCCGCCTGCTGCTGACCAGCCGGCGGATTTCCATCGCGGTCATCCTGCTGCTGGGCTTTACCTATTTCTGGCTGACCGGCGAAAGCGGCGCCCTGGCCCCCATCGGGCTGATTTCCTTTGCCGGTGTGGCGCAGTTCCTGCCCGCGCTTCTGGCCGCGCTCTACTGGCGGGGCGCCAGTGTCGGCGGCGCGCTGACCGGGATGGCGCTTGGCTTCATGACCTGGGCCTGGACCCTGTTCCTGCCCAGTTTCGCCACAAGCAACGTCGCCATCGCGGCGCTGCTGGCCGAAGGCCCCTGGGGCATCGCCATGCTGCGCCCGCAGGCGCTGTTCGGCATGACCGGCTATGACCCGCTGGTGCATTCGATGTTCTGGAGCATGTTTTTCAACACGGCGGCGCTGGTCGGGGTCTCGCTCGCCAGCCGGCGGAGCGCGCTGGAACGGGTGCAGGCCGGTATCTTCGTCGATATCTTCGCCTCGGCCCCGAGGGGTTCCATCCAGCGTTCGGCCAGCGCCGAGGATCTGTTCGTACTGGCCGAGCGGGTGCTGGGCTGGCGGCGGGCGCAGGCCCTGTTCGAGGCCGCCGACCTGCCGCGCGGTTCCGCCGGGCGCGGGGTTGCCGTGCCTTCGGATTTCGTCACCCGGCTGGAGCGTGAACTGGCAAGTTCGATCGGCGGGGCCTCGGCGCATATCCTTCTGTCGAAGGTGGTCGAGGGCGACACGCTTTCGCTTGAAGAGGTCATGCTGATCGCCGGAGAGACCTTGCAGGTGATTTCCCATTCCAACGAACTGGAAAAGAAGTCCCGCGAACTGCACCAGACCGCGATGCAATTGCAGGAAGCCAATTCCAAGCTGCATGCGCTGCACCGGCAAAAGGACGACTTCCTGTCGCAGGTCAGCCACGAGGTGCGCACGCCGATGACCTCGATCCGCTCGATCTCGGAAATCCTGATGAAGCAGCGTGATCTGGCCGAGCCGCAGCGCGACCGTTTCGTCGGCCTGATCCATCAGGAAAGCGTGCGGCTGACCCGGCTTCTGGACGAAATCCTCGACCTTTCGGCGCTGGAACACGGCGGGCGCGACTGGGAGAACGGCCCCATCGACGCAGCGGCCGCGCTGGAGCGCGCGCTGGATGTCTGCGATGCGCTGGCGCGGCAGCGGCAAATCCGGGTGACGCGCGACTGTGTGCCGGGGCCGGTGGTGGTGGCGGGCCATGCCGACCGCCTCTGTCAGGTCTTCATCAACATCATCGCCAATGCGGTGGCCCACAATCGCGCCAGGGCACCCGAGGTGCTGGTGCGTGCAAGGGTGACGGCAGGGGATTATGTCGTCGAGATCGCCGACAACGGCACCGGCATCGCGCGCGAGTTCCGTCATGCGATCTTTGACAAATTCGTCCGGATCGGCCCGCAGGATACCGCCGACAGCGCCCTGCCGGGGCTGGGGCTGGGGCTGAACATCAGCCATACCATCGTGCGAAAGCTGCAAGGCCGCATAGAACTGGTCGAGGGGCCCTTGCCCGGCGCCTGTTTCCGCATCGTGCTGCCGCTGATGGCGGCTCAGTCGGCGGTGGCGACCGGCGCGGCCTCCTGACGGTGGCCGCAGTCCTTGCGCGGGCAAAGCAGGCAGGACGGGCCGACCGGGACATGCGTCGCGCGGTCGTCGAGGTTGAGGCCGCCGGCATAGACCGTGCGCGCGGCATGATGGATGTCGCAGGCCAGCATCACCGAGAAGGTCAGCGGCTGCTCGGCCCAGGTGGAGACCCGTTTCGGCACCGCCTTGGCGATCATCAGGAAGCGCGAGCCATTGGGCATCTCGGCCACCTGCCGCACCACGCCGGGGCTGCCGACGGCGTGGTAGATCGGCCAAAGCACGCAGCCATGTCCGCCACCGGGCTGCCCGAGGCCGGGCAGCGGAAAGCGCTTGGTCAGCCGCCCCGCCGGATCGGTGCGCAGAAAGCCGAAGGGCACGCCTTCGGCCCCCGGGCGGCGCAGGGTGACCAGCCGGTGCGCCGCCTGCTCGAAACTGGCGCCGAACATATGGCCGAGCAGGTCGATGTCATAGCCGTGATCCTCGGCGGCGGCGCGGAACGGCGCATAGGGCATCAGCATCGCCCCCGCCACATAGGAGGCCAGCGCCCGGCGCCCCAGATCGCGCGCCGCGCCGGTGCTGAATCCCAGCGCATCGGTGGCGGAGTCGATCTCTTCCGGGGCCGCCAGTTCGGCAATATGGCGGCAGATGCGAAAGAGCCGCGTCGCCAGCGGCGCCGAGGCGCGCAGCCACAGGACCGGCCTGGCCGCATCATCCATCCGGGCCTGATCGGACTGCCGCGACACCGGCGCGCCGGGCTGTTCGGGGCGGCGCTCGACCTTTATGCCGAAGCGGTCCAGCAGATGCGCGCGAAGGCCCGCCTCGTCGAAACTGCCCGGGATCGCGGCACGCAACCGCCCGGCCAGGGTTTCGAGTGCGGGGAAGTGGTTGTTGGCGGCAATCACCGCATCCTCGACCTCGCGCACCGGCGAAATGGCGCGGCGCCGCACCGCCGCGCGGTCGAAATAGCCGACCAGGGCGCGCATGGTGTCCGACAGTTCCTGTGCCTCGTGGTGAATGGCGGTGCTGAAACGGCGGCGGTCGGCCTCGGACAGTTCTTCGGCCCCGGCGATGATCTCGGCGCCCGAGCGCATGCCGGTAATCCGGTTCAGCACCTGATGCAGCATCTGCGCCAGCACCGGATCGTCGTTGAAACGCGAGGTGAAGGCCTCGACCTCGGCAAGGGCTTCGACACCGGCGCGATGCAGCCGCATCAGCACCTGGGCAATCTCAGGGAAACGCGCCACCAGATCGCGGATGTCGGTCTGCGACGTGTCCAGCCCCTGCAACAAGGGATCAAGCAGCAGATCCTGTAACGCATGCAGGGTCTTGCGCTCGCGCTCGCCCGACAGGTCGTCCAGATTCATCCGCAGGTGGTCGGCAATCCGCAGCAAAAGCGCGCCGCCAACATCCCGCTTGGAATTCTCGATCAGGTTGAGATAGCTCGACGAGATGCCGACCATGCTGGCGAGGCTGGTCTGGGTGATCCCCAGCTCCTGCCTCTGGCGTCGGATCCTGTTGCCAACCGGTGCCCGCATTCGCGCCTCCTCTCGCTGCGGCGACTGTAAACCTGTCAAATCCTGAACATCAAAATTTTTACACCATTACAAAAAATCATTTATTTTCAATTTGTTGTTGAGATCGTCGCATCCTTGCCTTCTCCTTGCAAGCAATAATGGCACCAAAGCCGAACCCAGGGAGGAAACCAATGACGAAATTCATCATCAACCGGCGCGGGCTGCTGCGCACCATGGGCGCGGGGGCGGCGGCAACGCTGGCATCGCCCGCCTTCTTCACCCGTGGCGCATGGGCGGACAATTTCTGCAACGATCCCACCGCCAGCGGCAAGATCATCTTCGGCTTCAACGTGCCGCAGACCGGCTCCTACGCCGAGGAGGGGCTGGACCAGCTCAAGGGCTATGAACTGGCGGTCAAGCATATCAACGGCGAGGGCGACGGGGGTCTCATCAACACGCTGAAGCCGCTCAGCCTCAAGGGCAACGGCGTGCTGGGCCAGAAGGTCGGTTTCGTCTCGGGCGATACCCAGACCAATACCGACGCCGCCCGCGACGGTGCCCGCCGCATGATCGAGCGCGACGGCGCCATCATGGTCACCGGCTCGGTCACCTCGGGCGAGGCGATCGCCGTGCAGTCGCTGTGCCAGGAGCGCGGCGTCATCTACATGGCCGGGCTGACCCATTCCAACGACACCACAGGCAAGGACAAGCGCCGCTACGGGTTCCGGCATTTCTTCAATGCCTTTCAGTCGGGCGTCGCCATCGCGCCGCATCTGGCCTCGGCCTATGGCACCAACCGCCGTGCCTATCATCTGACCGCCGATTACACTTGGGGCTGGACGCAGGAGGAATCGATCAAGGACGCCACCGAGGCGCTGGGCTGGGAAACCGTCGCCACCGTGCGCACCCCGCTGGGGCTGGGCGACTATTCGCAATACCTGACGCCGGTGCTGAACTCGGGCGCCGATGTGCTGATCCTGAACCATTACGGCCACGACATGGTGAACTCGTTGCCGCAGGCGGTCCAGTTCGGCCTGCGCGACCGGCAGGCCAATGGCCACAACTTCGAGATCGTCGTGCCGATGTTCTCGGAACTGATGGCCGTGGGCGCGGGCGAGGCGGTGAAGGGCATCATCGGCACCTCGAACTGGCACTGGGCGCTGGAGGACGAGGGCACCCGCGCCTTCACCAAATCCTATGGCGAAGCCTATGGCACGCCGCCTTCGCAGTCGTCGCACACCGGATACGTGCAGGCGATCCTCTACGCCGATGCGGTCGAACGCGCCGGCAGCTTCTATCCGCCCGAGGTCATCAGGGCGCTGGAAGGGCACGAGTTCGACGGGATGGGCAATGGCCCGACGCTGTACCGCGACAGCGACCACCAGTGCTTCAAGGAGGTTCTGGTGGTGCAGGGCAACGACAATCCGACCAGCCAGTTCGACGTGCTGAACGTGATCGGCCGATCGGCCCGCGCGGATGTGACCTACGATCCGGCGATCTTCGGCGGCGAACTCGGCCCCTACGAGCCGAATCAGTGCTGAGCTGAACCCGGCCGGGCCCGGCACGCCCCTTGCGGCGGCCGGGCCCTTTCGTTCCGCAAGAACCAGAACATCAAGGGTCAACCCGTCAGGGGGGGAAAGAATGGACGCGTTTCTCGCGCAGTTGCTCAATGGGCTGGACAAGGGGGGGGCCTATGCGCTGATCGCGCTGGGGCTGACCCTTGTGTTCGGCACCCTGGGCGTGGTCAATTTCGCGCATGGCGCCCTGTTCATGCTGGGCTGCTTCATGGCGGTCTCGTTCCGCTATCTCATCACCATCGAGAAGGTGACGATAGATCCGACCCAAACTTCGCCCTGGGGCCAGCCGCTTGAGGTGCGCACCCCGGTCGTGCAGGACTGGCTGGGCGATTTCGGCCTGTTCCTGGTCGATTATTCGGTGCCGTTCTCGATCCTGCTGACCGTTCCGGTGATGCTCGCCATCGGCATCGCGATGGAACGCGGCATCATCAAGTATTTCTACAAGCGCAGCCACGCCGAGCAGATCCTGGTGACCTTCGGCCTTGCCATCGTCATCGGCGAGATCGTCAAGAGCATCTACGGCCCCAATCCCTGGCCGCAGCCGATCCCGACCGCGCTGCGCTCGGCCGCCGACATCGGCAGCTGGTTCGGGATGGAGCCGCTGGCCCTGACCTACCCCTGGTGGCGGCTGATCTATCTGTTCTTCGCGTTGGGCATCATCGGCGCGGTCTTTGCCTTCCTGCGCTTCACCACCTTCGGAATGGTGGTGCGCGCGGGCATGGCCGACCGCGAGGCGGTGGGCCTGCTGGGCATCAATATCGACAAGCGCTTCACCGTGGTCTTCGGCATGGCCGCCGTGGTCGCCGGGGTGGCGGGGGCGATGTATACGCCGCTGCTGCCGCCGAACTACCAGATCGGCATGGATTTCCTTGTCCTCAGCTTCGTTGTGGTCGTGGTGGGCGGCATGGGATCGCTGCCCGGCGCGGTGCTGGCGGGCTTCCTGCTGGGCATCCTGCAAAGCTTCGCCTCGATGACCGAAATAAAATCCCTCATCCCCGGTATCGACCAGGTCATCATCTATCTGGTGGCGGTGGTGATCCTGCTGGTGCGTCCGCGGGGCCTGATGGGCCGGCGTGGCGTGATGGAAGGCTGAGCCATGTTCCACCTTTCCCACAAGGACAAAATCAAGCTGGCGATCTTTGCCGCCGTGGTCATCGCCATGCCGATCTGGCTGGCGCCCTTCGGCGCCGCCTATCCGGGGCTGATGCAGAAATTCGCGATCTATGCGATCTTTGCCATCGGCTTCAACATCCTGTTCGGCCTGACCGGCTATCTCTCCTTCGGTCATGCGGCCTTTCTTGGCGTCGGCTCCTACACCGCGGTGTGGTCCTTCAAGCTGCTGACGATGGACGTGATCCCGGCGCTGATCTTCTCGACCGTGCTGGCGGGGCTGTTCGCGCTGGTGATCGGGTTCTTCAGCCTGCGGCGCACGGGGATCTACTTCTCGATCCTGACGCTGGCCTTCGCACAGATGAGCTACAGCCTCGCCTATTCGGTGCTGACCCCGCTCACCAACGGCGAGACCGGCCTGCTGCTGGCCCGCAATGATCCCCGCATAATCGACGCGGCGCTCGGGGCATCCACGGTGGGCGGCGCGGGGCTGCCGATGCCGGCGCTGCTGGGGACCACGGTCACCGGCTATTTCGGCTTCTACATCTGCGCGGCGATCCTGATCGCGGCCTTCTTCATCTCGCAGAAGATCTTCGCTTCGCCCTTCGGCCTTGCGCTGCGCGGCATCAAGTCGAACCAGACCCGCATGATCTACACCGGCTTCAACACGCGGCCCTACATGCTGGCGGCCTTCGTCATCTCGGGCATGTTCGCCGGGCTGGCGGGCGGGCTTCTGGCGGTGACCGATCCGATCGCCGGGGCCGAGCGCATGCGCTGGACCGAATCCGGCAATATCGTCCTGATGACCATCCTTGGCGGTGTCGGCACCCTGATCGGGCCGGTGATCGGCGCCTGGGTGATCGAGTATTTCGAGAACATCTTCTCGGCCATCAACAAGAACATGCTGAACGCGACCTTCGACTTCCTGCCCGACGGGTTGCAGAACGTCGTCGTCACCGTGTTGTCGAAATTCGTTGGCGAGGGCTGGCACCTGACGCTGGGCCTGCTGTTCGTGCTGATCGTCTGCTTCCTGCCCGGCGGTCTGGTCGAGGGCTGGCAGAAACTGGTTGCGCGCGTCAGACGCGGGCGCGGCTCCAAACCGGAGGCTGGCGGAAAATGAGAGAATCTCCTCCCAATATCGTTCTGCACGCGGCGGATGTTCACAAGAATTTCGGCGGGCTGCGGGCGCTGTCCGACATCGACCTTCAGATCGAGGAGGGCAAGACCCATGCCATCATCGGTCCGAACGGCGCCGGCAAGTCCACCCTGCTGAACGTGATCATCGGGCGGATCGCGCCCACTTCGGGGGCGGTGGTGTTCGACGGCACCGTGCTGACCGGCAAGGCCCCGCACGAGATCAACCAGCTTGGCATCAGCCGGGTGTTCCAGACGCCCGAGATCTTCGCCGATCTGTCGGTCCTGCACAATGTCATGGCCCCGGCCTTTGCCCGGCGGGACGGTGCCTTCCGTCTCAACATGTTCCGCACCACCGCGCGCGAGGCCGATATCCGCGACGAGGCCGAGCATCTCTTGCAGGATTTCGGCATGTGGGAGCGGCGCCACGACCATTCCGGCGCATTGTCGCGCGGCGACAAGCGGCGGCTGGAACTGTGCATGTGCCTGATCCAGCATCCGCGCCTGCTGCTCCTGGACGAACCCACCGCCGGCATGTCGCGCCACGACACCAACACCACCATCGAGCTGCTGAGAAAGATCAAGAGCCGCGGCATGACCAAGGTCATCATCGAGCACGACATGCATGTTGTCTTCTCGCTGGCCGACAAGATCTCGGTGCTGGCGCAGGGGCGCATCATCGCATCGGGCCTGCCGCAGGACATCAAGGAGGATCCAAGGGTGCAGGAAGCCTATCTCGGGGGGGCGGTCGAATGAACGCGACCCCAGTACCCGGCCCGGCGCCGGATGCCTTCTTCGCGCTGCGTGACGTCCATGCCTATTATGGCGAAAGCTATATCGTTCAGGGCATCAGCCTGGAGGTGAAGAAGGGCGAGGTCCTGGCGCTGCTGGGCCGAAACGGGGCGGGCAAGACCTCGACCCTGCGCGCCATCGCCCGGACCGACAATCCGGTGGTGCAGAGCGGCGAGATCTGGCTGGAAGGCCAGCCGGTTCACCAGATGAAATCCTGGCAGGCCAGCCAGGCCGGCATCCAGCTTGTGCCCGAGGATCGCCGCATCATCCCCGGCATGACGGTCGAGGAAAACCTTGTGTTGGCCCAGGTCGCTCCCAACAAAGGCTGGGAAATCGAACAGATCTACGAACATTTCCCCCGGCTGGCCGAACGCCGCAATCAAGAGGGCGTCACCCTCTCGGGCGGCGAACAGCAGATGCTGTCGGTGGCCCGCGCGCTGGCGCGCGAGGTGAAGCTGCTGCTTCTGGACGAGCCCTATGAGGGGCTCGCCCCGGTGATCGTGCGCGAGATCGAGCATATCGTGCAGGACATCAAGGCGCGCGGCATCACCACGATCATCGTCGAGCAGAATGCCATCGCGGCGCTGCGGCTGGCGGATCGGGCGGTGATCCTCGACTCGGGCGAACTGGTTTTCACCGGCTCGGCGCAGGAGCTGCTGAACGATACCGACCTGCGCAACCGCTATCTGGCGATCTGATCGCTTCCGCCGTGCCGCCGGGGCCCTTCGGCCCCGCCGGCGCGGCAGCCGGCCCGGCGGGCGCCCCTCTTTCCCCGCCGGGTCACTTTCCTGCCACGGGAGATCCTGCCATGTCCGCCACAACCTATCCGCCGCAGCCCGCATTCGTGGCGCAGGCGCATCTCGATGCCGAGGGCTACGCCCGGGAATATGCGGCCTCTCTGCGCGATCCGGCCGCCTTCTGGGCCGGGCAGGCCGGGGCGATCGACTGGATCAAGCCCTTTACCAGGGTGAAGAACACCTCTTTCGAGCCGGGCAACATCTCGATCAGATGGTTCGAGGACGGTACGCTGAACGTTGCCGCCAATTGCATCGACCGCCATTTGCTGACCCGGGCCGACCAGACCGCGATCATCTGGGAACCCGATGACCCGGCCGAGCCCCCCCGCCACATCAGCTATCGCGAGTTGCTGGAACAGGTCAGCCGCATGGCCAACGTGCTCAAGGCCCATGGCGTCGGCAGGGGCGACCGGGTGGTGCTCTACCTGCCGATGATCCCCGAGGCGGCCTTCGCCATGCTGGCCTGCGCCCGGATCGGCGCCGTGCATTCGGTGGTGTTCGGCGGCTTTTCCCCCGATGCGCTGGCCAACCGCATCAACGACTGCGAGGCCGGTATCGTCATCACCGCCGACTGGGCGCCGCGCGGCGGCCGCCGCACCGGGCTGAAGGACAATACCGACAAGGCCCTGCTGCATTGCGATGACCGGGTGAAATGCCTGGTCGTCAAGCGCACGGGCGGGCAGACCTCATGGGTCGAGGGCCGCGATATCGACCTGCTGGCCGAGATGGCGGCGGCAAAGCCCTATTGTCCCTATGTCGAGGTCGGGGCCGAAGACCCGATGTTCATTCTCTATACCTCGGGTTCGACCGGCAAGCCCAAGGGCGTGCTGCACACGACCGGCGGCTATATCGTGCAGGCGGCGCTGACCCAGCGGCTGACCTTCGACTATCATGACGGCGATGTCTTCTGGTGCACGGCGGATGTCGGCTGGATCACCGGCCACAGCTATATCGTCTATGGTCCGCTGGCCAATGGTGCCACCACGGTGATGTTTGAGGGCGTGCCGACCTGGCCCGATGCCGGGCGTTTCTGGGAAGTGGTCGCGAAACACCGCGTGACCCAGTTCTACACCGCTCCGACCGCGATCCGCAGCCTGATGGGCATGGGCACCGACTGGGTGGAACGGCACGACCTTTCGTCGCTGAAACTGCTGGGCACGGTGGGGGAGCCGATCAACCCCGAAGCCTGGCACTGGTATCACACCCATATCGGCAAGGGCGCCCTGCCGATCGTGGACACCTATTGGCAGACCGAGACCGGGGCCCATATCCTGACGCCGCTGCCCGGTGCGATGGCGGCGAAACCCGGCTCGGCCGCACTGCCGTTCTTCGGCGTCGATCTGGCGGTGCTGGATGCCCAGACCGGCGAGGAGATCGCCACGACCGAGGCCGAGGGCGTGCTTTGCATCAAGGAAAGCTGGCCTGCGCAGATGCGCACGATCTGGGGCGATCACGCGCGGTTCGAGGAAACCTATTTCGCTCCCTATTCCCGCCACTACTTCACCGGGGACGGATGCCGCCGCGATGCCGATGGCTATTACTGGATCACCGGCCGTGTCGATGACGTGATCAACGTCTCGGGTCACCGGATGGGCACGGCGGAAATCGAAAGCGCGCTGGTCGCGCATGAGGCCGTCGCCGAGGCGGCGGTGGTCGGTTTTCCGCACCCGCTGAAGGGGCAGGGTATCTACGCCTGGGTCACGCTGATGAACGGGATCGGACCGTCCGACGATCTGCGCCACGCCCTCGAAGCATTTGTCCGGCAGGAGATCGGTCCGATTGCGAAACCCGATCATATCGAATTCACCCCGGGCCTGCCAAAGACCCGCTCGGGCAAGATCATGCGCCGCATCCTGCGCAAGATCGCAGAGAGAGATTATGACGCATTGGGGGATATCTCGACCCTTGCGGATCCCTCGGTGGTCGAGGAACTGATCGCCAAGCGCGAGAAGTCCGGATGAGTCCGCGCGATCTGTCCGGAACCCCTGCACGACCCCGGGATGACCGCGCCGCTTCACGGCCTGCGCAAAGCCTTCTGCGTTTACCGGGCCGAAAAGGAAGCAGCACCGTACCAGAATCATGGCGATGGCCGGGCATGTGACGCTTGGCAAAGTCACGCGCTACACCCGCGGGCTGATCGCCGGAAGCTGGTCAGGCTGCTGGTGGAGGGCGCATGAAACGGGACACGCAAGCCCAAGAGCGGGACACACATTTTCAAGGCGTTGATTTTGCAGATGTTCGCAGCCTGAATCATGAGAATGGCGGCCCCGATAGGATTCGAACCTATGACCTACCGCTTAGGAGGCGGTCGCTCTATCCCCTGAGCTACGGGGCCACCGGGGGACTTCATGCGCGGATTTTTCCCGCGATGCAACCGGGGAACGTCATGCGGCGCAATAGACCCTTGGCCCGGGTGGCAGATTGCAGCTAACAATCGGGTATCAGCCCCCGCCCGGAAGGATCCCGCATGGCCAAGGCCCCCGACCCCCGCCGCCCGCTGACGCTGCGCGATGTGTCCGAAGCCTCGGGCGTGAGCGAGATGACGGTAAGCCGCGTTCTGCGCAACCGCGGCGACGTGTCGGACGCCACGCGGGAAAAGGTGCTGCGCTCGGCTCGCGAACTGGGCTACGTGCCGAACAAGATCGCCGGGGCGCTGGCCAGCCAGCGGGTGAACCTGGTCGGTGTGGTGATCCCGTCGCTGTCGAACATGGTGTTCCCCGAGGTGCTGACCGGCATCTCGGACGTGCTCGATGACACCGGGTTGCAGCCGGTGGTGGGCATCAGCCGCTACTCGCCCGAAAAGGAAGAGGCGGTGCTTTACGAGATGCTGTCCTGGCGGCCCTCGGGGTTGATCGTCGCCGGGCTGGAACACGGGGACGCGGCACGGGTGATGCTGGAAGCGGCCGGGGTGCCGGTGGTCGAGATCATGGACACCGACGGGCCGGCGATCGACAGCGTGGTCGGCATCTCGCACCGCCGCGCCGGGCTGGCGATGGCCGAGGCGATCCTTGCGGCGGGCTACCGGCGCATCGGCTTTCTCGGCACCAAGATGCCCGAGGACCACCGCGCCCGCAAACGCATGGAAGGGTTCACCGAGGGGCTGGCGGCGGCTGGCGTCACGCTGGAAGACCGGGAGTTCTATTCCGGCGGATCGGCGCTGCTGAAGGGCCGCGAGATGACCGAGGCGATCCTGTCGCGCTCGCCTGAACTCGATTTCCTTTACTATTCCAACGACATGATCGGTGCAGGCGGGCTTTTGTGGTGCCTTGAGCGCGGTATCGACGTGCCCGGGCGGCTCGGGCTGGCCGGGTTCAACGGGGTCGAACTGCTCGACGGGTTGCCGCGCCGTCTTGCCACCATGGATTCCTGCCGCCGCGAGATCGGCCGCATCGCCGCCGAGATCATCGCCGGACGCCGCCCGGGCGGGGTGATCGGCGGCGAGGTGGTGGAACTGACCCCGGTGCTGCAACCGGGCGACACCATCCGCCCCGCCTGAACAACCGGGAGACTCCGCATGACCGATCGCCTCACCGCCCTCGACCTTTCGCCGCAGCAGCCGCTCGACGACGATATCGCCGCCTATTTCGCCAAATGCACCGAAAAGCTGGGCCTGATCCCCAACGTGCTGCTGGCCTATGCCTTCGACCAGGCCAAGCTGCGCGCCTTCATGGAGATGTATAACGACCTGATGCTGGCGCCCTCGGGGCTGACCAAGGCGGAGCGCGAGATGATCGCGGTCGCGGTCTCGTCCGAAAACAAATGCGTCTATTGCCTGACTGCGCACGGGGCGGCGCTGCGGCAGTTGACCGGCGATCCGCAACTGGCCGAGGTGATCGCCCAGAACTGGCGCGCCGCGCCGCTGGAGCCGCGCCAGCGGGCGATGCTGGGTTTCGCGGTCAAGCTGACGCAGGCGCCGCAGGAGATCGGCGAGGACGACCGCGCCGCGCTGCGCGCCGCCGGGTTTTCCGAGCGCGACATCTGGGACATTTCCGCGGTGGCGAGCTTTTACAACATGTCGAACCGGATGGCCGCGGCGGTCGAGATGCAGCCGAACCCGGAATATCACGGCATGGCGCGTTAACCCCCGGCGTTGCACGGGCGGGGGCGCCCCGGGACGCCGCCTCCGGCGGGGATATTCGTGGGGCAGAAGAAAAGGGGGGGCGCTTCGTTCATTGTTCAGGGTGAACACGGGATGGCCGCAGCCGCCGCGCAGGGATCATCCGGCTGTACGGGGCCGGTCGGCCTGAATGTCGCGATCCCGGCTGGCCCCGCCGGGCAGCAGAAACCTGAACCGGACCACCGAACCCCCCTTGCAGACTCGGCACGGCTTCCGTATATGCGCCTTACAGCGGCGCTGCGGGGTCCAAACCCGAAGCCCACCGGAAAATCGAACGGGCCGCTCGGCCCGTTTTTTCGTTCTGGAACACCCCATGCCCGACCTGATCGCCAAGACCCCCATCGACCGCAGGCTTGCGGATATCGTCGGCCCCGTCATCGAGGGGCTGGGGTTCGAGCTTGTCCGCATCCGGCTGATGAGCGGCAAGAGCCCGACCTTGCAGATCATGGCCGACCGGCCCGGCGGCGGGATCATCGTCGATGATTGCGCCCGGATATCGACGGCGGTTTCGGCGGTGCTCGATGTCGAGGATCCGATCGAGGACCGCTATACGCTTGAGGTCTCCAGCCCGGGAATCGACCGGCCGCTGACCCGGCTCAAGGATTTCGACATGTGGGAGGGCTACGAGGCCCGGGTCGAAACCGCCGAGATGATCGACGGCCGCCGCCGCTTCAAGGGCGTGCTGCGCGGCACCGAGGGCGGCGAGGTGCTGATCGAGATCGAGGAGCAGGGCGAGGCCGTCACCATCGGCCTCGACTTCGACTGGCTCTCGGATGCCAAGCTGCTGCTGACCGACGAACTGATCGCCGAGACGCTGCGCCAGCGCGGCGACGCGGGTCTGATCGACGAGACCGAATTCGACGAGATCGAAACCGAGGCGGAGGAGGGCGGTGACGACACCGGCGCCCGCCCCACCGAACACTGACCGCTTCCGAGGAGGAGTGAGACATGGCGATTACCTCTGCCAACCAGCTTGAACTTCTGCAAACCGCCGAGGCGGTGGCGCGCGAGAAGATGATCGACCCCGATCTGGTGATTCAGGCGATGGAGGAAAGCCTCGCCCGGGCGGCGAAGTCGCGCTACGGTGCCGATCTCGACATCCGCGTCAGCATCGACCGCAAGACCGGCCGTGCCACCTTCACCCGGGTGCGCACCGTGGTCGCCGACGAGGAGATGGAGAACCATCACGCCCAGTTCACGGTCGAACAGGCGAAGGAATGGCTGCCCGACCCGCAGATCGGCGACGAGATCACCGACGAGGTGCCGCCGGTCGAACTGGGCCGGATCGCGGCGCAATCCGCCAAGCAGGTGATCCTGCAAAAGGTGCGCGAGGCCGAGCGCGACCGGCAATACGAGGAATTCATCGACCGCCGGGGCACCATCATCAACGGCACCGTCAAGCGCGAGGAATACGGCAACGTTATCGTCGATATCGGCCGGGGCGAAGGCATCCTGCGCCGCAACGACAAGATCGGCCGCGAAGCCTACCGCATCGGCGACCGCATCCGCGCCTTCATCAAGGACGTCCGCCGCGAGGCGCGCGGCCCGCAGGTGTTCCTGTCGCGCACCGCGCCCGAGTTCATGGCCGAACTGTTCAAGATGGAAGTACCGGAAATCTACGACGGCATCATCGAGATCAAGGCCGTGGCCCGCGACCCGGGCAGCCGCGCCAAGATCGCCGTCATCAGCTACGACAACTCCATCGACCCCGTGGGGGCCTGCGTGGGCATGCGCGGCAGCCGCGTGCAGGCGGTGGTGAACGAGCTTCAGGGCGAAAAGATCGATATCATCCCGTGGAACGAGGATCAGGCGACCTTCCTGGTGAACGCGCTGCAACCGGCCGAGGTCTCGAAGGTGGTGATCGACGAGGACGCCGAGCGGATCGAGGTCGTGGTCCCCGACGAGCAGCTCTCATTGGCTATCGGGCGGCGCGGGCAGAACGTGCGGCTTGCATCGCAGCTTACCGGGCTCGATATCGACATCATGACCGAGGCCGACGAGAGCGCGCGGCGGCAGGCCGAATTCGTGGAGCGCACCCAGCTGTTCATGGAGACGCTCGACATCGACGAGATGATGGCGCAGCTTCTGGTCTCGGAAGGATTCACCAACCTTGAGGAAGTCGCCTATGTCGAGATGGACGAACTGCTGTCCATCGACGGTTTCGACGAGGACACCGCGACCGAGCTTCAGGCCCGCGCCCGCGACCATCTGGAAGAGATGAACCGCAAGGCGCTGGAAAACGCCCGGGCGCTGGGGCTGGACGACAGCCTTGCCGGGTTCGAGGGGCTGACGCCGCAGATGCTTGAGGCGTTGGCGAAGGACGGGGTGAAGACGCTTGAGGACTTCGCCACCTGCGCCGACTGGGAACTGGCGGGCGGCTGGACGACGGTCGATGGCCAGCGGGTCAAGGACGACGGGTTGCTGGAAAAGTTCGACGTCTCGCTGGAAGAGGCGCAGACGCTGGTGATGACCGCGCGGGTCATGCTGGGCTGGGTCGATCCGACCGAACTCGCCCCCGGCGAGGAGGAGACCGGGGACGAAGAGGCCGACATCGACGCCGACGAACCCCGGGAGGTCGGGGCCTGATCCAGGCCCCGGGATGTCTGGCGTGACGCGGGGCGGGCGGGACAGGACGGGCGAGGGGCCGGAGCGGCGCTGCATCGCCACCGGGCGGACCGGGCCGAAGGCCGGGCTGGTGCGTTTCGTCATCGGCCCCGACGGGCAGGTGGTGCCCGATCTGGCGGGGCGTCTGCCGGGACGCGGCATCTGGGTCGCGGCCGAACGCGGCGCGCTGGAACGTGCGGTGAAGAAGGGGCTCTTTGCCCGTGCCGCGCGCCAGCCGGTCGAAGTGGCCCCGGATCTCGTCGATCTGGTCGAGGCCGGGCTGGCCCGCCGGGTCGTCGATCTCGTCTCGCTTGCCCGCAAGGCGGGGGGGGCGGTGACGGGGTTCGACAAGGTGAAGGACTGGCTGGAAAAGGGCCGGGCGGTGGTGCTGATCCAGGCCGCCGACGGATCGGAACGGGGCAAGGCCAAGCTGCGCCCTCCGGGCGGGCCCGACAGTTTCATCGGCTGTCTGACGGCTCGGGAATTGGGTTTGTCCTTCGGTCGCGAACATGCCATACACGGCGCGCTTGCGGCTGGCGGACTCACTGCGCGTGTTGTAGAGGAAGCGGCAAGGCTCGCCTCGATGCGCGGGCATTCGGCGGCAGAACCGCCGGGAAGGACTTGAGAGACGCATGAGCGATACAGACGGTAAGAAACCTCTCGGCCTGGGTGGCGGGCGTTCGGGTCAGGTGAAGCAAAGCTTCAGCCACGGCCGGACGAAAAGCGTCGTGGTCGAGACCAAGCGCAAGCGCGTGGTCGTGCCCAAGCCCGGTGCCTCGGGCGCGGGCGGCGGCGGTGCGCCTGCCGCCGGGTCGAAACCGGGCAGTGGCTCGAAACGCCCGGCAGGGATCTCGGACGCCGAGATGGAGCGCCGTCTCGCCGCGCTGCGCGCCGCCAAAGCCCGCGAGGCCGAGGAGGCCGCCCAGCGTGCCGAGGATGAACGCCAGCGCGAGGAAGATCGCCGCCGCCGCCGCGAGGAGATCGAGGCGAAGGAGCGCGAGGAACGCGCGCATGAGGAAGCCCTCCGCCTGAAGGCCGAGGAAGAGGAACGCGCCAGGGCCGAGGCCGCGGAGCAGGCCCGCCGCGAGGAAGAGGCCCGCCGGGCGCCCAAGGGCGAACCGGCCGCCGCCGCCGACCGTGGCCCCGACCCTGCCGCCGACCGTGGTCCCGCTCCGGCACGTCCGGGCGCCACCCCGCGCAAGACCGACCGCGATCGTGACAGTCGCGCCGGCGACCGCGACGGGCGCGCCAAGGCCAGGACCGAGACCGGCGGCCGGCGCGCGGGCAAGCTGACGCTGACCGAGGCGCTTTCGGGCGAGGGCGGCCGTCACCGCAGCCTTGCCGCGATGAAGCGCAAGCAGGAAAAGGCCCGGCAAAAGGCGCTGGGCCTGTCGAGCCGGGCGGAAAAGCAGGTGCGCGACGTGCAGCTGCCCGAAACCATCGTGGTGCAGGAACTTGCGAACCGCATGGCCGAACGTGCCGCCGATGTGGTCAAGTCGCTGATGAAGATGGGCATGATGGTCAGCATGAACGAGGCCATCGACGCCGACACCGCCGAACTGGTGATCGAGGAATTCGGCCACAAGGCGGTGCGGGTCTCGGATGCCGACGTGGAACAGGTGATCGATTCGGTCGATGACCGGCCCGAGGATCTGGTGGCCCGCCCGCCGATCGTGACCATCATGGGTCATGTCGATCACGGCAAGACCTCGCTGCTCGACGCGCTGCGCCAGGCCAATGTGGTGGCGGGCGAGGCGGGCGGCATCACCCAGCATATCGGTGCCTATCAGGTAAAGGCCGAATCGGGTGCGGTGCTGACCTTCCTCGATACGCCGGGCCACGCCGCCTTCACTTCGATGCGGGCGCGCGGCGCGCAGGTGACCGACATCGTGGTGCTGGTCGTGGCCGCCGACGATTCGGTGATGCCGCAGACGGTCGAGGCGATCAACCACGCCAAGGCCGCGGGTGTGCCGATGATCGTGGCGATCAACAAGATCGACAAGCCCGAGGCCGACCCGATGCGGGTGCGCACCGAACTGTTGCAGCATGAAGTCGTGGTCGAGGCCATGTCCGGCGACGTGCAGGACGTGGAGGTCTCGGCCAAGACCGGCAAGGGGCTCGACAATCTGCTTGAGGCCATCGCGCTTCAGGCCGAGATTCTCGAACTGACCGCCAACCCCGGCCGTGCCGCCATGGGCGCGGTGATCGAGGCCAAGCTCGACGTGGGCCGCGGCCCGGTCGCCACCGTGCTGGTGCAATACGGCACGCTGAAACGCGGCGACATCTTCGTCGTCGGCGAACAGTGGGGCAAGGTCCGCGCGCTGATCAACGACAAGGGCGAGCGGGTCGATGAAGCCGGGCCTTCGGTCCCGGTCGAGGTGCTGGGCCTCAACGGCACGCCCGAGGCGGGCGACGTGCTCAACGTCGTCGAGACCGAGGCCCAGGCGCGCGAGATCGCCCATTACCGCGAACAGCTTGCCCGCGACAAGCGCGCGGCAGCGGGTGCGGCCACCACGCTGGAACAGCTTCTGGCCAAGGCCAAGGCCGACAAGGATGTCGCGGAACTGCCCATCCTGGTCAAGGCCGACGTGCAGGGTTCGGCCGAAGCCATCGTGCAGGCGATGGAGAAGATCGGCAACGACGAGGTGCGGGTGCGCGTGCTCCACTCCGGCGTCGGCGCCATTACCGAGACCGACATCGGCCTGGCCGAGGCTTCGGGCGCGCCGGTGATCGGCTTCAACGTCCGGGCCAATGCGCCCGCGCGGGCCACCGCCAGCCAGAAGGGCGTGGAGATCCGCTACTATTCGATCATCTACGATCTGGTCGATGACGTGAAGAAGGCGGCGTCCGGTCTGCTCAAGGCCGAGGTGCGCGAGACCTTCATCGGCTATGCCGAGATCCGCGAGGTGTTCAAGGTCTCGAACGTCGGCAAGGTGGCGGGCTGTCTGGTGACCGAGGGCGTGGCCCGGCGTTCGGCGGGCGTACGCCTGCTGCGCGACAACGTGGTAATCCACGAAGGCACGCTCAAGACGCTCAAGCGGTTCAAGGATGAGGTCAAGGAGGTCCAGTCCGGTCAGGAATGCGGCATGGCCTTCGAGAACTACGACGATATCCGCCAGGGCGACGTGATCGAGATCTTCGAGCGCGAGGAGGTCGAGCGCAAGCTTGCCTGATCCCGCGCGGCGGACTCTGTGGAAGGGCCGGGGGTGACCCCGGCCCTTTTCGTTCGGTCTGTCCGGAAATCGTGTCGGCAGCCTTGCCGAGGATGGCGGACGGGCGCAACAGAGGGCAGCGGCCGCCCGGGGGGCGGCCGACCGCTGCCCGGCGGCGCTGGCGCGCCTTGATTCCGGGCAAAAAGGCGCCGGGCGAAGGTCGTGTTCCAGACGGTCCTGCCTCCCGGCCGGCCAACACGCCTTGCGAACCATGCCACCCGGTCACCCCGGCCGCGACAGCAGCGCCACCAGCCGTGCCCGTGCTTCGGGCAGGGGCCGGGCGGCGGGGTCGGGGCACAGGCCACGGTTGAGAAAATGCCCGGTCAGCGCAAGGGCCTGCGCCAGATCGGCGGGCGTGGTCGCGGGGCTGAGATCGCGCAGGAAGGCAGGGAGCGGCAACAGCCGCCCGGCCCAGTCGCCCGCCCCCACCCGGCTCACCGCCCGGCCCGTGCGCGGACTGACATAGGCAAGGTCCGTGGTCCCGCCCGTCACCGCACAGCGCGCAAGGTCGAGGCCGAAGCCGATCTCTTCCAGCAGCCGGAGTTCCCAGCGCAGGTAAAGCAGCGGCCAGCCCTCTACCCCCAGCGCATCGAGCAGCGCCACCGTGGCACGGTAAAGCGCCGGATGCGGCTCGCGCTCGGGCAGCGCCCGTGAACAGAGCGCGCAGACGGCGGCAAGCCCGGCCAGCGCCCGCCGGTCGGCCAGCAGCGCGGCGGCGCGCGGGCGCAAAGGCTCGACCGTGAACCGGCCCAGATGATCGTCAAGCCGTGCCTTCCACGTGGCATCGAGCTGCGCACCCGGTTGCAGAAAGGGCGCGACCCGACGCGATGCCCCGCCGCGCACGACACCGGCGAAACGGCCGTGTTCCTCGGTCAGAAGGTCGATGATCGCGGTGCTCTCGCCATGCCCGCGCATGGACAGAAGCACCCCCTCGGCACGCCATTGCATGGGCGCAGTATCGCCACCCCGGTGGCGGGCGCAAGGCCGCGCCTCGAACAGGAACGGGGCGGCAAATGCCGCCCCGCTTGCCGGTCGTCCGGTATCAGGAAGCCTCAGGGTCGCGCGGGACCGCTCAGGGCAGGAGCCCGTCGGCGATCGCCGCCGCGAGTTCGTCCGGATCGACCGCGCCGTCGCCGTTGGCGTCGATCGAGGCGAAGCCTTCCGGGGTCAGGTCGGGATAGCTCGCCTGAAGCTCTTCGAGAGAGTAGACACCATCGCCATCGGTATCGACCACCTCCTGCGCCATAGCTTGCGCGCCGATCAGGGCAAGGGCGGTGCCAAGGGCAAGCGTATACTTCTTCATGTCTGTCTCCTTTGCGGTTCTTCGCGTCTGGAAGGCATGGTCGCCTTCCCGGATCGACTTAGAAGCGATGAGGAGAATATTCCAGATGATCCCGGATCACGCGGGTGTGATGTGCGATTTCATGCCTGATTTCACCATTTTCCGGGACAATTTTCCGCCCATTCCTGCCCGTCCATCCCGGCTGCGCGGATGTCCGCCGTAGCGCGCCCGCCCCCGCGCGCCCATTCCGCCGTGCCGCAAAGGCTCACGCAACCGTGTCGGGTTGTTTCCGCTGACATGACGATCCCCTCTTTTACCCCGGACTTGTCCCCTCCGTTCCCCAATCTTGCCCGAATTGATGGGCAAGACGAGAGCGGGGCCGGATGGAAGGTAAGGACGCACTATGGATCGACTGACCGAGATGGAAGCCTTTGCGACGGTGGTGGATCAGGGCGGCTTCACCGATGCCGCGAAGAAGATGGGAATCTCGAAATCGGCGGTGTCCAAACATGTCTCGTCGCTTGAGGCGCGGCTTGGGGCGCGGCTTCTCAACCGCACCACCCGCCGTGTCAGCCCGACCGAGATCGGGCTGGCCTATTACGACCGCGCCCGCCGGGTGCTGAACGACGCGGGCGAGGCCGATGCGCTGGTCACCTCGATGCAGTCGGCGCCCTCGGGGCTCCTGCGCATTTCCGTGGCCACCGACTTCGGGGTGAATCACCTGTCGCCGATTCTCGGCAACTTCTTGCAGGAATATCCCGAGATCACCGTGAACATGGTGCTGAACAACCGCTATGTGGAGCTGATCTCGGAAGGGTTCGATCTGGCAATCCGTATCGGCGAGCTGGAGGATTCGAGCCTGCGGGCCCGCAAGCTGTGCGACACCACGCGGCGGATGATCGGGGCGCCGTCCTATTTCCAGAAATACGGCCGGCCGACCAAGATCGACGACCTGAACGAACACAAGCTGCTGCACTATTCCAGCCAGGCCAACGGCAATGTGTGGAAGGTGACCGCGCCCTCGGGCGAAAAGCGCCAGGTGCGTTCGAACGGCTGGCTCACGGTGAACGACGGGCAGTCGCTGCTCCATGCGGCGATCTCGGGCCTCGGCATCGCCTATCTGCCTTCGTTCCTCTATAACGAAACCATGCGGCAGGGCCTTGTCGAAGAGGCGATCCCCGGCCTTCCGGTCGAATTGCAGGGCATCTATGCCGTCTATCCGCCGGGCCGGTTCACCCAGCCCAAGGTGCGGGCCTTCATCGACTTCCTGGTGCGGCACTATGCCGGCAAGGGGCCCGACAACTGGTGAATGGTTGCGGGCGCGCGGCCCCCCGCGTGGTGGTGCGCTGAAGCGCACCCTACCATCCCCCTTGGCGGAACGCGCACCGTTCTCGCCACCACGCCCGCGCCTACCGGGTCGAGGTCAGCATCGCCTCGACCCTTCGGTTCCGCATCCGGCCCTCATCGGTCAGGTTCGAATCGCGCGGCGACAGAAACCCCACCCCTTCGGCGGTGACCTGAACCGGCGGCACGCCATGGTCGCGGATCAGCCGGTCGCGCACCGCCTCGGCCCGGCGTTTGGACAGGGCGATATTGCCCTCAAGCCCGCCTTCGGCATCGGTATGGCCGACAAGCGCCAGCGCCCGGTCAGGGTGGGTGTGCAGATAGGCCGCAAGCATGGCAAGCGAGGCGAACTCCCCGGCCTCCAGCGTCGCCGCCCCGGTCTCGAAGGAAAGATCGTCAAGCGGCACCGCCCCCGCTTCCAGCAGAAGGGCGAGATCGCCGATTTCCGGGTCGGGCCGGGGCAGGCCCGGCTCCGCCGGTTCCGGTGTCCTGGTCGAGGCCGTGACCAGCGGCTCCGGCTCCGGCGGCTGGCCCACGCGCACCAGTTGCACGAAGCCCGCCCGGCTGGACCGGCTGACCATCAGGCTGAGATATTCGGCCCCGTCGCCCATGCCGCGCCCGGCCGCGACAAAGCGGAAGTCGCCCAGATCCACATGCATGTCGGGTTCGGGCAGGATCGGCGTCGAATAGCGGAAGTCGAAGCCGCCGCAGCCGTCGCTTTCACATTCGTAGATCGTGCGGAACCCGGCTTCGGCGAGCTGGTCGCGCAGGGGGGCCATGAGTTCCAGCGTGGTGATGCCGGGGCTGTCGATGCGCCAAGCGCTCTTGCGCAGGGCGCCTTCGGTGCGGCGGGTGATCATGCTGCCTTCGGCCCAGGGCCCGATCGGCAGCGGGTAGCTGCCCAGCGCCTCGGAATGTTCGGTGGTGGTCACGGCGGGGCCGGGAAAGCCTGGGGTGAAGGCGGTTGCCGACCCGCCCCATATCCCGCCAAGGGCGGCAAACGCCATGATCAACGCGCCATGTCGCAGGCGCGATCCGGGTTCCGGCCTCATGTTCACTGCTCAGGCCCCTTTTCGGGCTCGGTTCATGCGATAGTGATACTTTCCCACAACTTCCATGCCAAGGGAAGCATAGAGGGCGCGGGCGGGTCCGTTCGCCTCGGACACGGCGACCGCGAACCATGTCGCCCCATGATCCAGTGCCCAGCGCGCGACGTGCCCCATCATGTTGTGGGCGGTTCCTTGCCGACGCTGCGACGGGATGACCTCAAGCGCGTGGAACATGGCGATCCCGTCATGGATCGCGGCAAAGGCCGCACCCCCCACACGTTCGTTGGTGCGGCCGATGACCGCCGTCTTGGGGGCGGTGCAACGCTCCATCACCGCGACCCGGGCGGGGCCGATCCCGCCCTCGGCCCAGAGGTCGGTCATCACCTTGAACGGCGGCCAGATCAGGAAGGCCGTCAGCCGCCCGGCGCCTTCGGCAAGGATCCCGGCGGGCGCAAGGTAAAGCTCGACCGGATCGACCACCCGATAGCCGCGTTCGGCCAGCATCGAGTCGAGCGCATCCTCGCCTTCGCGGATCATGAACAGCGCAGGCTGATCCAGTTCGGCCATGCCGGCCTCGGCCGTGGCGATATCGGCCCCGGTCACCGGCCCTTCGGCGGTGGCGGCAGAGACGCGCTTGCCGCCCCCCTGCCCCTCGCGCAGCAGCCACGGGCCACGGTGGTGCGTGGCGGCGGCGGGCCAGGTGGCATCGAGGGCGGCGTGAAGCGCGGGCAGGCCGGGACGCATCCGCATCACTCCCCCATCCCGAACAGCGCCGCCAGCCGCGCCATGGCCTGGTCGAGCCGTCCGGGGTCGGTGCCCCGGATCACCAGATTGGCGCCATGGACCCCGTTGCGGATGAACGGATACGACCCCATCGACAGGTCGGGGAAATCCGCCGCCAGTTCCCCGAACGGCCCGGCGATCTCGCCCTCGCCCCGGTCGACCCGCAGGCTCTGGCTCAGGAGCGGCGCGCCGCCCGTAAGCGTCGGCAGCACCGAGGCCACCATGGCCGCGAACACGTCGGGCACGCCCGCCAGCACATGGGTATTGCCGATGCTGAATCCCGGCGCGGCGGAGATCGGGTTCTCGATCAGCGCCGCCCCGTCGGGGATGCGCGCCATCCGCTGCCGCGCGGCGTTGAACTCCAGCCCCGAGCGTTCGTAATGCGCGGCCAGAAGGGTGCGGGCGTCGTCGCGGATGCCTATGGGTACGCCGAACGCCTCGGCCACCGCGTCCGCCGTGATGTCGTCATGGGTGGGCCCGATCCCGCCCGAGGTGAACAGGTGGTCGTATCCGCCGCGCAGCGCGTTCACCGCCGCGACGATGGCCGGATGTTCGTCCGCCACCATCCGCACCTCGCGCAGCCTGATGCCGTGCCGCGTGAGTTCGCAGGCCAGGTGATACCCGTTCGAATCGCGGGTGCGGCCCGAGAGGATCTCGTCGCCGATCACCAGCATGGCGGCGGTGGGGTGGGACATGGCGGCTCCTTCCGGCAGGCGGGGTTGAACGCCCCCTGATGCCGGTATAGGCCGAGGCCCATGCGCTTTCAAACCCCCCTCGTGCCCGCCCGGCTGATCCGCCGCTACAAGCGGTTTCTTTCGGATATGGAGCTTGCCTCGGGCGAGGTGGTGGTGGCGCATTGCCCCAACCCCGGCTCGATGCTGGGCATGGCCGCGCCGGGGGCGGACTGCTGGCTGGAAGGGAACGACGATCCGCGCAGGAAGCTGCGCTGGTCGTGGAAACTGTCGGCGCTGGCGGGGGGCGGGTTCGTCACCGTGGACACCGGGCTTGCCAACCGCGTGGTGGGCGAGGCGCTGGCGGCGGGCCGGGTGCCGGGGCTGGCCGGATATGCGACCGTGCGGCCCGAGGTGCGCTTTGGCAAGGCAAGCCGGGTGGATTTCCTGCTGACCGCCCCCGGTCGTCCCGATGCGCTGGTCGAGGTGAAAAGCGTCACCATGCGCCGCAACGGCCCGGCGGCCGAGTTTCCCGACAGCCGCACCGCAAGGGGCCTGCGGCATCTTGAGGAACTGGCGGCAGCGGCGCGGGAGGGGCGGCGGGCCGTCATGCTCTACCTGATCGCCCGCAGCGACTGCGCCGCAGTGCGCTTCGCCGCCGACATCGACCCGGCCTATGCCAGGGGCGTCGCCGCCGCCCGCGCCGCCGGGGTGGAGCTGATCGCGCATCGGAGCGAGATCGGCACCGAGGGCATCGTGATCGGCCCCGAGGCGGTGGTCGAAGGCCCATGACAGGGCGCAAACCGGCCTTCGCACACTGGCATTTCCGGCGGTTCCCGCCTATCTAGGCACAAATCAGGCGCAAACTAGGCGCCGGATGCAACAAGGAAAGATCGACGTGGACGACAACCGGGGCCGGATGACGCGGGACGGCATCAGGATCTACGAGGCGGCGGATTTCGCCGGGATGCACGCGGCCGGGCGGCTGGCGGCGGAGATACTCGATGCCGTGGCGCCGCTGGTGGTGCCGGGCACGACCACCGCCGCGCTGGACGAATTCATCACCGAACGGGTCGAGGCGCGCGGCGCCACCTCGGCCACCATCGGCTACAAGGGCTACCGGCACGCGTCGTGCATCAGCGTCAACCATGTGGTCTGCCACGGGATTCCGGGGCCGAAGGTGCTGAAGGACGGCGATATCCTGAACATCGACGTCACGGTGATCGTCGATGGCTGGTATGGCGACACCAGCCGGATGTTCGTCGCGGGCACCCTGCCGCGCAAGGCCGAGCGGCTGGTGCAGGTCACCCATGACGCGCTGATGAAGGGGATCGAGGCGGTCCGCCCCGGCAATACCTTCGGCGACATCGGCCACGCGATCCAGGCTTACGTCGAGGCGCATCGCATGTCGGTGGTGCGCGACTTCTGCGGCCACGGGCTGGGCCGGGTGTTCCACGCCCCGCCCAACGTGCTGCACTACGGCCGCCCCGGCACCGGCCCGGTGCTGGAAGAGGGCATGTTCTTCACCATCGAGCCGATGGTGAACCTCGGCCGCCCGGAGACCAAGGTGCTGGCCGACGACTGGACGGCGGTCACGCGCGACAAGTCGCTCTCCGCGCAGTTCGAGCATTCGGTGGGGGTGACGGCGGAGGGCTGCGAGATCTTCACCCTCTCGCCCGCCGGGAAATTCCATCCGACCTGGGGGTGAGCGGGGCGCCGATCGCCCCGGCCCAACGATTGAACGTCCCCCGCCCGGCCGACCGCTGCCCTCTGTTTCGCCTTGTGGCAACCGTACGGGTGATCGGTGCGGAACCCCGCAGGGCGGGCGATCCGCCTGCCGCCCCCCGGCAGGGCTCAGCGTTCCCCGGCGTCTGTCGGCGGCGGGGCGGCGGGTGTGCGGCGGCCGGCGGCGCGCCAGCGTTCCAGTTCGGGGCGAGCTTCGACCGTCTGGCGCGAATAGGCGCGCGGATAGATGTTGGTGCCGACCAGCCGTTCCAGCAGCCGGGGCCGGTTCGCCCGGCGAATCTCCAGATCCTCGGCCGCCAGAACCTCGCGGACGCCGGGTTCGACCCCGTGCCGCGCGGCATGGCCGACCAGCGCCGCGTCGGTCCCGCCCGCGCCGGGACGGCCGCCAAGCGCGACCACCGCATCCTCAAGCGGGGTCTGGTCCGTCAGGTTGCGCCCGCCGGGGGTCGGCGGCGGCAGATGCGCGATGTCGGGCGGCATTTCCAGCGGTTTCGACGGCAGGATGGCGAATTCGTCCGGTCCCTGGGCGCTGAGGTTCATCAGCCGCGGCGCGTCATCGCCGCCCCGGCCGCAGGCGGAAAGCGCCAGCACCGCGACCAGCGCGCCCGCAGCGATGCCCCGTCCTGCCCGCATCCTTCGTCTCCTCGAACCCGTGTCCGTCCTTGCCTCAGCCCCTCTTACCCCAAAGCCCGGGGCGCGTCACGGGGTCTTTGCGCGGGATTTCCGCCGATCGTTCCCGTCGTCGCCACCGGCAAGGAACACCAGCCCGATCGCCCCCGCGAAGATCGCCACATCGGCGATGTTGAAGGCGAAGGGATTGTCGATGCCGCAGCAGGACATGTTCAGGAAATCCGCCACCGCGCCGTAAAGCAGCCGGTCGATCACGTTCCCCAAAGCACCGCCGACCAGCAGCCCGGCCGAGACCCGCACCATGACCCGCCCGCGCATCTTCCGCGCCCAGAGCCAGACCCAGAGCGAGATCCCCAGCGCCACCGCGATCAGGATCCAGCGCATCATGTCGCCCTCGTCGGCAAACAGGCCGAAGTTCACCCCCCGGTTCCACGCCATGCGGAAGTTGAGGAAGGGGGGGAAAACCTCGATCTCGTGGCGCAGGTCAAGCCGCATCCGGTGGACCACGATGTATTTCGACACCTGGTCGGCGGCGATCACCAGCGCCGCGATGATGCCCGCAAGCCGCATCGTCAGTGCCGGAAATGCCGCTGGCCGGTAAAGACCATGGCCAGCCCGGCCTCGTCCGCCGCCGCGATCACATCGGCATCGCGCATGGCGCCGCCGGGCTGGATCACCGCGGTCGCGCCCGCCTCGGCCAGTGCCAGCAGCCCGTCGGGAAAGGGGAAGAAAGCGTCCGACGCCACGACCGATCCTTGCGTCAGCGGCGCGGCCAGCCCCAGCGTTTCGGCCATGTCATGCGCCTTGCGGGCGGCGATCCGGGTGCTGTCCACCCGGCTCATCTGGCCCGCGCCGATCCCCACGGTGGCGCCGTCCTTGGCATGGACGATGGCGTTCGATTTTATGTGCTTGGCCACCTTCCAGGCGAACAGCAGGTCGGCCATTTCCCAGGGATCGGGCGCGCGGCGGGTAACGACCTTCAGATCGTCCGCGCCGATCCGGCCGGTGTCGCGGTCCTGCACCAGAAAGCCGCCCGCGACCTGCCGGAAGGCGCGGCCCGGCAGGGCGGGGTCGGGCAGGGCCTCGGTGGTCAGCAGCCGCAGGTTCTTCTTCGCCGCGAAGATGTCGCGGGCCTCGTCGTCGGCACCGGGGGCGATCACCACCTCGGTGAAGATCTCGACGATCCGCGCCGCGGTCGCCCCGTCCAGCGGGCGGTTCAAGGCGACGATGCCGCCGAAGGCCGAGGTCCGGTCGCAGTCGAAGGCGCGCCCGTAGGCTTCGGCCAGCGTCGGGCCGGTGGCGACGCCGCAGGGGTTGGCGTGCTTGATGATCGCGCAGGTCGGGCTTTCGCGGCCGAACTCGGCCACCAGTTCGAAGGCCGCGTCGGTGTCGTTGATGTTGTTGTAGCTCAGCTCCTTGCCCTGCCACTGCCGCGCGGTGGCGACGCCCGGGCGCACGGTGCCGCCGGTGTAGAAGGCCGCGCGCTGGTGCGGGTTCTCGCCGTAGCGCAGCCCCTGCGCCAGCCGCCCGCCGAAGGCGGCGTAGCGCGGCGCGGCCTCGCCCGCGCTCTCGGCCATCCAGCCCGACACGGCGGCGTCATAGGCGGCGGTGCGGCCGTAGGCCACCCCCGCAAGGCGACGGCGCAGCGCCAGCCCGGTCGCGCCGTCGTTGCCGTCGAGATCGGCGAGCACGGCGTCGTAATCCTCGGGGTCCACGACGACGGTGACGTAGCGGTGGTTCTTGGCGGCGGCGCGGATCATCGCCGGGCCGCCGATGTCGATGTTCTCGATACACTCGGCCTGACCGGCGCCGCGCGCCACCGTGGCCTCGAACGGGTAAAGGTTCACCGCCAGCAGGTCGATGGCATGGATGCCGTGCTCGCCCATCGCCGCCCGGTGGCCCGCGTCGTCGCGCAGCGCCAGAAGCCCGCCGTGCACCGCCGGATGCAGGGTCTTGACCCGGCCGTCCATCATCTCGGGGAACCCGGTCAGCTCCGCCACGTCGCGCACCTTGAGCCCGGCGGCCCGCAGCGCCTCGGCCGTGCCGCCGGTCGAGACCAGTTCCACCCCCCGGCCCGCCAGCGCCCGCGCAAAGCCCACCAGCCCGGTCTTGTCGGAAACGGAGATCAGCGCGCGGCGGATCGGAACGAGATCGGTCATGGTCGGCTCCTGTCATGTGGCGCGAGGCCGGGCGGCTCGTCCCGGTCGAGGTCGCGGATCGCGAGGGGCGTATCCTGTGCCTTGGCCAGCGTCCAGCCGGTTTCGGCGGCGTGGTCCGTCACCATGCCCGAAAGCACGATCTGTTTCGTCGCGCGCGGCTTCAGCCGCCCCTTCTCCAGATAGACCGAAGGTTCCAGCGTCAACCGCGTGGCGCCGTCGTGGCGGAACACCCAGATCTCGCCGCTGCGCAGCGCCAGCGACACCGCCGTGCCGCCGAGGTCGATGGCCGCATCCACATCGGGGTGCAGGTGGAAACGGACGCTGAAGGGAATGCCCCCGGTGCCCTGATGCGCCAGCACCGCGTCGAAACGCTTGCGTTCGGCGCCGGTTATGGCGCGGATCGAATCGTGCCCGGTCAGCACCCGCCCGTCGGTCGCAAGTTCCAGCGCGCGGATATGCGTCAGCCCGTGGGTGGCCGACCAGCCCGCGTGCCCGGCCATCAGCGCGGTGCCCTCGGGGCCGGTGGTGCGGTTGAGATGGGTCACCCGGGCGCGATCGACCAGCCGTTCGGCGCGGCCGTTGCCGATCCCCCGCCCGCCGAGACGCGAGGACGAGAACCCCTCGACCGACAGCGTGGCATGCGACACCGTGGCGCGGCCCGCCCGCCGCCATGCGCCGCCGAACGGCAGGCCCGAGCCGCAGTTGACGATCAGCGGCCGCCGCCCCGAGGTCAGCTCGAACGCCAGCGTCGAGGCATGGGCGGCGGTCGAGGCGGGGCCCCTGGGCGGTATGCTCGCATCGACGATCACGCTGGTCCGCCCGCCCGAAAGCCGTGCGAAACCCATGGCAAGCCCGGCGGTGGCCATCGCCTTGACGCCCGAATTCGCCAGCGCATGGTCAAGCCTGCCGTCGATCCCGCGTCCGCCGCCGTGGAACCGCGCCAGCCCGCCGTCGGCATGGCGCAGGGCCCGCAGCGTGGGCGCGATCCGGCCGATGGCGGCGCGGTGTTCGGGCGGCACCGCGCGCCCCGCCGCCTCCAGCGCCTGCGCCGCCCAGATCAGCAGCGTGAGCACCTCCAGCAGTTCCTCGGGGTTGCGGGTGGGAATGCCGCCCTCGGCATCGACCTGCCCGGCGCATTCGCGGGCCAGTGCCACGGTGGCGCGGGCCACCCGGCCCTCCATCCCGCTCAGCGCCAGCCCGGCGTAGATCAGCCCGCACAGCGCCTCGAACCGGGGCAGGCCCGGCGGCGCGCTGTGCCAGCGCCGGGCCAGATAGACGGTCTGGCGGCTCAGCGCCCGGAAAAAGGCGGCGCTGTCGGCGGACTCCCGGCCGATCAGCAGCATCACCGCATGGTTGATCCAGCGGATCAGGCGGCGGCCCGCAAGCTCCGGCGTCCAGCCCGGACCGCGACCCCGGCCGTAGCGGGCGATCCAGCCGAAGGTCCAGTCCTGCGCGGTGCGGCGCGCGGGGCCGTCCCCCACGGCGGCGAGATCGTCGAGCCAGGCGAAGCCATGCGCCTCGGCGGCGAAGGCGGGGTCGGGCATGGGAATGTCCCAAAGCGTGGTGCCCGGGGCCTCGACCAGCGTTCCGGCCAGCAGGAAGTTCCCGGCCACCAACTGCCGCCCGCGCGCGAACAGGCCGATGCTGCGCGGCTCGGGCTGCGAGGTGAAGCCGCGCGCAGGCCGCGCGAGACCGGCCAGCCACACATGCAGCCGGTCGCTCCCTCCGCCGCCGCGTGTTCGCCCCGCGGCTTCTGCCCTGCCTCCTTGCGACATCGCCCGTCCGGCCTGCCCTTGCGGTCGCACCGGGCGGCGGTGCCGCCCGGCCGGTCCCGTCCGGGGCGCACCATAGCGGCGGGGGCGGGGGCTGTCACCGGCGAAAGTCGCCGGGGGGGGGCGGCAGGAGCGCAACGTTCGCCCGAAGCCCCCAGCCCGGAATCAAGGCGCGGTACGCGCCGCCGGGCAGCGGTCGGCCGCTGCCCTCTGTCGCGCAACACATTGGCCCCGTTCGGCGAAGCCGACAGACCCCGCCCAGAAGGATCAGCCCCGGCGCAGGCGGACCATGAAGAACCCGTCCATCCCGCCCCGGTCGGCCCAATGGTCGGGCCGCAGCCGCAGCGCGCCTTCGGGGGTGATCCAGCCTGGGTCGATGCCGGGGAGTTGCTGCGGCTCGACGCTCAGCCCCGGATGGCGGGCCAGCGCGGCCACCAGCTGTGCCTCGCCCTCCTCGGGCAAAAGCGAGCAGGTGCAGAACACCAGCCGCCCGCCGGGCCGGGTCAGTGCCACCGCCCGGTCGATCAGCTGCGCCTGAAGCGCGGCGAGTTGCGGCACCTCGCTTCCGTCGCGGATGAACGGCAGTTCCGGGTGGCGCCGGATGGTGCCGGTGGCCGAACAGGGCGCGTCCAGCAGCACCGCGTCGAACGGCCCGCCCTGCCAGTCCAGCGCATCGGCCACCACGCAATCGGCAGCCAGCCCGGTGCGGGCAAGGTTCGCGCGCAGCCGTTCCATCCGCGACGCTGACGCGTCAAGCGCCGTCACCCGCGCCCCCGCCGCCGCAAGCTGCATGGTCTTGCCCCCCGGCGCGGCGCAGAGGTCGAGGACGCGCTCGCCCGCCACCGGCCCCAGCAGCGGCGCGGCCAGCGCCGCCGCCGCGTCCTGCACCCACCAGCGGCCTTCGGCATAGCCGGGGAGCGCGGTGACCTGCACCGGGCCCGCGAGGCGCAGGCTGCCGGTGGGCAGAACCTCCGCCCCCGGCACTTCGGCCCCACCCGGCCCCGGCGTCAGGTCCAAAGGCGGGGTCGCGGCCTGCACCGCCTCGATCCGCTCCACCACC
>Ga0172382_10001339_pt1 | contig 44373 bp, 42 predicted proteins | sample Leawel138RmetaG_FD_122245 | JGI IMG/M metagenome (GOLD analysis project Ga0172382, IMG submission 122245) | Leachate microbial communities from a municipal landfill in Southern Ontario, Canada - Leachate well 138R metaG | ecosystem: Engineered > Solid waste > Landfill > Unclassified | place...
CATCAGCAGCAATCCCGGCACCAGCACGGTGCCCAGCGGGTCGATGTGCTTGACGGGATTGAGGCTGAGCCGCCCCAGCATCATGGCCGTGGGGTCGCCGAGGCGCAGCGCCATCCAGCCATGGGCCGTTTCATGCACAGTAATGGCGAACAGCACCGGCAGTGCCCAAACCACCACCCGCTGCAACAGATTCAGTTCTTCCATCGGGGCAGTATACCTTAGCCTTCGATACGGCTGGCGTCGCCCTTGCCCTGGCGCACGACGACCGGTACCCCGTCCACCAGGTCGATGACCGTGGTCGGCTCCAGGTCGCCGTAGCCGCCGTCGATGATCAGGTCCACCTGCCGCTCCAGCTGGCCGCGGAACTCGTAAGGGTCGGTGAGCGGCAGCTCATCGCCGGGCAGGATCAGGGTGGTGCTCATCAGCGGCTCGCCCAGCTCGGTCAGCAGGGCCTGGGCGATGGCGTTGTCCGGCACGCGGATGCCGATGGTCTTGCGCTTGGGGTGCTGCAACCGGCGCGGCACCTCGCGGGTGGCCTCGAGGATGAAGGTATAGGCCCCCGGCGTCAGCAGCTTGAGCAGACGGTAGGTGCTGTTGTCGACCTTGGCGTAGGTGGCAATCTCCGACAGGTCGCGGCATACCAGAGTGAAATTGTGGCGCTCGTCCAGACGGCGGATCTGGCGGATGCGCTCGATGGCATCCTTGTCGCCAATCAGGCAGCCAAGGGCATAACCGGAGTCGGTGGGATAGACGATGACCGCACCACCGCGCAGCAAGTCCACCGCCTGGCGGATCAGGCGCGGCTGGGGGGTTTCGGCGTGAATTTGGAAGAATTGGCTCATGGGAACAGCACGTTAAGGAAGAAGAAAAATTCAGGCCGCACCACGGGCGCGCTCCCAGCGCTGCCACACCGGGGTGAGGCCATCGGGCATCCGCGGCAGACGGCCCAGTTCGACCCAGGGATTCTCTGGACCATGAAAATCTGAACCTGCGGAGGCCAGCAGCCCCAGACTGCGTGCATGACGCGCCATGGCTTGCACGTCGCTCGGGGTATGGCTGCCGGAGATTACTTCTATAGCCTCGCCACCGCACTCCATGAACTCGCCCAACAGGCGGCGCAGCTTGGCGGAGGTCAGCTCGTAGCGCGCCGGGTGGGCCACCACCGCCACCCCGCCGGCGCTGCGGACCCAACCCACCGCCTCCTCCAGCGCCGCCCACTGCCCCGGCACATGACCCGGCTTGTTGCGCTTGAGGTAGTGCTTGAAGATGTCGCGCACGTCCTTGCCGCAGCCGCGGCTGACCAGGTAGTGGGCAAAGTGGGTACGGCTGATGATGCGCCCCCGACTCAGCGCCGCGGCCCCCTCATAGGCCCCGTCGATGCCACGTTCGGCCAGGCGCCGCCCCATCTCCTCGGCACGCCAGCCGCGAAATTCGCGCAGTTGCGCCAGTCCCGCCTGCAAGGCAGGCGCCGCCGGGTCGATATCCAGACCCACGATGTGGACCGTCATCCCCTGCCAGGTCACCGAAATCTCGACCCCCGGCAAGAGTGTGAGATCGCACTCAGCCGCCGCGTCCTGCGCCTCGGCACACCCGGCGGTATCGTCATGATCGGTCAGCGCCAGCACGTCGACCCCGCCGGCGGCAGCACGCTGCACCAGTGCGGTCGGACTCAGGGTGCCGTCGGAAACCCAGCTGTGGCTGTGCAGGTCATAGCAGGACATAGGGTCGCCATTCTACCCCAAGGCCCTGCCTGGATGTGATAAAGTGGCGCGCGATAGTCAGATACCCGGAATGCAAACCCGCACTTCATGAAACTGCTGTTCGATCTATTTCCTGTCCTGCTGTTTTTTCTGGCCTACAAACTGCAGGGCATCTATGTGGCGACCGCAGTTGCCATCGTCGCTTCCTTTGCCCAGGTGGGCTGGTTCTGGTGGCGCCACCGCCGCGTGGAATCCATGCACCTGATCACCCTCGGGCTCGTCGCCGTGCTCGGTGGCGCCACACTGTGGCTGCAAAACGAAGAATTCTTCAAATGGAAACCCACCGTGGTCAACTGGCTGTTCGGCGCTGCCTTGCTCGGCAGCCAGTTCATCGGCCGCAAAACCCTGGTCGAGCGCATGATGGGAACGGCCATCACCCTGCCCGCCGCCATCTGGCAACGCCTCAACCTGAGCTGGGCCACCTTCTTCATCCTGCTCGGCGGCGCCAACCTCTATGTAGTGCGTCATTTCGACACCGACACCTGGGTCAATTTCAAGATGTTCGGCATGATCGGGCTGACCCTGGCCTTCATGGTTGCGCAGGCCCTTTATCTGGCGCGCCACGTTCAGACGGAACCTGACGGCCAGGGAGGGGACTAATGTACTACGCCATTATCAGCACTGACGCCGCCGACAGCCTGCAGCGACGTCTCAAGGCGCGACCTGAGCACCTCCGACGTCTGGAGCAGCTCCAGGCCGAAGGTCGTTTGCTGTTGGCGGGGCCACACCCCGCCATCGATAACGAAGACCCCGGCCCGGCCGGCTTTAGCGGCAGTCTGGTGGTCGCCCAATTCCCCTCGCTGCAAGCAGCACAGGACTGGGCACAGGACGACCCCTATGTCGCTGCCGGCGTGGCTGCCAAGGTCAGCGTAAAACCATTTAGAAAGGTCCTGCCATGAATCGCGTCGAAGCCATTCGCGAACGCCTTACCGCGGAACTGGCGCCGCTTGCGCTGGAAATCACTGACGACAGCCACAAGCATGCGGGCCATGCCAGCGCCGGCGGTGGTGGCCACTTCCGTGTCGACATCGTCGCCGCGGCCTTTCACGGCCAGAGCACGGTACAGCGTCACCGCATGGTATACGCCGCCCTGGCCGAACTGATGCAGCAAAACGAAGTGCATGCCCTCAGTATCCAGGCACGCACCCCTGATGAAACCTGAACGCAAAGGAAACCCAATGAAACTGCAATGGAAGATTCTGACCACCCCGGTGTTGTGCCTGAGCCTCGGTCTTGCATCCCAGGCCTACGCCGCGCCGAGCGACGTGGTGGCGACGGTCAACGGCAGCGCCATCCAGCAGAAGGACGTCGACGGCTACATCCGTGATTTCAAGCTCACACCGGAGCAGGCCCAGCGCCATGACCTGATCATCAACGAACTGGTATCACGTGAGCTGGTATATCAGGACGCCATGAAAAAGAAGCTGGACAAGCGTGCCGATGTGGTTGCCGAACTGGAGCAGGTGCGTATCAAGATCCTGCTCAATGCCGCCGTGCGTGAAGCAGTGCAGGCCAATCCGGTTACCGACGATGAAATGCAGAAGGAATATCAGGCGCAGCTGCCCAAGATGCAGCAGCAGGAATATCGTGCGCGCCACATCCTGGTGAAGACCGAAGACGAGGCCAAATCCCTCATCACGGCGCTGGACCGCGGCACCGATTTTTCCACCCTGGCCAACGAAAAATCCCTCGACTCCTCTGCCCAGAACGGCGGTGACCTGGGCTGGTTCCCTGCCACCCAGATGGTCGAGCCCTTTGCCAAGGCCGTCGCCAGCATGCAGAAGGGCAGCTACAGCAAGACCCCGGTGGAAACCCAGTTCGGCTGGCACATCATTGCCCTTGACGATACCCGCGAGGGTCAGGCCCCGGACTTCGAGAGCCTGAAGCCGCAGTTGCAGAACTTCCTGCAACAGCGTCACATCGCCGCCTACCTGGAAAAACTGCGCAGCGGCGCCAAAGTCGACATCAAGGCCAAGTAAGACCGCCAGAGCCGTTGATACGTGGCAGGTGACAGGCATGGGCGCCTGTCACCTGCCACGTATCAACGTTGTCATCCCACTTGCCCCCACCCTCTCCCGATCTCGGCCTCGGCGTCCCTGCCGGGTAGATGCCGTCGCGCACCCTTCTCCGACTTCCCCCATGCACTCGGCTGGTTCCGCCGCTTTTTGCGTGATCCGCCTCACATTTTCAGTCAACTGGCTTACACTATGAATTCGCCTTCATGAGGAAAACGGCGGGCATACCTCAGCACATAATTCACGGAGACAAATACAATGCTGAATAACATCCGTATCGGTACGCGCATCCAACTCGGCTCCACCCTGGTCCTGATCCTGGCCCTGGCGGTCATCATCCCGGTGGTCCTGGGCAAGATAAACAGCCTCATCAGCGACAACGAACAGCGCTCGCTGAACCGCCATTACCAGACCATGATGAACCAGATCGCCGCCGAAGGCCGGCTGGCGGAAACCCTGGCCATGCTGCTGGCCCAGGTACCGGATTTTCAGCAGGCCATGGTGAACGGCCAGCGTGAGCGCCTGGGTGAAATGCTACTGCCCGCATTCGCCGAGTTGAAGAAAAATTATGCCGTGGTGCAGATGCAGTACCACCTGCCGCCCGCCACGACGTTTTTCCGCGTCCACATGCCGGCCAAATTCGGCGATGACCTGTCCTCCTTCCGCCATACCGTGGTCCAGACCAATGCCGAACGCAAGCCGGTGGCCGGCCTGGAAAGCGGCGTAGCCGGCCTCGGCATCCGCGGTGTGGTCCCCGTTTTTCATCAGGGCAAGCACATCGGTTCAGTGGAAACCGGCATGTCCTTCGGACAACCGTTCTTCGATCAGTTCAAGGCGACTTATAACGTCGACATCGTTTTCAGCCTGCGCCAGCCGGATGGATCCTTCAAGACCTTCGCCAGCACCCTGGGCGACAGCGCCAAACTGTTCGAGGACGGCGATCTGCGTCAGGCCTTCGATGGCAAGGCGCACCTGAAACACATGGAACTGGGTGGCAAACCCCTGGCCATCTATGCCAACACCGTGCTGGATTACTCCGGCAAACCCATCGGCGTGGTGGAACTGGCGGCCGATCGCAGCCTCTTTGTCGCGGCCATCGACGATGCACGCAATACCACGCTGATCATCGGTGTAATCGCCCTGGCCCTGGGTCTGCTGTTGTCCTGGCTGGTGGCGCGCACCATCACCCGTCCGCTGTGCCTCACAGTCGCGACGTTGCAGAACATCGCCGAAGGCGAGGGCGATCTGACCCAGCGCCTGGATACCAGTGGCAAGGATGAGCTGTCTCGGCTGGCCGATGCCTTCAACCGCTTCACCGCCAAGATCCAGCAGTTGGTGCAACAGGTAGCCAGTGCCACGGAACAACTACATAACGCAACCGATCGCATGAATGCCATCACAACGGAAACCGACCGTGGCATCCAGGAGCAGCAGTCGGAAACCGATCAGGTGGCCACCGCTATCAATGAAATGGCGGCCACCGTGCAGGAAGTGGCGCGCAGTGCCACTGCTGCCGCAGAATCCGCCGCCACTGCCGACAAGCAGGCCGCACAGGGTCAACAGGAAGTGGGCCAGACCATTCGCGCCATCAATACCCTGGCGGGCGAGGTGGAACATGCCGCCACCGCCATGCAGCAGCTCGAAACCGACAGTCGCAACATTGGCGCGGTGCTCGATGTCATTCGTGGTGTGGCCGAGCAGACCAATCTGCTCGCCCTCAACGCCGCCATCGAGGCCGCCCGCGCCGGTGAACAGGGCCGAGGCTTTGCCGTAGTAGCCGATGAGGTACGGGTGCTGGCACAGCGCACACAGAAATCGACCCAGGAAATCGAGTCGATGATCGGGCAACTACAGGATGCGGCCGTTGCGACCGCGCGCACCATGGAGCAAGGTCGCAGTCGCGCGCAGGAGACGGTGAATCAGGCGCGCAGTGCCGGCGAGGCGCTCGACGCCATCGCCAGCGCCGTGGGCGTAATCTCCGACATGAACACACAGATTGCCAGTGCAGTGGAAGAGCAGAGCGCAGTGGCCGAAGAGTTGAACAAGAACATCAACAATATCAGCCACATCGCCGAAATGTCGGCAGAGGGCTCACACCAGACCGCTGCCGCGTCCACCGACATTCGCCGCCTTGCCGATGAACTGGACGGGCTGGTGGGTCGTTTCAAGGTCTAATGTAGGTGACAAGTGACAAGTGACAAGTGACAAGTGACAAGTGACAAGTGACAAGTGACAAGTGACAAGTGACAAGTGACAAGCAGGATTGTGTAGGTGTTATCTTGTTACTTGCAACTTGTCACTATTCTTCCCGATAACTACCGTCCAGAATTCCCCGCCACCATGCCTCGTTGTCCAGATACCAGGCCAGCGTCTTGCGGATCCCGCTCTCGAATGTTTCCTGCGGCGCATAGCCCAATTCGCGCTGCGCCTTGTCCGCGTTGATGGCATAACGGCGGTCATGGCCGAGTCGATCGCTGACGTAGGTTATCAGCTGCGCAGTCGACTGACCGCGTGCTGCCGGTGCCTGCGGAAAGCGGTGGCACAACTCCGTATCCGCCGCGAAACGCTCATCCAGCAGGCGGCACAGCAACTGCACGATGTCGACGTTGTGCCATTCGTTGTTACCACCGATATTGTAGGTCTCACCGCGCCGTCCCTTGTCCATCACCAGCTCGATACCGCGGCAATGGTCGTCCACATAGAGCCAGTCGCGCACATTGCGGCCATCACCGTAGAGGGGTAGCGCCTTGCCCTGCAACGCGTTGACCAGCATCAGCGGTATCAGCTTTTCCGGAAACTGGTACGGACCGTAGTTATTGGAACAGTTGCTGGTGGTCACCGGCATGCCATAGGTGTGGTGATAGGCACGCACCAGGTGATCCGACGCGGCCTTGGATGCGGCATAGGGCGAATTGGGTGCATAGGGCGTCTCCTCGGTGAACGCCGGTGCCTGTGGCGTAAGCGAGCCGTACACCTCGTCGGTGGAGACGTGGTGAAACAACGCGCCCACTGGCCAGCTGCCGGATGTGTCGAACCACACCGTCTTGGCTGCCCGGAGCAACGTGTGTGTCCCCACCACATTGGTTTCGATGAAGGCATCAGGACCGGTGATCGAGCGATCCACATGGGACTCGGCGGCAAAGTGCACCACCGTATCGACACCCTCCTCACGCAACACCCGCTCCACCAATGCGAGGTCGCAAATGTTGCCATGCACGAAGTGGAAGTTGGCGTTGTCGGCAGCGGGCTGGAGGCTGGCAGGATTACCGGCATAGGTAAGTGCATCCAGCACAACCACACGGTCGGCCGGATGCCGCGCCAACCAGTAGTGCACGAAATTGACACCAATAAACCCGGCCCCTCCGGTGACCAGCAAGTTACGCATTGTTCAGTTCCTTCAACATGGTTCTCAGTGCCACGCGCCAGTGCACGCCGGCAACCCCGAAGTCCCGCCGCGCGTCCAGAGTATCCAGCACGCTATAGGCCGGGCGGCGTGCCGGTGTTGGATATTCTTCGCTGCGTAACGGATGGATCGGGACTGGTTTCTTCAGCAGCCCCAACACCAGAGCTTCTTCCTGGATCGCCACCGCGAAGTCATACCAGGACGCCACGCCCTGATCCGCCCAGTGATACAAACCATGCAGCTCGGTGCGTTTGGCTGTGGCCCACAACGCCTGGGACAGCGTGCCGGCCCAGGTGGGACAGCCCACTTGATCAGCGACGACGCCCAGCTCGTCTCGTTCGGCCATCAGGCGCAAGATGGTGCGTACAAAATTGTGTCCAGCAGCCGCATACAGCCAGGAGGTACGCACGATGAGTCCCTGACTGGCAAGGGACAATACCGCCTCCTCCCCCGCCCGCTTGCTGGCGCCGTATACCCCCATGGGATGACAGGCGTCCAGAGGACGGTAGGGCCGCGGGGAGGTACCGTCAAATACATAATCAGTCGACACCTGAATCAGCCGTGTACCGCACTGTGTTGCCGCCTGCGCGAGGTGCGCCGGGCCACGTGCGTTGACGGCGTGGGCATGCTGTGGCTCCTGTTCCGCACGATCCACCGCAGTATAGGCTGCGGCATTGATGATTACATCGGGCCGCACACTGGCCACCACACGCGATACTTCGGCAAGATCGCTCACATCCAGCTGTGCCGACGTGCGCGCGTCCAGCTGCACCCCGGCCGGCACTGAAGTACACAGCATGCGTCCCAACTGGCCGCCGGCACCGGTGAGCAGAACCTTCATGGATAATACTCCGCCGCTCGAAACTGTAAACCAGCGGCATCCTTGGCCGATACCAGAGGTGTTGCACCGGCAGGCAGCGGCCAGTCGATGGCCAGTTCCGCATCGTCCCAACGCACGCAGCGCTCATGCATCGGCGCATACAGTTCGGTGCATTTGTAGACGAAGTCGGCGCTGTCGCTGAGTACGTAGAAACCATGCGCAAAGCCGGGCGGCACCCACAACTGGCGCTTGTTTTCTGCCGACAGGACTTCACCCACCCACCGTCCAAACGTGGCTGATGAGCGGCGCATATCCACGGCCACATCGAACACGCTACCCTGCACCACGCGCACCAGTTTGCCCTGCGCCTGCTGGATTTGATAATGCAGGCCGCGCAACGTACCCTGCTGTGAGCGGCTATGATTGTCCTGCACAAACTCGGCCGTAATGCCTGCCTCTACAAAACGGGCACGGTGATAGGTTTCCATAAAAAAACCGCGCTCGTCACCGAATATCTGCGGCTCGATGACGATGACATCGGGAATGGCGGTAGGAAGGAAATGCATCAGAATATCTGCTCCTGCACGATGTGACGCAGATAGTCACCGTAGCCGTTGTTGCGATAGTTCGCTGCGAGGCGCTGCACCTGCTCGGCATCGATATATCCCATGCGATAGGCGGTCTCCTCCGGGCAGGAAATCTTGAGGCCCTGCCGCTCTTCGATGGTCTGAATAAAGGTGCTGGCCTGCAACAGTGATTCGTGGGTACCGCTGTCGAGCCAGGCGGTGCCGCGCCCCATCACTTCCACCTGCAAGGTACCAAGCTCAAGATAGCAGCGATTGACGTCAGTAATCTCAAGTTCGCCGCGCGAAGAAGGTTTCAGTTCGCGCACGATATCCACCACCCGCTGGTCATAAAAATACAGGCCGGTTACCGCGTAGTTGGAACGTGGCTGCGCCGGCTTCTCCTCAATGGATACTGCATGTCCATGGCCATCGAACTCCACTACACCATAGGCACGGGCATTCTTCACCCGGTAGGCGAACACGGTCGCGCCTTCTGTACGTGAACCGGCGCGGCGCAAGTCCTCGGTCAGTTCGTGGCCATAGAAAATGTTGTCCCCCAAGATCAGGGCAGAAGGATCGTTACCGACAAAATCGCGGCCAATGAGGAAGGCCTGCGCCAACCCTTCCGGCTGCGGTTGCTCGCCATAGGAAAAGCTCACGCCCCACTGACTGCCGTCACCCAGCAGTTCACGAAAACGTGGCAAATCATGGGGCGTCGAAATGATCAGGATGTCGCGTATTCCTGCCAGCAACAGAGTGCTGATCGGATAGTAGATCATCGGCTTGTCATACACCGGCAGCAGCTGCTTGCTCACCGTCAGGGTCAGCGGGTACAGCCTGGTGCCGGAACCACCGGCGAGTATTATTCCCTTACGCGTCATGTTTCACCTAGTGATGGGATTCAATATTCAGAAAAGCATGTCCTTGGCTCTTTCAATCTTGAATCTTGAATCTTGAATTTCATGAGTTAACGCCCCAGCCTATCCAGCAAACCTGCCTCGTCCAATATCGGCACGCCCAATTCTTCCGCCTTGGCCAACTTGGAGCCGGCCTCGGCACCTGCGACGACGTAGTCGGTCTTTTTAGACACACTACCGGCCACCTTGGCGCCCAGCGCCTGCAAGCGCTCCTTGGCCTCGTCGCGCGACAGGGACTCCAGCGTGCCGGTGAGCACAAAGGTCTTGCCGGCCAGCGGCTGCGCACCGCGCTCCACCACTGTCTCCGGCCACTTTACACCGGCGTTGCGCAAGCGCTCGATCACCGTCAGGTTGTGCGGTTCGGAGAAAAAGGTAGCGACGCGCTCCGCCACCTCGGGGCCGACGTCCGGCACCTGCTGCAAAGCCTGCTCCTTGAGGCGGCGCGCACGGGCCGCTGCCGTCTCGTCGTCATTCTGCGCCAAGGCACCGGCATAGTCCGCCGCCGCCTGCTGCAAGGCTTCCAGTGTTCCAAAATACGCCGCCAGTGCCGCAGCGGTAGCCTCACCCACCTCGGGGATACCGAGGGCGAACAGGAAATGCGCCAGCGTAGTGTTGCGGCTTGCTCCTATGGCTGCGATCAAATTGAAAGCAGACTTTTCACCCATGCGCTCCAGAGTTTCAAGTTGTCCGGTACGCAATCCGTAGAGATCAGCCACGTCATGCACCACGCCGTTGTCCACCAACTGGTCCACCAGCTTTTCGCCTAGCCCTTCGATGTCCATGGCGCGGCGGCCGGCGAAATGCAGGATGGCGTTCTTGCGTTGCGCCGGGCAGTACAGGCCGCCGGTACAGTGCCAGTCGGCAGCTCCCTCCTCGCGGGTAATGGCGCTGCCGCACTCGGGGCACTGGCCATGCAACTGCGCATGCAGATCGAACAACGCTCCGGCGTCGATGGGACGCCGCTCCAGTACCACCCCCACCACCTCGGGGATCACGTCGCCGGCGCGGCGCACAATCACTGTGTCGCCGATGCGCACGTCTTTGCGCCGCACCTCGTCCTCATTATGCAGCGTGGCATTGGTAACGGTAACTCCACCGACGAACACCGGTTCCAGCTTGGCCACCGGAGTCAACTTGCCGGTGCGTCCCACCTGGATGTCGATGGCGCGCACCACGGTAAGCTGCTCCTGTGCCGGATATTTGTGGGCTACTGCCCATTTCGGCTCGCGCGTGACGAAGCCGAGCCGCTGTTGCAGCGCCAAGCTGTTGACCTTGTACACCACACCGTCGATGTCGAAGGGCAGTGCGTCGCGCTGTACGGCGATGCGCTGATGAAAGCTCACCAGGCCATCGGCGCCCTGCACCACTGCACGCTCGCCGCATACCGGCAGCCCTGCTGCTTGCAAGGCATCGAGCAGTGCATAGTGCGTCGGCGGCACCTCCCAACCGTCCACCGCCCCGAGGCCATAGGCAAAAAAGCTGAGTGGGCGGCGCGCGGCGATGGCCGGATCGAGCTGGCGGATGGAACCGGCGGCGGCGTTGCGCGGATTGACGAAGGTCTTCTCGCCCGCCGCGCGCTGGCGCTCGTTAAGGCGGTCAAAGGCATCACGCCGCATGTAGATTTCGCCGCGCACCTCCAGCACTGGCGCAGCCACATCATTCAGGCGCAGTGGTATCACTACCACCGTGCGTACATTCTGCGTCACGTCTTCGCCGGTCTCGCCGTCACCGCGCGTTGCCGCCTGCACCAATACGCCGTGCTCATAACGCAGATTGATGGCCAAGCCGTCGAACTTGAGTTCCGCGGCGTACTCCACCGGCGGCGCATCCGGTCCCAGCCCCAGTTCGCGGCGAATACGCGCGTCGAAATTGCGCGCCCCATGCGGGCCGGAGTCGGTCTCGGTGCGGATGGACAGCATGGGTACAGCGTGGCGTACCGGGGCGAAACGGTATAAAACCGTGCCACCTACCCGTTGTGTCGGTGAATCAGCAGTGCGCAAAGGAGGATACTGCAGCTCCAGCTCAAGCAGTTCACGGAACAGGCGGTCATATTCGACGTCCGGGATCTCCGGTGCATCGAGTACATAGTAAAGGTAATTGTGGTGCTCGATAGTCGCGCGCAGATCAGCCACGCGGCGTTGAACCTCGGCGGGAATGGCGCTCATGATCAGACGGCGCGGTAATGTGCCGCCTGCGCGCGCATCTGCGCCAGGGTGGCATCGGTAAGCAGGTTGCGCTGCTGATCGCCGATGCGGCCTTCCTGTGCGCTGGCCAGGGCGCGTGCCGTTTCATACATGTCCTCAAAAGCCGCGGCACCCGCCACAGGACCGGGCAAACGCATGAATAGGGCGAGACCAGGCGTACGCAGTTCGTGCAGCGTCTCCAGATCGAAATAACCCGGTTCGATGATGCTGACCACGCTAAATACCGGCACACCACCCACTGTATCCAGACGGTGGAAAATGTGCATGTCACCGTAGTGCAGCCCGAGTTGTTCGAACAGATCAGACAGGGTCGGGCCGGTGAATGTCGTGCCCTCCTGGGCAACGACACTCAACACCAGCAGTTGCTCGGCCGGCTGTGGGGGTGTTTCCTCAACCGCTGGAGCAGCAACATGCTCGAGGGTACCGTCCACCTCCACTACAGACTTGGCCTCACGGCCATTGATACCGGCAAACTCGCGCAGTTGCGTATCGTCCATTGGCACACCACGTACAGCGTGGCGCAACAGCGGGATGACGTCCCAGTCATCGTCGCCGCCGTTGCTGTCGTCTTCCGTCGGCAACGGATCGTCGAACTGATAGTCACGCGCAGCCCGGCGCCTGCGCCAGCGTTCCCACATGTAAATAGCGATGACGATGGCGACGCCGATCAGCAACAGACTCAAACGGAAGGCATCCATAACGGGTTATACCGCCGCCATTTCCACCGCCTCGTCAACGTCCACCGCCACCATGCGCGAGACACCCGGCTCATGCATGGTCACGCCGGCGAGGTGGGTGGCCAGTTCCATGGTGGCCTTGTTGTGGGTGATGAAGATGAACTGCACCCGTGCCGACATCTCCTTCACCATGCTGCAGAAACGGCCGACGTTGGCCTCGTCCAGCGGCGCATCCACCTCGTCCAGCATGCAGAACGGCGACGGATTGAGGTCGAAGATGGCGAACACCATGGCCACCGCGGTCAGCGCCTTCTCGCCGCCGGACAGCAGGTGGATGGTGCTGTTGCGCTTGCCTGGCGGGCGCGCCATGACGGTGACGCCGGTGTCGAGCAGGTCTTCCCCGGTGAGTTCCAGATAGGCATGACCACCGCCGAACAGGCGCGGGAATTTCTCCTGGATGCCCTTGTTGACCTTGTCGAAGGTTTCCTTGAAACGGGTGCGCGTCTCACGGTCGATCTTGCGGATGGCATTTTCCAGCGTCTCCAGGGCCTCGGCCAGGTCCTTGTTCTGGGCATCGAGATAATTCTTGCGCTCGGACTGCTGCTCGTACTCTTCGATGGCCGCCAGATTGATGGGGCCGAGGCGCTGGATCTTTTGCCCCAGTTCCTCCACCTGCTGTTCCCAGCTGCGCTCGTCAGCCTGTTCGGGCATCTCGCCCAGCAGCATCTCCAGTTCGAAACCAGCCTCGGTGACCGCCTCGTGCAGGGTCTGGCGCCGCACCTTCAATTCCTGGCCGTGCATGCGCAGCCGCTCCAGGGCGGAACGCACCTCCTGCACCTGCCGTTCGGTGGCAAGACGCTCGTGTTCCAGCCGGCGCAGTTCGTGATCGATGTTCTCCACCCGCTTGCGTGCCTCGGCCAGCTGCTTCTCCACCTCCATGCGGCGATTGAGATGGGCGGCCAGCTCCTCGGCCATGGCCTCGATCGGCGCATCGCCCTCACCCAGCACCAGGCGCAGTTCCTCGCGTCGCTCGGCCAGCATGGCCAGCTGACTTTCCATGCGTTCCAGCGCCTGCTCGGTGCTGGCCCGCTCGGTGCGCATGCCTTGCAGCCCGAGGGCGATGCCGTGTGCCGCCTCGCGTGCGTTGCGTGCCTGTTCGCGCGCCAGCTCCAGCGCGCTGCGGCGCTCCTCGCGCTCGCGTGACAGATCCTCGCGGCGCAGCGCGTTTTCTTCCATCAGCTCCAGCGCCTGGTGCAGGCGGCTGCGCGCCTGCTCCATCTCGGCATCGGCCTCCTGCTGCTGACGCTGCAACTCCTGCGCCTCGGCCTGCAGGCGCTCGTGGCGCTGGCGGATCTGTTCCAGTCGTGCCTGCTTGCCGGACAACTGCGCCTTCTGTTCCGCCGAGCGACGATTGGCCTCGTTCAACTGCCGCTGCAAGGCCTCGCGCTCTTCTTCCAGCCGCCGCAGCTGTTCGCGGCCATCGACCAGACGCTGCTCGGCCTCGCCCACCTGCTGGTCCAGCTGCGCCAAAACCATGTTCAGTTCGCGCAGTTCCTGCTCGCGCTGCAACACGCCGGCATGCTCGTCGGCCTCGCGTGCCACGCGCAGCCAGTTGCGGCCCAGCCACAGGCCGTCACGGGTGATCACCGATTCATGCGCGGCGAGGCGCGGCCGCAGGGCCAGCGCCTCAGCCAGGTTTTCGGCGGCATGGATGCCGCCGAGCAGGCTGGCCAGACTCCACGGCGCCTGCACCTTGGCCGCCAGGGTGCCGCTGCCGGCACCGACCTGGGTGGCGGTGTCAAACAGGGTCAGATAGCCCTGCTCCAGGCCCTGCAACACCTCGGCCAGCGGGTCGATGCCATCGACGCACACCGCTTCCAGACTGGCACCGAGCACGGTTTCCACCGCGCGTTCCCAGCCGCTGTCCACGGTGAGACCCTGGGCCAGGCGCTGCGCGCCGGCCAGGCCCTGCCGCTCCAGCCAGGCGGTGACGGCGCCCTGACGCTTGCCCAACGCCGCCTGCTGCAAGGCCTCCAGCGAGGCATGGCGGCCGCGGCGACTGTGCAGCTCGGTGCGCAGACGATCCAGTTCGGTAGAGGTTTCGTTGTTCTGTTCGCGCTGGGTGCCGATACGGGCCAAGCAATCGCTCACCTGTTCCTGCAAACCGGCGGCCTGCATTTCCTCTTCCGCCTGCTGCTCGCGCAAGCCAGCCACCTCGCCTTCGAGGGCGTCGGTGGAGAGCATCTTCTGCTCCTCGTCCAGCCGTTGCAGGCGCTGGCGTTGCTGATTGGCCTGCTGTTCCAGGTGCTGCAGACGGGCACGCTCCACCTGGGCGGTCTGCGATGACTCGGCGGCCTGATGATTGAATTCGTCCCACTGCCCCTGCCAGCTGTGCATGCCCTCTTCGGCTGCGGCCAGGGCGGCGGTGCTGAGTTGCTCTTCCTGCTGTGCCGTTTCCAGCGCCGGTTCCTGCTCGGCCAGGGTAGCGGCCAGTTCCTCGATCTTGCGCCGATCCGATTCCATGTGCGCCTGCGCCTCATTCCAGGAGCGCTCGACCTGATTGAGGTCGTGCTGCTGCTGCTGGCGGCGTTCGCGGGAATGCTGGATGGACTGTTCCAGACGGGCGATGTCGGCGCCCACGCTGTAGAAGGTGCTCTGCACGCCATTGAAGGTATCGGTGGCCTCGACATGCTCCTCGCGCAGGCGCTCGATACTGGCCTCGGCATTGCGCTGACGTGCCAGCTGTGCCTCCAGGCCGGTTTCCTGCTCGCTGATCTGGCCCTCGATGAGCCGCGCCTCGCCGTCCAGCCCGCGCCAACGCAGGGCCTGTAACTGCCCCTTGACCAGGCGTTCCTCCTGCTTCAGTTCCTTGTAGCGCTCGGCGGTGCGGGCCTGGCGCTGCAGATGGGCGAGTTGCTTGTCCAGCTCCTCACGCAGGTCGTTGAGGCGGTCGAGATTCTCGCGCGTGTGCTTCATGCGCGTTTCGGTCTCACGCCGACGTTCCTTGTACTTGGAGATGCCTGCCGCCTCCTCCAGGAAGATGCGCAGTTCCTCCGGCTTGGCCTCGATGAGACGGGAGATGGTGCCCTGTTCGATGATGGCGTAGCTGCGCGGGCCAAGGCCGGTGCCGAGGAAGATGTCGGTGATGTCGCGACGGCGGCAACGGCTGCCGTTGAGGTGATAGACCGACTGGCCGTCACGGGTCACGGTGCGGCTGATGGAAATTTCGCCGTACTGGGCGTACTGGCCGCCGAGCTGGCCGTCGCTGTTGTCGAACACCAGTTCGATGGTGGCTTGACCCACCGGCTTGCGCGAGGTGGAGCCGTTGAAGATGACGTCCGCCATGGAATCGCCGCGCAGATGCTTGGCCGAGCTTTCGCCCATGACCCAGCGCACCGCGTCGATGACATTGGACTTGCCGCAACCGTTGGGGCCGACCACGCCCACCAGATTGCTGGCCAGGGGAATGGTGGTCGGGTCGACGAAGGACTTGAAGCCGGACAGTTTGATCTTGCTCAGGCGCATAATTATTGGGTCGATTTCAACCTAACTATCTGGGAGGCAAGGAAAACTCGAAAGAGATGCAACATGGCGCGGGTCCCTGCCGCATGCGTTCCCCAGTTTTTTTGGCATGCCATTCCGGTCATTTTTAGCTAGAATGGCCGGCCCGCAAAGCTACCACGAAAGCCATTGTCATGCCTACCCAACCGAGCAAGGAACTGGAGACCTTCGACAACCCGATGCCGGGTCGCGATTATACCATCCGCATCGAGATGCCCGAGTTCACCTGCCTGTGCCCCAAGACCGGGCAGCCGGATTTCGCCACCCTGTACCTGGACTACGTGCCGGATCAGAAGTGCGTGGAACTGAAGGCACTCAAGATGTACGTCTGGTCGTTCCGTGAGGAGGGCGCCTTCCACGAGGCGGTGACCAACCGCATCCTGGACGACCTGGTGCGTGCCACCAGCCCCCGCTTCATGCGCCTGACCGGCAAGTTCAACGTCCGTGGCGGCATCTGGACCACGGTGGTGGCCGAACACCGCGCCGCCGATTGGAACCCACCGCAGCCGGTGCACCTGCCTTAGGTCCACCACATAATAAACCGCAAGGCCGCAGGGATTTGTTAGCGCGATCTTCCTGGGGCCATGCGGCAGGTGTCATGGCAGTTCAATCGTCGCCACTTCACCCAGAGCGTGGAGGATATCCGCCAGACTGGGCAACTGTGCCACACCAGGCAGATCGAAACCGCCGTGGCAGGTAAGGCGCATCACCTGCGGCTGGCGCTCTGCGGCCAGACGATAGTGAAAGTAGCGGTTGACCAGACCCGGGCTATTGTCGTCGTCTGCCATGCGTAACGCGGCGTAGATGTAGGGACGGCGCTGTACTACAAAGTCTTCCCCCGCACTCACGGCCGTAACCGCAAAACGATCCGCGGATATATACGCCGTACCATCGCTCACCGCCCGCTGCTCGAAATTGCAGTGGGGTTGATACGGTTCGAGCCGGTGCTTTGCCACCACCAACCCGTGTTGCAGGAACACCCGCGCATGTCCTGCGGGGACGCTCAAATCCTGCTGTAGCACCACCGTGGCACCCAACGGCAGTCGATAACCGGCCTCCCCTTCCGGCACCATGGAAACCGCACACCCTGCCAGGACAGCGGTGGCCAATACCAGTACTGTGCCAATGCGTGTCATCATGCACCCTCCCATGAAATGCGTTGATTCAAGCATAGGCCGGTTCTGATGGCGCAGAACTACGACACACTTGCCGTAGGCATCGACTTCGGTACCTCGGGTTGCCGCGCCATTGCCATCGACCACACCGGCACCGTGCACGCCGAGGTCACGCTGCCATTGCCCCCGCCCCAGCGCCGGGGCACGGAGGTGGAACAGTCCCCGGCACTATGGGTCACCGCCCTGGATACCCTGCTGGAAGAACTGGTCCGTGCGGTTCCAGCGGCGGACATCGGCGCCATCGCGGTGGACGGCACCTCCGGAACCGTGCTGCTGGCCGACGCCAGCGGCACACCGCTCGGTCCGGCCCTGATGTACAACGACGACCGCGCCAGCACCGAGGCCGCCGCCATCGCAGCACTGGCACCACGCGAATCGGCCGCCCACGGTGCCGCCTCCGGCCTCGCCAAACTGTTGTGGCTTCTGCGCCGGCCCGGTGTGGTGCGGGCGGCCCACCTGCTCACCCAAACCGACTACCTCAACGGCCTGCTCGGTGGCTGCTGGGGCGTCAGCGATACCAATAACTGCCTCAAAAGCGGTTACGATGCCCGGCACAAATGCTGGCCGGAATGGCTGGACCGACTCGGCGTGCCGCACCACCTGTTACCGCGGGTGGTGGCACCCGGCACGACGCTATGCACGATCAGGCCAAACCTGGCCCAACGCTACGGATTTCGCCCCACCACCCTCATCGTGGCTGGCACGACCGACAGTACAGCCGCCTTTCTCGCCACCGGCGCCACGCTGCCGGGCGAGGCCGTGACCTCACTCGGCTCTACCCTGGTGTTGAAGGTGCTCAGCGAGCGCCCAGTGTACGCCCCGGAATACGGCGTCTACAGCCAGCCTCTCGGTGATCTCTGGCTGGTCGGCGGTAGCTCCAACAGCGGCGGCGCTGTGTTGCGCCAATATTTCAGCGATGCGCAGATGGCGGCACTGACGCCGCATCTACACCCGGACCGCCCCACCGGCCTCGACTATTACCCCCTGCCGGCACGGGGCGAGCGCTTTCCCCTGAACGCTCCGTCGCTGCAACCACGGATAACGCCACGGCCGGCGGACAATGCGGTATTTTTCCAGGGACTGCTGGAAGGCATCGCCCATATCGAACAACGCGGCTATGGTTTGCTGGCACAATTGGGCGCCCCCTGGCCCAACAGCGTGCGCAGTGTCGGTGGTGGCGCCCGCAACCCGGTGTGGACGATATTGCGCGGCGCCCGACTCGGCGTGCCTATGCTGGAGGTGCAACACCCGCAGGCGGCCTATGGTGCAGCACTGCTGGCACAACGTGCATTGACCCGACTCATGGAGACAGATTGATGGAATCCTTACAGCAACCTCTATCCGGCTTCAGCTATCTGCCGGCGGGATTCAAGCTGCTGCTGCGCCCGATGCTATGGCCTTACGTATTACTCCCCCTGGGCATCAACATACTGGTATTCGGATCGCTCGTCTGGCTGGCCGCGGGTCAGTTCGACACACTGGTGGATACGCTGTTGCCGACCCTGCCCGAATGGCTGGCCTGGCTCGCCTGGCTGCTGTGGCTGGTGTTCGTACTGGTGGCGGCAATCATCGTCCTGTTTACATTTTCCATCGTCGCCAATTTCATCGCGGCTCCATTCAACGGCCTGCTGGCCGAAGCGGTGGAAAGACTGCTCACCGGCGCAACACCGCCGGCCAGCGGCAGCCTGTGGCAGGCCGTGCGCGAGGCACCGCAGGCCTTGGTTGATGAGTTGCGCAAACTGGGGTACTTCGTCCTCTGGGCCATCCCGCTGGGTCTGCTGTCCCTGGTTCCCCTGGTCAACCTGGTGACACCGCTGCTGTGGGCACTGTTTTCCGCCTGGATGCTGGCGTTGCAGTATCTGGACTATCCCCTCGGCAACCATGGCCTGCGCTTCGCTGCGCAGCGCCAGCGCCTGCGCGCGCAACCGCTGCTCGGCCTCGGCTTCGGCGGTGCGGTGCTGATCATCACCCTGATACCGCTGCTCAATCTGGTAGTAATGCCTGCCGCCGTCGCCGGCGCCACCCGGCTCTGGGTCGAGCGACTTCGCGACACGTCCGCATGAGGCCATGGTACTGCACCTAAAACAATCCCGTGCCGCGCCGATAATACTGTCAAGAGCAATTGATGGGAGATAGCTATCATGTCCTACGAAGACCATATACGGCAGCTGGATGAAGCGGGATACGGCGAAGAGTATCTGGAGCGCTTGGGGCGGCTAGAGGTCGTGAACCGGGGCCGTCTGCATGTGGAGGATGAAGCCACCATGCGGCTGCTGGCGGCAGCCGGCCAGGGCGGCAGCTACTGAGTGGCCTCCCGGGGCACAAGCAAGCGCTTGAGCGCCTGATTCAGCTTGTCCATATCCAGCGGTTTTTCCACGATGGCATCCATGCCGGCCGCCAGGAAACGTTCCACGTCATCCTGCATTACATGGGCGGTAAGCGCGACGATCGGAATTTGTGCCTTGCGCTGATCCCGCAATTGCCGTATCCGCTGCGAAGCTTCGATGCCATCCATTTCCGGCATCTGCACATCCATCAACACCACATCGAAATCATCGCCATGCAGAGCCTCCAGTGCCTCACGGCCATTGGCGGCGAAACTGACGCGACAGCCCTGCTGTTGCAGCAGTCCCGCCGCTACCTTGCGGTTGATCTCCTGGTCCTCGGCCAATAGCACGTGCAGGCGCGCACTGCTCGCAGGCGGAGCCACCGGCATCGGCTCGTTCTTGCCCAGATGTAGGGGCAATACCACACGGAAGGTGCTGCCGTAACCGAGGCGACTCTCCAGCACAATCGTTCCGCCCTGGCCTCCGCCAGATACTTGCAGATGGCCAGCCCCAACCCGGTGCCGCCAAAGCGGCGGGTAATGGAGTTGTCACCCTGCTCGAAGGCGCGGAACAGGCGTTGATGCATCTCGGGGGCGATGCCGATACCGGTATCGGTAACGGCAAACTCCATGCGCACCTGGGCTCCTTCCAGCGCCAGACAACGTACCAGCAGGGTAACGCGTCCTGCCGCGGTGAATTTGATGGCATTGTTGAGCAGGTTGAGCAGGACCTGCTGCAGGCGGTTGATGTCACCGTGCAGCTGATGCGGCACATCATCAGCCACCTCGGTGACGAATTGCAGCTGCTTGGCCGCGGCCTGCGGCGCCAGCAATACGAACAGGCCGTCCACCAGGCGGTGCAGCTCGAAATCCGCCGGCTCCAGCTCCAGCTTTCCGGCCTCGATGCGCGACAGGTCCAGCATGTCGCCCAGCAGATTGTTCAATACACGCCCCGAACCGGCGATGGCATCGACACATTCCTGCTGCGCGGCATTTAGCGCGCTGTGCTCCAGCAGGCGCGCCATCCCCAGAATGCCGTTGAGCGGCGTGCGGATCTCGTGGCTCATGGTGGCCAGAAAGGTGCCCTTGGCGCGATTGGCCCGCTCCGCCTCGTCCCGGGCCAGGCGCAGGCGGTAGCGATCACGCAACAGCGCATACACCAGCGCGCCCAGCAGCAATGACAACAACAACCCGCCGAGCAGCATCGCCGGGATATAAGGCAGATGCGGCTCCCAGCCGGCATGCGGCATCGCCGCCAGTTGCCAGTACCCCTCGGGCAATGTCACATCGAGTATCACCGGATTGCGCTCGAACAGCGCCGCATCGCCCAGAAATACTCCGCCCGATTCGCCCAGTCCATCCTTGCCGCGCAGGGCAAATACCAGCCAGGAGGCCGACTCCTGCAGGCCGGCATCACGCAACAGCGTCTCGCTGTCGATGACGATGCTGGCCATACCCCAATAGGCGCCCGAACTGGACTGTCCCCGCGGTGGCGTCAGGAAGATCGGCGTACGGTTGATCAAGCCGTGCCCACCCTGCACCAGCTCCACCGGGCCGGCCAGCACCGTGCGGCGACTGTCCATGGCGCGCAACACCGCGTCACGCTGTGCAGGCGTATCCATATAGCGCAAGCCCAACGCCCTCTCGTTGCCGGACAAGGGATACATATGGGAGATGACGTTGTCGCGGGCGAGGCCGATGTTGCGGATATGACGGCTGTGGCTCATCAGCTCGTGTGCCAAGCCATTGAACTCTTCGCTGCCGATATCGCCGCGCGCGGCGATATGTGCCACCAGGCCGCGGGTGAGAAACAGGGTGGAGTTGATGATGCCCTCGAGGCGTGCACGCACGGTGCTGAGTTGAGCCACCGCCTGGGCGCGGAGCTCCTCGCGCGCCTTTTCTTCTTCCAGGTGCACCACCCACAGGGTGACCGCGAACAGTGCCGCTGCCACCAGGTATCCGGCCAGCAGGGGGAGCAGGTAGGGCTTGAGGGAAATACGCTCCATGTTCGATGGCTTAACCGTCATAGTGTCATGCCCTGCACGAGGACATCAGGACACGCGATCGCGTCCCGCCAGGATGGCTAGATCCCAAGCATCCCGTCCTGCTGTTCAGGCACGCCGCCAGGTGGTGCCGCCGGCACCATCTTCCAGCACCACCCCGTGCGCCTTCAGCTCATCGCGGATACGATCAGAGGCGGCCCAGTCCTTGTTCTTGCGTGCAGCCAGACGCTCGGCGATGAGACGCTCGATCTCGGCATCGGCCAGGCTGTCGCCGGCGCCGCCTTGCAGAAAGGCCTGCGGCTCGCGTTGCAACAGGCCGAGCAGGCCAGCCAGGTGCCTGAGCACCGCGCCATGCGCCGCCGCCGCGGTCTCATCGCTGCCACGCAGGCGGTTCACCTCGCGCGCCAGGTCGAACAGCACCGCCATGGCCTCGGGCGTGGCGAAGTCGTCATCCATCGCCGCGTAGAAGCGGGCGGCGTAATTGCCCAGCCCCTCGTCTGCCGCCGGCAGCTGCAGGCCGCGCAGCGCGGTATACAGGCTGGTGAGTGCGGCCTTGGCGCCGTCCAGGTGCTGATCGGAGTAATTGAGCGGGCTACGATAGTGGCTGGCGAGGATGAAATAGCGCACCACCTCCGGATCATACTTCTTGAGCACATCGCGAATGGTGAAGAAGTTGCCCAGGGACTTGGACATCTTTTCGTTGTCCACCCGCACGAAGCCGTTGTGGATCCAGTAGTTGACATACTTGCAGCCGCAGGCCGCCTCGGACTGGGCGATTTCGTTTTCGTGGTGCGGGAACTGCAGGTCGAGGCCGCCGCCGTGGATGTCGAAGTGGTTGCCCAGGGCCTGGGTAGACATGGCGGAACATTCGATGTGCCAGCCGGGGCGGCCCGCGCCCCAGGGTGATTCCCATGCCGGCTCGCCCGGCTTGGCCGCCTTCCACAACACGAAGTCCAGCGGGTCGTCCTTGGACTCATCCACCGCCACACGCTCGCCGGCGCGCAGGTCTTCCACGTTCTTGCCGGACAGCCGGCCGTAAGTTTCGAACTTGCTGACGTCGTAGTACACATCGCCGTTGGCGGCCGCATAGGCATAGCCCTTGTCCACCAGGGACTGGATCATGGCCAGGATCTCCCCGATGTGCAGGGTGGCGCGCGGTTCGAGGTCCGGGCGCTGCACGCCAAGGGCGTCGGCATCCTCATTCATGAACCCGATGAAGCGCTCGGTAAGTGCGGTGTACGGCTCGCCGTTGTCGTTGGCGCGCTTGATGATCTTGTCGTCGATGTCGGTGATGTTGCGCACGTAGGTGAGGTGTTCGGCGCCGTATATCTTGCGCAGGTAGCGGCTGATCACGTCGAACACCACCAGCACCCGCGCGTGGCCGATATGGCAATAGTCATAAACCGTCATGCCGCACACATACATGCGTACCCGCTGCGGATCAATGGGCCGGAACGGTTCCTTGTGCCTGGTGAGGTTATTGTGGATGTGCAGGTTGTGCTGGTAGCTCATTGTTTGAATATCCGCTGCTGCTGCTCGATAACGGTTGTGGGGCGCATGATATCAGCCCTACAGGACCGGCAGAAGGCGGCCTGCCGCCTTCTGCCCTGGGACCGGGACTGCTATCATTGCGCCTCACTCAGGATTTAGGGAGCCTACACCTATGCATCGCCTCACCGTTTTCCTGCTCGCCCTGCTGTCTGGCCTGAGCACCGCCGCCTGGGCCGACAGTGACAACCCGCGCGTACGCCTGGTCACCAACAAGGGCGACATCGTGCTGCAACTGGACCGCGCCAAGGCGCCCAAGACGGTGGAAAACTTCCTGCGCTACGTGCAGGATGGCCACTACGACGGCACTGTCTTCCACCGCGTCATCGACAATTTCATGATTCAGGGCGGCGGCTTCACCACCGACTTCGTGCAGAAGCAGACCCGCGCCCCGATCATGAACGAGGCCGACAACGGCCTGCGCAATACCGTCGGCAGCATCGCCATGGCCCGTACCGGCGATCCGCACTCGGCCACTGCCCAGTTCTTCATCAACGTCAACAACAATGACTTCCTCGATTTCCGCGAAAAGACCCCGCGCGCCTGGGGCTACACGGTGTTCGGCCGTGTCGTGACAGGGATGGACGTGGTCAAGGCAATCAAGGAAATCCGCACCGGTGCCGGTGGCATGTTCCCCAAGGACGTGCCGCAGGAAACCGTCATCATTCAACAGGCCGTCATCCTCGCCGATGACGCCGCAAAATGAGTCAGGAGCCAGCATGATCAAAATGCACACCAACTTTGGCGTTATCGGTATCGAACTCGATGCCGCCAAGGCCCCCAACACCGCCGCCAACTTCGAGCGCTATGTGCGCGAGGGTTTTTATGACGGTACCATTTTCCACCGCGTCATCGAAAACTTCATGATCCAGGGCGGCGGCCTCACCGCCAACATGGTCAACAAACCAACCCATGAGCCGATCAAGAATGAAGCCGACAACGGCCTGAAGAACGAACGCGGCACCATCGCCATGGCCCGCACCGGCGACCCGCACTCCGCCACCGCCCAGTTCTTCATCAACGTAGTGGACAACAACTTCCTCAACCACCGCGCACCGACCCAGGACGGTTGGGGCTACTGCGTATTTGGCAAGGTGGTGGAAGGCATGGACGTGGTCGATCGCATCAAGGGTGTCACCACCTCCAATGCAGGCTTCCACCAGGACGTGCCGACCGACCCCGTGGTCATCGAGAAGGTCGAGATCGCCGAGTAAGTCGATGGCAACCCTGTTTGTTTCGGACCTGCACCTGCAGGGTGAGCAGACCCCGGCCGACGGCCTGTTCCGCCGCTTCCTGACGGAACAGGCCATCAGCGCCGAGGCCCTGTATATCCTGGGCGACTTGTTCGAGGCCTGGCTGGGCGACGACCTGGTGCTGCCGGAATACCAGGGTATCCTTGATGCCCTGCAGGTGCTCACCGCCAGTGGTGTACCGGTGTTTGTCATGCATGGCAACCGCGACTTCCTGCTCGGTGCGAATTTTGCGCAACGCACCGGCTGCACCCTGTTGCCTGACCCCACCGTCATCGACCTCTATGGCCGCCCCACCCTGCTGATGCACGGCGATCTGTTGTGCAGCGACGACCTGCCCTACCAGCAGATGCGCCGCCAGATCCGCGACCCGCAATGGATTAATGGCTTTCTCACCAAGACACCCGCCGAGCGTATCGCCTTTGCGCGCCAGCTGCGCAACACCAGCAAGGAAGAAGTCGGCCGCAAGTCCGACTACTTGATGGACGTAAATGACGCAACCCTGGCAGTCTACCTGCAGCAATACTGCGTCGGCCGCATCATCCATGGCCACACCCACCGCCCCGCCCTCCACAATCTGGCCGACGGCAGCCAACGCCTGGTGCTGGGCGCATGGGAAGAACACGGTAGCGTACTGTACTGCGACAACGGCGGTTGCCGGCTGGAAGAATACAGATACGAAGGACAAGGGACGAGGGGCGAAGTTTAGGATTCGTGCGCACAGCGCACAGCTTCCTCTACCTTGCGCCTTATATCTCGTGCCTCCGTTAAGCCTGCGGCCTAAGGGCCCGGCGCATAGTGCTGATAGCCCGGGGGCAGGCTGAACAAACCCTCCTCCACCGGATAATCCGTGCTGTAATCCAGCAACAGCTGGCCCTTGCCCTGGGTATCCCGCTCCTGGATGGGCAGGCCGAACTGCAGCTGCCAACCCGGCGCGTAGGTGCTCAGGGCCAGATCGCAGGGATCCTGCATATCCGCCGGCACGTCGGAGAGAATGCGTGCGTTCTCACCCGCCAGCACAAGGCGGAAAGCCGTAAGTGCTTCCACCACATCCGGCAGCAGCCCGTCGACAGCGACCGTTTCATAACACAACTCGCCGTTGACGCTGAGGTGATACTGCTGGGGCACCTTGCCGGCAATGGCGGGCAACGCGTCGTCCGCCGTCACCCGCACATGTTTCCGCTCCAGCGGAATGGGTGATGCAACGACCACCGGTTGTGGTTGGATCTCCAGCACGGTGCGATCGCTGTGGGTCACGCTGTAGATGATATTCTGCTCGCGGTCGAACAATACAAAGCTGCCGTCGGCATCACCATCATCCATACGCAAATGACGCGGCGTGACAATGAGGCGCGAGCTGTATGGCTCAAAGCCGGGCTCCATTACCTGGTACAACACCATGGTCGCCTGCTGCTCCTGCGCCCACGCCGCCACCGAGATCAACAACAGACCAGTCAGCCAGCCTCGTTGCCCCATGCTCTTTCTCCTCACCCTACACCTTGCAGATAGGCCAGCTCGGCCTCGGAAAAACCGGCACGACGCCGTGCCGCCAGATGAAACGGCCCCTTCGGCGGGCCCTTCATGTATTCGTCGATGAGGTGGCGGTAGGTCATCTCTGCATCCAGACTGCGCTCGTTACACAGATGGCGGAACCAGCGATCGCCAATGGCCACATGGCCGATTTCGTCGCGCAGGATGATATCGAGCAGGGCGCACCCCTCCTCGTCCCCCGCCGCGCGCAGCTTGCCCTGGATCCCTGGATTAACATCCAACCCACGCGCCTCCAGACAGCGCGGCACCAGGGCCATGCGCAGCAACGGATCGTGCGCCGTCTTCAACGCCATCTCCCACAGGCCGTTGTGGCCGGGCCAGTCGCCGTAGTCGGCGCCCAGCGTATTGAGGTGCGCGCGCAGCAGTTCGAAATGCTGCGCCTCCTCCTCCGCCACACGGACCCAGTCGTCGTAAAACGCCGCCGGCATGGCACGGAAACGGTACACCGCATCCCAGGCCAGATTGATGGCGTTGAATTCGATATGGGTCAGGGCATGGAACAGGATGGCGCGACCCTCGCGGCTGTCGGGGCGGCGCTGCGGCAGGTCACGCGGCATCACCAGATGCAGGCGGGCGGGCCGTCCCGGCGCGGCAATGGTTTCCTCAGGTGCAGAGGCCTCCCGATTCAGCCTTCCCTCCCGCCACGCGTGTGCCATAGCTCGGGTCAGCGCCACCTTGTCGATGGCTTCAGTGGCGCGCAGGCAGGCCAGGGCGGCAGCGAACAGATTGGTCTCGGTCATGGCGCGCCATTCTACCAGTCGGCAAACCAGGTTTGATGTGTTTCAGGCCAGCTTGAGCGCCAATACCAGATCCATCACATTGCTGCCGGTGGGGCCGGTCTGAATCAAATCGCCACTCGCCTCCAGAAAACTGCCGGCATCGGCACGGTCAAGACTTTCGACGGCGTCAAAACACTCCAGCTCACCCCGGCTCACGCTGGCACCATCCACCAGGGCACCGGCATCGTCTCCCGGACCATCGCTTCCGTCAGTCCCGGCGGCCAGGAAGAACACCTCGGAGTGGCCGGCAAGCACCTGTGCCGCCGCCAGGGCGAGAGTCTGGCACCGCCCACCACGGCCGGGTTGTGGCGGCAGGCGCACCGTGGTCTCGCCCCCCCATACATGAAGACCCGGAGGCCCCGCCAGCACCTGCTCCGCCAGGGCGCGACCGCAGGCGGCAGCCGCCCCCTGCAGCCGCTCATCATGGAGATAGACGGCTAGGCCATGCGCCCGGGCGCCGCTGGCCGCAGCCTCGCAGGCATCAAGATTGCTGCGCAGGACCTCGATCTGGATGGAGGATAAATCCGCAGTGATGGGCAGCGGCGGCGCCGCATCCACCAGAACACGCAACCAGGGCGGTAGTTGTGCCAAATCGGCAACGGCAAGGCCGTCATCCTGCGGCAGCGCCAGCAACCCCGAACCGATGGCCGCCGGTTCATCACCCGGTACGTCAGACAACAGCAGATTGAGTACAGCATGGCCGGAAAGATGACGGGCCAGTCGCCCCCCCTTGATGCAGGACAAACTACGCCGTACGCGATTAACCCGAGCGATGTCCCAGCCACTGGCCAACAGCCAGTCGTTGGCGGCCTGCAACTGGGCCGCATCGACCTCGGACGGCAGCACCTCCACCAGCGCGGAAGTGCCTCCGGAAATGAGAACAACGAAGGGCGCCCGTGGCGGCGCCGCAGCTATGAAGTCTAGCAATGCCTGGCCGGCCTCTAGACTGGCGACACCGGGTACCGGGTGGTCAGATTCCAGAACATGCACGCGGTCGCAACCGGCACCGGTATCGGCATAACCATGCTTGGTGATCACCAGCGCACGTGCCAGGTCTTGCCCCAGCATTTCAGCTGCCCCCCGCAGCATGGCGGGCGCGGCCTTGCCGACAGCCACCACATACACGGGCTCGGTCGGGGCATAAGTCGACATACGCTGACGTACTGCTACACGCCCATTCACCGCCTGCAATGCAATGGCATAGAGGTCGAGCAGCAATCGTCGGGGTGCAGTGTTCATCGCGGCAATGCTTCCCCCCGATGCCGCACAGGACACCGGTGTCAGGCTAGGCGGATTGAATCAGGCAGTACGGTACGGTGAGCGTCGGCGCAGGCCGGTGCCGCTGCGTGGTGCGCGTTCCTTGGCCTCGTTCACACGCAGCGCTCGGCCGCCCAAGTCCTTGCCATCAAGATCGCGAATGGCCTCATCTGCACCCGCGGCCATTTCAACAAAGGCAAAGCCGCGAAAGCGACCGGTATCGCGGTCATTGACGAATTTAACTGCAGTAACCGCGCCAAAGGCTGCGAACAGATCACGCACCTGATCCTCGGTGGCACTGAACGGCAGATTACCCACGTAGATGGTCTTAGCCATGTTCTTCTCCTCCCTCCGCTGCGGCCCTATACCCGCCGCCTGGCATTATCGTTATGACCACACTCTACGGTGTGGCTTGAACGAGCTTACGCCAGATACCGGAGGTGTTCAACGCGGGACAATAACTAGGCCAGTCGCCGAGTCAACGCCTAGATATATGTCATCTTTAGACACCGGTGAGGCATCTTTGCGAGGAGAGGAAGCTGTCGCTCAAATCAGGGCCAGGCCGCGCGCCAGATCCGCCTGAATGTCTGCCACCTCCTCCAGGCCGACGGAAATACGGATCAACCCCTCGCTGATACCTGCCTCCGCCTTCTGCTCCGTCGACAGGCGGCCGTGGGTGGTAGTGGCCGGATGAGTGATGGTGCTCTTGGCATCACCCAGGTTGGCAGTAATGGACAGCATGCGTGTGGCGTCGATCACGCCCCAGGCCTGTTCGCGCCCACCCTTCACCTCGAAGGCGACGATGCCGCCGTAACCTGTTTGCTGGCGCGTGGCCAGTGTGTGCTGCGGATGGGAGGCCAGGCCCGGATAGTAGACGCGCGCCACCTGCGGCTGCTGTTCCAGCCACTGGGCCAACGCAAGCGCGTTGGCGCTGTGGGCCTGCATGCGCAGCTTGAGCGTTTCCAATCCTTTCAGAAACACCCAGGCGTTGAACGGACTCATGGTGGGACCGGCGGTGCGCAGGAAACCGAACACCTCCTTGCCCACCAGTTCCTCCGAGCCGACCACCGCGCCGCCCAGGCAGCGGCCCTGGCCGTCGATGTACTTGGTGGCAGAATGGATCACGATGTCGGCACCGAGCTTGAGCGGCTGTTGCAGCGCCGGCGTGCAGAAACAGTTGTCCACGGCGAGCAGGCAGCCGTGACGGTGGGCAATGTCCGCCAGGGCGCGGATATCGGCGATTTCGGTCAACGGATTGGACGGCGTCTCGACGAACAGCAGACGCGTGCTGGGACGGATGGCCGCCTCCCACGCCGCCAGATCGGTCTGCGGCACGTAGCTGGTCTGCACGCCGAAACGGCCCATGAAGCTGTCGAACAGCACCACGGTGGAACCGAAGATGGCACGCGAGGAGACGATGTGGTCGCCGCTCCTCAGCAGGCCCATGCAGGTGGACAGGATCGCCGCCATGCCGGAACTGGTGGCCACGCAGCGCTCGCCGCCCTCCAGCGCCGCCAGGCGCTGCTCGAAGGTGCGCACGGTGGGATTGGTGAAGCGCGAATAGATGTTGCCCGCCTCGCTGCCGCCGAAGCGCGCCGCCGCCTGAGCGGCGCTTTCGAAGCGGAAACTGGAGGTGGGAAAGATCGCCTCGCTCTGCTCGCCCTCGCCGGTACGCACCTGGCCGGCACGCACCGCCAGCGTATCGAAACCCCACTCGTCGAAATCCTGCGGTTCCATCTCGTCACCTTCCACGCACAAAAATATTCAGTCCGCAAATGAACGCAAAATACGCAAATATAAAATCCGTTGCCCCGACAAACCCGCCCCCTCCCTCGGGAAACGTGCTCAGCCCAGCGACTTAACACCATTTGCGTACATCCGCGTTCATTTGCGGACCATTTTTCCAGGCACAAAAAAACCCGCCGGCTTGGAGCCAAAGCGGGTTCTTTACCCTCGCTTTAGCCGTATTTATTGAGCGCCCGCAAGCTGAGTCAAATCGGCGCTGAGACTGGAGATTAGGTAATCATCGACCGGCTGTCAATCAGTCGTTGTTGTGCACCTCGATGATGGCGCTCTCCTCGCGCTCGCGCTGCTCCTTGGAGGAGTCGCAACGCGCCTGTTCCAGGGCCGCCAGATACTCCGGCGTCACGTCGCCGGCGATATAGCGGCCGTCGAACACCGAGGCCTCGAACTGGGTGACCGCCTTGTTCTTTTTGTGCAGCACCGCATCCACCAGGTCTTCCAGATCCTGGTATACCAGCCAGTCAGCGCCGATGACCGCAGCGATCTGCTGCTCGTCGCGGCCGTGGCCGATCAGTTCCGCCGAGGTAGGCATGTCGATACCGTAGACATTGGGGAAACGCACCGGGGGCGCCGCCGAAGCGAAGTACACCTTGTTGGCGCCGGCATCGCGTGCCATCTGGATGATCTCCTTGGAGGTGGTGCCGCGCACGATAGAGTCATCCACCAGCAGCACGTTCTTGCCTTTGAACTCCAGTGAGATGGCGTTGAGTTTCTGGCGCACCGATTTCTTGCGCTGCTTCTGGCCAGGCATGATGAAGGTGCGGCCGATGTAGCGGTTCTTGATGAAGCCCTCGCGGTACAGTACGCCCAGCTCGTAGGACAGTTGCAGGGCCGAGGTGCGGCTTGTGTCGGGGATGGGAATCACCACGTCGATGTCGTGGTCGGGGAACACGCGCTTGATCTTGTGCGCCAGTTTCTCGCCCATGCGCAGACGTGCCTTGTATACCGAAATGCCGTCGATGATGGAGTCGGGGCGGGCGAAATAGACATACTCAAAGATGCAAGGTGAAGTCACCGGCGCCTCCGCACACTGGCGCGCATGGAAGCTACCGTCCTCGCCGAGAAACACCGCCTCACCCGGCATGACATCGCGCAGGCGGTCAAAACCGAGGGCATCGATGGCCACACTCTCCGACGCCACCACGTATTCATCACCCTCGCACGTGGTGCGCTTGCCGATGAACAGCGGACGGATGGCATAAGGGTCGCGGAAGGCGACGATGCCGTAACCGATGATCATCGCCACCGCCGCATAGCCCCCCTTCACCCGCCTGTGCACCCGTGCCACCGCATCGAAGATGTCGTCCGGCAGGATGCGCAGCTTGCCTTGACGTTGCAACTCGTGGGCAAAGACGTTGAGCAGTATCTCCGAATCGGAGCTGGTGTTGATGTGACGCAGGTCGTCACGGAACACCTCTTCCTTCAGGGCGTCGGCGTTGGTGAGGTTACCGTTGTGCGCCAGGGCGATGCCGAAGGGTGAGTTGACGTAGAACGGCTGGGCTTCCGCCGAAGAGGAACAGCCGGCAGTGGGATAGCGTACATGACCGATCCCCATATTGCCCTGCAGCTTGAGCATGTGGCGATTTTCGAACACATCGCGCACCAGGCCGTTATCCTTGCGCAGAAACAGGCGGCCGCTGTCACAGGTCATGATGCCGGCAGCATCCTGGCCACGATGCTGCAATACGGTCAGGCCGTCATAGAGCGCCTGATTGACCGGGCTCTTGCCCACCATACCGATAATACCGCACATCGCAACTACCTCTGTTTCTACACTGGCGCCATGGCGCCCTCAGTAACGAATGTTCTTGGCAATCTCGGGCGGTAGCCAGTTGCGTGTCCATACCGCCGCATCCTGGAAATAGTGCATCAGGGATGACTGTTTCCACCACGGGTCCCGCGGCACAGCGGTCAACCCTGCCAGCAGTACCAGTACCGTCACCAACACGATGCCGCGTGCCAAACCAAAGATAATGCCGATCACGCGGTCCGTGCCGGACAGGCCGGTCTTCTTGATCAGTTGCACCGCAAGATAATTGATAAAGGCCGCCACCAGCAGGGTGAGGAAAAACAGTATGGCAAAGGCAACCATGAGGCGCATCGAGGGGGTTTCGATCTGCGAGCGCAACAGGTGCTCGAGATTGTCGCTGAACGTCAGCGCTACCCATACCGCCAGCACCCAGGCAGCCAGGGAGAGTACCTCACGCGTGAAACCGCGCCACAGGCTGATGAGGACGGAAACACCGAGGATGCCGAGAATGACGAAGTCGACCCAGTTCATAGGTTGGTGCCAGCCTGAATGTTTCATGAATCAGCACGGTGATCGGATCGTGAAATCAATGACCAAATCAAGACGCGCGCCACTGGGGAAAAATTCGGGCTAGAAAACAGCTCCTAGGTACCTGCCGGAAAGGGCGCAATTCTAGCAGAGCGCCACCGGCAGCAAAAGAAAAGCCTGTCAGGGATGGGGTACCACGATACCGCGCTGCTCGATCTTCGCCAGTTTGGTCTGGATCGCCTCGGCATCGGCACGTGACAGCACCGGGCCGACACGTACACGGTAGGAAGTCCCGCTGGCCAACTTCACCCGTTCCACATACGCCGGATAGCCCTTGCTGCGCAGGCTATCACGCAAGCCGCTGGCATTGGCCTGTGCAGAGAAACTACCCACCTGTACGGCCCAGCTCTCTGCGGCCGCTGATTTGGCAGGAGCAACGACGGCCGGCTTCACCGGCTGGACCGGGGTGGCGGGCTTGGCCAGCGATGTTGCCGCCACCGGCTCGGATTCCGCTGTTAGCGGCAACTCGCGCTCTACTACCACGGGCGCATAAGCCGGTGGTGGCGGTACCTGCAGCGGGATATCCACCATGCCCGAGCGGCTTTCTGGCGCCTCTGGCACGTTGCTGCCGAACTGGGGCGTATCGGGACGCTTGTCACCCTCCAGCAGCATGGGCACAAAGATAACCGCCAGTGCCACCAGAACAATGGCACCCACCAAACGCTTTTTCAGCTGCTCGTTCAAGGTCAGTCTCCGTACCACCCGCACCCCTGCAGGCACCATGCAGGCGCCGGGAACGCAAAATAATACTTAAATTCAGTATGTTGGCCACAATGCGTGGGCCTTCACACCGGCGTGTACCCAGGCAAAGCCTGGATCTACCTGATGGTCAGTCCTTGATGATTATACGGGCCACGCCAAAGCCTCCGCCACCGTGTAGAACGACCCAAACACGATGATGCGGTCACCGGGCTGCACCGCCTCCTGCACCTGGGTCAAGGCGGTGGCGACATCCGGGCTGGCCGTGATGTGATTTGTCGGCACACCGGCGACCACCAATGCCTGTGTCAGTTGTGCCGTGGTGGCCCCGCGGGCCACATTCAGCCCACCGGGATACCACTGGTCAACGACGTGGCGCAGCTTTGCGAGGGCGCCGGCCATATCCTTGTCTGCCAGCATGCCCACCACCGCCAGGGTCCGGCCGGTGCAGGGCATGGCCGCCAGATTGGCCGCCAGCTCGTCGGCGGCCTGCGGGTTGTGGGCCACATCGAGGATACGCACGGCCTCCCCCGGCTGGACCTGAAAGCGTCCCGGCAGGCGCACCGCCAGAAGACCGGCGCGGATCTGCGCCTGATTGAGCGGCAGGCGTTCCGCCACGGCGTCCAGTGCCATCAGCACGCCGGCGGCATTCTGCAGTTGGGAATGGCCGCGCAGGGCCGGCAGGGGCAGGGCATGACGCTCGCGCCCGCCCCCCCACCAGTACCAGCCCTCCCCCTCCACCGCCGCGCCATACTCGACTCCGTAGCGGTACAGCTGCGCACCGATGGCGGCGGCATGATCGAGCACGGATTGCGGGACACCGTTGCTACCGTAGATGGCCGGCCGGCCGCTGCGATAGATGCCGGCCTTTTCGAATCCGATGGCCTCCCGCGTCGCACCCAGCCACTGGGCATGGTCGATGTCCACGGTGGTGACCACAGCTGCATCGGCCTCCAGCACGTTGACCGCATCGAGCCGCCCGCCCATCCCCACCTCCAGGATCGCCACGTCCACATGGCTGCGCCAGAAGATATCCAGCGCGGCCAGGGTGCCGAATTCGAAATAGGTGAGCGAGATGTCACCACGCGCCTGGTCGATACGCTCGAAGGCATCGCACAGGGCCGCATCCTCCGCCTCGCGGCCGTCGAGACGGACACGTTCGTTGTAGCGCAGCAGATGGGGCGAGGTGTAGGCGCCGACGCGATAGCCGCCGGCACGCAGGATGGCCTCCAGCATGGCCACGGTGGAGCCCTTGCCGTTGGTACCACCGACGGTAATCACCGCAAAGGATGGGGGTTCAGGATGCAGGCGACGCAGCACTGCCGCCACCCGCTCCAGGCCGAGATCGATGGTGCTCGGATGCAGGGTTTCCTGCCAGGCGAGCCAGTCGGCAAGGGAATTAAAACGCATGGGAAGAGTTACAAGTCCCAAGTCACAAGTGGCAAGTCAAAAAGGTACAGCGGTTTTACTTGAAACTTGTCACTTGTAACTGCCGTTAAGGTGCCGGCTGCTGGGTCAGCTTGGCAAGCAGCCCAGCGATGCGATCGCGCATGTCGCGGCGATCGACGATGAGGTCGATGGCGCCCTTCTCCAGCAGGAATTCGCTGCGCTGGAAGCCCTCCGGCAGGGTTTCGCGCACGGTCTGCTCGATGACGCGCGGACCGGCAAAACCGATCAGCGCCTTGGGCTCACCGATGTGAATGTCGCCCAGCATGGCGAAACTGGCGGAGACGCCGCCCATGGTCGGGTCGGTGAGCACGGAGATGAACGGCAGGCCGCGCTCGGACAGCTTGGTCAGCGCGGCGGAGGTCTTGGCCATCTGCATCAAGGAGAACAGGGCCTCCTGCATGCGCGCGCCGCCGGAAGCGGAGAAGGAAACCAGGGGAATTTTGTGTTCGATGGCGGTGTTCACCGCACGCACAAATTTCTCGCCTACCACCGAGCCCATGGAGCCCCCCATAAAACTGAATTCGAAGGCGGCGGTGACCAGCGGCACGCCCTTCACCTGGCCCATCATCACCACCAGGGCGTCGTTTTCCTCGGTGGCCTTTTGTGCCGCCAGCAGGCGATCCTTGTAGCGCTTGCTGTCCTTGAACTTGAGGATGTCCACCGGCTGCAGCTCACCGGCAATCTCCACCCGCGGTTCGGGGTCGAGAAAGGTCTCAAGACGGCGGCGTGCACCGATGCGCATGTGATAGCTGCACTTGGGGCAGACATCAAGGTTGCGTTCCAGCTCGGCGCGATACAGTACGGCATTGCAGTCGGGGCATTTGGCCCACAGGCCTTCCGGCACCGAACGGCGCGGATTCGCGCTGCTCTCGGTGCGGATGGTGGAAGGGAGAAATTTCTGTAGCCAGCTCATGGTGGGAAATCCTTCGCTGCCGCCGGGAGTTTATCGGGCACCGTCGAGGGCACGGCGCAATTCACCGATAAGACCGGCGGTCTGGGCCAATAGTGTATCAGGATCGTTGCGCAGTTCCTCGATGCGCCGCACCAAGGCGGAGCCGACGATGACCGCATCGGCCACCTGGGCCACCGCCTGGGCCGACGCGGCATCCTTGATGCCGAAGCCGACACCCACCGGCAGGCCGGTGTGGGCACGGATGCGTTCCACCTGGGCGCGCACGCCGTCCATGTCGAGGTGGGCGGCACCGGTGACGCCCTTCACCGAAACGTAGTAGACAAAACCGCTGGCCGCCCGGCAGATGGTGGCGATGCGGCTGTCGGCGGTGGTGGGCGAGAGCAGGAAGATGGGGTCGATGGCGTGCGCCTTGAGGGCCGCCAGCAGCTCGCCCGCCTCCTCCGGCGGGATGTCCACGGTAAGCAGGCCGTCGACACCGGCCTGTGCCGCGGCATCCGCAAAGGCGCCGTAGCCCATGGCCTCCACCGGGTTGAGATAGCCCATCAGCACCACCGGCGTATTGGCATCCTGCTGGCGGAAGGTACGCACCATCTCCAGCACGTTGCGCAGGCTGACGTGGTGTTCCAGGGCACGCTCGCTGGCGCGCTGGATCACCGGGCCGTCGGCCATCGGGTCGGAAAACGGCACACCCAGCTCGATGACATCGGCGCCGGCGGCCACCAGGGCGTGCATCAGCGGCACGGTAATCCCGGGCTGCGGATCACCGGCGGTGATGAAGGGAATCAGTGCCTTGCGGCCGGCGGCCTTCAGATCGGCAAATTTCTGCTGGAGCCTGCTCATACCTTGATCCCCTCCAGCTCGGCCACGGTGTGGATGTCCTTGTCGCCACGGCCGGACAGGTTGACGATGATGATTTGATCCTTGCCCAGGGTCGGCGCCAATTTGGTGGCATAGGCCAGGGCGTGGCTGGATTCCAGCGCGGGAATGATGCCTTCGGTGCGGGTCAGGTCGTGGAAGGCGGCCAGCGCCTCCTCGTCGGTGGCGTAGACATACGTGGCGCGGCCGCTGTCCTTGAGCCAGGCATGCTCGGGGCCGACGCCGGGGTAGTCCAGGCCGGCAGAGACTGAATGGGACTCGATGATCTGGCCGTCCTCGTCCTCCATCAGGTAGGTGCGGTTGCCGTGCAGCACGCCGGGACGGCCGGTGGCAAAGCGCGCCGCATGGCGGCCGCTCTTGATCCCCTCGCCACCCGCCTCCACGCCGTACAGCTTCACCGCCTCGTCAGGCAGGAAGGGGTAGAACAGGCCCATGGCATTGGAGCCACCGCCGACGCAGGCCACCAGCGCATCGGGCAGGCGGCCTTCCTGCGCCAGGCACTGCTCGCGTGCCTCGCGGCCGATGACCGACTGGAAGTTGCGCACCATCGCCGGATAGGGGTGCGGGCCGGCGACGGTGCCGATGATGTAGAAGGTGTCGTCGATGTTGGTGACCCAGTCGCGCATCGCCTCGTTCAGCGCATCCTTCAGGGTCTTGGAACCGGAGGACACGGGCACCACCTCGGCGCCCAGCAGGCGCATGCGGAACACGTTGATCTTCTGCCGCTCCACATCGGTGGCGCCCATGTACACCACGCACTTGAGGCCGAGGCGCGCCGCCACGGTGGCGGTGGCCACACCGTGCTGGCCGGCGCCGGTCTCGGCGATGATGCGGGTCTTGCCCATGCGCTTGGCGAGCAGGGCCTGGCCGATGGTGTTGTTGATCTTGTGCGCGCCGGTATGGTTGAGGTCTTCGCGCTTGAGGTAAATCTTCGCCCCGCCCAGCTTCTCGGTCCAGCGCTCGGCCAGGTACAGCGGCGAGGGCCGGCCGACGAACTGCTTGAGGTCGTACTCGAATTCGGCGATGAAATCCGCATCGTCCTTGTAGCGCTCATAGGCGAGGCGCAGCTCCTCCAGCGGCCCCATCAGGGTCTCGGCCACGAAGCGGCCGCCGTAGGGGCCGAAGTGGCCGCGCGCGTCGGGCAATTGCTGCAGCTCGGCGCCGCTCATGGGTTTATCGGACTTGGACACTCTCTACACCTCGCATAAATGCCGCCATCTTGGCCGCACTCTTGATTCCCTTGGCCTGCTCCACTCCGCCGCTCACATCGACCCCGTAGGGCCGGGCGGTGGTGATGGCCTCGGCCACGTTGTCCGGCGTCAGGCCGCCGGCCAGGATGATGGGCTGGTCCAGCCCCTGCGGCACGCGCTGCCAGTCGAAGGACTGGCCCGTACCGCCGGCCTCGCCCGGCACGTAGGTGTCCAGCAGCAGGCCCTGGGCATCGGCGTAGCGCCGTGCCTCGGCCGCCACGTCCAGGCCGTCGCGCATGCGCAGTGCCTTAAGATACGGCCGGCCAAAGGCGGCGCAATAGGCCGGGGCCTCGTCGCCGTGGAACTGCAAGACATCCAGGGGAACGGCCTGCAGCACCTCCAGCACTTCGGCCGCGGGGGCATCGACGAACAGCCCCACCACGCTGACGAAAGGCGGCAGCGCCGCGCACACTGCCTGCGCCTGCGCCACGGTCACATGGCGCGGGCTGGGGGCATAGAACACCAGGCCGATGGCATCGGCGCCCAGGCGCGCGGCCTCGATACCGTCCTCGGGACGGGTGATGCCGCAGATTTTTACCCGGGTTCGCATGGAAGGGCGCAGATTACCAAACCAGCGCCGGGGGCGGAAGCTGCGGAATCCCGAACTCCTCCGGATAATCGATACGCACTAGGTACAGCCCCCAGGGCTGCGCCGTGACGCCTCCAGCGCTGCGGTCACGCGATTCCAGCACCTCCCGGCTCCACTCGACCGGACGCTCGCCGGCGCCGATGGCCAGCAGCACCCCGGCGATATTGCGCACCATGTGGTGCAGAAAGCCGTTGGCCTCGATGTCCAGCAGGATGAACTCGCCCTGGCGCTGCACCTCCAGCCGGTGGATGGTGCGTACCGGGCTTCTGGCCTGACAGGCCACGGCCCGGTAGGAGGAAAAGTCGTGCTCCCCCAGCAGGGGCAGCGCTGCCGCCGCCATGCGCGCGGCATCCAGGGTCCGGTAGTCGTAGCTGACCTTGCGCGCCAGCAGGGCCGGGCGCTGCTGGCGGTTGAGAATCACGTAGCGATAGGCGCGGCGCCGGGCCGAGAAGCGGGCGTGAAAGCCCTCCTCAACCGGCTGTGCCCAGCGCAGGGCGATGTCCGGCGGCAGGTGGGAGTTGCCGCCCATCACCCAGGCGTGCATGGGACGTTCGGCGGTGGTGTCGAAGTGAATCACCTGGCCGCTGGCATGGACTCCGGCATCGGTGCGGCCGCCGCAGATAACTTCTACCGGATGGGCGGCGATGCGCGACAGCGCCTGCTGCACCCGCGCCTGCACGGTGTACGGGTCGTGGGACTGCGCCTGCCAGCCACCGTAGCGGCTGCCATCGTATTCAACGCCTATGGCAATTCGCATGGGAAGAGATCACGCTGTAAATCCAAAAAGCCCTAAACGTAAAGTTCGCAAAGAAAATGACGGTCAACACTTTACGTCCTTGGCGCTCTTCGCGTCTTTGCGTTGAAAGCTTTGCTTTTAATTGTCCTGAAAAACAAACGTCCCCGGCGGGCAGCCCGGCCGGGGACGTGCATTGTACTGCGCGGTGGTCAGGAAAGCTGCTCGAGCAGCTCCTGGGCCTGGGCCTTCTGCTTGTCGTCGCCCTCCGCCAACACCTCGCCGAGGATGCTGCGCGCGCTGTCTGGCTCGCCCATATCCACATAAGCCTTGGCTAGGTCCAGCTTGGTGCCGACCGCATCGAGGTCACCCAGATCCCCCAAGTCGCCGAGGTCACTCAATTCACCCAGATCGGCCAAATTGGCTTCACCAGCGACCTCGTCCAGGTTCAATGGGGCGTCCGCAGCCTCATCGCCCAACTCCAGCCCCAGGTCGCCGAGGTCGAAGTCGAGGGCATTTTCCTGCTTCCCGGTTGCCTGGGCCGGGGCTTCTTCGGCAGTGACTACCGGCGCCTCGGCTTCGGCCTCCGCTTCGTCGAACTGGAATTCTCCCAGGTCAAATTCCACTGCCTGCTCCGGATGTTCGGGCTCCGCTGGCCCCGCTGCAGTCACCGCAGGTTCGGGTTGAGCCTCGGGCTCGGCAACCGTCTCCTCCAGGCCGCTCAGATCGAACACCACATCGGCGGGTTCTTCCACCATTTCCTCAGCAGCCACTGCTGCCGCCGGCTGCACTTCAGCAGTACCTTCTTCCAGATCGGAGAAATCCACGCCCAGGTCAAGATTGAAAGCGGCCCCCCCGGCGTCAGCGGACGACTCCATGTCTTCCGCTAGCGCATCCAGGTCGAGACCGATATCCAGTACATCGCTGCTGCCGGCAGGCTGCCCACCCAGGTCCAGTCCAGCACCTGCTTCCGGTGTTTCGCTGAACATCGGGTTGTCCGGGCACAGCTCATGCCCCATGACCAGAACCTTGCCCCATAGCGGTCCGTTCCCTTCCAGCGCGTTGAATACCTCATCCGCCAGTGGCTCAAAGGCAGCTCGATCCTTGGTGGAGTAGTAGACCTCCAGCAGCTTGACCTTGACATCGTGACGCTCCGGATGAGCGCCCAGCGCTTCCTTCAACAGCTCCTCTGCCTGCTGGTAACGGCCATAGGCCATATAGACATCGGCTTCGGTGAGCGGATCCACCTCGGCATCTCCGCCCTGCATGCTGTTCATACCGCTGACAGCCAGGTCACTGAACAGAGAGCTTTCCTCGGAGGGTGCCCCCGGAGTGGTCTTGGAGTTGAGCAGCGAGGTTCCGCCGGCAGTGAGGATGCTTTCGCTGAAGCCGGGACCACCGCTCCGGCGGCGCTTCACGTACAGGCCCGCCAGCGCCAGCAGTGCCAGAATCACGATTGCTGCTCCGGCCAGCATCAGCGGGTTATCCAGCAAGTCATCCAACAGACTGGGTTGCTCCACCGGCGCAGGGGGAAGTACAGGACGTGCCGGCTTGGCCACCGGGGCCGGGGCGGGCTTGGCCTCCTCCGCCACCGGGGCAACCGGCATTGGCTGCGCGGTCTCCGCGGCAGGTTCTGTGACAGCAGTTTTTTCCTCGGGGGTAGCCACCTCAACAGTAGCCGCTTCAGTAGCCGCTTCGGTTGCAGGGGCAGGAGATGCCGCGGCCGGTACCTCTGCCGGTGCAGCACCCTCACGCATGGAGGGCACAGCTTCCGGGGCAGCGCCCGCCGGTCGCTGCTCCCCCAGTTGTTGCTGCATCGCAGCCAGATCGGAATCCTTCAGTGACAGCAGGCGCTGCATGGAGGCCAGTTGGCCTTCCAACTCCTGCATACGCTTGCGCAACTCCTCGTTTTCCCGCAAGTGCGCCTCGGCACTTTCCTGGGCCAGCAGCAGTTCCTGGCGCAACTCACCGCTAGCCGCGGCATCAGCGGAGGTGCCGGCCGCTGCGGTCGCTGCACCTTCTGGAGCCACCAGTTTGAGGCGCGGTTCCTCCGGCGTGGCAACAGCACGTGCAGCCTGCGCCGTAGTGGCGACGACGGGCCTCTCGGCAGCAACGGCACCAGCCTGCCTAGTGTAATCCTGCCAGGCGCGGTTCTGGGCACTGATGGCACGTACCGCCTCAGCGTGGCTCATGGCAGAAATCAGCGCCGGGTCATCCACGCGCAGCACATAGCCCATCTTGAGCCGATTGACGTTGTTGTCGAAGAACGCGTCAGGATTGGCCTTGAGCAGCGCCATCATCATCTGCTGGGGGGTCACCGACTTGTTGGGCCGCATGCGGCTGGCAATGGCCCAAAGGGTTTCATCGGCCTTTACCGGGCCATAGCTCAAACCGCCGCTGGCGGTGGTATCCACCGGAGCGCCGGGTGCTGTGGCCGCAGTGCCACTGACGGCAGCAGCGGATACGCGGGCAGTGGCCGGCGCTGTAGCGGCCACCACCGGTGCCTGTACCGCAGGTGGCTCTTTCTTGCCGATACCTGGCGGGTCGATAAGGACGGTGTACTCGCGTAACAGGCGGCCAGAACGCCAGCTCGCTTCTACCAAGAAACTGAGAAAGGGCTCGCGGATGGGTTCGGTGGAGGTGATTTTGATGAAGTGGCGGCCATCACGATATTCCACGCCAAAGCGCAGGAACATCAATGCCGCAGGCCGATCCAGGCCTACCCGGGCGAAGGTTTCGTAGGAGGCAAGATTGACCGTGAGGGATTCTGCCTCATCGGCAGAAACGGACAACAATTCGATTTCCGCGTTAAACGTCTGGTTGAGGGCAGAGTGCAGCCTGATATCCCCCATCCCCAAGGCAAAGGCCGCTGACGGCAAAACGAGTAATAGCGACAGCAACGTGTAGGCCAGCTTTCGCACCATCCTCACTCCCTAGTTATCCCCCGGGACCGGCGTCCCCATGGTGGGCTTTTAGTATTCCTGAACGGGCAGTTGAGACATGTTCCTCTCAACAAGCTTTATGTATCGGCAGTAACTTTAACTCACATATAGCCTTTTACCAAGATCTGAGCGATTTGAATACAGTTTAATGCGCCCCCTTTGCGCACATTATCACCCACCAGCCACATATCCACACCGTTGCTGTAGGTTATATCCTGCCGGATGCGCCCCACAAACACTGCATTCTCGCCCGATGCATCGGTCACCGGGGTGGGTATGTTTTCAGACACCTCCACCCCAGGTGCATTTTGTAACAGTTCCTGTACCCGGGCCGCTGTGATCCTGTCGCGGGTTTCAATGTGCAGCGCCATGGCGTGGCCGTAGAACACCGGAACACGCACGGTGGTGGGATTCACACCGATGGCCTCGTCACCGAGTATCTTGCGTGTCTCCCGCACCATCTTCATCTCTTCGCGGGTATAGCCGTTGTCCTCCATCTCACCGATCGCCGGCAGGATATTGAAGGCAATTTGCCTGGAAAAAATCGGGGTTTCGAGGCCACGCATGTTGAGCAGGTCAGCGGTCTGCCGCCCCAGCTCCTCCAGCCCGCTGCGGCCGACACCGGACACCGCCTGATAGGTGGCGACGTTGATGCGCGTGATGCCGACGGCATCGTGTATCGGCTTGAGGGCGGTAAGCATCAGCACCGTACAGGCATTGGGATTGGCGATGATGCGCCGCGCCTGCCAACCGGCCAGGGCTTCGGGATTGACCTCGGCCACCACCAGCGGCACATCCGGTTCCAGGCGGAACAGGCCGCTGTCGTCGATGACCACGCAGCCGGCGGCGGTGGCTTGCGGGACATAGGCGGCGGAAATCCCGGCGTCGGCACAGAAAAAGACCAGCTGTACCTGGGAAAAATCGAAGCGGGCGACATCCCCCACCCGCAGGTGGCTGCCCTTGAACTCCACCCGGCCGCCGGCCTCGTCGGCCGTATCCAGCGGATGGAGCTTGCCAAGCGGGAAATCCCGTTCGGCTAGGAGACTGACCAGCGTCTCCCCCACCAGGGAGGAAACACCGACCACGGCGACATCAAGTTTTTTGCTCATACAAAACCAAACATGTTAACCACGAAGTACGCTACGTTACGCGAAGACGGACAAGACCGGTGTTCCCTTCGCGCCACATCGCGTACTTTGCGGTTGGGCAAAAACGGCCTCAAGCCTCCAGCAGGATGCGCAGCATGCGGCGCAGCGGCTCGGCGGCGCCCCACAGCAGCTGGTCGCCGACGGTGAAGGCGGACAGATACTCCTTGCCCATATTCAGCTTGCGCATGCGGCCGACCGGTACCGTGAGGGTGCCGGTAACGGCAGCCGGAGTCAGCTGTTCCATGGTGATCTGGCGATCGTTGGGCACCACCTTCACCCAGTCGTTGTGGGCGGCGATGATGCCGTGGATCTCGTCCAGCGGCACATCCCTGGTCATCTTGATGGTCAGCGCCTGGCTGTGGCAGCGCATGGCACCGATGCGCACGCACAGGCCGTCGATGGGGATCTGCTGGTCGGAGCGGCCGAGGATCTTGTTGCACTCCACCTGTGCCTTCCACTCTTCCTTGGACTGACCGGATTCGAGCTGCACGTCGATCCACGGGATCAGGGAGCCGGCCAGAGGCACCGGCCAGGCATCCAGCGGGTAGGCGTCGGAACGGATGAATTCGGCCACCTTGCGGTCGATCTCCAGAATGGCCGAGGCCGGATCATCCAGCAGGGACTTCACCTCGCCGTTGATGGCGCCCATCTGCTGAATCAGCTCGCGCATGTTGCGCGCGCCGGCGCCGGAGGCGGCCTGGTAGGTCTGCGGCGCGATCCACTCCACGAGGCCCTTCTCAAACAGGCCGCCGATGGCCATCAGCATCAGGGACACGGTGCAGTTGCCGCCGACATAGGTCTTGATCCCCTTGGCCAGACCGTCCTTGATGACGTTCTTGTTGACCGGGTCGAGGATGATGATGGCGTCATCCTTCATGCGCAGGGTAGAGGCGGCGTCGATCCAGTAGCCCTTCCAGCCGGCGGCCATCAGCTGCGGGTACACGTCCTTGGTGTAATCACCGCCCTGACAGGTGATGATCACGTCCATCGCCTTCAGCTCGTCGATGCTGTTGGCGTCCTTCAGCGGCGGCACGTCCTTGCCGATGTCCGGCCCCTTGCCGCCCACGTTGGAGGTGGTGAAGAACACCGGATCGATGAGGTCGAAATCCTTCTCTTCGCGCATGCGCCCCATCAGCACCGAACCGACCATGCCGCGCCAACCAACCAGACCTACCTTTTTCATTTCAGACTCCTGAAAAATCATTAACCGCAAAGTACGCGAAGTCGCGCAAAGGAAAATGCTATTTACTTAGCGTTCCTTTGCGTCCTTCGCGGTTCAAGTTCTTTTAGTCCGCCAATGCTGCGACTACCGCGTCGCCCATCTCGCTGCACGAAACCTTCCTGGTGCCCGCCGTGTAGATATCGGCGGTACGCATCCCGTCTGCCAGCACCTTGCGCACCGCCTGCTCGATACGCTGGGCATTGGCTTCGTCGCCGAAGGTATAGCGCAGCATCATAGCGGCCGACAGGATGGTGGCCAAGGGATTGGCCACGTTCTTGCCGGCGATATCGGGCGCCGAGCCGTGGATCGGCTCGTACATGCCCTTGTTGTTCTCGTCCAGCGAAGCCGAGGGCAGCATGCCGATGGAACCGGACAGCATGGAGGCCTGATCGGACAGGATATCGCCGAAGATGTTGCCGGTGACGATGACATCGAACTGCTTCGGCCACTTCACCAGCTGCATCGCCGCATTGTCGACGTACATGTGGGACAGCTCGACCTCGGGGTAATCCTTGCTGACCTCCAGCACCACTTCCTTCCACAGCTCGGAACATTCCAGCACGTTGGCCTTCTCCACCGAGCACAGCTTCTTGCCGCGC
>Ga0172382_10001340_pt1 | contig 44368 bp, 43 predicted proteins | sample Leawel138RmetaG_FD_122245 | JGI IMG/M metagenome (GOLD analysis project Ga0172382, IMG submission 122245) | Leachate microbial communities from a municipal landfill in Southern Ontario, Canada - Leachate well 138R metaG | ecosystem: Engineered > Solid waste > Landfill > Unclassified | place...
CTCAGCACATGGACTATCTTCAAGGACGGTCTTCCATTCTTTTCTATTTGATCAAGTTCCTGCATGAACACTATATGATCCCGATCGGAGTTTGCATAAAGAAGAAGAACGGAGCGCGTGTCCCTTGTGTCCCGCATATGGCGCAGCATGCTCATCAAGGGAGTTATCCCGATACCGCCCGCGATGAAAACCAGGTCCCGTTCCTCGGGATGCAGTGCATAGGAGAAACGGCCGAAGGCGCCGTGAACGGCGGCCTTGTCTCCCTTGCGGGTTTCTCCCATGGTGGCGGTAAAATCCCCCAGCGCTTTGATAGTGGAAGTGACATACCCCTTTTTCGCCGGTGAAGACGATATTGTCCAGTGATGTTCCTCCACCGGCAGGTTTCTCCCTCTGTAGAAAGTAATAAAATGAAACTGTCCGGGCAGATAAGGATTGACCGTGCGCCCTTCGGGTGGCGCCAGCTTGATGGTCCAGACGTTTTCCGCTTCAGGGTGCACGTCGATTACCCGGTAGGGGCGGTTCTTGAGAATCAAGGGCCTTGCAATTCTGTGATAGGAAAAAATGATCACCGCCAGAGCAAGTGCCGCGATCCAGATGATCTTCATGAACCGCAGTTCCAGATCGTCACCGACAATCAGGCTGTGGATGAATGCAAGGCCGATAATCGAAGGTCCCAGAATATCATGAGTAAATCGCCATTTTTCGAATTTCAGTTTAATCCGCCCTTGATAGACGCTCAGAAGTACATTCACAATTGCAATAATAAATGCGATCCTTCCGAACCAGATATACCAGGGAACGTCCAGGGCATAGATAATCCGCCATCCGGCGCCGCCTGCGGCCAAAAGAAGCGGATGCATTATGATGAGCAGGGCGGCAAAGAGAGCCATATACTTATGATAGCGAATGAGAATGTCGAATCCTACTGGCCGCTCTATCCATTTGAACCGGGCCGCCAGGATTACCTGCAGAATGAGGATCGCAAATCCGGCGAGAGCAAAGTTCATTCCGATTTCATAAATGATATTGCCTGAACTTACTCCCCGCAAGGATGCCGCCGCCACGATGCCGAGAATAATTCCCACGTAGATAAAGAGACGAAGAGACACGCTCCACATGTAACCCTCCTCTCTGGCAAAAATTGTATGGTAGCAGCCCCGTGCCCGTCCAGTGCGGGCTTCTTACGGTGAATCGGGCTCGGGGATCTTAGGGACAGGTTGCGAACCTGCTCTGCTGAAGGATCAGCTCAGGCGGTTTCGCAGCAGCTTCTTAGCCTTCTCGGCTATCGTTCGGTAATGATCATCAGCCTCTCGTAAAAAGTCGGTCAATTCCTTATCGCTGTCCTTTTGTGCATCCTCCAGATATGTACCGGCACTCTGGCAGCCCTGGAGTGTGTGATAGAGCACGCTGATAAGATCGTAATTTTTGTCTTTCATGGGAGCGCCCATTGTGTTAATCCTCCTTTCAGCCAAATAGTTCAAGGGTTTGCGTTTCGGGACCCGAAAATTTGCGCTGAACGGATCCTTTTTTCATCCCCTCTCACCCTTTTATTAATGTAAGTAAAAAGTTGTGCCTTTTAAATGGGGGCAATGATGTATTTTACGGCCGTGATTCAGCTTCAAGGAGAATGGGAAAAAAGTCAGAAGTCGGAAGAAGGGCATTACACATCTTTTTTAGAAGAGCCCGGTACCGCGTTCTTATCCGTTCATCTGTGCTACAGCATATTTCCGCAGAAAATACAGATTCCGATGTATTGCCTTGATCCTGCTTACGTGCATGAAATAAGAGTCACAGTAAAGAAATAATGTGTGATTGCCGGCCAGTGCGCAGGACACTGCCTGGAATCTTAAATTCCTGAATCTTCAAGAAGCAAAGGAGGAAAAAACAATGTTGTTTGAACTCAGTATCATTCCTCTGGGCGGAGACACCCATCTGAGCGGTGAAATAGCCGAAGTAATCAAGATAATAGACGAATCAGGCCATCCTTATCAGCTCACTCCATCGGGTACCTGTATCGAGGGCGACTGGGAGGCGATCGTTCCTCTCATTAAGAAATGTCATGACCGGCTGCGGGGGCATTCCCGTCATGTAATCACCATGGTCAAAATCGAAGACGAAGAGGGGGAGCGCAATAAACTGTCCATGAATGTAAAATCCGTGGAGGACAAGATAGGGAAGAAACTCGGGCGCACTGCGTAAGGACCGTCATTTGCGGCCGGTTCGGCACCATTGCAATGGGTATGCGCATCCATCCTGTCCTTGAACCGATTCAAGCCGCAAGAAAGTCCGAAGCCGTCCGCGCGAATGTAAGTAATCAGCTGTACAGGCGGAATCGTTTCAGCAATTCGTCGGCGATCCATATGCTGCTCGATACGGCTATTATCGCCATCCAGTCGATCAAGGCAAGCCCAGTGGTTCCGAACATAAACTGTCCCACCGGTGTATGAACGGCCCCGAACTGCAGAACAACGGCAATTCCCAATCCGACAAGTATCCATTTATTCGTAAAAAGGCCTATTGAAAAAACGGACTGCCGTGACGAGCGGGCGTTGAATGCCTGAAACCACTGAAAGGCGGCCATTGCGGCAAAGGCGACGGTCCTGGCATGCTCCATTCCGCTCTTTTGATGGGCGAACCAGAAGAGGGCGAGCGTGCCGGCGGCCATTATAGGAGTGAGCATAGCCATGCGCCTTATCATTGGCCGGGTGATGATCGACTCCTTAGGATTGCGGGGGGGCTGATCGAGGACGTCGGAATGCATCGGTTCGATTCCCAACGGCACGGTGCAGGCCCCATCCGTTATCAGATTGATCCAGAGGATCATGACGGCCGTCAGCGGAAGATCGAGATCCAAAATGAGTGCGCCGACAAGCGTGAGGATCTCGCCGAGATTGGTGGCCAGTAGGAAAAATACCACCCGCTTCAAATTGCTGTAGATGACCCGGCCTTCTTCGATGGCGTGGACGATAGTGGCGAAATTGTCATCGGTGAGCACCATATCGGCGGCTTCCTTTGCCACTTCGGTTCCGGCCATGCCCATGGCAATTCCGATATCTGCGCCTTTTAAAGCCGGGGCATCGTTGACGCCGTCGCCGGTCATTGCCACGACATGCCCGTTCTCCCTGAGCGATTCCATTATTTTCAGTTTGTGGGCGGGGGAAACCCGGGCGAAAACACCTCCTTCAACCGCCGACCGGGCGACATCGCTCCTGTCCATACCTTCGACATCCCGTCCTGTCAAGGCCTGAGGTTCCTCTACTATGCCCACCTTCCTGGCCACGGCTTCTGCGGTAACTGCATGATCGCCCGTAATCATCACCGGGTGGATGCCCGCCTTTCTGGCATCACTCACCGCCTGAAGGCTTTCTTCCCGGGGAGGGTCGATCATTCCCCACAATCCCGCCAGCGTCAGTCCCCGTTCTATATCCTCTTCTTTGAGTTCGGGGTAATCTTCCGGGACTTCGCGGTATGCGCCGGCTATGACACGCAAGGCATCTGAAGCGAACCTGTCGTTTACTTCGGAAATTTCCTTTTTGAACGCTTCATCCAGTTCGTTCGTTCCGCCGTCTTTCAAGAAGGCCGTACAGAAATCCAGAATACGTTCGGGAGCCCCCTTGACATAAATACAACGTCCTTTTCCGTCCTGCCTCGAGTGGAGCGTGGCCATAAATTTTTTTTCGCTTGAGAAGGGGATTTCCGCAAGGCGCTCTTCGTGCCCCTTTATGTCGTCAATATCAAATCCGGCCTTGCGTGAAACGACGAGAAGCGCCCCTTCGCTGGGATTTCCGTCAACGCGCCACTCGGCGTCCACTTTCTTCAATTCAGCGTTGTTGCAGAGCAGTCCGATCTTCAGCAGCCGTTCCATGGGGCGGGATAATTCAACCGGGTTGTCGTTATCTGTTTTAAGCGCTCCTTCGGGATTGTATCCTTCGCCCGTAACCTCGATTATCTGCCCCCCCGCCCAGAGTGTGCGCACCGTCATCTGGTTTCTCGTAATGGTGCCGGTTTTGTCCGAACAGATGACAGTTGCCGAACCCAATGTTTCGACAGCCGGCAGGCGGCGGATTATGGCGTTTCGCTTCGCCATCCGCCGCACTCCCAGTGCAAGGGTCACGCTGATGACGGCCGGCAGGCCTTCCGGAATGGTTGAGACGGCGACCGCGACGGAAAAGAGGAGCATTTGGACGGTGCCGTGGCCTCTAAGGAGACCCAGGCCGAAGACCGCGGCGGCCAGAAAGATTCCCAACCCGCCAAGCATAATGCTGAGCGAGTGCAGGCGCTTTTGCAGCGGCGTCCGTTCCCTGACCGTCGAGCGGACCTTGCCGGCGATTTTTCCCATCTCCGTTTCCATGCCCGTTCCGACTACCACGGCCCGGCCCCGGCCGCCCGTTATATTGGCGGACATCCACACCATATTGCCCCTGTCGGCGACCGGGGTGTCTTGGGGCACTTGGGCGGGCTCTTTGTCCGAGGGCCTGGATTCTCCTGTTAGGGCTGATTCGTCGGCCTGCAGGTTATCGCCGGAAAGCAGCCGGGCATCGGCGGCTACTCGATCGCCGGTCTCAAGCAGAAGCACATCTCCAGGCACGACGTCAACGGCGTCTATTTCTCTGGAAGTGCCATTGCGGAGGACCCGGGCATGGGGGACAGTCATTTTCCTGAGTGCCTCGAGGGCGCCTTCGGCACGCCATTCCTGGAAAAAACCGAGCATACTGTTGAGGATGATCACTCCTGCGATAACAGCGGCGTCTATCCTGTGTCCGACTGCAAAAGACAGGAGCATAGCGCCCATAAGCAGGTAAATCAAAGGGTTATGAACCTGCTTCGCCAGCAGGCGGAGAGGATTGATCCCTTCCTCCGCTTCGAGGCTGTTCGGCCCCTTCTCTTTCCGGCGTTCTTCGGCCGTCGAATCGCTCAGTCCATCTTCAGAGGTTTCAAGAACCTTCAGAACTTCATCGATTTCCGTTGCATGCCACCAGACAGTGGCGTCTGTCCGATCATTCATCTGAAGCCCGCCTGTAGTGTTTTTATCAGGACATACACTATTCTTTTTTCATGATCGCTGCCATAGGGGGAACTATGTATATGCGCGTCCGCTCTCGAATAGAGGCCCCTCTGCAGACGCCGCTCGACATTATCGCACAGCCATGAAGCGGCAGAGCCCGCCTCCGGACAGCTAAAATCCGGGATTTCGTCGTCATATACAGGATCCACCCTATTAACAGAGATGGTGGCGAAGGCTATGATTACTAAGTTAACACTTGAAAGTTATTCTTATTTTCAGGGAAGGAGCGCCCGGAGAATGTCAATTGAGGCAAAAGACCATCCTTATTTGTCGGAAAAACAGGAGATGATGCCGATGAAGCTTGGAATAAACGGTCTGGGAAGAATCGGCAAACTAACGGTGTGGCATCATGTATCGAGAAAATCCTTCAAGGAGATCATAATCAATATCGGGAGAAACGCCGGCGGCAGCCTGGATGATGTGGCACATTACATTGAAAGGGACAGCACCTACGGATCTCTTTCGCGCTATCTTTACGGTTTCAGGGGAAACCGGGCGATCGAGGAACTGAAGGAAAACGAAAACAGCATGCGCATACACGGCATTCCAGTAAAGGTGCTCACAGAACATCGCAATCCCAAAGACATCGGCTGGCGGCATGAAGGGGTGGAACTTGTGGTCGATTGCTCGGGAGTTTTCAGAAATCCCGAGGATCCGGCAGGCAGCGAGAAGGGAAGTCTCAGAGGACATCTTGAGGCAGGAGCCAGAAAGGTTATCCTTTCCGCCCCGTTTAAAATGAAAGACACATCGCAGCCGATACCTGAAGATGCGATAACACTTGTCAACGGGATTAACAATGATGCGTATGTGCCCACCAAGCACCAAATTATTTCCGGCGCATCGTGCACAACGACCTGCCTTGCATTCATAATAAAGGCGCTTCTCGATCATTTCGGTGCAGATGCTTTTTTAACAGCTTCCATGGTAACTGTCCATGCAGTTACATCATCCCAGGAAATACTCGATCGACTGCCGGAGGCAAATGCCGAAGACATGAGAAAAAGCAGAAGTGTTTTCAACAATATCATACTTACCACGACAGGAGCTGCCGAAGCCTTGGGACACGTAATCCCCGAAATGAAAAATGTCGGTTTCATGGCGGAATCTGTCAGGGTTCCTGTGAATACAGGTTCGATTGTAATACTTGCAGTGAGCATTCAGAATGAGAATTTCCATAATTCTGTCGATCGGAACAGAATCAATGAAATCTACCGGGATGCGGCACAGGGATATCTAAGCAATTATATATCGTATTCGGATTATCAACATGTATCCTCCGATATAATCGGTACTGTCTCAGCCGCTATTATAGAAGGGCGCGAAACACGGGCAAGTACCGGAATTATCAGGGTCAGTCTTGGAAAAGCCTGCAAGCTCGTAATTGACGATGCGCCACAGGCAAAACCTGAGACCGGTGTACTCGAAATTCCGGTGACGCAGGCAGTAATTTACGGGTGGTATGATAATGAACTGGGGTCCTTTTCTCACATTTTGGGTCAAACAACAGTAGAAATTGCAAAGCAATTTTTCAAAACTAAAACAGTGATCCAGGATTAAAACGATGACTTCATCCCGCTGGGGACTTCGCTTGTTTCTTTTGGCAGTTCTTTTTTTATCCCTTTATCTTGCCTTTCTACTGGTAAAACCTTTTATTCACACAATTATCATTTCAGTTCTTCTCGCTTCTCTCATTTTCCCGCTGAAGGGCCATTTGCTGAGATTTTTTCACGGAAGAAGAAATGTTACGGCATTGATGTCTGTAGTGATTATCACTTTTCTGATTGTTATTCCGGTACTTGTGTTTATAGCCGCACTCGTTTCACAGGCAGTGGATACGATCAATGATATAAGCGACTGGATAAATGAAGGCAATCTGGAAAGACTTCTCAAGCACGGATGGATGAAAAGTGTGATTGACTGGTTCAAGGTACATCTTGAGTTTGTTGAGTTCAGACAATCGGATGTACAGTCGTATCTTCTGCAGGGAAGCAAAAATGTTGGACAATTCGTAATAGAACAGGGAGCTGCCTTGCTCGGCAATGTGACAAGTCTGGTATTTCATTTTTTCGTAATAATTTTTATCACTTTTTTTCTTATACGGGATGGAGAAGAGATGCTCGGCCAGATAAAATATCTGGCCCCGCTCAGAGAGGAACAAAAAAATCAGATAATCGGCAGGATCAAGGCAGTAAGCCGTTCGGCCCTCCTCGGAACGTTCCTGACCGCTCTGTGCCAGGCAATTGTAGGAGGGATCGGTTTCGCCATTGTAGGTATTCCTGCGCTTTTCTGGGGGACGGTTCTGGGATTTTCTTCCCTTGTCCCCGTCGTCGGAACGAGCCTGGTAAGTATTCCGGCAATCGGCTATCTTGTAATCACCGGAAAGACCGCGTTTGCGATATTCCTGGCAATATGGTCTGTTGTCCTGGTCGGATCGGTTGACAATTTCGTAAGGCCCTTTTTTATGAGGGGCGAAGGACGCATGTCTACCTTTTACATATTTCTTGCTATAATAGGCGGCATTGACCTTTTCGGATTGATGGGGCTTGTCTACGGCCCCCTTATTCTCGGTTTTGCCAGTGTAATGATTTATATTTACCGGGTAGAATACAGTGATATGCTTGACGGGAACAGGAACATGAAATGAAAAGCGCTGCTATTCAAGTTCCACTTTAAAGGATAGAAATTTGAGCATGTCCTTGAGGGCGATTATCCCCACAAGGTTTTCTCCTTCCACTACCATAAGCCTGCTTGCATTAGTTTTGCTCATCTTGGAAAGAGCCTCCGTTGCGTCGTTTTCCGGTTCGATTGTGGATTCGGGGGTGCAGTGCCCCGCAATTTCTCCCACCTTTTTGCGATCCCATTCATCCTTCGAGACATCCTTTAATTCTCTTGTCGAAATGCACCCGACAAGTTTGTCACCATCCGCCACAACAGGAAACATTTTGAAATGATACCGGTAAATAAACTCATCTACCAGTTCCCGCAAAGTGAGAGAAGGCTTCACTGTCACTACGTCCTTTTGCATGAAACGGCTGACCTTTTCTCCTTCCAGAGCCCTTCGGATGACAAGCCGCTGATAGGACATTTTTGCAGCAGTATGGATGAACAGACCGAGAATCGCCCACCAGATGCCGCCGACCACATTTCCTGAAAGTATGTTGAGGATACCAAGAAAAATAAGAAGGAAGGCGAATCCGGAACCGATACGTGAAGCAACGCGGGTTGCCCAGTTAAGATTTCCTTTTATCTTCCAGAGAATTGAACGAAGCACACGGCCTCCATCCAGAGGAAACGCAGGGACGAGATTGAACGCTGCAAGAATACCATTTATCCATGCCAGATAAAGAATTACACCGTTTACCGCTACAGGAACCGCTTCTGATCCAGCCCAGGAAATACCATAAAAAATACCGGCGATTATCACACTCGATACAGGTCCGACTATTGCCATAGCGAATTCAACGCCCGGCCTCGGTGGTTCGTCTCCCATTTCCGATACTCCTCCGAATATAAAAAGAGTAATCCCTTTCATGGGCATGCCATAGCTTCTTGCCACGACCGAATGCGCGAATTCATGAGCGATTATTGAAAGAAACAACCCGATTGCACCTACTATTCCCATTAACCAGTATGTTTCTGTTGAAAGGTTTTGAAATCTGATCGGGAAGAGTCCCGTCGAAAGAGACCATGCGATAAGAATTGCAATTATAATCCAGCTGAAATCTATTTTTACTTCAAAGCCAAGTAAATTAAAAAGTTTTATGCTTCTTCCGAACATTGTATGTCTCCTTCTTTCCTCAAAGCTGATGTGCTTTAAAAGTCTTACTTTACTTGCCTTTTTCAGAATGGTATATAGGTTTAATCATGTATATGCTGTCTGTATCCAGTTTAATTCAATGTGAGTAAGATGTAAGGGGGGAGTGACATGTTGAAAAAAAAACGGATCGTCATTGCAGAAGATCATAAAATACTGAGGCAAGGCCTTCGTTCTTTATTGAATACGAGCGAAGACCTGGAAGTTGTAGGGGAGGCGGGCGATGGAATGAGCGCGATATGGACTATCAAAGAAAAGGAACCCGATCTTGTGCTGCTCGATCTCAATATGCCGAAAATGGACGGTATCGCAGTCATAAAAGAAATTAAGCAGCAGTTTCCTCATACAAAAATATTGGCCCTCACTATGTATACGAAGGAAAGCTACATTCTGGAGGTATTCAATTCCGGAGGCGACGGCTACTGCCTGAAATCGGCCGGTCATGAAGATCTTATGATGGCGATAAAAGCGGTTCTTGCAGGGAAGCATTATGTGAGTCCCGAAATTTCAAGACTGGTGCTGGAAGGATATCTCGAGAGCAGAAAAAAAGTACATATGAAATCATCGTTCGATGTCCTGACGCAGCGTGAGAAGGAGGTATTGAAACTTGTCGGGGAGGGATATCAAAACAAGGAAATAGCGGACTACCTCTGCATAAGTCCGAAAACGGTTGAAAAACACAGGGCGAATATAATGCAGAAACTCGATCTTCATACCGCTTCGGAACTTACCGCCTATGCGATTGAAAAAGGACTCGTTTTGAATGAGTAATAATTTTAACTTCTTTTGAAACTGTTCTTATTCTTTTTATACCATTCCCTACATGATCAACCTCATTTACCGGTTAATTTTTTTTCCCTATAGTTATCACTTCAATGAAAAGTTCACGTCGGCAATATAATTGAAAATTATTGCGTATCACTGATCCGGGAGCTTTTTTCAACTGCTGGGGATTCAGGGTTATGAAAAGAACTAAAGGTGATAATTCACGGGAAAAGGAGCAGGAGAATAATACATTTTCAAATGTTCGGATGCTCCTGTGGGTTGCAGTATTGTGGCTCATTCTATTCTCTTTATTTGGTAATTCGAAAAATCCTCAGAGACTGGAGATATCCTACACAGAATTTAAAAACAGTGTCAAAAAAGGAAATATAACTGAAATAACGGTTGAAGGACAGGAAGTAACGGGGAAATTCAAGGAGCCGGTAGAAGGAGAGCCGCAGTCATCTTTTTTTGGAGAAAAAAGAACTCCGCAATTTAGTCAATTCGAAACGGCTATTCCTTCCTTTCAGGATCCGAAGCTTATGCCCCTTCTTGAAGAAAAAGAAGTAATTGTAAATGCGAAGGAAGATGGTAATTCACTCTTGTGGAGCATTGCGATCGGCGTAATTCCGTGGATTCTCATCGTCGGGTTTTTCTTCTACACAAGCAGGAAATTAAGGGAAAGAATGGGTGGAGGAGCAGGAGGACCCTTCGGGTTCGGTAAATCCAAGGCGAAGCTGTATTCGAAATTGACAAGCAAGATAACGTTTCGAGATGTCGCCGGATTAGATAATGCGAAAAAAGAGCTTCAGGAAATAGTCGATTTTTTAAAGAATCCATCAAAATTCTCTCGTCTCGGAGGGGAATTGCCAAGGGGAATACTGCTGGTTGGTCCTCCGGGGGTAGGCAAAACCCTGATGGCAAGAGCAGTCGCGGGTGAGGCGAATGTCCCTTTTTACAGTATCAGCGGGTCGGAATTCATAGAAATGTTTGTGGGTGTGGGTGCTTCACGGGTGAGAGACATGTTCAATAATGCGAAAAAAGATTCTCCTTCTATTATTTTTATAGATGAACTGGATTCAATAGGAAGAGTGCGGGGTACGGGTGTGGGCGGCGGTCATGACGAAAGGGAACAGACACTGAACCAGATACTGGCGGAAATGGACGGTTTTGCTTCCCATGAAAATGTTATTGTTCTGGCAGCCACAAACCGGCCGGATGTACTCGATCAGGCGCTGATAAGGCCAGGACGGTTCGACCGCAGAATCACACTGGAACTGCCGCAGAAAAAGGCAAGAAAAGAGATTCTCGGCGTTCATACGAGGGGTGTTCCCCTGGGCGATAACGTGAATCTGGATAACATAGCGGTCAGGAGTGTGGGCTTTTCAGGCGCCGATCTCAAAAATCTTGTCAATGAGGCCGCTCTTTTAGCTGCACGCAATGAGAAGAAAAAAGTTGAAGCTGAAGAATTTGAACAGGCCAGGGATAAAATCATAATGGGAATCGAGCGGGAGGATGTGATAAAAGAAGAAGAAAAACGAGCCGTTGCCTATCATGAAGCCGGCCATGCAATTGTGGCCCAATTTTATCCCGGTGCCGATCCTCTGGAGAAGGTAAGCATAATTCCCCGGGGGCGGGCCCTTGGAGCAACGGAACAGCTCCCCGCAGAGGATCGCCACAATTTCAGCCGCAGTTATCTTCTGGGTAAAGTGGCAGTCATGCTCGGAGGGAGAGCCGCTGAAAAGATCGTTTTCAATGATGTAACCACCGGCGCCGGCGATGACCTCAAGAATGCCACAAAGCTTGTGCGTCGCATGGTGTGCCAGTGGGGCATGAGCGAAAAAGTGGGCCCCGTTGCCTTTCGCCAGGGGGAGCAACATCCGTTTCTGGGAAGGGAGATCACCGAGCAGAGGGATTTCAGTGAAGAAACAGCGCGAATCATCGACGAAGAGGTAAGAAAAAACATCGAGAAAATGGAAAATGAGGCGGCGAGAATCCTCATTGAAAAAAGAAAAAAACTGGACGCCCTTGTCGATGGCCTCCTGGAACATGAGACTCTTGGAAGAATGGAAATAGAAGAGATTCTGAAAAGATCTGAATCTTTACTCACAGCAAAAGCCGGCGGGTAAATTGTCAGTTATCGTTTTTCCGTTTCCTCCGGCGCCGGTATAGTCAGAACCGGACACGGAGCGTTCCTCACCACTTTTTCCGCAACCGATCCGAAAACGAATCTGCGCCACCCGGTCCATCCGTGGGTTGCCGTGACGATCATGTCGACTCTTTCGGAAAGGGCCAGATCGATAATCTGATCGGCAGGCAATCCCTGGAGAACTATTGCCCGCGAATTGACATCCGTTGATATTCTCCTTTCTTTTAGTTCTTCAAGGGATTTTTTTGAGGCATCGATCATTTCGTCCAGATAGGCGGCGATATTGAATCCGGAGCCGGGATAAGAATAAAAGTGCGCGGCCGAAACCACATGGACCATAATCAGTTCGGCCGAGAAATGCCGTGCCAATTCGTTCGCTCTTTCCATCCCTGTATAGGATGGTTCACTGAAATCTGTAGGGCAGAGAATCTTCCTGATCGGCAACATCATAGGCTTTTCTCCTTGTCTATGTGCTATGTTCAATGTTCCATGCAGAAGTCTTATGCGAAAGTGCCGCAAAACAAGAACTTATACAACTCTGTACAAACAAACCTGTTAATTTGTAAATGGGTGCGATCATGTATTTCGGTCAGGTGAATAGAATACATCCTTTACCCCATTCCCCCGGATCCTTCGATCCGGTAACAATTAATTATTGTAACAATCAAGGAAAAGGGAGGATGCATATGGCAAAAAGTAATGTCTATTGCCTGCCTTTCGAAGAAATACATTCGGGAGATGTCGCAAAAGTGGGGGGAAAGAATGCCTCACTGGGAGAAATGATAGGCAAATTAAAGGAAAAAGGAGTACAAGTCCCCGACGGCTTTGCCACAACGGCTGATGCCTACTGGGAATTTCTGAGATCGAACGATATTTCCGCCAAAATTGAAGGCCTCCTTGCCGACCTCGGCAATGAAAGAAAATCCCTTGAACAGGTGGGAAAGGCGATTCGGGATCTCTTTCACAAATCCGAATTTCCGGAAGAGATCTCCCGGGCTGTCAAAGACGCCTATAAGGCGCTAAGCGGTAAATACGGCCGTGATACCGTGGATGTGGCGGTAAGGAGCAGTGCAACGGCGGAGGATCTGCCCCATGCCAGTTTTGCCGGGCAGCAGGAGACATTCCTGAATGTGAAAGGCGAAAAAGAGCTGATGGAGGCCTGCAGGAAATGTTACGCCTCTCTTTTTACGAACCGGGCTATCATCTACAGAAATGAAAAAGGATTCGAACATATGAAAGTGGCTCTGTCAATAGGGGTTCAGAAGATGGTACGTTCCGATCTTGCCGGTTCCGGAGTAATGTTTTCGATCGATACGGAAACGGGTTTTCCCGATGTGGCAGTCATAAACGCCGCCTGGGGGCTGGGGGAAAATGTGGTCCAGGGAGCGGTGAATCCCGATGAATACGGCGTTTTCAAACCGCTTCTGGACGGAGAAAAAAATATTCCCATTATTGACAAGACTCTGGGCGCGAAAGAAAAAAAGATGGTCTACGCAAAGGGCGGTGACGGTGCCGCAACGAAGAACATCAACACTTCTGAAAAAGAGAGGACTTCCTTTGTTCTCGATGAAAAAGAGATTCTGCAGCTGGCACGGTGGGCCGATCGGATTGAAGAACACTATGGAAAGCCGATGGATATAGAATGGGCGAAGGACGGCGAAACGGAAGAACTGTATATCGTTCAGGCCCGCCCTGAAACAGTACATTCCCAGAGGCAGGCGGACAGCCTGAAGGCATATCATCTTAATGAAGAGGGTAAGAGGATTCTGACGGGGCTTTCCATCGGCGATGCCATTGCCGCAGGGAAAGCCTGCATTATAAAAAGTGCTGCCCAGATAGACAAGTTCACGGAAAATTCGGTCCTTGTAACTGAAATGACCGATCCCGACTGGGTTCCCATAATGAAAAAGGCCGCCGGTATCGTGACGGACCATGGAGGCCGTACATGTCATGCCGCCATCGTGAGCAGAGAGCTGGGGATCCCCGCCATCGTGGGGACGGGGGATGCCACCCGGGTCCTGAAAGCGGGGCAGGAGATCACCATATCCTGTGCCGAAGGAGACAAGGGCTATGTCTATGAAGGAATTCTGGAGTACGAAGAGAAAGATGTCAATCTGGAGGATATTCCCGAGACGAAAACGCGCATCATGATGAATATCGCAAGTCCCGCCGCCGCATTCCGCTGGTGGAGGCTGCCCTGCAGAGGAATCGGGCTTGCCCGTATGGAATTCATCATCAACAATATCATAAAAATACACCCCATGGCACTCGTCCGCTTCGATACACTGAAGGACAAAAAGGCCAAAAAGCAAATTGAAAAACTTACCGCAGGCTATGGAGAAAAGACCGAATATTTTGTCGACCAGCTGGCCCGGGGGATTGCGAAGATAGCATCCTCCCAGTATCCCGAACCTGTCATTGTCCGAATGAGCGATTTCAAAACCAATGAATATGCGGAACTGATCGGCGGGAGCGAATTCGAGCCCCGGGAAAATAACCCGATGCTCGGGTTTCGCGGCGCATCACGCTATTACAGTGAAAGGTACCGTGAAGGGTTCGGCCTGGAATGCAGGGCCGTCAAACGCGTGCGCGAAGAGATAGGCCTCGACAATGTCGTGATAATGATTCCCTTCTGCAGAACCCTTGAAGAGGCTGACAGGGTGCTCGACGTCATGCGTGCGAACGGTCTCGTTCGCGGAGAAAAGAAATTGGAGGTATTCGTTATGATCGAAATACCGTCCAACATCACCCTTGCCCGGGAATTTGCCGACCGTTTCGACGGATTCTCAATCGGTTCAAACGATCTCACCCAGCTGGTCCTCGGGGTGGACCGCGATTCTGCGGAACTGGCTGAACTTTTCGACGAGAGGAACCAGGCCGTAAAAGAAGAGATCGCAAGATTGCTCGAAAGCGCGAAGAAGACTGGTACGAAAGTAGGAATCTGCGGCCAGGCGCCCAGCGATTTTCCAGAATTTGCAGCATTCCTCGTTGAAAAGGGCATCGATTCCATATCGCTGAACCCGGACAGTGTCATCGAAGTCAAAAAGCGCGTTGCCCGGATGGAGGGTCAAATGGCCGAAAGATAATCGGGGTGGCCAAGATGAATGGAAGCAGGCGAGCCGAACGAAGCAATGAAGGGACGGTGATTTCTGTTCGCGGCAGCATCGTGGATGCCTTTTTCGACCGGCGGTTGCCCTCAGTCCTCAACGTGCTCAAGGCAGGCGATGAAAATCAGGTGATCATTGAAACAGTGATTCATCTCGATGCCAGGAGAGTAAGAGGCATTGCACTCACCTCCGCGGAGGGTCTAGCCCAGGGCTCCCGAATACGGGACACAGGCCGTACCCTTGAAGTGCCGGTGGGAAAACGTCTGATGGGAAGGGTTTTCAATGTCTTCGGAGAGGCGATCGACAGGGGGGGTCCGCTTACCGGAGGCGAATGGCGGTCCGTTCATGGAGAGCCGGTGGCGCTTGAACGTCAGTCGACGGCATCGGAGGTTTTTACAACCGGCATCAAGGCAATCGATGTGCTCGCGCCCCTTGAGCTGGGCGGGAAGGCCGGTCTGTTCGGCGGCGCCGGTGTGGGCAAAACGGTGTTGATTATGGAGATGATACATAACATGGTGGGAGGCCACGAAGGCGTCAGTCTCTTCTGCGGCATAGGCGAGCGGGTCCGCGAAGGGGAAGAACTCTACCGTGAAATGAAAGAAGCGGATGTTCTCAAGAACACCATAATGGTCTTCGGCCAGATGAACGAACCGCCGGGGGCCCGATTCCGGGTGGGGCACGCCGCCCTCACCATGGCGGAATATTTCCGTGACGACATGCGGCAGGATGTGCTCCTGCTCATCGACAACATCTTTCGCTTTGTCCAGGCCGGTATGGAAGTTTCGGGACTTCTGGGACAGCTTCCCTCCCGGTTGGGCTATCAACCGACATTGGGCACCGAACTTGCGGGACTTGAGGAGCGGATATCCAATACCGCTACGGGCGCCATAACTTCCATCCAGGCGGTATACGTGCCGGCTGACGATTTTACGGATCCCGCAGCCGTTCATACTTTCGGGCATCTGTCGGCCTCCATTGTCCTTTCCCGAAAGAAAGCAAGCGAGGGACTCTATCCCGCCATAGATCCGCTGCAGTCGGGTTCGAAAATGCTCGTTCCCCATGTGGTGGGCGACAGGCATTATCGTATCGCCCAGGATGTGCGCAATACGCTTGCGGAATATGAAGATCTGAAGGACATCATTGCCATGCTCGGCATCGAGGAGCTTTCGCGGCAGGACAGGCAGACCGTCCATCGGGCGCGCCGGCTGGAACGCTATCTGACGCAGCCCTTTGCCGTTACCGAACAATTTACCGGCTATGAAGGAAAAATGGTGGATCTGGAAGATGCGCTCCGGGGCTGCGAAAAAATCTTGAATGACGAATATTCCAATTACCCGGAGCGGGCGCTCTATATGATCGGAAAGATCGAAGAGGCGGAGAATAAAATATGAAAATGTTCTACGTTCTGTATTATATGTTCAACGTTAAAACTGCGTTTGTGAAAACGTATGGATCAACATAGAACATCGAACATCGAATGTAGAACAGGAGATGACGATGCAATTGAAAGTGCTTCTCCCGACACAGGTGCTCCTGAGTGAGGAGGTGATCAAAGTGGTCGCCGAGGCCCAAAACGGTTCCTTCTGCCTGCTGCCCCGCCATATCGATTTCGTGACGGCGCTGGCGTCGGGGATCCTCTCATACGAAAGGGCGAAAGGGGGAAAGGAGATTTTCATTGCGGTGGATGGAGGAGTGCTGGTGAAGGAAGGGGAAACGGTATCGGTTTCCACCCGCAATGCGATTCGCGGACCCGACCTGGGAACTTTGAAAAAGACCATAGAAGAAAAATTCAAGGTGCTGGACGACCGGGAAAAAACCGCCCGCACGGCCGCGGCGAAGATCGAGGCCGTCTTTGTCCGGCGCTTTCTGGAGATACAAAAAGGTGCCTGAGAATCAGTCCGAAGAGAAAAAAAAGAGTCCGGCCAAATTTCCGGAAGAGATCGGCGGCAAGGAAGAGCGCAAGATAAAGGCGCGGCAGGAAGACCGCAGTGTCTGGTTCGGCCTCGGGATGTTCGGAATCGTGGGATGGTCCGTCGCCATACCCACCCTTCTCGGTATAATATTAGGCGTATGGCTGGACGAGCGCTGGCCCGGACCGAGGTCCTGGACGCTCATGGGACTTATAATAGGAGTGATCCTCGGGTGTCTGAATGCATGGTATTGGGTGAAGCGGGAGAGCAGCCGTGACTGAGTATGCAACAGATTATACAGTAGTGATAATGATGACCGGCGGTATAATCTTTTTGGTCATGCTGATCAAGGCGGGAATGGACCGTACCGGCATTCCTTCGCTGGTAGGTTATTTGATTCTGGGATTCTGCATTCGCCTGGCTGACAGTCACTGGGGACTGTCAATCACGGGATATCATGAAATTCTGAAATTTCTGGCAAAAATCGGTCTTATCACGCTCCTCTTTCGTGTCGGCCTCGAAAGCAATCTTCGGGGGCTGCTGGGGCAGTTGCGAAGGGCCAGTATGGTCTGGGTTTGCGATGTGGCAATCAGCGGGCTTGTCGGTCTCGTTGCCGCCTTTTATGTCCTTGGTTTTCCATGGATAACAAGCCTCGTTATCGCTGCCGCATTTACTGCAACCAGTGTAGGGGTATCTGTCGCCGTATGGGAAGGCAGGGGAGCGCTGAATTCATCCGAGGGACAGCTTCTGCTCGATGTCGCCGAAATGGACGATATATCGGCGGTAGTTATTATGGCGCTGCTTTTCTCGATACTTCCGATGCTGAAAGACGGGTCACATTCCACGCTATTCCCAATGGTATCAAAGACATTTGGTCTTTTTACGGTCAAGCTCATCTTTTTTGGAGCAATATGTTTCCTCTTTTCGCAGTTTGCTGAAAAAAAAGTCGCCGGCTTTTTCAGAAATCTCGAATCTCCTCCGGATCCGATGATTGTAGTAGTGGCAATTGGATTCGTGATAGCGGCCATATCGGATATTCTGGGTTTTTCTCTGGCCATAGGCGCCTTTTTTGCCGGTCTGGTCTTCAGCCGGGATCCTGAAACGATCAAAATGGAATCATCCTTTCTGCCTCTTTATGATTTTTTCAGTCCTTTTTTCTTTATCGGTATCGGATTGGATATCGATCCGGAAGTAATAGGTATAGCCTGGGGGATCGGCATAGTTCTTTTTGTCGCTGCCATTGTGAGCAAATTGATTGCCGACGGCATCCCCGTTTTTTTTCTAAGCGGGCTCGGCAGCGGAATTCTTATCGGCGCAAGCATGGTTCCGCGGGCCGAAATTGCCATGATCATCATGCAACGAGGATTGAATCTTGGTGAATGGGCGGTAACGGCAAGGGCATTTGCAGCGATGGTGGTCGTCTCGGCCGCCACCTGCATAATTTCACCTTTGGCGGTGCGGGTGCTTTTGGCACGGCGATTCCAGGAGGCCAAATCGAATGAATGATATCGCTGTCCGAATTGTATTCTCTTTTTTTATGGGCGTCTGCATCGGACTGTTTTTCTTCGGCGGTCTCTGGTGGACGGTACGGCGGATTGCGAAGGCCGGAAGGCCCTCGTTTCTGATAATTGTCAGTTTTGCGCTGCGCGCGGGTTTGGCCCTTTTCGTCATCTATCTGATAGCGGGGGGGCAATTGGAAAAGACACTGTCGGCGCTTTCAGGTCTTATTGCCGCCCGTATCCTGATGATACGGCACATGGGAAGGATAATGCAGTATGGATCCGATGAGTTTAAAGGAAATCAGCCCTGACCAGTTAGTGTACTGGCAATGGGGAATGATAACGCTAAACGGGACCATCGTTTTTACATGGGGGGTTATCCTCTTCATGGCGCTGGGATCGTTTCTGATCACATGGCGGTTATCCACCGATGTAAAGATGTCGAGGTGGCAGAATCTGCTCGAGGTTATCGTCGAAACCATGCGCAGGGAGATCCGTGAAATAAGCAGTCAGGACCCGGGTTCGTATTTGTATTTCATAGGGACGCTGTTTTTGTTCATTCTTGTCTCGAATGTGCTTGCAATCGTTCCCGGCTTCGTCCCGCCGACTGCCTCGCTTTCCACGACGGCGGGCCTTGCCGTCTGCGTATTTGTGGCCGTGCCGATATACGGCATCAAAAGCCGGGGACTGGGAGGATATCTGAAACAGTATGTAGAGCCGTCCCCTTTCATGCTCCCCTTCAACATCATGGGGGAGCTGTCGCGAACGCTTGCCCTTGCGGTCCGCCTTTTCGGCAATATCATGAGCGGGACGAAAATAGTGGCGATTCTCCTGGCCATCGTGCCGCTCGTTTTTCCCGTTCTCATGCATGCACTGGGACTCCTGACCGGGGTGATCCAGGCTTATATCTTCGCCGTTCTCGCAATGGTCTATATTGCATCGGCAACGAGAGCACAAGAGGAGAGAGAAGAAAAAATACAAGAGAAAGGAGAAGAATCCTGATGGACAGTATTTCCCTTATCGGCATGGCTTCCGTATTTACGGCAGGTATAACTATCGCCATAGGCGCCATCGGACCGGCACTCGGAGAAGGAAGGGCGGTCGCACAGGCCTTGAGTTCCCTTGCCCAGCAGCCCGACGAGGCAAACAGGATCACCCGGACGCTCTTTGTGGGTCTTGCAATGATCGAATCGACGGCCATTTATGCCTTCGTGGTCTCCATGATCCTGCTTTTTGCCAACCCTTTCTGGGACAAAGTAGTTCAACAGGCGGGAGGATAGGCCGTGCTAGACTGGTTTACGGTAGCAGCGCAGATTATAAACTTTCTGATCCTGGTTGTCTTGCTCAAGTATCTGCTTTACGACCGGATCATCCGGGCGATGAACGAGCGTGAAGAAAAGGTGCGCTCCCGCCTGGAAGAGGCCGCTGAAAGGGAAAAGGAGAGCCAGGAGGAGGCGGAAAGATTCCGCCGGCAGCAGGCTGAATTGGAACAGAAGCGGAAAGAGATGCTGGAGGAGGCGAAAGAACGGGCGGAAGAGCGGCGAAAGGAGCTGACGCGGGAAGCCCGGGAAGAAGTCGAGGATATACGTAAGAAGTGGCGGGAAGCGATCGAGAGGGATAAGGAGTCCTTCCTCCGGGAACTGAAGATGCGCGCCGCTCATCAGGTATACGATATTTCGCGGCGCGCCCTTGCGGATCTTGCCGACGAAGATCTGGAAAGGCGGATAGTCGATACATTCATCCGGCGGGTGAAGAACCTGAATGATGACGAAAAAACGAAATTTACCAAGGCATTCAGGGAAGGCGGCGACAGGACGACGGTCATCAGCGGCTTCGATCTTTCCGACTCGCAGCGCCGGCGGATTGCCGACATGCTGCACGAAGAAATCGACGAGGGGGCGGAGGCGCATTTTGAAACTGATCCGGATATCCTCCTTGGAATTGAACTTAAAAGCCGGGGTGAAAAGGTCGCCTGGAGTCTTGCCGACTATATGAGAAAGCTGGAAGACGGAATCCGGACGGCCCTGGAGCAGGAGGCAAAAAGGGGAGAAGCCGGACCGAGAAAAGCCGGAGAGAAAGAAACAGCGCCTGCGGAGGAAATACCGGAAGAAACGGCACCCGATGGGGCTGAGGTACGGGAAGAGGCGGAAGAAGAGGCTCCGGAGGAGACAGTGCCGACGGAGGAAAAGGCGGAGCAGGCGGTTTCCGCAGAGGAGGAGAGGCCGGAAAGGGCGAACGAAGAGGTCCCCGATGAGGAGGAAAAACCGTCGGAAGAGGAAAAAGCGCCGGCTAAGGAGAAGCCTGAAGAGGAAGTCATTCGAGAAAGAGCGGAAGAGAGGGCCCCGGAAGAGGAAACGCGTTCGAAAGAAGGAAAGGACGCAGAGGAAGAAGAGCCGGAACAAGCAGCTTCCGAAGTGGCGGAAGCCCGGAAGAAAGAGGAAGAAGAAATCGAGGCGAAGCCCTCCAGGGAAGAGGAACCCCCTCCCGTCCAAAAAGGAGGGAAGAAAAAGCGTAAGAAGAAGAGGAAACGTTGAAGGCTGATGAAACTGAATTGAAAGCGACAATGGAAGGCGTTTTCGACATTCTGTCGGCGAAGCTTGAATCGTACCGGCCCGGATTGAAAGTGGAGGAGGTCGGAGCGGTCGCCTATGTGGGGCCCGGTGTCGTGAGGGTTACGGGACTGAGGGGTGCCCGGTCCCATGAACTCCTGCGTTTCAAAGGCGATCTTCTGGGAATGGCCTTCAATCTGGATTCGAGAGAAGCCGGTGTCGTGATGCTCGACGAGACGGAGAATCTGAATGCCGGAGACGAGGTGGAGCGAACGGGCAGGGTCCTGGATGTTCCCGTGGGCGTTTCCCTGCTGGGGAGGGTGATCGATGCACTGGGACGGCCGCTCGACAACAGGGGACCGGTGCAGGGCCGGAAACGGCTTCCCATCGAACGGCCGGCCCATCCCATTATGGACCGCCTTCCCGTAACCGTTCCTCTGCAAACCGGTCTCAAGGCCGTCGATGCACTGATTCCCATCGGCAGGGGACAGCGAGAATTGATTGTCGGAGACCGCCAGACGGGCAAAACGGCAATCGCCATCGATACAATCATCAATCAGAAAGGAAAAGACGTACTCTGCATTTATTGCGCTATCGGCAAGCGGTCATCGGCGGTGGCGAAGGTCATTTCAGACCTCCGGGAGCGTGGGGCCATGGATTACAGCCTCGTGATAGTGGCGACGGAAGAAGACCCTCCCGGCCTGCAGTTCGCAACGGCCTATTCCGCCATGACCATAGGCGAAAATTTTATGGAAGAGGGGAAAGACGTGCTGATCGTCTTTGACGATCTCACGCGCCATGCCAGAGCCTACAGGGAGTTGTCTCTCCTCTTGAGGCGTCCGCCCGGAAGGGAAGCATACCCGGGAGATATCTTCTATATCCACTCGCGCCTCCTGGAGCGTTCCACCCATCTTCGGGAAGACCTGGGCGGGGGTTCATTGACCGCATTGCCCATCATCGAAACGGAAGCCCAAAATATTTCTGCCTATATTCCGACCAATCTCATTTCGATAACGGACGGCCAGATTTATCTCTCGCCGGACCTTTTTCAAAAAGGACTCCTGCCCGCCGTCGATGTAGGCAAGTCCGTATCCCGCGTGGGAGGAAAGACCCAGCTCAAGGCCTACCGCGCTGTGGCCGGCGACCTTCGCCTCTCCTATTCCCAGTTTGAAGAACTGGAAACATTTGCCCGCTTCGGCACCCAGATGGACGAGGAAACGCGAAAGACCCTTGAACGGGGGCGCCGCGTCCGCCAGATTCTCAAACAGCCGCAGTATACGCCGCTGGGTGTCTTCGAACAGATTGCCGTCCTTGTGGCGCTGAATGAGGGCATCTTCGATCCGATCCCTGTCGATGATATGGGCGAAGCGGAAAAAGCGGTGAGGAAAGGGGTGACGGCCGATCTTTCCGATCTCGGCGAGCGGATCGAAGCGGGCGAAAAGATCGAGAAAAAAGACATACAAAGAATGGAGGAATCGGCAAGGCAGGCGTTGGAGGCACGATTGTAGATGGAGACGCTGGAGGAACTGAAGAGCCGCATCGCAAGCACGAATGATATGCAGTCCATAGTAAGGACCATGAAGGCCATGGCTGCCGTGAGGATCCGCCAGTTCGAAAGAGCTGCGGAATCTCTCGAAGATTATTATGAGACGGTGGAAATGGCTCTCCGTGTCGCTCTTATGGACAGGAGCCGCTTCAGCATAGGCGCGAGACAGGGGCCGGGGCCGAGAGATCCTCTGGGCGCCGTGGTATTCGGGTCGGACCAGGGAATGTGCGGACAGCTCAATGATCAGATGGCATCACATGCCATGAAGGAAATGGCCGCACTTTCAAGAGTGGATCCCGGGGAGCGCATCGTCATGACCGTGGGCGAACGGATGAGGGGCCGGCTGAAAGACGCAGGTCAGCCGGTGGACGAAAGCATTTCCGTCCCCGGTTCCGTGACGGGCATAACGCCTTCGGTCCAGCATATCCTTGCCAGGATCGAAGAATGGCATGAAAAATCGGATATCGAGAGGATATATCTCTTTTACAGCGAGCACGTATCGGGCGCTTCGTATAAATCGCAGACCCTGCACCTTTTGCCGGTCGATCGGGAGTGGCTTTCGAATATACAGAAAAGAGGCTGGCCCGGCCGCAGCCTCCCCCTCTTTACAATGGATTGGGACCCCCTTTTCTCGGCATTGATCAGACAATATCTCTTTGTTTCGCTTTTTCGAGCATTTGCCGAATCTCTGGCGAGTGAAAATGCAAGCCGCCTCGCTTCAATGCAGGGCGCCGAAAAAAATATAGAGGAGCGGCTCAGCGATCTGAACCGCAAGTATCATCAGCAGCGGCAGATGTCGATTACGGAAGAACTCATCGACATCGTATCGGGCTTCGAGGCGCTGGAGGAGAGCGAGCGCTAATTGGGGACGGGTTCACATTTCCCTCAGCTAATTGGGGAAATGTGAACCCGTCCCCGATTAGAAAGGAGAAAAATATGTCCATAATCACAGTGACCATAAATCCCAGCATCGATAAAAGTACCGGCATAGATAATGTGGTGGCCGAGCGGAAGCTGCGCTGCGATCCGCCGAGCTACGAGCCCGGCGGCGGGGGCATAAATGTCTCCCGGGCCATACACAAACTCGGTGGTTCATCGACCGCCTTTTATTTAACGGGCGGTCAAATCGGCAATATGCTTGACCGGCTTCTGGACGATGAACATATCGCCTCGGAGAGAATGCCTATCGAAGGACTGACCCGCGAGAACCTCATCGTTTACGAGAAGGCCACCGGCCAGCAGTATCGCTTCGGAATGCCGGGACCGAAGGTTCAGGAGAATGAGCTTGAAAAATGTATGAAAAAGATCTTCGGGATTCATCCGCCTCCGGTATACATCGTCGCCAGCGGCAGCCTTCCGCCGGGTGTGCCCGACGATTTCTACGGAAGGATTGCCAGCCGGGCCCGGAAAATAAAAGCGAAGCTCGTTCTGGATACTTCGGGGGAACCACTCCGCAGTGCCCTGGAGGAAGGCGTATATCTGATAAAACCCAATCTCAGGGAACTGGGTTTGCTCGCAGGCGAAGAGGTCGAAGATGAATCAAATCATGCCGAGTTGGCTGAAGCGATAATCAGGGAGGGAAAAAGCGAAATTGTTGTTGTTTCGCTGGGTGCGGCCGGTGCACTTCTGGTATGGAAAAACGGCTGCGAGCGACTCCGCGCGCCCACAGTCTCTATCAAAAGTAAAGTTGGAGCAGGCGACAGCATGGTCGGCGGTTTAGTGCTCGCCCTTGACAGGGGCTGGTCCGTTCCCGATGCAGTCAGATTCGGTGTGGCCGCCGGCGCAGCCGCCGTTATGACTCCGGGAACGGAATTGTGCAGGCGAGATGATACGGAAAGGCTCTACGAGCAGATGAAATCGACTCAGTCCACCTGATGATGCTATTATTATTCTTTCTCAGGGACCAATTTATCGGGAGGGATCAAGGGCTTTCCGGACTTGAGCGATTCGTATGCATCTTCTTCTTCGCTGTCGCTTTCCAAAATTTTATCTTCTTCCGTCTTTCTCACGCCGGGCGGTTCTCCACGATCATTTTTTTCCCAGGCTTGCCTGTCGATATCGAGGTGATCGTCTATTTCCTGAAATCCCATAACATCCTGAACTATTTCAAGGAGAACCTGATGTGAATCCTCCGAGGGAAGAATTCCTTCAAAATGCACAATACCGTTTGTCACCGAAACGTCCAGTTCATCCATTTCTATGCGGCCATCGTTTTTCAGTTCTTCGTACACTGCCGTTTGCAGTTCCTCGTCAGACATTCCTTCGAAATCGGGGGGCGGCGCTGCTGCATTCTGAAGAATCTCCTCTTCAGGCGCTTCTGTTTCCTTCTTTTGGCGCTTTGAAGCGCAGCTGGTACAGTATAAAGTCCAAGGCAGAGCTTCAAGGCGGCCAAAAGAAATTGGCCTTCCACATGACCGGCATCTTCCATAGTTTCCGGCTTCAATTCGTCGTAATGCATCATCTATGGCATTGAGCTCCTGTTCCTGCTGAAATTCCAACCGCTCCAGGTCTGACGATATCTTTTCCTTTGCGGCATTTTCTTCGAATTCCACTTCTCTGTCCCTGAGCTTTTCCCAGGAACTGTCAAGCCGACCTCGAATATCGATAATTTCATCCCGTTTTCTTTTGAGGATGTCCTCGATATGTCTGATATCCTTTTCCGTTAATGCGTTACTCATTTAATCCTCCGGGGCTGTATAACCATAAGTAAGTGGTACGTTTGATGTAATCAGGGCACTGATGATATTTTTTTAAAATTGTACCTTCTTTAAAAGAGCTTTTAAATGGGGTCAATTGCGTATGGGGATTTACGAGTACTTTTCATGAGATTGGAAAAAAACTGCAATATACATGAAGTAACGTATTTAAAGATTATTATGCTCCATTGATAATGTTACGTTGTGTATCGATTCGATAAAAAAGAAGGAGTATAGAATGGGACTTCATAATCTCGACAAGATATTTGAACCGAAATCTGTCGCAGTCGTGGGGGCAAGCCCCAAAAAGGGGAGTATAGGCGCTATTATTATGAAAAACCTGTCTTCCGGTGGTTACGGAGGGCGCATTATTCCTGTAAATCCCAATTATTCTGTTATTGACGGAAAAAGAAGCAATGGATCTATTCTAGAAGCCGCAGAACCGATTGATCTTGCCATTATTGCAACACCCATCAGAACGGTTCCAAAAATCGTACAGGAATGTGTAAAAAAGAAGGTTGCCGGTGCGATTGTAATTTCTGCCGGTGGTAGAGAAACTGGTGTTGAAGGCAAAAAAATCGAAGAGGAAATTGAAAGAGAAGCAAAAAAAGGCGGGCTTCGGATACTAGGTCCGAATTGTATGGGCATCATAAGACCTGACATCAATTTAAACGCGAGTTTTGTCTCGTCAATGCCATACCAGGGTAATCTTGCCTTCATCTCCCAGAGCGGAGCCATCTGTTCCGCCATGCTCGATCTTTCATTGAAGGAGAACATGGGCTTCCGCTATTTTGTGAGCATCGGCGCCATGCTCGATGTCGATTTCGGCGATCTGATCGACTACATAGGCATGGATTCCGGTGTGTCGAGTATCCTTCTTTATATTGAAAGTCTTACCGGCTTTCGTAAATTCATGAGCGCGGCCAGGGCAGTGTCCCGCATTAAGCCAATCGTGATTTTGAAATCGGGCAGAAGTCGTGCGGGTGCCAAAGCGGCGGCCTCCCATACGGGAGCCATGGCCGGTGAAGATAGAGTATACGACGCCGCCTTCAGAAGGGCAGGTGCCGTGCGGGTCAAAACGTTGGAAGATTTTTTCGACTGCGCTGAACTTCTGGCCAAGCAGCCTCTCCCATCGGGAACACGGCTTACAATAGTGACGAATGCCGGCGGCCCCGGCGTAATGGCAGCTGACGCGATTTCGGAGTACGGTCTCGAACTTTCTCCGATGAGTGAGAGTACGATTGAGACTTTAAGTGATATTCTGCCGGCCCACTGGAGCCGGGGGAATCCTGTCGATATTCTCGGGGACGCCACGTCCGAACGGTATGTGAACGTAATCCGATGTTGTCTTGAAGACAAAAACATCGATGGTATGCTGATCATCGTAAATCCGCAGGCAATGACCAATCCTTCTGAAATTGCCCGCAGCCTTGCAGAAGGGCTCAGGAAACGGCCTTATCCCGTATTTGCCGCCTTTATGGGCGGAGCAGAGGTTGAAGAGGGCAGAAGCATTATGAACAATGAGAATATTCCTACCTACGATACGCCGGAACGGGCTGTCAGATCATTTTCGTTTCTTATTGAGTATGCCCGGAATCTGACCACTCTTCAAGAAATCCCCTCAAGAATGCCCGCGGCAGGCAAAGCGGATAAAGACAAGGCCGAATCGATAATAGTGAAGGCACTTAATGGCAAAAAAGCATTTCTGCCTGAAGTTGAAGCAAAGGCGCTGCTTGCCTGTTATACCATTCCCGTCAATCTGACGCTGAAAGCCGCCTCCCCGGAAGAGGCGGTGAAGGCAGCATCGGAAACAGGGTACCCGGCTGTCATGAAGATCCTTTCTCCGGACATTCTGCACAAGACTGAAGCGGGAGGAGTAATAACCGATCTGAGAAATGCAGAAGAGGTACACGATGCCTTCGCTACTGTGACGGAAAAGGCCGTTGCGTACAAGCCGGATGCGGAAATTCTCGGAGTTACGCTTCAAAAGATGGTTCAAAAACCGGATATCGAACTCTTTCTTGGCGCTTCCAGAGACGCCGATTTCGGTCCTGTAATACTCTTCGGCCTCGGAGGGATTTATACTGAGCTTATACGCGATACGCAGACGGGACTGCCACCATTGAATCAGGCTCTGGCGCAAAGGCTTATGGCAGGTACAAGGGCCTACAGGATCCTGAGGGGATATCGTAACAAGCCGCCGGCTGATATTGAACTTTTTGAAAATCTGATTGTAAATCTTTCCGATCTTCTGGTGGATTATCCCGAAATTGCCGAATTGGATATGAATCCTGTGCTGGTAAAAGATGGAAAGCCTATTGTGGTGGACGCAAGAATCATTCTGAAAAAAACAGCGACGCGACCGCCCCGTCATCTGGTGATAAGTCCCTACCCTGAGCAGTTTGAATTTAAAGATACCGCATCCGACGGTATGCCGATTTTTATTCGTCCGATCAAACCCGAAGACGCACCGATGCTTTTGGAACTTTTTGATCAATTGTCTTCCCAGAGCAGGTATTACCGTTTTTTCAGCCATGCCGAAACCCTTTCAAAAGATCTTATCATCCGGTTGACCCAGATCGACTACGATCGGCATATCGCGCTGGTGGCACTAGGCTGTTCCAACGGCAGGGGGGAAACGATGATCGGTGTGGCCCGAATTAATGCAGGTGCCGACATAAGAGACGGAGAGTTTGCAATCATGGTTGGGGACTCATGGCAGGATAAAGGCATCGGAAGAATTCTGCTTAAAACGCTTCTTCACGTGGCAAAGGAATACGGGATGGAATCGATATACGGCTCTGTGCTCGGAGAAAACCGGGCGATGCTCAGCCTCGCACGGGATCTCGGTTTTTCTGTTGCGGCCGAACAAAGAAACGAATACCGGGTACGTATCGAATTATAGGGATACCGGGATGCCGGAGCAATAAGGCAGGCATATGGTATTGCACATTATTTAACATGGTTTTTTTGCATGGGCAGCTTTCCATTTAAGAGTATTGTAACTCTGCGTGTACAGAGAATAACCGTTATGTACAATTGTGATCTTCTATCTGATGTAAAAGAGGAAGTGTCACTGCAATTCAGGGCAGGGAATACATGAATGATAAAGAACGATCAAAGGTAAAGACACCCTGGGCACATTCCTGGGAAGAGATAGCCGAGGAACTTCGCATCGATGCCGGTCGGGGACTGAATGATTCGGAGGCGCGAAAACGCCGGAATCGATATGGGCCGAATCGTCTAAAAGTAGTCAAAAAAAAATCGGCCATGGTGATTCTCTGGGAGCAGGTGAAAAGTCCCATTGTTCTTCTGCTTGGGATTGCCGCAATCCTATCTTTTTCTTTCAGCCGAATTCTTGAAGGAGTATCCATTCTTGTAGTGATTATAATTAATTGGGCCATTGGCTTCTTCACGGAGCTGAAGGCGACCCGGTCAATGGAAGCGCTCCAGCAGATCGGCAGGGCGGGTGCCAAGGTGCTGCGGGATGGGGAATTCAAGGAAATTTCCGCAGAAGACCTCGTGCCCGGCGACATCGTCCTGCTGGAAGCGGGCGATATCGTTCCTGCCGATCTTCGCCTGGCGGAGGTATCGCGGCTTCAAGCCGATGAATCATCTCTCACCGGCGAATCCATAGCGGCAGGAAAGGATCTGTCGAAGCTGGAAGAGAAGACCCAGCTGGCCGATCGCAGGAATATGGTGTTCAAGGGGACTTCCGTGACTATGGGATCCGGAAAGGGAATCGTTACCGCTACGGGTATGGATACAGAATTGGGCAGGGTTGCCTCCATGGCGGAAGAAGCGGAAGAGGAATTGACACCGCTCGAGCAGAGACTCAACAGCCTGGCCTACCGGTTGATCTGGGTTACCCTGGGAATTGCCGCCTTCATGATCATAATCGGCTTTATTTCCGGGGAGGAATTATTCTTGATCATCGAGACGTCAATTGCCCTTGCAGTAGCGGCCATTCCGGAAGGACTGCCCATTGTTGCCACAGTTGCGCTTGCCCGGGGGATGTGGCGGATGGCCCGCCGCAATGCCCTGATAAACAGGCTTTCCGCCGTCGAAACACTGGGTGCCACAAGCATTATCTGCACGGATAAGACGGGGACACTTACGGAAAACAAAATGACTCTTTCGCAGATCTTACTTCCCTCGTCACAGGGAAATGAAGCGGAAAAAATCGAAATCGAAGATGATGAGAAGGAAAAGAGCCGCTTCATTCTCAAGGGGGATGCAGTGAACCTTTCCGAATACCCCCTTTTGAAAGAGGCGCTTGAGGTAGGCGTTCTGTGCAATAATGCCGAAATGCGCGAATCTTCAGAAGAGAAAACGGAAGGTGTCGGCGATCCCATGGAGGTGGCGCTCCTGGCGGCGGGCCGGAAAGCGGGATTTACCCGTGAAGAATTGCTTGAATCAAAACCGGAGGAGCGGGAGGAAGCGTTCGATCCTCAGGTGATGATGATGGCCACGTACCACAAGTCCGGCGGCAGCTATCTTGTCGCGGTCAAAGGAGCCCCCGAGGCTGTTGTGGAAGTATGCAGCCGGGTACGTTCCGGGAGCGGTGACAGGGAGTTCGATGAAAAAAGCCGCACGCGATGGCTTGAACTTAACAGTGAAATGGCCTCCGCCGGATACCGAGTCCTGGCTGTGGCAACAAAGCAATCCGAATCGGTGGATGGAGAACCTTATGAAAATCTCAGTTTTCTGGGTTTGCTGGGACTTTTGGATCCTCCCCGGAAGGATGTAAAACAGGCAATCCAGATATGCCGTGATGCGGGAATCCGTATTATCATGGTGACGGGGGACCAGCCGGTAACGGCCAGGCATATCGGATCCGTTCTGGGTCTAAGCGACGATGGAAGGGTCATCCACGGCCGGGATCTGAAAAACCCCGACGAACTTTCTGAACGAGACCGGCAGAAACTGCTCGAAACCTCCATCTTCGCGAGAGTGAATCCGAAACAGAAGCTCGACTTGATTGCACTTCATCAGAAAAACGGTGCTATTGTCGCCATGACAGGCGATGGTGTGAATGATGCGCCAGCCTTGAAAAAGGCTGATATCGGCGTAGCCATGGGACAAAGAGGAACGCAGGTGGCCCGGGAGGCCGCCGATGTTGTCCTGAGAGACGATGCCTTCAGGACCATTGTAGTAGCCGTTCAGCAGGGAAGGGCCATATTCGACAACATCCGGAAATTTATTCTCTTTCTGCTTTCCGGAAACGTGGGGGAAATTATGATCGTGGCCTTTGCCATCATTGTCGGCGCCCCGCTGCCACTTCTTCCGCTGCAGATACTGTATCTGAATATGATCGGTGATGTGTTCCCGGCATTGGCGCTTGGTGTGGGAAAAGGCGGTCCTTCTAAGATGGAGCGGCCTCCGAGAGACCCGAAGGAATCCGTCCTTACTCGCCATCACTGGATTGCAATTGCAGGATACGGGTGTATAATCGCAACAGTGGTTCTGGTAGCCTTCAGGATCGCCCTTGTGACCCTGGACATGGAGACGGACCGGGCTGTGACGATATCGTTCCTCACGCTGGCCTTTGCGAGACTCTGGCATGTATTCAACATGCGGGACAACGATTCGCCTGTCATACGCAATGACGTGACCCGGAACCCGTTTGTATGGGGGGCGCTGGTGCTTTGTGCGCTTTTGCTTATTGCCGCTCTCTACCTGCCGGGAATATCCACCGCACTGAGCATGGTGAATCCAAAGGCGGCGGGATGGAGTATAATAATTGGAATGAGCCTCATTCCGCTGGTCATCGGGCAGGCGATAAAACGTCTCGGTTACTGGTAATGTTTTAATCTTCAATGCCGGTGCCTGGCGGCAAGGGAACCTTTTTACGAAATGATTTCGTAATGGCTGAAGAAACCGAGGCCCAGGCATCAAAAAAGGAGACGGATGTGAATAGGGCAATAAAAAATATTTTCTATGGCATGAGTGCACTAATAGCGGCTGCCGCGCCGACATATTTGGTAATAGATGCATCTGCAGAAATATACAAGGCGGGTCAAACGCTCTATGAAGATAACTGCCTGATCTGTCACGGGGACAAAGGCAACGGTAAGGGTCCGGCTGCAGCTGCAATGGATACACAACCTCGCGATTTTACGAATTCTGAATTCTGGCAGCAGAATAATGTTAATGAAAAAATATCTGATGCAATAAAGAACGGCCACGGCCCTGTTCCGGAATTCGATCTTACCGGAAAACATATCCATGAAATCATTGAGTACATGAACCGCATGTTCAAGCCAGATGAATAACACCAATGCAAGCTCAATCCCGCTCGGTAAATTGCTTTCAACCTATTGTTTGAGTAATTCGGTCCTATCGGTCAGTCTCTGAACCGCCTGTCAAATCGTTCGGGACGCGGAGTCCTCTCATAGCGGCGATAGGGATGATGCCGGTCATATCTCTCGGGGCGCGGCAGCGGACCATAGCGGCGGCGGTCAAAATCGTGGTTGTCATCATCATCAGGGCGGGGAAGCGTCCCGTAGCGTCGACGGGGAAACCGTGGTTCGTTGTTGTCATCCGGCCGCGGGAGCGTTCCGTAACGGTCGAAATGATAGTGCCGGCGCATATCTCCGCCTGGAAGAGGCACAGGCCCGTAGCGGTCATAAGGATAAAAACGTCTGGTATCGACAAACTCGTCCTTAAATTCCGGATTATCTTCAAGCGGCCGGTCAATTTTCATGTATTCGGGAGGCGAAGCCATAAGTATCCCGGAGAGAAGCAAATCGGAGTGAAAGGCACCGGGCGTGGGCAATTGGTCAAATCGCTCCCGGATTACTTCTTTCCGGGCTTCCGGTTCCATCGGGGAGGTTAAAAAAAGGACCGCCAGTCCGATTATTATCGTAATAATTGTTATAAGTTTCATTGAAATTTTCAAAATTCAAGGTGCAGATTCAGTCCAAGAGAGCGGATCTTGTGGCATTTCACGAGGTGTGCATGCATTGCCATTTATTATCCTTCCATTGAAATGAAATCTGCACCCGAATTCGTGTTATGATAAATTTTGTTTAGTATGTTCTTTTTCTTTTTTAAACTCCGTTAATATTCTTTCCATTTGGCCTTCATCGAGATATTCCTTAGCGTCTTCGAATACCTCTTCTTCTTCCTCTTCAATGTGATGTTCTATCAACTCTTTTAAAACAGTCAATTTCGCTCCCCAGTTTTCTTCCTTTTTCGGCATTTTATCCAATTCCATTAAAACCAGTTCCGCGACATGGTGTTCTTCCAGGGCTTCCAGCGCAGTTTCGCGGGTTTCGTCCTTTTTCTTGAGGGCGGGATAAAAATGACTTTCTTCTGCTCTCATGTGAGGGATCAATTCCTCTTTCAGTTTTTCAAAATAATCTTCCCGCGTCTTCTGAGACCCTTCAGATGTTTTTTCCAATTTTTCAAGAATGGATTTGATTTCATCATGATCTTTTTCCAACACCTTAAAAAAATCATTATGCATGGTAATGCCTCCTGATGAAACCGTTGCAATGAACGGTATTTTAGAAAACGATTTAATCTATTAAAAAAGCTTTCTTAAAGGAATGGGGGGAATTACCTATTTGAACATGAAATCAGAGGTATATATGAAGCTTTGTATTCCGAAGGTAAAGTCATTTTTTCGAAGCGTGTCATCGCGATATATGCCGGTCGTGCGTATTCAGGGATGCACCGGATTTGTAAAAAGAATCGTAAAAATCAAGATCGAGATGATGTGCCTGCAGACAGGTGATGAGATAGAACATAATTTCTTGTTGTCATTTTAAAAACCGTACTAACCTCCTGTTCAACCAGCAGGATGGTGAATTAACGGCCATCAGCCGGCCTGACCCTGAAAGGATGGCGGGGGGCAGGGGGCTGATCAGAATCCACTGCTTTGTCTTTTCCCGGTTGGCCGGATCGCTTTTCAGCCTGGGTGAAAATCTCGTCCCAGGCTTTGTTGAGCGCTGCCTCCCGTTCTGACTTTTGGACGGCGACGGCAAGGCGCCAGGCCTCGCCGTAGCGGTCGTCGAGCTTATCAACAACAGCCGAGGACGAACTGGGAGCATCGGGGCGGTAGGTGCGAAGTGCGCTTTCGAGTCTGACCCACCAACTCTTGCCGTATTCCTTCTCGAGTTCTCGTGATATTTCCTCTAATTTCTGCGGATTGGCCGCGGCCCGTTCACGCCAGTCGTTTCCGTATAGTCGCTCGATCAACTCCTTGGCGTCTAGTATTCTTCGACGGGCTTGAGGGTTGAGTTCCGTTCCGCAGTTTTCGGTGCAATAAATGGTCTGGTAACGATACTTCATGGCTTCGGCGACAGCAGTTTGCCAGTTGTCGCCGTATTGCGCGTCAAGCTCATTCCGGGTCTGCGTGTCTACACGCTGGTCAAGACTCCGGTACCAGGGCAGGTTGCGCCGCGACGAAGTTTGCTCCGCATGTCTTTTCGCAAGATTCGCGCTGATCAGGGCGATACGGTCCGGATTTGCGGCCAATTTCTGCTCCCAGTCGGCTCCGTACTTCTGATTGAGCTGTTTCAGTCTTGCCTCCAGCTGGCTCCGGCTGCGTTCGATCTGCCGTGAATCCCGGTCGAGCGGTTTCGAGGCTTTTTCCAGGCTTCCTTTTTTACCTGCGGGGGTAATAGTATCAACGACACCCGCAGACTGTCCTTTGGAGGCAATGGCGTCCGGCTGAATCAAGGCCAACTTCAGCCCCTTTGACAGGGGATAGTTTTGTTCGGCCGGGCTTGCAACCTCGTTCCAGCCGGCCCGCGATAAGGCCTTGTGCCGGTTGTACTCATCAGCGGAGGCGATCGTACCAGGTCTTTTCTCCGTCATTGTACCGGTCTGCCAACTGCCGTTTAACCCTGGGGAGTTCATCAGCATGTTGGGCCGCCCGTCCGCGCCAATCGCTTCCGAATTTCTGGTCCAGTTTGTCCCGGGCTTTTTGCAGATATCTTTGGTTACTCCGGATCTCATGAGCTTCCATCTCCTCACGGGCCGGCTCTCCTGATGATCCACGCCGTTCGGCTTCAATTTTCCGCTTAAATTCCTCGAACGAAGACGAAGGCAAATACTTGGGCGGCGGCCTTAGCCTCTCGGCGGCATAAACGCCCTGCAAATCAACGGGGGCACAGACCACGGATAAGGCCAAAGAAACTAATAAAAAAAGGGAGGTTCCGAATCTTCGCATATTAAAAAAATCATTATGCATGGTAATGCCTCCTGATGAAACCGTTGCAATGAACGGTATTTTAGAAAACAAATTAATCTATTAAAAAAGCTTCTTAAAGAAATGGAAGAATTACCTATTTGAACATGAAATCAGAGGTATATATGAAGCTTTGTATTCCGGAGGTAAAGTCATTTTTTCGAAGCGTACCATCGCGATATATGCCGGTCGTGCGTTTTCAAGGATGCACCGGATTTGTAAAAAGAATCGTAGAAATCAAGATCGAGATGGTGCGCCTGCAGACAGGTGATGAGAAAAATCGATGGAATGGTGCAGGAAAATTTTTCAAAGGTGCCGAATACATACTGCGCCTGAAGCGTTATGCATTCGCGGAATCGTTGTCATCCATCCGCGCCGCCGACCTCGCTTTGCGGCTGTTCTGCCGGAGACCGGGGCCTCGGGATGAGAAGCATGCGGCGAGGTCCCCCGGGTGAAAGCCGGATGCATCCCTTACAGTCCTCCTTGCAGTACGGTTCGACCCTCACTGAAAGCGGTCAGGCCGTGTTCCATGAGAGGGAGCAGTCATTTTTCAGGTTTCACCGATACCGGGGCGGATTTCGTGATCGTATTGTATACAGGGGAGTACTTTGCGGCCATCCGGCAGAGTTCCTCCTTCTGTTCCTCAGAAATGTCGGCATCGATCTTGAAAAAAACTCGGATTTCCTGATAGCCGACCTTCACATCCTCGGATATTCCGAGAAACCCCCGAAGGTCGATGTCTCCCTCCAGGCGGGATTTCAGTCCTCTGATTTCCAGTCCCTTTGCCGCTGCATGGGCGATAAGGCTCGTAGTGAGGCAACCCGAGAGCGCAACCAGCAGATATTCCACAGGATTACTTCCCTCATTATTCCCAAGAAGCACGGGCGGTTCATCGATTTCAAAGATCGCCGGCTTTCTCGATGTATCCTCCTTGAGGGCGCCGTAAAAATCTTTGACGCTGGCCCGGCAGTGAGTGCCGGCCAGCCATTCATTAGCCGCACGAAACTGGAATTTGGCGATATCGGGATTCTCTTTTATGCTTTCAATCGTATCGAACAGTTCGTCAACGTTTATTCCATTGATGATTTTCTTTTCTGCCATCATTTTTCTCCCTTCTTTTGCTCGTCAGCAATGCCTATGACGCCGCAGGCAAGTCTTGCGCCCGCGTTCCCCGTCGGCTGTGAAGTGAGATCGTCTTCATCGGCATGGATGATGACGGCCCGGCCGAGTATGGAATGTGGCCCGGAAAGTGAAATGACGGGATCGGTCCATTCATAGCGGGCCTTTCCCTGTTCGTTCGCAACGACATTTCCCAGGTCCCCCGCGTGCCGTTCTTTCGAGTCGGGCGCACCATGCGGCTTATTTTCCGGATTGAAATGGCCGCCCGCGGAGGTCGCGTCCGGTGCCGTACAATCGCCGTATTCATGAATATGAAAGCCGTGTTTTCCCGGTGCGAGTCCTTCGATATCGGCGACAACCTTTACGCCCTTCTGAACCTTCGTAAAAGTAACAATTCCCTTAACGTTGTTCCCTTCCGTGGAATGCAGGACGGCGACGGCTTTTTCAACTTTACCGTGCTCCGTCGAGTATCCTTCCATTGGGGTCCCTCCCCAGACATACACTGCAAGAGCGACAGCAAGTACCGACAAAATGCTTTTTTTCATGATGAACTCCTTTTCGATAAAATTCTGCGATCTTAATCGCAGGTGTAGGGATAAAAATGATGATAGCAGAACGGACCTGGATCCTTCTGCATAAGTTCAATATCTCTGTGACACATCCCGATCATGTGCCCGGAAGTTTCTTTATAATCCGGCCGCTTTTCTTCAATCCTTTTGCATTCCATGCATATCGCCTCATGATCGTAGACGGATAGAATCCTCTGATCTTTTGGATTCAAGGGCTTCTTGCACCGTGTGCATTCTACAGCACAGGTCAGTTTGCTTTTCCAGTCCAACATCACAGTTTGATCCTCCTGATGTTTTTTTCATGGTAAAACGCAATTTTTCTTACATTGCCCGTAGTGCCCTGCGGCGGTTAGACGGACGGTCAGTTTTGCAGTGCCAGGGAGTAGAAATTCCGCACATCCCGATACAATTTTGCAAGCGCCTCCACATGAGTGTACATCATGTGGCCGGCGGGATAGGTTTCAATTATGACATCCTCGCGGCGCTCTTTCAGCCACATGTGACGTACCGTATATTCAACCGCAAAATAAGGTGTTGCCAGATCATACAGACCCGATGCGATAAAGACTTTTAGATTTCTGTTTACCGCAAGCGCATCTCTCAATGTATCTGAAACCATTATAAAACCCTGATCTTCTTTCAATCCGGTGCTCCAGTCCCATTGTCGTGTGACATCGGAATTGAGGAATTCATAAACCAGATCATCTTCATACTGCAATTCTTCGCGAATATAGGCGTTCATGGCGCTCGAAAAAGGGCCGAAAAGAGGGTCCAGGGAGGGATCATAAAGCGGCCGGGGTTTGGCCGGGTCCGGTTCAATGCCGATTATGGTGCTGTCCATTCGTCCCACCATTCTATTTTCTTCAGGCAGAAGGTTTCTCGTGAATTCCATCCAGTCTATCCTGAAACGGCGTTTTCTGATAAAGTCCTCCGGCAGACCGGTGTAAGCTCTCAGCCGGTTTGCCAGCTCCCTTTTTTCCTCCTCTTTCAGCCTGCTTCCCTTTGCCAATGCACAGACATAACGGCCGAGACAGAAACATTCTACTTCGGCGAGAAGCTCCGTCAGGGCAGTCCTGTTTCCGCCGGGAAGTGCCGCGTGATGCCATGCGGTGGCGGCATAGGTCGGAAGGAAGAGAATGTAAGGCAGATCATTTGAAGGGTGAAAGAGAATAGTATTGAAATCGAGAACCGGCGATATCAGCAGCACCCCGTTCAGATCGATGCCGTAGCGCTGGTGAAGCCGCCATGTCAGGCCTGCTGCCCTGGTAGTTCCGTAACTTTCTCCTGCCAGAAATTTCGGTGAAAGCCACCGATTATTTCCAGTAATGTAGAGGCGGATAAATTCAGCGATCGATTTTATATCCTGCTCATAGCCATAGAATTTTTTATTTGTTTTTTCTTCATCGGGCATGCCCCTGCTGAATCCTGTGCCTACAGGATCGACAAACACAAGATCCGTAAATAAAAGCCAGGTGAAAGGATTGTTTTTCATCTTTACAGGCGGAGGCAGTATTCTTCCATCGGCACTGAATTCAATGCGTCTGGGTCCCACCCCACCAAGGTGCAGCCAGAGAGACGCCGCGCCGGGTCCTCCATTGAAGAGGAACGTTACAGGTCTTAGTTTGCCTCCGGAATGTAACAGAGTATAGGCAGTATAGAAAATTCGGCCGCAGACATCTTCTTTATCCATCTGAATGAAACTTTCTCCTGCCAAAGCCCTGTAGTTGTATATTCTTCCGTCAATTGCTATTTCGTGCAAAGTTTCGGAAAATTTTTCATTTCTGGTTATTTTCGGCGGTTCGATTTTTTCTTCTTTTTTCTCTTCGTTGTCGTGAGCCGAAACGTTGAGAAGGGGAAGGTAATAAAAAACAATCACTAAAAATATACACACAATCCGCCGCCATCTTGTTTTCATTCAAAAGTTCCCTTCTTGCAATTGATACACTGAGTCTGCCAGCAGGAGACCGGAAATTATGTCAGGAAAACCGGTTTGAAACAGGTTTCTGACAGCTTCAGTTTTGTTTAAAGCGCATCGCTTACATATTGAGCTTTTTTGCCGTTTCCGCAACCCGGCGGCCGAGCGCCCTCGCGATATCAAGATCCTCGGCAGTTGGCTGAAGTTCATTTTGCTGACCGGCAATCGTTGTCGCTCCATAGGGTGTCCCCCCTCTTGCATCTGTATGAAGCATACCCTGGGCCGAATAGGGAACCCCCGTTACAATCATGCCAAGGTGAAGAAAGGGAATCATCATTGTAATTAGAGTTGTTTCCTGACCCCCATGGGTCGTTGCAGTAGATGTGAAGAATCCGGCGGGCTTTCCTTCCATGGCGCCTTCCTGCCAGAGCGTGGCTGTCGAATCGACAAGCTTTTTCATTTGTGCAGTCATATTCCCGTAACGCGTCGGTGAACCGATTAACAGGCCGGCAGAGTCTTTTAAATCGTTCAGCGTACACACAGCTATGTCTTTTTGCTTTTCCCACACAGGGCGTCCAAATTCATCCTGCTCGAGCTTTTTTTGAGTGTCTTCGAATTCTTCTACACGGCGCAACACGGCCTCGACATCCCGGACCGAGCTGACTCCCTCTTCTGCCGCACGGGCCATACGGAGAACATGTCCGTACAAAGAATGGTACACTATAAGCACCTTCACATTCTTGTCCCCTTTCGTATTTTCAATTTTTACTGCTTCGCGTTTTGCGAGAACATCAATTTTTTAAATTATTATTGTCAGGCAGAAAATCAGTGGAAAAAGATCACGAAAAAAAAGAGCCGCAGCAGAATCAAAGGAAACTAAGTCTTATTCGATGAAATCCTTTAGAACGACCGCATTGTTGTGTGTTTCGTCTTTCGCTGAAAAAAGGAGCGTAATGCTTTTTTGGTTATGAACCAACCTTTTGAAAGTTTTCAATAAATATGGTTTATCTTCAAGTTCTTCTTTATACTTTATTCTAAATTCATCCCATTTGCTGATATCATGGCCGAACCACTTTCTCAATTCGCTGCTGGGGGCGATTTCCCTGAACCAGAGATCGACCGCTGCATCATCCTTTTTGAGGCCTCTGGGCCAGAGCCGGTCGACCAATATTCTAAAGCCGTCCGTTTTTTCCGGCTTTTCATATATTCGTTTCGTCTTGATAGAAAAACCTGCCATAATTCCTTATTGTTTTATGAGAATCTTTTTATTGTATCTTTTTAAGATTTTTCCTGGCGGCAGGTAAATACTATGAATGACGTATTTTGAAAAATTATCGCATGTAGATCATTGGGAAGCGGGCTTCAAAAATCATACCGGTATACCGGCACTGGTCCCGTTTCGAGAAGAATCTGTAATATTTTCGTTCTTATTTAACAATTCATCTATCAATTTATCTTTTTCCAGCCACACATCCCGAATCCAGGCTTGAAAAGCTTCACGAAATTCAGGGTCATCAGGGTAATTTCCGTGCAGGAACCGTTCGGGAATCATATGCTCTTTAACGCGTACGATTATATGAGAAACACGGCCGCACAAAAAATCCCAGAATCGAATTGGACCATCAGGATACACGATCGTCACGTCCAGCATTTTTCTTATTTTTCCATCCATTGCATTGAGTGCAAAAGCGAAACCGCCGGCCTTTGGTTTAAGAAGGTGGCGGTAAGGCGAATCCTGTATGCGATGCTTTTTGTTCGAAAACCTTGTTCCCTCTATGAAATTAAGAATAGTAACAGGTGTATGCAAATAGCGCCTGCACATCTTTTTGGTTGTCTCGAGATCTTTCCCTTTTTTACCGGGATTTTTAGCCAGATATTTTTTAGAATAGCGTTTCATGAAAGGATAATCGAGGGCCCAGAACGCCGTTCCGAGAACTGGAATTAATGCGAGTTCTTTTTTAAGAAAAAATTTGGGAAAAGGAAGCCTGGTTCCCAAGGCTTTCAACAGGACAACGATATCAGTGGAAGATTGATGATTGCTGTTCAAGAAATACCATTCATTGTGTTTTACACCTGAGAGTCCCTTGATATCCCAATTAATTTTAAGGCCGATTTTCAGTGAAACAAGAACACCCCAGATCCATGCCCTGACAAGTTTCATGGTATAACGTGCACAACGAATCTGCCATCTTTGACAAGGAATTATCAGTTTAGAAAAAGCAAGAATATGGAGCGGCAGCGCCCAGAACAAAGTATCAGCTGCAACAAGTCCAAGACAGGTTATTCCAAGGATACAGCCGGGTAGAAATGATAGCATGAGACAGACACTCCTGACTTTTTTATTAATAATACTGGTAGCTGCCATGGAATCAAGTATAAAATTGAAAAAATACCTTATTGCAAAACATGGAAAAAGTCATTGCAGGTAAAAGTGACGTTTTTCACTAAGAATCAGGCATTTTGATATAAATCCGGCATGTAAGAAGATTGAAAGAAAATATGGAAAAGTCTATGATGCGCATGTTACAACTGAATTCCTGAAGATTGTCACACTGTGTTACGCATACGAATGCGGAATTCTAATTTAGGATGTAATAAATTATCATTCGGCTGGTTCTATCGACAAAAGGAGAAACGAAATGCTTAATTCTGAATCTGAACAGGTTTGTAAATCAGTGCATACGATACTTGTTGCCGACGATAATGCCACGAGCCGCGGATTAATATCTGAACTGCTATCTACTGAGGGCTATCAGGTGCTGGAATCAAATGATGGCAATCACGCACTTTCCATATTGGAAAAAGAGAGAATCGATGTAGTCCTTATGGATGTAATCATGCCGGGTATGGATGGGTACGAAGCATGCCGGCGTATAAAAGGCAATCCTAAATGGTGTTTTATTCCGGTAGTGATGCTTACAGCATTAAAGGATGTTGAAAGCCGCATAAAAGCTCTCGAAGCGGGTGCTGACGATTTTATCAGCAAGCCGTTTCATGAAGAAGAGCTAGTTACGAGGGTTAAATCATCAGCGAGGTCAAAAGAACTTCTGGATCAGCTTGAAGATACGGAAAGCATTCTCTTTGCTTTGGCAAATGTAGTCGAGGTAAAGGACCAGTATACTGAAAGGCATTTGAAAAGCATGGCCAGGTTTGCCGAACAGCTTGCCGGTCTCGCAGGATTATCGGTTATGGATCAGCGTATGGTCCGGTATGGAGGTATTCTTCATGATATAGGGAAAGTGGGAATTAGCGATTCCATTTTATGCAAACAGGGCATGCTTACAATGGAGGAATATGAAATTATCAAGATGCACACCATTTTAGGTGAGCAAATTGTTGAACCTATGAGGTTTGGCAGCTATGTCGCGCCAATGGTTCGCGGGCATCATGAGCGTTGGGACGGGACCGGCTATCCCGATGGCCTTTCGGGTCAAAAAATTCCGATTGGTGCACGAATTCTGAGTATTTGCGATTCCTATGATGCCATGACAAGCGACCGTCCTTACCGTAGGGCTCTGTCTGTAGAAGAAGCCAAAAAAGAACTCCTGATGAATTCGGGAGCGCAATTCGATCCGGATCTGGTAAGGATCTTTGTGTCCAGTTTAAAAGATATTTGCGGCTAACCTCCCTTTGGGTCATCACATTTTCTTGAGAGTTCTGGCAGAAGGTACAATACTCAAAATATAATGGTCGAAAAGACATCCTGATCATGGTAAATGTGAAAAATGTGAACCCGTCCCCGAAAGTATAGATTAATGAGAATATGGGATATTAATCCGGGGTATCTTAACCGTCAAAGTTTGCTTGGAGAGCATTGTGAACTGCATGCAATCGCTTCCATACTTACAAATTCCAAAATAGGATATTCGAGGCATCCTGAAACAATTCGCTGGAAAGGCTACGGCTGGGCTTTGACACAACGTCACCGGTTACTTGCCGCTGAACTTCTGTTAAGGGGATTATGTGAGAAATCGCCGGTGAATATGCAATCCGGGGAAGGTAGATGGCCGGCAGTGTATATAGACGAGCCGGGTCGACAATTCGAATTGCTGAAAAAAAAATATGAGGAGATTGAAAAAGGACGAATATCTCTGCCGAAAAATGAGGAACAGCTCTGGGCTCAGCATAAATATTCGGTTCTTGCCCGAAGCCCTTCTCTGTATAAGAAAATCGGCCGTGATGTATCCGCTCGGCAGTACGATCTTTTCAAGTTGGCAGCCTTGTTGACCGAACTTCTGAGGATACCTCCGAAAGAAGGAGGAATAAGAAATGCGGTCCAGCACATGTGGGGCTATTTTTCAGGAATCTCGGGGAAAAAAGATGTACATGCCTGGCCGTCAAGAAGGCTTCTGCAAGAGACGCAAAAACTGGCAATGTCAGAAGGGAGTTCCTATATCACCGGCTCAACGGCCTTGAGTGAGTTGGCGGCTTGGCTGATATAGTGATTTTATCCTGTTTTTTCTTCCGTATTAAAGGTAAACTTTTCGATAGTATTAAATGCTGAAGGCGTTTGCAGGTGTGCAGAAATATTGCAAAAGCTCTGCGGCGACTGTGGACAGCGTCCGCGGAAATATTACATTAAAAAAAGGAGAGAAAAAATGTTTAAAAAGATTTTAGTTCCCCTTGATGGTTCCCGGGTGGCTGAAAGAATTCTGCCACAGGTTGGAGAGCTGGCAAAAATACATGACAGCGAAGTAACGCTGTTGCAGGTAGTACTGGTGCATGCGCCTCCGGTTTCAGATAGTTCAGAACCGGAAGCACATGCAATTCTTTCGGCTGAAAAATACCTGAAAGATGTGGAGCAAAAATTTAAAAACGAAGGTATAAAAGTTTCTTCTATTGTTCGTTATGGCCATGAAGCGGGAGTAATTATTGATCATGCCAAACGGCACGGTTTTGATCTGATCGCCATGTCTACTCATGGGCGTTCCGGATTGGGTCAATTTGTCCTCGGAAGTGTCGCCAGCAAGATACTGCATGCATCTCAAGTCCCTGTGCTTTTGTTTAGAATTCAGAAATAGTTCAAAATGAAGAAAAAGCCCGGCATCAGCTTTCAGGTAAAAGATTCAAAGCGTCACTTACTTCGCAGGTTCGGCCGGCATATTGACCGGTTCAGATTCAGTATGTATTTAAAATTACGTTTTGCCGGAAGGAGGGATTGATATGGGATATTCGTGTATTCTTTATGAGAAAAAAGAAGGAATTGCCAAGATTATTATGAACAGGCCCGATAGCCTCAATGCGTTGAGCAGAATGCTCTTAAGTGAGTTAGTTGCCGCATTGAAGGAAGCTGAAAATGATGCCGAGGTAAAGGTTGTCATCATAAAAGGCGCGGGAAGGGCATTTTGTTCAGGCTATGATATTGAGCCCAGAAAGCCCGATGAATACAGTGCCGGTGTTTCACCTATCCTGGAAGATTACGAAGCAATGACGGAGCTGACAAATAAGCTTACAACGATATGGAAGCTTCGGAAACCCGTTATTGCCCAGGTCCATGGATACTGCGCAGCAGGAGGCAATGATGTGGCGGGCCAATGCGATATTATTATCGCTGCAGAAAACGCACAATTCATGCACCCGCAAGTAAGGAGACTCGGGCTGATCTGGCTGCACATGACTACTTATCATGCCGGTCTTCAATGGGCCAAGATGATGATGTTTACTGGTGATCCCGTCAGCGGTACACAAGCTGAAAAGATCGGGCTTGTCGCAAAGGCAGTTCCGGAAGAACGGCTTGAAGAAGAGGTAGAAAAACTGGCAAAACGAATCGCCTGTGTTCCATCGGAACTTTTGGCAACCAATAAAATGGCAATAAACAGAGTTGCGGAAGAAATGGGTATAAACAATGTCTTCAGTGCCGCCAGTGCACTGGATACGCTTTCGCATTATACGGGTGCTGTCCGCAATTTCATCAAGAATGCTGAAGAAAAAGGACTTCGAGATGCATTAGCAGAAAGCGATGCACCTTTCAAAAAATTGCCGAAACCCTTTGCAGATTAATAAGACAGTTCTTCTGATCAAAATGCTGCTTGAAGAGGTGCTGCGATATTCCGGTCGTCTTGCAGTCTTAGAATAGTATTGTTTTTGTAAGACCGATATGGATTTTTTTCGGAACCGCCAATATTGACAGTCCTTTGAAATAATGATAGATGACCATTTTCATTTTCTGGATTAAAAAGAAGATATGCCCCCGTAGCTCAGCAGGATAGAGCAACGGATTCCTAATCCGTGTGCCGTGTGTTCGAATCACACCGGGGGCACCATAAATCAAGACCTTACGTCACCTTTCGATGTAAGGTCTTTTTGATTTGGGCTTCATGTAGCCACCATGTAGCCATCGCAGAAAAAAATGACAGATCTGACGTAAGATGCTTTGAATGGACACCAAAAGTGCTGTAAAAAGAGATGATGGAGGTGTCTAAATGGAAAGAATTCCCAATGCAGTATACACAAAGGAGCTTCGGGAAGA